>Ga0181537_10002347_pt1 | contig 16737 bp, 6 predicted proteins | sample PEATcosm2014_Bin_39_FD_119765 | JGI IMG/M metagenome (GOLD analysis project Ga0181537, IMG submission 119765) | Peatland microbial communities from MTU Mesocosm Facility, Houghton, MI, USA - PEATcosm2014_Bin23_10_metaG | ecosystem: Environmental > Terrestrial > Soil > Wetlands > Peat | place... | reverse complement strand
CCAGCAGCCTCGCATCCCTCGGGACCATCTTGTCGGACGGCGGTTTCACGCAGTCGGTCTCCCTGCGGATACGAAGCGGCGACGTTGACGTAGACGGGACGATCAAGGCGAGGGACGTCAGCCTATCCGCGGACAGCGGTTCGATCACCGTCGAGGGGACGGGGATAATAGACGCCTCCGGTCCCACGGGGGGAGCCATCGACCTGGCAGCAAGCGGCAGCGTCACGCTGGAGGCGGGCTCGACGCTGACCGTGAAGGGAGTGAACTTTGACGCCGCGGGCGAGGGCGGGACCGTGTCGCTGATGGCAGGGTCACCCGTGAACGGAGCCGGCGCCCCTGCGCCGCTGGGCAAGGGGCCGCAGCTCAGCGTCCTGTCGGGATCGACGATAGATCTTTCGATCGCCAACAATCTTCCCCTTCAGCTGGACACGAGCGGCACGAGTTCGCTGACCGTGCCCTATGGCGTCTCGGTTTCCTTTCCGACGGGCACACCGGGTGACGACATTATCAGCTTTGGATCCGCAGGAAGCCTTACCAACGCCGCAGGCATCACGACCACATTCCCGTCCGGTTACATGGCGGCCATCGCCCCGGGCACGACGGTCGTGCTGGGAACCTCCACCGGCGGCGGGAGCGGGACGATCAGCTTTGCGTCGGGGGGGACTGGCGGGTCGGTACCCCTCAGCCTGCCTGCCGCTACGAGCTACACGGCGACAAACGTGTCGAGCCTGGCGGCTTTCAACGCCACCGGCACGCTCTACCTTCGGGCGCCTCAGGCGGTGGACGCGAATGGGAATCCCGTGGATGTCCAGATTGCCCGCATCGATGGCACCATCATCGGCCCCTCGAGCGTCGTCGCCGAGGGAGACGCGGAGTTCACGCCCACGGGCGGCGTGATTGACACGGTTGAGGCTGCCGTCAGGACCAACGGCGCTATGTTCGCGGGCGGGATCGACGCGACGGGGACAGTCCAGCCTGGCAACACGGCGGCGATCGACTCCAGGCTTCTTGCCTCAAACCCGGCGATTGCGACGGTTTTCCACGTGCAGCCCGGCGCCGAGATCATCAACGCCGCCAACCCGAACTCATCGACGACACTGACGCTCAACAACGGCTCGAGCTCGGTCTCTCTCCCCTCCAATACCACCCTAGAGTTCCCGAGCGGCGGAACCCAGATGACTTTCTCGTCGGGCGGGGTGGTGGCCGGCGTGGCTGGCACGGTGACGACCTCGGGGGGCGTGACGACGAGCTTCACCGCCTCGCAGGGTGCCACCTTCGCGGCCGGGAGCACGATCTCGCTCTCGGGTCCCGGCTCGGTGACGCTCAGTGCCGCGGGGACCGTGACCGCGGGCGGCCCGGCGGGCTCGACACCCCTGACGCTCCCGTCGCAGGCGACTTATACCCTTTCAGGGGCGAATAGCGGAGCGATCAACGCGGCGGGCAGCAACATCCTCGTCTTTGCGAACTCGGGCTTTTCCGGGGACTCCACGACATTGGCTGCGGGCCAGCCAATCGCGTTCCCGTCGGGCACCCCGGGCAGTGACAAGCTGCGTTCAAGCCAGTCCGGCTTCGTTGTTTCACCCGGCGGCACGGAGACCTCGTTCAATGCCAACAGCTCGAACATCACGGTGCCGGCTGGCGGCTATGTCGTCCTGAACTCCCCGGGAACGCTCTCGTTCGCGAGCGGTACCACACCGATCTCGCTCGCGCTCGCCAATGGCGCCTACAGCACGGGGAGCACCTCGTCGGTCACGCTGAATGGCGCGGGCAACTTCGTCTCTCTGCCAGCCATGACGCCGATCCAGTTCGCGGGCGGAAGCGCGGCGATGACGGTTTCCTCGGCCGGTACCATCACCGGGGGGGCAGGGACGATAACAACTCCCGGTGGGACCACGACGGCCTTCACCGCCGGCGGCAGCCCCAGTTTCATCGCCGGCAGCACGCTCGTCTTCACGAGCGGCGGGTCTGTCTCCTTGGCGACCGCCGGCACCGTAGCCCTCTCCGGTGGCAGCGGGGGTATAGGGATGACGATTCCCGCGGGGACATCCTATGCCCTGGGCGGATCCGGCGGAACGACCCTCAGCGCAGCGGATGGCCTGGTCCTTGACCTTTCGTCCTCGGGCGCCGCGGCAAACTTTGCCGGCAATGCGCCGATCGCCTTTCCGAATGGCACGCCCGGTGCCGATTTGATCAGCTCCAGCCAGTCCGGAGTGGTCGTAAGCGCGAGCGGCGCCAGGACCCCTTTTGCCGCCAGCAGTTCGAACATCTCGGTTCCGGCAGGCGGCTACGTGGTCCTAAACGCTCCGGGCACCCTCACGTTCTCGAGCGGTACCGTTCCTATCCCTCTCGCGCTTTCCGAGGGTACCTACAGCACCACCGGCCTGACCTCGCCGACCACGATCGCGCTTAGCAACACGGGGAGCGAGCTCGAGCTGCCCGCGAAGACAGTCGTGGCGATTCCGGGATCGGGATCCGCCATTTCCTTCACATCAAGTGGGGCGGTCACCGGAGGATCGGGTACGATCACCGCCCCGGGTGGCGCGAGCACGCCGTTCGCTGCGGGAAGCAACCCCACGTTCGCGGCGGGGAGCACGGTGACGTTCACGACCCCGGGCTCAGTCTCGCTGACCACCGCGGGCGGCCTTGCCGCCGCTGCATCCAGCAGTGGGGTCGCGGTCTCAATTCCGCAGAATACGGCCTACACCGTGGCTGGTGCCGCCGGTACGACGCTTCTTGCAAACAATGGCGAATTGCTGAGCCTTCCCACCGCGGGCGTCTTTGGCAGTTCCGCCTCATTCGGCGCGGGCGTGCCGATCGCGTTCCCCAACGGTACGCCGGGAACGGATTTGCTGAGGTCCGACCAGTCAGGCATAGTCGTTGCTCCCAGCGGAGCGATCACCCCGTTCGTTGCAAACAGCTCGAACATCGTTGTGCCGCTGGGCGGATATATCGTCCTGAACGCTCCGGGAACGATTGGATTCGCCAAGGGGACCGCCCCCATCACGCTGGCGCTCTCCGAGGGACTCTACACGACATCCGGCGCCACGAACCTGACGGCCTCCCCGGGCAATCTCACGCTCGCCGCATCGTGGGACCTGTCGACCTTCAGATTTGGGCCGAGCGCGATTCCGGCCACTCCGGCGACGCCGACAAGCACGGTGACGCCGATCCCTCCCGGCGCCGGGGAACCCGGGACGCTTACGCTGCGTGCGGCGGGCAACCTGGTGTTCAATTCGAGCGGCGGCACGACCTCTGGTTCGAGCGCCAGCCTCAGCGACGGCTTCGACCCCTCGAATGCGCTGCTCTCGCAGTCCGAGGGAGAGGCCCTCTGGACGGCCCCGCTCCTGCCGGCCGGCTCCCGGTCATGGTCCTACAATCTTGTGGCAGGCGCCGACTTGGGTGCGGCAGATACGAGCCAAGTTATGTCGGTTACCGGGCCCGGAGCACTGCCTTCCGGGGTGGGCTCCGTTCTCATCGGCTCAGGGGCGGTGGCTATTCCTTTTGTGACGGCAGCCACGACGAGCGTGAAGGTAGTGCCGGGCTACTTCCAGACGATAAGGACCGGCACGGGCAGCATCGACGTGTATGCCAGCGACGATGTCCAACTGCTCGATCCCATGGCCACCATCTACACGGCGGGGACACAGGCGCCTTCCCTGAGCGACTTCACCGTTCCGATCCTGGACGGGAAGGTCAGCCGCTCCGCCCCCGCAAGCCAGGCTCCGTATTATCCCGCCGAATACAGCTACGGAGGTGGAGACGTCGACGTGGAGGCCCAGCACGACATCGCCAGCTACATCCAGACGAGTTCGGGGCTAGTGATGGATTCGACCGCGGAGCTTCCCGACACCTGGCTCTACCGCCGGGGATCGCTGAATGGGAATGGCCAGTTCGACACGATACTGAACCTGAGCACGGGTAATGGTGGGACTGCAAACGATGTCGCGTCCACGACGTGGTGGATAAACTTCTCTAACTTCTTCGAGGGGGTGGGGGCCCTGGGCGGTGGAAATGTAAGGCTGATTGCCGGAAACGATGTCGCAAACGTCGACGCCGTCGTCCCCACGAATCTCAGGATGACGGGAGTGGGCTCGAACGGGGTCGCATTACTTCCGGTGGATGCGACGTCCCTTGAGCTGGGCGGAGGAAACCTCACCGTGCAGGCGGGCGCCGATATCAACGGAGGTGTTTACTATGTCGAGCGGGGCCTCGGATCTCTCGGGGCGGGAGGCAGCATAACCACGAATGCCACGCGCGCAGCGCTCCTGCATTCCGACATCGTGAATCTGACCGATTCGGGCGAGGTTGCCGACGCGTCGACGTGGCTCCCGACGACTCTATTCGTCGGTCAAAGCTCATTTGACGTCACTTCTAACGGTAGCTTGCTGCTCGGGCCCGTCGCCAATCCCTTCCTTCTTCCGCAGAACGTCGACAACGGATACTACTATAAGTCCTATTTCTCGACCTATTCTTTCACGAGCTCCGTCTCAGCTTCTTCGCTCGGCGGCGACGTCACCCTGGCGGACAGCGAGAACAGCGGAACGGGTTCCCTCCTGTCGAATTGGGTGAGCAACATGTTCCTGGAGGGCAGGTCTTTCGCGGCCCAGGGAATTGTCACATTCTCACAACCCTGGCTGTCGACCTTGGAGACGTCTCCCAGCGAATTCTCCACCGTCGAGTCGATCATGCCGCCGACGCTCAGCGCGCTTACTTTCGGCGGGAACATCAATCTCATAGGCAATCTGACGCTATCGCCGTCGCCAGTGGGTGAGATCAACCTGCTTGCCTCCGGGTCCGTGAATGGGGTGCAACCCAACGGCCTGAGGTCACCGACGGATCCTTTCAACGCTACATCGAACCCCAACGTATGGGAGGCGAGCATCGTGAACCTTTCCGACGCCGATCCCGGCGAGATACCTGGAACCGCGTCGCCGTTCGGTCAGTCGACTCTGTCGGCGTTGGTGCAAGCGGCAACTCCGAGCACCCTGTTCAACCAACTCGATTCCGTCTTCTCTGAATCCGGCGCCACTTCGGGCAGCAATGTCGTGTTGCAGACCCAGGAATTGCTGCACGGCTCATCCCCGACCTCGGGGGGCGCGGCCGAACCGCTTCACTACGGCGACACCGACCCAGTCCACGTCCTCGCGGTCGACGGAAGCATTTCGGGCTTCACGATGTACACGCCCAAATCCGCTCAGGTCGAGGCCGGCACGGACATCACCGACATGGCGCTCTACATCCAGAATGTGAATTCGAACGACGAGAGCCTCGTGTCGGCGGGCCGGGACATCATCCTTTACGATCCGAATTCGCCGCTCCGGCTCGAGGCGCAGACGATCGGCAATGCCCTCTCACAGTACAACAACGAGGTATCGCCCGGCTCGTCGACGCCCGCGGCCGGAGACATCCAAATCAGCGGGCCCGGCACCCTTGAAGTGATGGCGGGCCGCAACTTGAACGTGGGAACCGGGGGCCCCGTGACAACCGACGGGCTTGCCGACGGCATAACAAGCATCGGAAACACCCGCAATCCGCTCCTTGGCTTCGCAGGAGCCAATGTGGTCGTCGGCGCCGGCCTCGGAGCACCCGGAGGCCTCGAGAGCGGCCAGCTCGACTTCACGGATTCCACGCAGTCGGGATTTGTGGACCAGTTCCTAAATCCGATCACCGGCGGCAGCGAGGCTGTCAGGTACCTGCCCGACCTCGGAACCATGATGGGGACCACCGGGACGGACCAGCAGATCTGGAGTGCCTTCAGCGCACTGCCCGTCTCGCAGCAGGATCTGCTCGCCCTCAACGTATTCTATTTGGTGCTCAGGGACGCTGGGCGCGACCGGAACAATATTCAGTCCCCAAATTACGGGAATTATAACGCCGGATCCGAGGCCATCGCCGCGCTCTTTGGGAAAGGCCTCGATTTCACAAACAACACGGGCACCGGCTTCGAGGATGAATTTTTGAACCCCACAACAGGTGGCGCCCAGTCGATGAAATATCTTCCGGAGCTGGCGGCTATCGCCGGCCTCAGCGGATCCGACGCGCAGGTGTGGAGTGCGTTCGAGGGCCTTCCTGCAGGCGAACAGCGCGCGCTGGCGCTAAAGATATTCGCGGACGTGCTCGCCGACGCGGCCCAGCAGGCGACCGTGCCCGCCACAGCCGCGGCGGGGAATGCCACGCTCACACAGGCATTGTCGACGTTGTTCACGGGTGAGACCTGGTCCGGGAACATCCTCATCCCCTCACACGAGATCAAGACCTCCAACGGCGGAAACATCGCAGTTATCGCCCCAGGTGGCCTCTTCACAGTGGGATACTCGACAGACATACAGACGCCCGATCAGGGCGTGCTGACCGATCAGGGCGGGAACATATCCATCTACGCTCAAGGAAACGTGAGCCTGGGGACCTCGCGCATATTCACGCTGAGCGGTGGAAACGTGATCATCTGGAGCACGGCAGGCAACATTGCGGCTGGAAGCGGCTCGAAGACCGTGCACTCGGCCCCTCCCACGCGGGTGCTCGTGAACCCGCAGAGCGCGAACGTCCAGAACGACCTCGCGGGATTGGCGACCGGGAGCGGCATCGGCGTGTTGGAGACCCTTACCGGGGTCGCACCAGGCGACGTGGATCTGATCGCGCCGGTCGGGACAGTGGATGCGGGCGACGCCGGGATTCGCGCCTCGGGCAATCTGAACATCGCGGCCCGCGTCGTCCTGAACGCCTCCAACATCCAGGTGGGCGGGACCAGCGCAGGGCTTCCCCCGCCGGCCGCGGCGCCAAATATCGCCGGATTGGCGGCTGCCTCCAGCGTCGCCGCATCGTCGGAAAGCGCGGTCGCCGAAGTATCCAACAATAGCCAGGCCTCAAGCCAAGTCGCCGAGGTTCCGTCGCTGATTTCAGTCGACGTCCTCGGCTACGGCGGCTCCGACGACGACAGCGATTCGGATCAGGACGATTCAGACCGACGGGCCAAGAAACAGAGCAATTAAGGCCTTCGGGCCTGTTGTTTCGCAATGGTCACATAACCGGAGGGGCCCTGTAACCCACGGGGGGTAGAGTGGCCACGATTTAGGGCAGTTCCCGCACGGTCAGTCCACATGGTGCAGGTCCTAAGTCATTAAAAACCATCGTATTAGAACCAACAGGAAAATGAAGACACTAAAGTTCCTAATCGCAAGTTCAGCCGCCATGGCCTGTGCCGTGTCGGCTTTTGCCGCTAAATCACTAACAAACGAGATCTACATCACTGGATCTACCGCTTTTCGCGCAGGCGCGGTCGCGGCAATCATCGATTCGCTTAACTCTCCGCTCGGGGCCTATCCCTCCGGCGGCTCAATCAACGGCGGCCAGGCGATCATTGGTGGCACCCTTAAGTCCGGTCCCGGCGCCGGCGACCAGGTCTACTACGTTCTGGCTTGGGCTGGATCGCTAAGCGGTCTCCAGGCCGTTGGAATCGGCGAGGTTCCTCCGTCATACACCAGTGCCGGGGTGCTCACCACAGCGTTTCCCGCAAACCAGAACTGGCTTGCTCCGAGCAACATCATCGGCCTCACCGGTGCGAATCTCACCGCCGCGGCGGTCTCGGTCAGCAGCTCATCCGGGATCCCTGTGGCGTCGGGCGGGCTCAGCCTGAGCTCACCGGCTTGGGACACGGACGGCTCCAACCCGGACGCTGCGTTCTCGGACGTGTTCAAGGGTTCGACGAAGTACAACTACTCCGCTCTCAAGGGATTTGACCTCTCCGACGGCGAAGTGGGCGTCATCCCCTTTGTCTGGGTGAAGGGCCCCCCGGGAGCCGGTGTTTCTGCGGCAGCTTGGAACCGGTTCACCAACCTGTCGCAGGGCGCAGCCTTCGCTCTGATCACCAACGGAAGCCTGACGCTTAACCAGCTGACCGGCAACTCGTCCGACTCGGGCATCACGGTGGTCCTCAACGGCCGCAACCTTGATTCGGGAACGCGTTTCGGCACGTTCGCGGAGACCCAGTTCGGCGAGGTCAATGCGCCGCAGCAGTATCCGTTCACGGCAGGCGGCACAAGCAGCCTGTACCTGGACAGCGTCGGAGCCGAGTTCGCGGCAGCGGGTGGCAACACCAGCGGCGGCAACATCACGGGCGCGCTCAAGCTCCCGCCCGACTTCAATTCGCAGGGTGGTACCAACTCGTTTGGCCCCATCATCGGGATCGCGGCCCTCGGAATCTCCGATGCCAAGACGGTGGTCACCTACACTGGTGGCGGCCTCTTCAACGACGGCAACACGGCTACGACTGTCACGGGCTCGACCTGGATCCCCGGCAACACCGTGTCCTACTCGGGCGTCGCAGCTCCCCTCTTGGTCGGCAGCACCTTCGACATCCAGCTGACCCAGCTCGGGCCTGCGATCGAGACCGGCAGCTACACGTTCTGGGAGTACGAGCACGTGTACTACAACTCGACCACGGTCGGCAGCGGGATCGCGGATGTCCTCAACGGCATCAAGCTCATGTCCAACACCATCGTCAGCACCGACGCAACGGCGGCCGGCCTCCTCCTCGGCAGCATGGTCGCAACGCGGACCGACGAGTTCAGCCCTGTATTCTGAAATGACGTCCAAAGCGTCATCTAAATAAGAAAACCAGACAATGATACCATCAATGAAAATCAAAATCGCAGCGGCCGCGCTAGCCCTAGTCGGGCTGGCCGGATCCATGCACGCGCAGGCCTCACTGAACGACCTGGTGATTGGTTTCGAGGATTCGTCGGCGAGCTACAACCTCGAAGTCGACCTCGGAAATGCCACGACGTACCTGAGCCTGGCCGGAACAAACCCGGGCCAGACCTACTCGGTCGGCAACCTCAACACCGACCTCACCGGCATCTTCGGAAGCTGGACTGGGGATTCAACGCTCACGTTCGGAATCGTCGGGACCGAGGGCGGCTCGACCGGCAGTGTCTACAAGGACACGCTCTGGGCGAGCAACAACGGATCGGGCAGCTACTCGGCATCCTCATCGGCCGCTCAATCAACCCCCACGGGGAAGATTGGGGGCCTCTACGGACTGACCGGGGCGGTTGGCTCCTTCGGAAACCTCACCGCAAACGACACGTCGCTTACGGATATCAACTCGCAGACCAATGCGGCCACCGGGACAAACCTGGTTGGCAACAAGGTGACGGCCTCGGAGGCCGGGTCCTTTGCGTCCGTCCAGGGCTCGAACAACTTCGGGATCGCGGGTGCGGCCTCGAACCTGTTCGTCGCGGGCAATGTGGGCTCGGGCAGCCCGATCGCTTCGCTGTACGAGATCCAGCCGACAAACTCGACCTCGCCTCCGGACGTGGTTGACCTCGGTTACTTCACCCTAAACAGCACGGGCGCTCTGACGTTCACGGTCATCCCGGAGCCCTCGACCTACGCCGCCATCCTCGGCGCAGTCTCGATCGGCTTCGCGCTCCTCCGCAGACGGTCGAAGCAGGTCCTGGCCTGAATTAGGATTTATAGAGTGCGGGTGTCGCTCCGGAGCGATACCCAGTTAGGCATCGTGGCCGCCCTTCGTCAGAGGGGCGGCCACTTGCGTTTACGGGTTAAACGCGTCTGTTCAAGGGAGGCGGGTTGTGGCCATCAATCGTCCGTATGCGAATCTCCGTCACGCATTCTTAACATGCGTGATGCCCTTGGGGTATGCCCACGCCTTGACTAGGCGGCTGTACGAAATTCCACTGACTTCGGGCGAACGCCCGCGACGCATGGGTAAACTAGTCTCCGCCTCCCTGGCATCTACGATCTGGATCGCTTCCGCCTTAACACTGGTGGTGCACGGCGACATAGCGGACAACTCCCCGTTTCTGCCTGCACCTTCGGCTTCATCAAGCTACGGGGCGGATCCTTCAGCGACCATTGAGTTACGGGGAGTCATGTCATCCCCCTACGATGGCTCCACCTATTGCATCTACGATGTTGGAAAAAAGCGGAGCGTGTGGACGAAGCAGAATGAGCTTGGAAACGATTTCGTTGTTAAGTCCGCGGACGCGGACGGCGATGGCATCACTGTCAACTTTGGAGGACGAATCCTCCACTTGAGCCTTCGCTCGTCCAAGATCGCCTCGGCACCTGCATTCGAGTCCGTCGCCGCAACTGGGCGGACGGCTGCAGAATCCATGGGCGACGCGGCCGTGGGCCGCCAGGACGGGCAAACTCCGATTGTTAACGCGCGCGCAGACAATCTCCGGCGCAAGCAGGAGATCGCGAAGATAGTCGAGAATGCCCAGGCTTCCAGTGCCACCGGGAGATAGCCGTTCTCGGTTCCGGAGAAGTCAGTCGTTGGGTGGGTAGCGCGGATCAGGGAAATCATCCCGACGTTCAGGGCGATGCGGTGATAAGGCGTTTCCTCCGCCGTGCATTTGCCGTCGACCCGAGGGGGCGATTGCGCAGCCGGACGGTGCTACGAGATGGTCTACCAGGTCCCGGTATAAATTAGGGGACAGGAAAAGCCGTCGCGGCATCCTTGATCCCCAGCTTCTCGAAAAGCCGCCTGTAGGCGTCCATGCTATCCGGGTCGCTCTTCAAAAGCGCCGCCGAGAGATACCTGGCCTTCTCCCGGACGGCATCGCGGTCGCCCAGTGCCGCGGCTGCAATGACCTCACGACGCCGAAGCTGGACGGCAAGGGCTGCATTTCCATGTTCGGACTGCGCCTCCACCTGCTCCAGGACGGCCCGCTGGTCCTCCGAGCGGTTGTTGACAGCCAATGCGTCCGAGTAGAGAAGGCCCGAAATCCTCAGGTCCGCCTGTCGGTTCGCCGACACGAGGTAGAGATTTCGATCGAGATCAATCCAGCCCTTCCTGCCCGCCAATTCGGCAAGAACGCCGAGTGCCTCCGGTCGTCCGCCGGAGTCCCTGATGAACGAATCGATCTCCGACTTGAGCTCCGTCGAGCCGGGCATCTGGGCCGACAACATCTCGATCAACAGTATCCTCGCGCCGATCTCATTCGGAAACCTTGAGCGGCCCTCCTTGGCGGTCGCGACGGCATCGTCGTTCATTCCCCCGGTCGCCTGCCAACCGGCAAGCTGCGAATAGGCGGCAAACGGCTCGGGCTCGGCAGCCAGGTCCCTTGAAAGGGTCCGCATGGCCTCAAGGCGGTCTCCCGACCTCCACAGGATATTGGCAAGCGCCGGGACAGAGGTTTGGCACTGGCGCACCTCCGGGTGCTCGGAAAGCACCGTCTTGGCGCCTGCTTCGTCACCTGTGTTCAACATCGCGAGGGTGCGGTAGATAATCACCGTCGGGGCGATATCGCCCCGGGGCGAGTCTCCATACAGCTTCGCAATCAGATCAAGAGCACTACGGTCGCGTCCGGTGGACGTGAGCAACTCCAGGGTTCTCTTTGCCAGGACCCCGTCCTCTGGCGAGCGGGTCAGTCCTTCCTGTAGAATCGTGACCTCGAGCTTCACCGAGCCGATCGAGGCGAAAAAGTCGGCGGCCTCGAGACGGCCCGCCACATTGTCCGGGTCCCGCCGCAAAGCCGACACGTAGGCGACGTAGGCTGCCCGGTAGTCTCTCTTCTCCCAGTCCTGCTTCGCCTGGATGAATTGCTGCCCCGCCATCGCATGCCGCACCTGGGACACGCGGAAAAACGCGACGTCCATCAACCCGACTTGGTCGCCCTTGCGAACAAAGTGGATCCACGAATACGCGCCGAGCACGGCCAAAGCATAAAGGGCGACGAGGCCCGCAATGATGAACGCAACGATGCGATTTACCGCGCCGTCGTGCGGTCTGGCCGCTCCCTGGCCGCAGGATCTTCCGGGCAATCTCGAGGCTTCGTTCATTTCGTGCCTCCTGTCGGGACGGGGACAGAGCGTGCAAGAAGGCGTTCGATGTCAAAATAGCCCTGATCCTCAGGCGGCGGCGGATCAAACAACACGCCGACGAGGCCCGGGTTCGGCGTGAACCGGGTGATTCGAAAGACGCTCTTGACGCCGCGCGCATCGGTCGAGTCCTCGCGGAATGCGAGGGTTATCCCGGCAACCTGGCGAAAATCAGATCTCGTTGTCTCAGCGCCGGTGCCCGTTTCGCGGCCGACCTCGTGGAAGGAGGACGGATCAATCCTGGCGACATAGCGAGAGCCATCGATCCTCCTTACGGCGACACGGTAAAGATGCATGGGGCCGTCGGAGGAATCCGGAAGGCGCTCGAACGTGTAACCCTCCTCAGCGAACAGCGGGTCGAGGAATTCGCCGAGGCGCTGGAGATCCGCGGCGGCCTCCGGCTTCACCGTTTCTGGGGCAGTTCCGGCCTTCTGGCGCCAGTATAACCGGCCGTGACCCGCGACGATCGACTGGGTGATGCCATCCTTGATCACGACCATCCGGAAATAGTCGGGCCGGAGCTTAAACAGGATCAATTCCACCGGCCCGGAGTCGCCCGTCTCCAGGGTCCCGTCGATCACGAAGGCCCGAAGGCTGGCAACGGCATCGCCCTCCTGGTTTCTCCGTCGAAATTCGGCGACGATGTCCTCGGCCGTGAGCACCTTCGCCTGGATGACCTCCGGCTTTTGGGGCTGGTCGCCTTCGGAGAGGTTTTTCTTGATCAGCACCTCCAGGTCGTCGTCCTCGATCTTTGCGTTCACAAGCCTTTGGAAGTAAAGGGGATCAGGAGCCGCCTTGATTCGTGCCGTGATCGCGGGAGCCTCCGAGACGGCAACTCCCGAAGGGCCCTCACCCAAGGCGATTATTGCTTGGATACGGCGGGTGGCCAATTGCTCCTTGAGGGCATCCCATTGTGGGCCGCTCAAATGCGATCCAATGTCGCGAAGGAGACTCGATTCGAACTGCTTGGCCGGAAAATCGGGGGCCAACAGCTGGTCGAACGCAGACGGGTGGTTTGTCTGAAGATCGTCCAGGAATTGGCCCGAAACCGCGTCGACAACATCCGGGGGGCAATCTGGCGCCTCCTGCTTGACCAGGGCCCGTGCCACGGCCGTCTGGGCCTCGGTGAAGCCGGCGGGGCCGTTCGGAACGTCAGCAGCCGAGACTCGAGAGGCGCAGGCAAGGGCGCAAAGAAGAACCCATATGGGGCTCTGAAAATGGCGGAAAAATTGCGACATCGCGTGCGAAATGGCGAAGTACACCTTCGTTGGTCGTGTTCAAGGGGGTCAAGAGGACTGCGTGATCCAGACGGGGATGTTACGCGGCTGTAACATTCTTTCGAGTCGTGCTGGTCGATGCCGATTTAGGCCTCCTCCCGCGCCTGGCATCTACGCAGAGGAGACAGGATGAATTTGTCCTTTGGACGGGGCAGATGGGGCCCGGAAATGCAACAGTCTTGTGACGACGCAGGCTCCTTCGCGGGTCTGTCTTGACCAATCACCATTCGGACGAATCCTGAAAAGCTCACCCTCCACCTTGGCCATTTTGAACAGGCATTTCTCCAGAGCAGTCAGGTCGCAGGGCGAAGGCTCTGGCGAGTCGATTTCCACGACTCTCGCCGGCGGGGCGGCTGCCGCGGAGCAGGCTGCCTCGAAGAAGGTGAACATCGTCGTCCATCCGTTGGCGGAGACGGCACTCACGGCAATGCGCGACAAGACCACCCCTCCGGACAAGTTTCGCGTGATGAGCAACCTGCTCCTCATGCTGCTAACGGTCGAGGCCACCCGGAATCTGCCGACCCGCGAGAAGATCATCGATTCTGCGGAGGGTTCCCGTGTTGGGCGTACCATAGGGCAGCCCATGCTGTTCGTGTCGATGCACCGCTCCGGACTGGGGCTCGTGCACAACATCGTCGAGCATATCCCCAATCTCCTTGCAGGTTCGATCAGTATGGAGCGCCTGGGCGATGCCGGTGTAGAACCGCGTCTCCACCTATCAGCAGCGCCATCGCTCGACAAGGCAAGCGTCATGCTTTTCCAGCCTGTGGTGGCCTCCGGCCGATCTGCGGTGGTTGCGCTGGACCTTTTGACGCGATCAGGCGCCAAGGACCTTATACTCGTGAGCTACCTCACCAGTTTCCAGGGGTTGACCCGGATCCACAGCAGCTTTCCGGACGTCCGGATATTGAGCGCGGCAGTTGACACAGAATGGAATTCCGCTCGGGGCCCGATGCCGGGCCTCGGAAATCTATCGGACCGTCTCTTCGGCTAGGCACGCTTCGGCGCCCGTCAGCCAAGGGATCAATGAGCCTGAATTCCCCGGGAGCACGCGCGGCGAATCCGACTGCTCTTGGCCGTTCGTGCAAGGGCGTCGCCGAGGCCTGCTGGCTCGCCGCCGTCATCGGCACACCGATCCTGGTCGACCCGCAGGCGTTCGCGGGATTCCAGCCGTTTAAGAGTCTCTTCATGGTGTTCTGTTCGCTCGGTCTCTTGACGGCGTGGGCCATCGGCGGAGTCCAGGCACTCGACGCCGCGCGCACTCGGGGCGGTCGGTCGGGTATCGGCGCGGCGCTCGCGCTGTTTTGGGCCTCTGTTGGCATATCGCTAATCATCTCCGTCTATCCCGCACAGAGCTTCTGGGGCTCGTACGAGCTGCGGCAGGGTGGGCTGACGCTGCTCTGTTATCTCGTGTTTTTTATAGCGATGGCGGTCTGCCGCGCCACTGAGGCCCAACGCCGCCGGCTTGTCACGGCGATCATCGTGCCTTCGATACCGCTCTCGCTTCATGCCATCCTGCAGCGAGCCGGATATGACCCGCTGCCGTTCAACGTTGCCGGTGGCGGTCGTGTGATCGGCCTTGCGGGAAACCCCATTTTTCTGTCGGCCGGCCTCGGTTGTGTGGTCCCCCTCACGCTCTGGCGCGCACTTGAGCCGCTGTCCGGGGATCGGGGCCGAAGACGGCCCCTGGGCGAGGCCTGGTTCTACGGCGGGGTTGTCGTCCTCCAAGTGGTCGCATTTGCGTTGGCTGAAAGCAGGGGACCCTTCGTCGGCCTAGTTGCTGCGATCTCCTACCTTGGACTCGTGTGGTCCGCGGCCTTGAGTCGAAAAAACCTCGTTGGGCTGATGCTGGTGGTGGGCGTGTTCGCGTGCGCGCTTGGTTCGCTGTTTCTGAACCGGCACGCATCGGGGTCGGTTTCCGGGATCCCGGTCTTGAACCGACTAGCGGGATCCGCGCCGGGCGGCGAAATGGCAGACGAGAGCAGGCCCGCTCTGTGGAACCAGGCGGCAAGAGTCGTTATATCCCCGGAAACCTTTCACTTTCCCTCGGGCGAGACCGACCGCTGGCATGCCTTGAGGCCGTTTTTCGGATATGGCCCCGAGACCCTCCAATGCGTCCTGCCGCAGTGGTTTTCATTCCCCAATGCCGGGGCCCGTGTCGAGAGCCGCTTTCACAACTGGGCTTGGGACATGTGGTTCACCAGTGGCGCCTTCGGGCTGGTCGGCTTCATTGCCCTGGGTTCACAGGTCTTCGGGCTCGGCTATCGCCAATTGGGGCTGCTGCGGGGGCGCACCGATGACCTGCTTTACGCCGCCTGCGTTGTCCTTGGGATATTCGCACTCTGCTGCGCTCTGGTTGCATGTTTCGGCAAGGGTTTTCTCGGCATCGGGATCTCATGCGGCTTGGTGCTTGGCGTGACGGCGTACCCCGTGGTGCGCGGACTGTTCTTCACTCGTCCCGAACCGCGGGAGTCTACACGCGCGGCCGTATCTCTACCGATCGTCCCGCTGATGGCGCTCCTGGTGTTCCACCTTGTGGAGACAAGCTTCGCCTTCCCGGTGGCCTCAACGGCGCTGCTATTTTGGATGAGCCTGGGGATCATTGTGGGATTGTCTCGCGGCGCCGACGGCAATGCGGTGCACGTTGAATCGGTCGAGAGGGAAGATGAGCCGGCCCCCGGACGGGCCGGCATAAAGGCCGCCGTCGCACTCGCGATGCCGGTTTCGCTGGTCCTTGTGGTCCTTGGGTTCTCATTCCTATACCTGAATTCGCTCAAGCCCTCGTCGGTTCTCCATGTTCTGTACGGCTCATTGGTCCGGATCAGGGGAGAAGGGGGGCCGAGCCAACTGATGTTCGTTGTCGTGGTCCCCGCGCTTCTGGCTGCTGCATTTGCCTTTTGCTCGGATCTGCAGCTCGCCGAACGCAACGAGGGGAAGCTTGGAGCGATACCTGCAACCATCCTTATCGCTGCCGTCATCGGAACCGGCTACGCGTTCGGAAAGGCCTGGCAGATTGCGGCAGCCGGGCCGTTCTCCGCCGATCCTCAGGCCGTCCAGCGCGCTCTAGGGCTTGGCCGTGACTATTCATTGATCGCAGTTTCCTTCATGGTGGCTTGCCTCGTGTGTGTCCTTGTTTGGGGCTGGAGCCTGTCCCGTGCTGGCACGGCAGGGGAGCGGCCTCCCTCGACGGTGCAGGTCGGCGCCACGTGTGCGATCGTGGCGATCTCGGGTTTCGCGGCCTGGAGAATTTGCTTCATTCCCGTCTGTGCGGACACCCACGAGGGGTGCGCCACGGTCCTGAAGGCCGCGGGCGACTCGCGCGGGGCGATCGCGGAATTCAGGAACGCTGTCTCCATGGACCCACGCGCCGTCTCTTACCGTTTTGCGCTGGTTGATTGCCTGAGGCAGTCCGCGGACGGAAACGCCGTTGATCCATCGACCGAGGGGCGCTTTGTGGCCGCGGAGAAGGTTCTTCTCGATGGCATGCGATGCTCGATGCTGGACCGCAGCTCATTCTATCTAGGGGAGCTTTATCTTCGTTGGGCCGCGGAGGAGGAGTCTCCGGCAGCGAGGCGCGCCCGCGCCCAGATGGCCCACGATTCCCTTGAGCGCGCAT
>Ga0181537_10002346_pt1 | contig 16738 bp, 16 predicted proteins | sample PEATcosm2014_Bin_39_FD_119765 | JGI IMG/M metagenome (GOLD analysis project Ga0181537, IMG submission 119765) | Peatland microbial communities from MTU Mesocosm Facility, Houghton, MI, USA - PEATcosm2014_Bin23_10_metaG | ecosystem: Environmental > Terrestrial > Soil > Wetlands > Peat | place... | reverse complement strand
TTCAGTTCAACTGAAGCAGGGCTGGTGCGAGGGTTGTAGGTTCCCACGACTTCGATGGAGCGGCCGTTGCGGGCGCGGTCTTTCTCGATCACAACGATGCGGTAATAGGGCTTCTTGGGGGCGCCAACGCGCGCCAAACGAATCATGACCACGGCGATACAGTTCCTTTCAATTCCAATGCTGTTGGGGTCCATTACCACTCCACGAACGAAGACCTGTCCGCGGGGACCTGGTTTCGATGGGAGTGTTTGGAGGGCGCGGTGAATAGAGGCAACCCTGCCAGCGCCAACCTAGCAGGTAAAGGCGCGCAAGACTCAACACCTAAGTATCACCGAAAAGGACCGATTGAGGCAACTCGACGGTTACGCCCGCCGCCGAAAGGGCTGGTCGAGCAGGCCGGGAACCTCTGATTCCACTGGTTTCATGGCCTCGGCGGTATACCAGTCTTCGCGGGTGAGAGGTAGCTGACTGTCGCCCTTGTCAGGACGGCTAAACAGGACCTGATAGAGGCAGCAGTCTCCTCTGCGGAAGGCGGCAGAGGTACCGGCCATGCACAGCAGCAAGGTGCGGAAGCTGGTTTTCGACATTCGTTGCAGGAGGTGGTCGGCATTCTTTTTCAGGTTCTGAGCCCAAAGGCGGAGGGTTAGATCGTAATGCTCCCGCAGGTTCTCAACATCGCGGATCTCGAGGCCAGCGGACTCGGCTGCGCTGAGTGCCTGGGACAGGGTAACGAGATGGCCATCGGGAAATACGAACCGGTCGACGAAGGGGCTCTCGGCGTTCTTAGACACTGCGGACCAAGCGATCGCGTGATTGAGGAAGACCCCGCCGGGGCGCAGGAGACTGTGCACGATCTTGAAGTACTGAAGATGGTTTTTCTGACCCACGTGCTCGAACATGCCGACGCTGGCAATCTTGTCGAAGGATTCGCGAGCATCCAGTTCGCGATAGTCGCCCAGATTGACCGCGCAACAGCCCTCGAGACCGGCTCTTGCAATGCGGCGTTTGGTGGCATCGGCCTGCTGCTTGCTGAGGGTGATTCCTTGAGCGTCTGCCCTGAATTTATCGGCGGCTCGCAGCAGCAGGCCACCCCATCCGCACCCGATTTCAAGGAAACGATCGTGAGGTTGCAGCCGCAGCTTTTGGCAAATCAGGTCAAATTTCTGCTCCTGCGCGAGATCGAGTGAGTCGTCTGGATCTCGGAAATAGGCGCATGAATAGGCCATCGACTCGCCCAACCATGGCTTATAGGATTCGACCGGATGATCGTATGAGTCGGCGATGGCGGAGCGGTCTCTCTGTCGGGAATGCAGCGATCCGCGTTTAAGCCACTGGCCCAGATCGAAGAACGCCGCGGCGAGATTCTCGATGACTCGTTGCCCCAGGTTGGGCACGCGATTGATCAAGTGTTCGCCGACCGCAAAGACAGAGAACAAATCTCCCTCGACCTCGAGCTCTTCATTGATGTAGGCCTCGCCCAGAGTTACCTGATTAGGCCGTGCGATGAGCGATGACAGCGCTTTGGGGCTCGAAACGACGATTGTGCAGGCCGGTCTCTGGTTTGCAGAAGAGGACCAGCTCCATCCATCCCACAAGCGGACGGAAAAGGCAGGTCCGCCGTAGTTCTCAAAGAGGAACTTGAATGCTCTTGCTCGTTGCATCTGTATCGAATCGGTCATAGCTCTGGCGCCCTTTCCTCATGAGGTCAAGACGGCAATCAACGTATGCTGTTTACGGGTGTTCTCGGGGGACCGGCAGGGGGACCAAAAATTACGGTTTGAGAATACTACTGCGGCGCTCGGACGGCCACGAATTTTTGCGGGGAGTCTGGGCTTAGCCGTTGAGCGCGGGGAAGAGAAAACGCAGCATGGGCTGGACGCGCGTGGCCCAACTGGCCTCGTCATGCGATCCGCCATGGATCTTTTCGAAGTGGAAGTTTTCGCCGGGGCGCCAGCCGTTTGCCTTAAGACGGCGGGCCAGGTGCTCGACGTCGCGCAGGGTGCGGTGACCCTCGCGATCGCCCACATCGAGCCACAGCTTCGGCCGTTCCCATAGCTGCGGGGCGTGCTCGTTGAGATAGCCAAGAATGCTCTTGTGGTTCCACCACACGCTCGGTGAGAGAACGGCGAGCTTGCCGAAATGCTGTGGGTGACGAAGGCCGAGAAATAGAGTGACGAGTCCGCCAAGAGAAGAGCCGCCTAGGCCGGTCGACTCCCGGTCAGGGCGGGCGCGGTAGCGCGCGGCGATGAAGGGCATAAGCTCGCGGGTTATGAGAAGCCCATAGGCGTCGGCCTCGCCCCCGCCCATCTGCCAGTTGCGCTCGAAAGTGTATTCGGCGAGACGGCGGTCGCCGGTGTTGTAGATGCCGACGATGATCAGCGGCTCGACTTCGCCGGCGGCGATGGCAGCATCGGCATGCTCGCGCATCTGCCAAGTGCGACCTTGAATGAAGGACGTGCGCCCATCAAAGAGATTCTGGCCGTCGTGCATGTAGAGGATTGGGTAAGAGCGTGTGGGTTGCTCGTCGTAGCCGTGTGGGACGTAGACGATGATGTCGCGCTCGTCGGGCAGGTAGATACTTTGGAAGTTTGGGTGCAGTCTGAGCCGCGGATGGGGCGTGAGTTCCGACGCTGTGTCGTCTGTGCCCAAAAGCACCTTGGGCGTGTCTGCGGGTGGTTGTCGTTCCAATACCAATCCTTGCGGTCCCTTTGCCGGTGAGCCCGGGTTTGGTGGGTCGAACTCGCCCACGAGAACGCGCAGACCCGTGGCTGTTACAGTATCAAGAAATCCGCGGTTCTCCAATTACACGACTTGAGGAGCGACAATCCCGCATGAACCGTGAGTATCACAAGTGGTATTCGGGCCGGCTCGGCCGCGATATGGAACTGCTCGTCTTCGGCCATGCTGGCCTGCCGGTTCTGGTGTTTCCGACGTCAGGCGGACGGTTCTATGAGTTTGAAGATCGCGGCATGATCGGCGCGGTGGGTGGACGCGTCGACGCAGGGCAGCTGCAGTTCTTCTGCGTGGACTCGCTTGACATGGAGAGCTGGTATAACCGACACGTGCCGCCTCGCTGGCGTATCGCTCGCCACGTGCAATACGAGGACTACCTGATTCACGAGGTCGTGCCTCTGGTGCGACAGAAGAATCACGATGGTCATTTGGTCTCTTTGGGCTGCAGCTTCGGCGGCTATCATGCGACGAATATTGCGCTCCGTCATCCCGACGTGTTCACAGGGCTGCTGACCATGTCGGGCGCCTTTGACATAGGGAATTTCCTGGGCGGCTACTACGATCAGGATGTCTACTTCAATCTACCGACGCACTATCTGCCTAACCTGAGCGATCCCTGGTTTTATGAGCGCTACCGGCGAAACACCTATATTCTCGCGACAGGCTGGGACGACCAGTGCCTCGGCCAGAACCAAAACCTCGATCGCATCATGAGTTCCAAAGGCATTCCGCATAAGCTCTATACGTGGGACTCATGGAACTCGCACGACTGGCCCACCTGGCAGCGGATGATTCAGGAGTACCTTTGAGAGCGGAGAAACTGTGGACCATTAACGGAAGCCAGATAGTGCGAGAATAGTGACGATTGCTGTCTTCCCAGGAGAGTTCCCCCAATGGATGAGCTGAATCCTTACGCGAAGTTTCTCGACGGGCGGCCGCTGGAGGCTATCCTCGCGTCGACGCCGTCTGAGATCGGCAAGTTGATCGATTTGATGGGTCCGGAGAAGTCTGCTGTCTCGCCGGCGCCGGGCAAGTGGAGCGCCGCGGAGATTCTTTGCCATCTTGCCGATTGCGAGATTGCTTTCGCTTTTCGTTTACGCCAAACACTGGCCGAGGACGGACATGTTATTCAGCCTTTTGACCAGGACAAATGGGCTACACCGTATCGCGGAATTCCGGCAACCGAGGCATTGGCATCCTTTGCGGCGCTGCGCAAATGGAACCTCGCGCTGATCGGGAAGATGCTGCCCACAGCGGCGGCGAAGACGGTTACGCACCCGGAGCGCGGGACCATGACGTTCAAGACAATCGTCGAGACCATGGGCGGCCACGATTTGAATCACCTGATCCAGATCAGACGCATCGCCGGAGCTTGACGAGAAGAGCAGCTTCGCGGAATCAATCGCCTGGATATTTTGGTACTCTGTACGCCCCGGAGCAATGATGAGCACCACGGTCGGGAATCCCGTCCCAGTCTCGCGCACTCCATCGGCATTGAATGCCCTGGGGCAGTATTCCCTGGTTGTGTTTTTCGCGGCCGCATATTGTCTGCCTTGCCTTGTGCACGGACTGCCGTTGAGTGGCGACTCGACGCTGCATACAACATTTCAGCATCAGTTCAGCGGGCAGTTCTGGAATGGAGATATCTATCCGCGCTGGATGATGAACGCCAACCGGGGTTACGGAAGCCCAATCTTTCTCATCCAATATCCTCTCCCCTACTGGGTCACAGCGCTGTTGCGGTTTGTTACTCGTTTTCCCGCGACACCATATCGCGAGTCGCGCGAACTGGGGATCTACTGTTTTATTGCATTGGCACTGGCCGGAGTTAACGCCCGAATCTGGCTTCGGAACAAAGGGTCGTCCTTCGCAGCGACCGCTGCTGCCATTCTCTATATATCGCTGCCATTCATTCTGCCGTTTGAGCTCTATACGGATTTCGGACTGGGACAATTTACCGTTTTCGCGTGGATGCCGCTGGCGCTTGTGGCCTGCGATTCGCTTCGGCCCAACTTCAGATCCATCGTTTTTCTCGGCTTCGCTTGGGCCCTGCTGGCCCTGAGCAATCTACTTACGGCGCTCATCTTCGCGCCGTTCATGATCGTGTATGCGGTTGCGCGCACCAGGACCGGCGGCTTCCCAGTGTGGAGATGCCTGCTCGATGTATTCCTATCGATTGGCGTCGGAAGTTGCATGGCCGCGGTCTATCTTTTGCCGTTTGCCGCGTATAGCAGGCTCTTCAACGTAAGCGCAATGCAGAACCAGCCTGGGTATCATGTTAGCGACTATTTTTCGTACGTCAGGACGGCGACCCTTGGCAAGCCATTGATTGCTGCCTCGTTTGCCGGATCGCTTCTGGTTGCGGTCGTAGCGGTGTGGTCTGTCTGGCGAGGGTCGGGCAATTTTATTGTGCGTGTCGTGATATCCGTGGCACTGGGCATGGGAGCATTGATGGCGATCCCCGGGCTGGGTCTTCGCTTCATCGCGGCCGCTGGATTGACAATGCAGGCCTATAGCACCGAAACGTACTTCCCGGAGCGGTTGCTGGCGATGACTCTGCTGATGCTAGCTCTCGGGGCGCTCGCTTACAGCCGTGTCGAGGCAGGCGACGCAAAACTGCATGATTGGACGAATAACCTGCTTCTGGTTACAGCCTGCGTCGCCTTTTTTGGGATGCTTCCATGGAGCGCATTTCTCTGGAGCGCATTTCCTATCGTAGCGACAGCGATTCAGTTTCCCTTTCGACTTGGCGTGGTCCTCACTATTGCAGTCGCTGGCCTGTTGGCTCCGGCAATCGATGCCGGCCTGCGCAGTTGGCCAAGCGGCGAGGGAAAACGCTCGACGATACTGCTGGCTTGTGTCTCATTGGCGGTGGTCGCGGGCGGTTTCTTGACTTGGCGTGCAGACTGGAGATGGTTTCAGGTGCTGCGCACCCCGCCGCTCGTCCACACCGAAGAGAGCCATCCTGTGGATAATACCTATCTCACTTACGTCTCTCCGGACCATCTGGCCCGATTTACCGACATTATTAAGCCGCCTGCGCAAGGGAGCGTGGTGAACCAGGTTGTCGCTCCAGGAACGGGGCGTGTGATTCATGGAGACGGTATTATTCAAGTCGTGCGCCAAGGCCCGCGGCAAGTTCTCATTTCTTACCAGGTGGCCACTGAGACCCAGGCTCAAATCGGACTCCTCTACTCGCCGCTATGGAAGATTGAGTCGACCGATGGTGTGCCAAGTTCCGATTCGGTAGAGTGTTCGCCGGATGGGCTTGTGCAATTGACTCTCGGTGCGGGCCAGCATGCGCTGGAACTGGTTTTCGATGTCGGCTGGCCAGAAAAATATGGCAAAATCCTGACCTATGCGTCGCTGTTTGTCGTCGTGGTCGGGCTGCTTTATGGGCGTTGGAAGCGCGAGGAAGCCGAAGATAGCCAAGCAGGCTGAAATGCGCGACGAATGCGAGCGGCCGCGTTCTGCGGCGCAAAGTGCCAAAGCCTCGATATCAACGGCTCGTCATCGCGTTCAGAATCACGTGCGCAGTTGATTCTTCGTCTGCATGCGAAGAGATCATCAGGTCGTAGAGGTGGGGATTGTTCCACTCCTTGCCAAACCGCTGACGCAAATAGTGGGCCCGCTCGCCATCGACGATGTGAATGCGCTCTTCGATGTTGACGCCTTGACCCAGTCGCGAGCGCAGGCGGGTCATGCGATCGCAAAATGGTGCATAGATGAAGACATGGAAAACGTCCGGCTTGTGTTGCAGGATGAACTGAGCTCCACGTCCCACGATGACGCAATTGCCTTCTTCATAAGCTCTTGCCACAATCCTCCGTGTCACCTCGGTCATCACATCCGGATCGAAGCAGTTCTCATTGTCGGGCACCACTCCGGCGGCCAGCGCGGCACCGCGCATGGCCTGGCGATTCATACGGCCCATCCACGACTCAGCGCGCTCGTCGAAACGACTCACCACATGTGCGTCGACATGGGCTGAATGAGCAATGGCCTCGATAAGTTCCCGGTCCAGCAACTTCCATCCGAGCCACTCTGCGACCATTTTCGCAATACGCCCGCCACCGCTTCCGAACTCTCTTGATATTGTCAACACCCGGTAGTCCATAGTTGCCTCCACCTTTGCTGACAGCACATAAAATAGTCTTCGGCGAGCGCTTTTTCAGTGTTCTGCGACACAGGAATCGCGACCGCCCGCTGGGTTCTCGCTTGAATCTGCCGTACACTGGGGCAAACATAAGTCGCGGCAGGCGCGCTATTTGGCACGGAACCGTGGATCAGGAGGTTGCAGATGAAAACGATCGGCGTACTGTTTGGAATGGAGAACAGCTTTCCGGGCGCCCTGGTCGAGCACATCAACGCGCGCGCTGTCGATGGCATTCATGCCGAGTTTGTCGAGACGGGCGCAGTCCTGATGGACAAGGCTCCGCGCTACGCGGTCATCGTCGACCGCATCTCGCACGACGTCCCCTTCTATCGTGCGTTTCTGAAACACGCCGCGCTCAACGGCACTGCCATCATCAACAATCCATTTTGGTGGTCGGCCGATGACAAGTTCTTCAATTACACCTTGGCGACAAAGCTCGGGGTAGCCGTACCGCCGACGGTCATTTTGCCTCACAAGAAGCACCCCGAGGGCACGACGGACCGGTCGATGCGTAACCTTGAATATCCTCTCGACTGGGATGCGGTTTTTGCCTATGTCGGCGAACACGGCTTTATGAAGCCGGTCAACGGCGGCGGCTGGCGCGATGTCTATCACATTCACAATCGCGAGGAATTCTTTGCCGCGTACGACCAGTCGCACCAGCTCTGCATGATGTATCAAAAGGCGGTCGACTTTTACGAGTATTTTCGCTGCTATGTAGTGGGACAGAAGAAGGTCCATATCATGCCATACGACCCGCGTCGCGCGCATCACGAGCGCTATGTGCAGAACCCTCCCAACTACGACAAGAAACTGCTCAAACGAGTCGAGCAGGATGCGCTAACGCTTTGCCGCGCCCTTGGTTACGATCTCAACACCGTTGAGTTTGCTGTCGAGAACGGTGTTCCCTACGCCATCGACTTCATGAATCCCGCGCCGGACGCTGATCTGCATTCGGTTGGAAAGCCCAACTTTGAGTGGATCGTGCGTGAAGTGGCGGATTTGGCGATCGAGAAAGCAAAGGTCGCCCCACTGCTGCCGGACCTGCGCTGGTCGGCATTCCTTATAGGTGAGCCAGTCGCGGTGAAGAAGCTCGCCATAAAGAAGTCCGCTGCGAAAAAGGCGGCGCCTTCGAAGGCGAAAAATACTGCGGCGAAGTCCGATCCGACCAAAACATCGTAGGCGTGTACAAATTGCAAAGCTGAAACGGAGTGCTGCCGTACAATCGCGGCAAGCGGTCTTGAGGTCATCCTATGCGGCCATCGTTCTCGCTCGGCATTGAAGAGGAGTACCAGACCGTAGATCCGGTCACACGCGATCTTCGCTCACACATCCAGACTGAGATGCTGGCGCAAGGCAAGATGCGCCTGCAAGAGCGCGTTAAGGCGGAGATGCACACGTCAGTCGTTGAAGTTGGAACCCGCGTTTGTCTCAACATCGACGAGGCGCGCGAAGACATCTATGAGCTGCGCCGCGAGATGATCAAGCTCGCCCAGGAGCACAACCTGCAACTGGTGGCCGGCGCGACGCATCCTTTCGCAGACTGGCGCACGCAGGAGATTTATCCCGATCCGCGCTATCACCAGGTGGTGAAGGATTTGCAGCTTGTGGCGCGCGCCAATCTCATCTTTGGCTTGCATGTGCACGTTGGCATCGAAGACCGAGAAGCCGCCATCCGCATCATGAACTCGATGCGCTATTTTTTACCGCACATTATGGCGCTCGCGACCAACTCGCCCTTCTGGCTGGGTCTGAACACCGGGTATAAGGGCTATCGCGCCAAAGTGTTTGAGAACTTCCCCCGAACCGGCATTCCTGACTCGTTTTCGAGCTACTCCGAATTTGAGAATTACGTGACGCTGCTGGTCCGCACCAACTGCATCGACAATGCAAAGAAAATCTGGTGGGATATTCGTCCTCATCCCTTCTTTAACACGGTCGAAGTCCGCGCCTGCGACATTCCGCTGCGCGCGGAGGAAACCGTCGCAATTGCCGCGCTGATACAGGCGACGGCGGCCTACCTCTACAGGTTGCACGAGTCCAATCAGGACTTTCGCCAATACGCACGACCCCTGCTGATGGAAAACAAATTTCGCGCCGTGCGCTATGGCCTTGACGGCAAGCTCATCGACTTTGGCAAGCAACAGGAAGTGCCGTTGCGCGATCTGATTGAGGAGTATCTCGCGCTGATTGATCCTGTGGTGGATGAACTGGGCAGCCGTGACGCGATTGATTGCGTCAGAAAGATTCTTTCGACGGGCACCGGCGCCGATCGCCAGCTCAAGGTCTTCGAAGAATCGAAAGGGGATTTGAAGGCAGTTGTCGACTATATGGCGAGGGAAACAGCGGCGGGGTTGTGAAGGTGAAGTGCGAATTACGCAAACGCTCGATGGTCTGCGGAAGGGATCCAACTCCCGATCAAACTCTAGGGTGCAGCGGATTCGGCTAAGAGGTAATGCCTAGGGATGGCGCTCCGCGCACCTGCTGTTTCAAATCGGTGAATTATTCGATACCCTTTAGAGACACGCATCCGCCCTGTCGCAGGGCCATTGAAAGGGAATTCGCACCCGTAAATGAATCAAGCTGCCTCACACCTGCTTAAGCTGAATTATCCTGACGAGTTCACGCAGGGCGCGTTCTCAGCAGTGAATACCTGCCTACGCATTGACTCGACGGAGAAAGTTACGCTGATCGTCGACCGCGCTACAGAGACGATCGGGACGGCGCTGGGGGCGCAGCTGGCCAAGCGCTGGTGCTCATGGAATGCGTTCATTCTAGAGGATTTGGCTTCGCGTCCGCTGGCAGACATGCCGGCAGCGGTCCTCGCCGACATGGAGACTTCGCAGGTCTCGATCTTTGCCGTGCAAGTGCAGCCGAACGAACTGCGTTCGCGCATGCAGATGACCGATGTGGTCAATCGGCGGCATATGCGGCACGCCCACATGGTCAATATCACTCCCGAAATCATGTGCCAGGGTATGCGCGCGGATTTTGAGATGGTGGACCGGCTCAGTCAAAAAGTTCTTGATCGGGTGCGCCGCGCCAAGCGGATTCGAGCAAAGACGGCCGCTGGGACGGATATTACCGCCGAGATGAATCCTGGCTACAAGTGGTTCAAGACGTCGGGCATCATTTCGCCGGAAAAATGGGGCAATCTCCCTGGTGGGGAGTGCTTCACCTCGCCTGGCGAAGTGAACGGAATTTTTGTTGTGGATGGCGTTGTGGGAGACTGGCTCTGCGCGCGCTACGGACTGTTGGCTTCTACGCCGCTGACCATTGAAATCGCCGGCAATCGCATCGTGCGTTGCTCAAGCAAGAATAAACAATTGGAAGCGGACTTCTGGAAGTACACGCACACGGATGAGAACTCCGATCGCGTGGGCGAGTTTGCCATTGGTACCAATCTAGGCGTGAAGCAAGTGATCGGCAACATCCTGCAGGATGAGAAGTTTCCTGGCATTCACATCGCGTTCGGCAATCCATACGGAGAGCACACCGGAGCTCCGTGGACTTCTGGCACGCACATTGATGTCGTAGGATTGCGCTTCGATATCTGGCTCGAATCGGAAGATGGCGAAGAGCAGATCATGCGCGACGGGCGGTTCCTGATCGCGGCGTAGAGTGCACTCAAAGCAGAGGAGATTTGCGCAAAAGCTGCGACCCGCACCGGTCGTCGGCAATCTAAGCTAGTGTGATGACGACTACTGCACCTGTTTCACATTCGCTTCGCAAGCTTGGCAATTCAGATCTTCACCTCACGCATATCGGATTTGGCGCATGGGCCATTGGCGGCGGCAACTGGGAGTTCGGGTGGGGGGCGCAGGATGATGCGGAATCGATTGCCGCAATTCATCGAGCGTTGGACCTTGGCGTCAACTGGATTGATACCGCTGCCGTCTACGGGCTTGGGCACTCGGAGGAAATTGTGGGCCGCGCGCTTAAGTCGACGAGCCACAAGCCTCTGGTATTTACGAAGTGCTCAATGCGGTGGGGCGAGGATCGTGCAATCTACCGCTCCCTGACAGCGAAGTCGCTGGCCACAGAACTGGAGAATTCGCTGCGGCGGCTTGGCGTCGAAACAATCGACCTCTACCAGATTCACTGGCCCAATCCGGAAAACGAAATCGAAGAGGGCTGGACAGCCCTCGAGAAGTTTCGGCAGCAGGGCAAGGTTCGCTGGATTGGAGTCTCAAACTTTTCAGTAGAGCAGATGAAGCGTGCGCAGAAGATCGCGCCGATCACAAGTCTGCAGCCGCCGTATTCGATGTTGAGGCGAGCCATTGAGCAAGAGATCTTGCCCTTTGCGCAGGCGAACGACATTGGCGTGATCAATTACTCGCCAATGGTTTCGGGGCTGCTGACAGGGAAGATGACGGCCGAGCGGGTTGCGGCGTTTCCCGCGGATGATTGGCGCAAGCGGGCAGTTGAATTTAATGAGCCGCGGTTGAGCCGCAACCTCAAACTGGTGGAACTGCTGCGCGAAATTGGCGCCAGGCACGGAGTGACTTCGGGTGTAGTCGCGGTGGCGTGGACACTGCACAATCCGGCTATCACGGCGGCGATCGTGGGTGGACGCAACGCGCAGCAGGTGGAAGAGCTGACTCCGGTGCTGAAGTTCAAACTGAACGACGATGAATATGTGCGGATCAATGCGTTTCTCGCGGAGAGCACCGCTTGAGGACCTTCAAGATTGATTCCATGCAAAGACCCCGGCCGAAGCCGGGGTCTTGTTGTGAGCACAGATAAGATCTGATTTACATTGCGGCGACAAAATCAGGAAGCATTGTCGCTGCGTTTTCTTGAAGGAGTTGAGTCATTCGCGCTGCCATTCCCGTATACATTGACGCAGCGCGGCAGGCATTGACGCGGACGCCCTCACTGGCATGGCTGAAAGCGTACTGACAAAGGGCCATCAGAACACAAACCCGGATTTGCATCGCGTCGCTGCGCAATGTCTCGACCAGTTCGCGGTTGATGGGATCGCAGTGGCGGAGGGCATAATCTGCCATCTCGAGCATCACACGCGCATTCTGATGCATAGCCCAAAGACCGTGCGCACCTTGAATGCGCTTCCAGGTTTCCTCGGGCGAAGCATTCAGTCCCTCTTTCCAGAGGAAATGATCGCTCAAGTCCCGAGCACTCCAGTCCGGTCTGAGCCGGGCAATGAGCGTATCCCAGGATTGAGTGTTCCGGCGGCGAACGCCGGCTCTCCATCGACCAAGGTAAAGTGCCACGATAGCCAGCGTGGCTACTTGAAGCAGAGGAAGGATCATCAGTCGTCCTTGGAGCCAGAGATAGAAACCGACATATGAACTATCGGCCGCCCAGGCTCCTTCTGTTATTTCCTACCACTTGTAGCAAAAAAGGCATCCCAGGGAAAATACAACTGTTTGTTTCATGTGCACTTTGTCTTCTAGCGGTACTCTCACTTTTGCGCACATAAGTAACTTAAGGTAATCATGTTTCTGGGTCAATGATACTTTCCGGTCAGGAGCCGGGCTGGAGTCTCCCACCAATGTGGGACAAAATAAAGGGGTTAGGCTCTAACAGATCGGATGCAAATCGGATGGGGGTAGAGGGTGTGCGGGAGAGGTGTACCTTGTTCGATTCACCGATCGTTGCGATCGCGATCATTGGTAACCGATGAACCCGAAAGGGTCTCGCGGTCTGAACGGGCGACACCAGCCATGGCAAGGAGCAGATTCTGCATCTGGGGGGTGAATTCACGCCGCTTTGCTTCCTGCTGCGCAAAGCTGAAGGCCCAATAGGACAGAGAGCATATATAGCTGGCGACCACGAATTGGTTAAGATAGCCGGCTCTTGACGATGTCGCCCCGTGAGCCAGCATCATGGCTGTGCCAAGGCTGACGAGGGAATAGAGACCAAATCCGGTTGCAACTTGTAGCTCACGATCTCGCCAGCCGATGGCAAGCATCTGGCTGCAGGCGGCTAGACCCAAGAAGAACAGGATTCTCAGGATGGACACCGTTTGTCCCAGGTGCCACAGCAAATACGCTCGCGGCGAGAACTGCAACTGGCCGTGGATGCCAGAGATTGGCCAGATCACAGCACCCGCAATCAAGACGCAAACTGCGATGGCCGGGAGAACATATTTAGGAAGTGAAGCTCGGATCGGTCTGAGAACCGACCAGGCAAGCTCAACCAACACGAGAAACTGCAGAGTGGCGTCGATCCACGTTTCCGCCAGATATACCAACAGATAGCTATCCGGGAAGTCCCGACGGACAAAGAAAACCGCAATGTTTGAGAGAAGATCCCAGGCGCAGTAGATGCTGAAGAAGGGGAGCAGTCGCCAGACACGTCTATAAACAAGGAGGCAGATCACTGCTGCCTCCATCACCATATAAGCGAACAAGAGCGCGTTATCTAGATTCATCATCCGGCGTCATCCCATTGGCGCTGATCAATGCGATGAATCAAGTGTAGCAGCGATTTCTCTGCCGCGCTTTGTCGCGGTCCTCTATCAGTAACCGTCAGGCGTGCTTAGGGTCGGTCGGATACGGATTGGCCGGAATCGCAGCATGCTTAGGGTCGGTCGGATACGGATTGGCCGGAATCGCAGCATGCTTTGGGTCCGTTGGATACGGATTGGCCGGGATCGCAGCGTGCTTTGGGTCCGTTGGATACGGATTGGCCGGGATCGCAGCGTGCTTAGGGTCGGTCGGATATGGATTGGCCGGAATCGCGTTTGCCAAACAAGATGACATAGCAACGACCGTGCCGAGAACAGCAACCGATACTTTTAACGTTCTCGAATACATGGGTCCTATACTCCTCGCATAGCGAATGCTTTCTATGCATCTGAAGAGTAACCCACAGGGGGCACGAAATCTACAACAAAAGTAAGGAAATTGAACTTTTTTTTGGTCAAAATCGTGCAGACGGTCTGCCTCCGGGGCAGTTTTCCATCCAGGAATCCAGAAACTAATCCTATAAATAGCAATGATCTACCGAGAAACTACAGAAAATCCCGAAGCTGGTGTGAATTGGCCCGGGAGCATGCAAGATGGGCACGAAAGGTTGGATCCGAAGCCCCAAAAGACACCGAGGTAATGGAACTGAGCATGTTTTGTCTCATTTCTGAGCGGACAAGCTGCCCGGAAACGACCCCAGAGGCGTTAGCAGTCGCTAACACAGATAATGCGATCAGAGGCGATTAGGTGTGCTGTTGCAGGGTAGATTTGAGAGTGCGGGCAGGCACTTTATTGAGGCAATCGGTGATCCCAGAGCTGCGGCAACAATTCAATCGAAGGTTTACACCAGCGAAATACGAGTCAGTTCTCGATCTCCTTGAAAAGGGAAGCGGCACTAGAATAGAGTTCCGCGTTGCCGAGACGCCCGTGTTTATACCCTTCTCGCGGTTGAAAGAAATGGCCAACGAGGGCGCGGCGATGGCGCAAAGCCTGATTGCCAACTCCGAATACCTGACCGCGGCGCGGCAGGCCATTCCGAGAGGATTTGATGTTGCAAATGAAACGAAGCACCCGCATTTTCTAACCGCCGACTTTGCGCTGGTGCGAGACGCACACGGCGAGCTCGAGCCCCGTCTGGTTGAGATTCAGGCATTTCCTTCGGTCTTTGGGTACCAGGCACTTTTATGCGATGTCTACCGTCAGGTCTTCGATCTGCCGGAAACGATGGGAAGTTTTCTAAGCGGGCTCGACGAAACCGCGTATTGGGAGCTATTGAGACGGACAATCCTGGGAAATCACGCGCCGGAGAACGTCGTCTTGACCGAGGTCGATCCGCTGAACCAGAAGACGCTCTCCGACTTCAATGTGACCGCGCGCCATCTGGGAATCGCAATCGTAGACATCGATAATCTGCAGCCGATCGGCAACAAGCTGCACTACCTGAGTTCAGCGGGCCACCTGATCCCGATTCACCGCATCTACAACCGCGCGATTGCCGACGAATTGATCGCCAGGAACGTCAAGCTGCCCTTTGACTTGACGCATCCTTGGGACGTGGAATGGTCCGGCCATCCCAACTGGTACTTTCTGATCAGCAAGTTCTCGGTGCCGTGGCTCTCGCGGGCGGGGAGCAAGGTCGTGCCGCCGGCAGTCTTTCTAAGCGATTTCCTTGAAGGAAAGGGACGAGCAGAACTGGCGGCCGCCGGCGTTGCGCTGCCCATGGAAAGTGGTCCGAGCGCAGTTTACGATGAATTGCTGCTCAAACCGCTCTTTAGCTTCGCGGGCAAGGGAATCCAGTTTGAGCCGACCCAGTCGGACCTTGAGGCGATTCCAGTCGAGAACCGGCAGGAATATTTGCTGCAGCAGCGCATGCGATTTGAGCCGACGGTGGCGACGCCGCGAGGGCCAACTCAGGCTGAGATCCGGATCCTATACATGTGGCCAGACGGATGGAGGCTGACGCCCGCGATATGCCTTGTCCGTCTGGGACGAGGAAAAATGATGGGGGTGGATCACAATAAGGACCAGGAGTGGGTGGGCGGCTCGGCAGCATTCTTTCCGAAACCTTCGATCTGAAGGTCAAATCGATGGAGCGCACCGGTGTAACGGGACCTTGGGGGTGCCAAAACGATTACCTGACAAAAAACTTTCGTGCCCTATGTTCTTTGGCAAAAGTCGGTTACAGTTGGCTGTAGGTTCTGAAAGGGACCTGAGAAACAGTATGACGACATCCAAACCGGGTCAATCGCCGAAGCCGATAAACTCCCCAGCCGCGGCGTCACGAAAAGAAGTTCGATGCGCGGTCCGGTTCCCACTCTCGCTGCCGGCAGTTCTATCGGCAGGCCACGCCGAATCTGCCGCCCTCACTCGCAATATGTCAGCAAGCGGCGTGCTATTTGAAATGCATGATCCATTAAAAGTAGGGCAAGGTATCGACTTCTCGATCAGAATGCCGGGCGACATCCTGGGCTCGCCCAGTGACGTTCTGGTTCGCTGTACCGGGCGTGTGGTACGCTGCTCGTTAAGCCACGGTCAGTACCAAACTGCTGCAACAATCGACGAATATCGGTTCGCTGAGCGGTGATGGCACGCGGTGGCTAGATATGCGGCCTAATTATGGAATTTGTTGATGAAACTCCTGATGGTGAAGTAGTAGATGGACCGGTAAAACCTGGGGCGATACGCATTATTCTTGCGGATTCGCAGGCCATCTACCGCGTAGGCATCCGAAAAATCTTCGCCTTGGAAGACGATCTCCGCGTAGTCGCGCAAGCTGACTCGATGGAGAATCTGCGCGCTGCAATCGAGCGCTACCCGACTGATGTGGTGTTGCTCGAGGGCGGCCTGCTGACGGGAACTCAAAACGCAATTCCTGATCTGCTACGCCAAGCGCCCGACGTGAAGCTCATCGTGCAGGCGGTGGGAGCTGATGAGAACCAGACCGTGGATCTCTATCGGCGCGGCGTGCGTGGCATCATTTCGCGCTCGATCTCGCCCGATCTATTGGTGCGTTGTGTACGCAGGATCGCCGCCGGCGAAACCTGGATCGACAACCAATCGGTGAACTGGGTCATTGACGCCTATCGGTCGCAGGCGGCGGCGTTGGTGAGTCCTCGGACACAACCCCGGCTCTCTCCCAAGGAGATGGCGATCATTACCTGCATCACCCAGGGCAAGCGCAATAAAGAGATTGCGTTTCAACTGGGGACGACCGAGCAGGTCATCAAGAACTATCTGCGCAAGATCTACGACAAGTTGGGTGTTTCAGATCGGCTTGAGCTGGCACTTTATTGCCTGCACAACAAGATCATCCAGGCTGACGCTGACGAAGAGACGATCGCCAAGAAGATCGTCACCCGCTAGTTTCCCTGGGCCTGCTTCAAGCAAAAAGTCCATTTCATCTTCAAATCCCCTT
>Ga0181537_10002345_pt1 | contig 16741 bp, 13 predicted proteins | sample PEATcosm2014_Bin_39_FD_119765 | JGI IMG/M metagenome (GOLD analysis project Ga0181537, IMG submission 119765) | Peatland microbial communities from MTU Mesocosm Facility, Houghton, MI, USA - PEATcosm2014_Bin23_10_metaG | ecosystem: Environmental > Terrestrial > Soil > Wetlands > Peat | place... | reverse complement strand
GCGGTTCCGGGGCGGCTGCCATCTTGGCGCGAGCGGGATGCGCAGCGGGGAGGGCCTCGGCCGATGGAGCGTGAAGCACAATGCGCTCAAACGGTGACAAACGGCGTGCGGCGGCGAGCAGCGTTTGCGCCGGCGGCCCCTCCCCCGTCACCACGATTTGCGCCGCCCGTAAGCGGAGATCGATGGCGTTGAGCAAGGCCATGTGCATGTAAAGATTCTCGCTCGCGAGCGGTGCGACGGCTGCGATCAGCCGGTCGGCTTTGTCGCGCCAAGCGTCGTCGCCGGCCAGGACCGACAGCCGCATGAGATTTTGCGCCGCTACCGCATTGTGGTTGGGCGTCGCTTCATCGGCCGTCGCGGCGGGGCGGATGACCAGGCCTTCGGCATCGGCGGCTGTGAGGTAATAGGTCCCGGTTTCGGCATTGGCATAATCTCGATCGAGCGCGTGTTGCCAGGTGAGTGCCCGATCGAGGTAAACGGGCCGCCCTGTCGCCTCGTACAGCGCCAATGCGGCGCGGATCATGGCGGCGAAATCGGACGCCAAGCCTGGAAATTTAAGCTTTCCCTCGCGCCATGAATGGCCGAGGCGGTCGCCGCGGGTCATTGTCTGCGCGATAAAATCGAAAGCGCGCGCGGCTAGGTCTAGCCAAGACGGTTCGTCAAACAGAAGCCCCGCATTAACGAGCGCGGCGATCATCAGGCCATTCCAATCGGCCAAGATTTTGTCATCGAGACCGGGCCGGACGCGGCCACCGCGTGCTGCGAGGAGTTTCTCGCGTAACGCAGCAAGCCTGGTCTCCTCCGCGCCGCTACGTGGCAGCGGCTTCAGACGGTTGAGGATGTTATGGCTTTCGAAGTTGCCGGCCGGCGTAATGTCGTAATGGTGGGCGAAGAATTCACCGTCCTCGAGGCCGAGTTGCTGGATCACCTCGTCGTAGGACCAGACGTAGAATTTGCCTTCCTCGCCTTCGGAATCGGCGTCGAGCGAAGCTGAAAACGCGCCCTCGCCTGTCGTCATTTCGCGCACAAGCCACGCCACGGTTTCATGGGCGCGGTGCCGATAAAGCGCCTTGCCGCCTTTCTGGTGCGCGATCGCCAAGAGCTCAAGGAGCTGGGCGTTGTCGTAGAGCATTTTTTCAAAATGCGGCACCAGCCAGCGCTCATCGACTGAGTAGCGCGAAAAGCCACCGCCAAGGTGATCGTAAATGCCGCCCTCGCAGATGTGGTCGAGCGTGAGCTCGACGGCAGCGAAATAGCGTGCCTCGCCGGTGCGCAAACCGCCCCGCCACAGCAGCTCGAACAACGCGGCCTGCGGGAATTTCGGTGCTCCGCGAGTGCCGCCATTCACCGGATCGATGATGCCGCAAAGCTGCCGCGCCGCATTGTCGAGTTCGCGCGGCCCCATCGTGGTGGCGCCGGTGGCCTTGGCGGTTGCCGCAAGGCGCTCCATCAGCGCAGCGCGATTTTGTTCGATCTTTTCCGGTTCCTCGCGGAATAACCGCGCCAGCTCGCGCAACACATCGACAAAGGCCGGTTTGCCGTAGCGTGACGTGTCGGGAAAATACGTGCCGCCCCAGATCGGCTCGCCGTTGGGGGTGAGAAACATGGTCAGCGGCCAGCCGCCATGTTCGCCGAGATGATGCAGCGCCGCCATGTAGATCTGATCGATGTCAGGGCGCTCCTCGCGATCGACTTTGATGTTGACGAACAGCTCGTTCATGACGCGAGCGGTGTCGTCGTTCTCAAAGCTTTCGTGGGCCATCACATGGCACCAGTGGCAGGCCGCATAACCGACCGAGAGCAGGATTGGCTTGTTGTTGCGCTTCGCCTCGGCGAGCGCCTCGGGTCCCCAGGCCCACCAGTCGACCGGATTGTCCTTGTGCTGCAGGAGATACGGGCTCGTTTCGTTGGCGAGCCGGTTTTGGTGCTGAGCGGTCATTTGCTGCGGCGTTGACATGGGCGCACCGTAACAAGTAGCCCGCCCAGAGCGAAGCGCAGACGCGCCGATAAGTTTAAGCTTCTATCATGTCAGATAGGCCTACCATCTTTGCTTTGTCCTCGGGGCGTCCGCCGGCGGCGATTGCGGTGGTGCGGCTGTCGGGCCCGCAGGCCCGTGTGGTGCTGGAAAAGCTCATTCGCCGTGTGCCGGAACCGCGCAAGGCGACGCTGGCCCGGGTGCGCAATCCGGCCACCGGCGAAGCGATCGACGAAGCGCTTGTGCTGTGGTTTCCCGGTCCACACAGCGAGACCAGCGAGGACATAGCGGAGCTCCAGCTTCACGGCGGTCATGCTGTGGTCGCCGGCGTACTTGATGCGCTGGGGGCCCTTGAGGGCTGCCGCCTCGCCGAGCCCGGCGAATTCACGCGTCGTGCTTTTGAGGGTGGGAAGCTCGATCTCACCGCGGTTGAGGGTTTGGCCGATCTCATTGCGGCGGAGACGCCTGTGCAACGGCGTCAGGCGCTTCGCCAGCTCAAAGGATTAATCGGCAATCGCGCCGAGGACTGGCGACGCCGGTTGATTGAAATGCTGGCACTTGTCGAAGCGCGTATCGATTTCTCCGATGAAGCCGACGTGCCGGAGGATTTGCTTGGGCCGGCGCTTTATGCTGCGCAGCAATTGCGCGACGAGATCGCCGGGATTCTTGCCGACGGCCGCCGCGGCGAGCGCCTGCGCGATGGACTGGTCGTCGCGATTGCGGGCACGCCCAATGCTGGAAAGTCGACTTTGCTGAACCGGCTGGCCCGCCGGGAGGCGGCGATCGTATCGCCATACGCTGGCACGACACGCGATATCATTGAGGTACATCTGGATCTGGAAGGTTTTCCGGTGACGCTGCTCGACACCGCGGGCATTCGCGACAGCGGCGAGCCGGTGGAGCAAGAAGGTGTTCGCCGCGCGCTGGAACGCGCGGCGACGGCTGATCTGGTGCTGTGGGTCATTGACGGATCGGCCGGGGACCTAGCGGCGGTCGCGGCCGCTTCAAAAGCCAAAGCCCTCGAGGCCTCGGTGGTTTGGCTGATCCGAAGCAAAATCGACCTGGACGCGAAAAAAGCTGAGTTTATAAAGAGTGAATATAAATTCAACTATTCGCTTTCGGCGACAACGGGGGACGGCGTTGATGCATTGATTGCGGGTCTTGCTGACTTTGCGAGGCGGTATTTCTCTGCAGGCGAAAACGGGATCGTAACGCGAGCTCGGCATCGGCGGGCGCTCGAGGATACGATGGCCTGTCTTGATCGTGCATTGGCGGAGGCGTCAGATCGCGGCGCGCGCGAGGAGCTGGTAGCCGAAGAGCTGCGCGAGGCGGCGACGACGCTTGGCCGGCTGACTGGACGCGTTGACGTCGAGGATATTCTCGATGTGATCTTCCGCGATTTTTGTATCGGTAAATAATGTTTTAACGGCAGGTGTCGCACGCGCGTGTTTCACGTGAAACAGCGGGCGACGGCAGTCTTTTGACCGCACCTTTTGCCTTCGATAGAAGACCGGCAGTTCTTGGAGATTTCGATGGACAGCCGCTTTGATGTGATCGTCGTCGGCGGTGGCCATGCCGGTTGCGAAGCGGCGGCTGCCGCTGCGCGGATGGGCGCGCGAACGGCGCTGATGACGCAGCGCATCGCTACCATTGGCGCGATGTCCTGTAATCCCTCGATTGGGGGATTAGGCAAGGGCCATTTGGTTCGCGAGGTTGATGCGCTGGATGGCCTGATGGGCCGGGTGGCGGACGCAGGCGGCATCCAGTTTCGCATGCTCAATCGACGCAAAGGCCCGGCAGTGCGGGGTCCGCGCGCTCAAGCGGACCGAAAGCTCTATGCGGCGGCGATGCAGGCGGCAATCTGCCAGACGCCAAATTTGACCGTCCTTGAAGGCGAGGTGAACGACTTGCTCGGCGACGGTCGAGTGACGGGCGTGCGACTTGTGGACGGTCGGGAATTCGCGACAAGCGCAGTTGTTCTCACCACAGGGACGTTTCTGCGCGGTCTCATCCATGTCGGTGAGCGCCAAATTCCGGCTGGCCGCGCCGGTGAGGCGCCGGCCATGGGCTTGTCGCTCACCCTCGAGCGGATAGGCTTGACCCTCGGTCGCCTCAAGACTGGCACGCCGCCCCGTCTGGACGGCACCACGATCGATTGGTCGGCCGTTGAAATGCAGCCCGGCGACGATCCACCGGAGCCGTTCTCCGTCCTGACCGACCGGATTGCCAATCCGCAGATCCGATGCGGCATCACGCGCACCACGCCGGCGACCCACGACATCATTCGGGCCAACGTGCACCGCTCGCCGATGTATTCCGGGCAAATTAAAAGCCGAGGCCCGCGCTATTGCCCCTCAATCGAAGACAAAATCGTCCGTTTCGGCGAGCGCGATGGGCACCAGATCTTCTTGGAGCCGGAAGGTCTCGACGACAGTACGGTCTATCCGAACGGAATATCGACGTCGCTCCCGGAGGAGGTGCAATCCGCTCTGGTGGCCTCGATTCCGGGCCTGAAACGAACGCGGATAATGCGGCCCGGCTATGCCATCGAATACGACCATGTGGATCCCCGCGAATTAACACCCTGGCTCGAAACCAGTCGGTTTACAGGCCTTTTCCTTGCGGGCCAGATCAACGGTACGACCGGCTATGAGGAAGCCGCCGCGCAGGGGCTCGTCGCTGGCCTCAACGCCGCAGCGCGGGCAGGGGGGTCGGCACCGATCCAATTCGATCGGGCCGACGGCTATGTCGGCGTCATGATCGACGACCTGGTTACCCGTGGCGTCAGCGAGCCATATCGGATGTTCACGTCACGGGCGGAATACCGGCTCACGCTGCGTGCCGACAATGCCGATCAGCGGCTAACGGATAAGGGAATTGCGCTCGGCTGCGTGGGCGCGGAACGCACTCGAAAGCACCAAGCCAAAATGGCGGCGGTTGAGGCAGCGCGGACTATGGCGCACTCGCTCACGCTAACTCCAAGCGAAGCGGCCAAGCATGGCCTCTCGCTGCGCAAGGACGGCCAGCGGCGCTCGGCCTTCGAACTCCTAGCCTATCCGCATATATCTATCGATGACTTGGCCCGGGTTTGGCCCCTATTCCGGGAGCTCAACCGCAAGATTGGCGAGCAAATCGAGATTGATGCCAAATACGACGTCTATCTGAGCCGCCAGACGGCCGATGTGGAATCCTATCGGCGCGACGAAGGTGTACTTCTCAGTGACGACATCGATTACGCATCGCTGCCTGGGCTCTCGAACGAAGTCCGCCACAAGCTGCAAACCCAGCGACCCCGCACTATCGGCCACGCCGGACGGATCGACGGCATCACCCCTGCGGCCCTGACTCTGCTCGTGGCCCATGTGCGCCGGCGCGAGCGCAAGTCCGAGCGCCAGCCAAAGTCGGCAAGTGGCGCCGCCTGACCTCACCGCTGATCGGGCTCAGGCGCTCGCCCTGACGCCTGTTTCACGTGAAACACTGGGCCGTCTCGACCGTTTCGCTGCTCTCCTGTTGGAATGGCAACAGCGGCAAAACCTGATCGCGCCGTCGACCGAACCCATCTTGTGGACACGGCACATTGCCGATTCCCTGCAGCTTCTTCCCTTAGCCCCCAAGGCTCGGATTTGGGTGGATCTCGGATCAGGCGCCGGCTTTCCCGGACTAGTAATCGCCTGTGCGCTCGCGGATTTGCCCGACATCCGCGCGCCGCGCGTGCACTTGGTCGAAAGCACTGGCAAGAAGGCCGCGTTCCTGCGGGAAGCCGCGCAAATCACCGGCGCCCCCGCCACCGTCCACTGTGAAAGGATCGCGGATTTCGTCCGCCACGCCCCCGATCGCATTGATGTGGTCACGGCGCGCGCGCTGGCGCCGCTTAATAAACTTCTGGCGGAGGCATATCCGTTGTTGAAAAGGGGCGCGTTAGGCCTGTTTCTCAAGGGTCAAGATGTGGAGGCTGAATTGACCGCAGCCTCTAAATGTTGGAGCATCCAAGCGACTTTGGTGCCGAGTCGAACCGATCCGAGGTCCCGAATCGTGGTCGTGGCTGGCGCCGCGCCGAAGCCTTGAGACCTCCGCCACACAACCTTACACAACGTATGGTTGTATACAATCGAACCGGTCCTTTGACCTGGAAGCAGCGCGATGAGTGAAACGCCCGAGCCCTCGCCCCGCGTGGTCGCCTTTACGCCGACCGACCGGGGAACGCAGGTCGAGCCGGTTAAGCCACCGCGCGTCTTGGCCGTCGCCAATCAGAAGGGTGGCGTGGGGAAAACGACGACTGCGATCAATCTCGGCACTGCGCTCGCCGCCATTGGCGAAGACGTCCTGATCATCGATCTCGATCCGCAGGGCAACGCCTCGACTGGCCTCGGCATCGATCGTCGCAACCGGCGCCATTCGACCTATGACGTGCTGACCGGCGAGGCGAATTTGCGCGATGCTATCGTCGCAACGGCAGTGCCGCGGCTGCATCTTGCGCCTTCGACCATGGATTTGTCCGGGCTCGAACTCGAAATCGGCCAAGCGCGTGATCGCGCCTTCCGCCTGCGCAGCGCGCTGACCCCGCTGAACACGATCAGCGGCACCAAATACACCTACGTCCTGGTCGATTGTCCGCCCTCGCTGAATCTGTTGACCGTCAATGCCATGGCCGCTGCGAACGCCATCCTGGTGCCGCTGCAATGCGAATTTTTCGCGCTCGAAGGCTTGTCGCAACTTCTCAAGACGGTTGAGTCGGTGCGCGAGCAGCTCAATCCCGATCTCACCATCCATGGCATCGTGCTGACCATGTTTGACGCTCGCAACAATTTGTCGGGCCAGGTCGTCGCCGACGTACGGGAATTCATGGGAGCAAAAGTTTACGACACGGTCATTCCGCGCAACGTGCGAGTCTCGGAAGCGCCGTCATACGGCAAACCGGTGCTGGTTTACGATCTGAAATGCAGCGGCAGCGAGGCCTATCTGCGGCTCGCGACCGAGATCATCCAGCGCGAGAAGCAACTGTGCGCAGGATGAGGTGCTTTGCGTGAGCGACACTTTGGGGAAAACGGCGATGGCGGATGATTCCTCGCGATCGCGACTGGGGCGCGGTCTTGCCGCCTTGATCGGCGATGTCGGCACCGAGAGTTCGTCGGAGCGGCCGCGCGGCCAGCGGCGCCTGCCGACCGGCGCGCTGCGACCTAACGCCCGCAATCCGCGGCGCACGTTCTCCAATGCCGAGCTCGACGAACTCGTCGCGTCGCTGCGCGAACGCGGCATCATCCAGCCGATCATCGCGCGGCCGGTGCGCGGCGCTGCCGAGTCTTACGAAATCATCGCCGGTGAACGCCGCTGGCGCGCGGCGCAACGTGCCGGGCTGCACGAAGTCCCCGTCGTCATCATCGATGCGTCGGATGCCGAAGCGTTGCAAATTGCGATCATCGAAAACGTGCAACGTGCCGACCTTAATCCGCTCGAAGAAGCGGAGGGCTATCGCGCGCTGATGGAAGAATTCGGCAACGATCAGGAAGAGATCGCCAAAATTATCGGTAAAAGCCGCAGCCATGTTGCCAACACGGTGCGGCTCCTAAAACTTCCCGAAGCTGTGAAGGCCTACATCCACGCCGGAAAGCTTTCCGCGGGCCACGCGCGGATGCTGATCGGGCAGCCCAACGCGGAAGAACTGGCTGAGGAAATCGTCGCACGCGGTCTCAATGTGCGCCAGGTTGAGGCCATGGCGCGCGAGGCCGGCGAAAAAACCAACAAAAACCGCGCCAATGGGCATAAGTCCAGCGTCCGGGCCGAAAAAAACGCGAATCTGGCCGCGCTGGAAAAGCGAATCTCCGACGCGCTCGGCCTGGTGGTCAGTATCGATCATCGCGAACGCGGCGGCATATTGAGCATTCGCTATCGCAATCTCGATCAGCTCGACGACGTGCTGCTGCGACTTGAAAAGAAACGCTGACGTTGCTCCAGCCCTAGCCCTGCCACGCCACCTTGAACGCTGCGCGCTCTTTGGGATCGTAAAGGCTCTGATAATCATCGATAAGTGGTTTTTGACCGCTCGACATGGAGCGTGGCCAAAACCGGCCCGTCCTGTCCGAGGACGTGGGTCACCTGCTGGCGGCAATCACGCCGGCGCCATTGAGCGCGCCCGGCGTGGCGCGGTCGCCGGTGCTCCTGCCATTGGCGGCTCCGATTTATCGGCAACGCGTTTCTAAGGTTAGTCGAACCGGTGTTTTCATAACAAAAAGCCGGCCCCTGGGGCCGGCTTTTACAGTGTTGTTGCACGGCTATTTGTGATGCTTGGCCGGCGGCGTACCGTCGGTCCAGGCGTCATGCGGCAGCATAGCATCGACAATCATGCCGCCGATGAACGGTACGACGCAATCACCCACTCCATCATACATCTCACGCGGAGTAAGCGGGCGATTGAGGAGCCAGGTACCAATGAAAGGATAGACCACGGCGCATCCATACGTCGTTACGCCATAGGCCATTCCGATCGACATCGGACGATGGGCCGGGTAGCCGTGCTTTTTGGTCAAATAGTAGCTGGCGACGTCAGTGCCGATCCCAACTCCGACGCCACCCCAAAACAGGCGAGGATCCTGCCCGCGCATAACCCACGCCCAAAAAGCGTTCCAACTATTGTCCTGGGCTCGTGCCGTTGGCGGCAGTAGCCCGATCGCGAAGATCAGGGCTAGCGCGGCAATGATGGTCCGCTTCATTTGAGAGCTCCCCTCCATACGCGCCTGCAAAAATATGAGCGTCCGGCCGCAGTATGGTTAATGACACCGTGAACGAGCCATTTCGCCCTGTCGAGCGTCAGTGGCGCCGCACATGCATAATTCTTAGTCGCTGTGTCGAATCGGCAACCATTTATCCCCAGGCGGGCCACAGGACCAGGCCAAATGCCTCGAGGGGTGGGACCGAAAGTTGCGCTATTCCGCGGCGGTTCTGCTGCCGGCCTGACCGAATCGGCGGTCAATGTACTCGATGACGATCTTCTGGAAGTCAGCGGAAACGGTCGGGCCGCGCAGCGTCATAGCCTTCTTACCGTCGATAAAGACTGGCGCCGTCGGCTGTTCTCCGGTGCCCGGAAGCGAGATACCGATATCGGCATGCTTGGATTCGCCCGGACCGTTGACGATGCAGCCCATCACCGCGACGTTAAGGCCCTCGACACCGGGATAACGCGTCTTCCATTCCGGCATTGAGTCGCGAATGAACGCTTGAATGCTGGACGCCAGCTCCTGGAAGGTCGTGGAGGTGGTGCGTCCGCAACCGGGACACGCGGCCACCAGCGGCACGAAGGTGCGCAAGCCCACGGTCTGCAACAACTCTTGGGCGACTTTTACCTCGAGCGTGCGGTCGCCGTTCGGCTCCGGCGTCAACGAAATGCGGATGGTATCGCCGATGCCTTGCTGCAGGAGCACGCCCATGGCAGCCGACGACGCCACAATGCCCTTCGAGCCCATGCCGGCCTCGGTCAGGCCTAGATGCAGCGCGTAGTTGGAGCGGCGCGCCAGCTCGGCATAGACGCCGATCAGATCTTGCACAGCCGATACCTTGGCGGAGAGGATGATCTTGTTACGCGGCAAGCCGATTTCTTCGGCACGCTCCGCTGACAACAGCGCCGATTGCAGCATGGCTTCGCGCGTTACGTCGCGGGCGCTCACCGGCTGGTTCGACCGCGAATTCTCGTCCATCAGGTGGGTCAGCAGCTCTTGATCCAGCGAACCCCAATTGGCGCCGATCCGTACCGGCTTGTTGTGACGGATCGCGGTCTCGACGATGGCGCCGAACTGCCGGTCCTTCTTTTCCTTGAAGCCGACATTGCCGGGATTGATGCGATATTTGTCGAGCGCCTCGGCGCAGGCTGGATGGTCGGCGAGCAGCTTGTGGCCGATATAGTGGAAATCGCCGACGATCGGCACGTCGACATTCATCTTGAGCAGACGTTCCTTGATGTGAGGGACGGCAGCGGCTGCTTCGTCGCGATCCACCGTGATACGCACGATTTCCGACCCGGCGCGCGCCAAGGCCGCCACCTGTTTGGCGGTTCCCTCGGCATCAGCGGTATCGGTATTGGTCATCGATTGCACGACGACCGGTGCGCCGCCACCAACGGTCACATTGCCGACCTTCACGGCAATGGTCTCATGCCGTTCGGCGGGGCCGGAAAATTCCATCATGGGATCAATCCCTTAGATCGCAAACCGCGGTCAGCCGGCAAAATAAGGCAACCGCGTCACCCTGCATATAGCCTCAACGAGGCCAGTTGACGAGGAGGAGGCCACCGACGACGAAACCGACCGCCAGCGAGAAGGCCGGCGTTACAGGTTCGTTCAAGAGGAGACGTCCAGCGGCGACGCCAAACAGCGGCACCAGCAAAGTGAACACCGACAGCCGCGCCGCCGAATAGCGCACGATCAGCGCGAACCAAACCGCGAATATGAGACTCACCACCCATACCGTCTGATAGAGGAAAGCACCGACGGCAGGGGCGGACGGCATGGCGTCGATGTGTTCGCCAAACAGCAGCGCGCCGATCGCCAACAGCGGCGCCGACACCACGAGCTGATAGAGCAATGTCTTTTCGGCACTGACGCGATTGAGCGCGCTCGATTTGATGATGAGGGTCGTTCCCGCCCACGCCGCGGCGCCGCCGATCAGCATAAGGTCGCCGAGCATTTGATGCGGATCGGTTGCCGGCGTCGGCAAACCGAAGGCGACGACGATGCCGGCAAACGACAACAGCAAGCCGAGCCATTGCGAAAGATTGAAATGATCGCCAGGCACGAGCCAGCGCGATCCGATGACGACAAAAAATGGCGCGAGGTAAAGAAATAGTACGGCGCGCGTCGCCGTGGTCCAAACGAGTCCGCGATAGATCAAAAGAAATTCGAGCGCGAACAGCGCGCCGGCCGAAATCCCGGCGCGAAGCGTGCCGTCGCGCGTAAACAGCTTCATGCCGCGCAATTGCGTCCACGCGCCGACCAAAAGTGCTGCAATCACCGAACGCGCCGACGACTGGATCAGCGGGGGAATGTCGTGGATCGCGAACTTGATCGCAACGTTATTGAAGCCCCAGCTCAAGCAAAGCACGACAGTGACGGCGATGGCGAACGCGTCGAGCGGACGGGATGAGGGAGAATGCACTGGCGTTGATTTCAATACCTATGCATCATCGATTGCGGCAATGCGCGCAAACGCCGGCAATTTCGATCAACGGGCTCTTGGGCGAAAAACCCGCCGCGCGCGAGGAGGTCTTGAGCGCTTCCGCAGCGTCGCCGCCCGGCGCTTCGCCAACCGCGCCACACCTTTCGCAGATCAGAAATACCACAAGATCGTCGCTTTCGTGATTGTGCACGCAGGCAACAAAAGCGTTGCGGCTTTCGATACGATGGACCAGGCCGTTGTCGCGCAGGAAATCTAACGCGCGATAAATCGTGATCGGCGCCGGCCGGCTTTTGTCGGCCAGCTGCTCGATGATTTCGTAGGCGCCGAGCGGCTTGTGACTCGCCAGCAGGGCTTCGAGGACCTGGCGGCGCATCGGCGTGAGCCGCTGTGCGCGGGCGGCGCACAACGCTTCCGCGTGCGCGATGGCGGTGCTGGCGCAACGTTGATGGTCGTGGTCCGGCGCCGGAAAGATCGCGCGCGACATGCTTGTCATGATTCGAAGGTTTGGGTTAGCCCGGTGTGGGTCAGCTTCTTGCTCGGTCTTCGCATGGTCCGACGAGGTCACCAAAGTATAGCGGATTTACAAGGAATTGCGAAAACGTGACGCGTCTCTGGATTTTTATGTTGCGCCGCAACAAGAAGCGCCTCACATTCCCAGCGGTTCGCAGCTTTCTCGCCCGCCGCGACAATGAATGGGGGTTATCATGCTGCAAGGTAAGTCCGCGCTGGTGACCGGTTCGACCTCGGGCATCGGCCTTGCCATTGCGCGGGCACTCGCCGCACAAGGCGCCAATATCACCATCAATGGTTTCGGCGATAAGGACGCGATCGAAAAGGAGCGCGCCGGTATTGAGAGCGAGTTCAAGGTCAAGGCGATCTATTCCGGGGCTGACATGACCAAGCCCGCCGACATCGCCAGCATGGTGAAAACCACCGAACAGACCTTCGGCGCGCTCGATATCCTGGTGAATAATGCCGGTATCCAATTTGTTTCACCGATCGAGGAATTTCCAATCGAAAAATGGGATCAGATCATCGCCATCAATCTATCGGCGGCGTTCCATGCCATCCGTGCCGCGGTGCCCGGGATGAAATCGCGCAAATGGGGCCGCATCATCAGCACCGCATCCGCGCACTCGCTTGTCGCTTCGCCATTCAAGTCTGCTTACGTCACCGCCAAGCATGGTATCGCCGGCCTCACCAAGACCGTGGCGCTCGAAACCGCTACCTTCGGCATTACGTGCAATTGCATCAGCCCGGGCTACGTCTGGACGCCGCTTGTCGAAAAGCAAATCCCCGATACGGCCAAGGCGCGCGGCATCACCGAGGAGCAGGTCAAGCGTGACGTGATCTTGGCCGCGCAGCCGACCAAGGAATTCATCACGGTCGACGAAGTGGCAAGCCTCGCCGTCTATCTTTGCTCCGATGCGGCAAGATCGATTACCGGCGCCAATCTCTCGATCGACGGCGGCTGGACGGCGGAATGATTCTGTCATTCCCTAGCAGATGAAAAACATTCTCAAGGCGCTGCGGCCGGGACGCGCAATGGAGACAGTCGCTTCAGCAAAGCCCAAGCGCATCAATCTGGCGCTGCAGGGTGGCGGGGCTCATGGCGCATTTACCTGGGGCGTGCTGGACCATCTGCTGAGCGACGGTCGGCTGGCAATCGAGGGCATTTCCGGCGCTTCTGCGGGCGCGATGAATGCTGTGATGCTGGCCGATGGGCTGAGCCGCGGCCGTGAAGAAGCGCAGAAGCGGCTTGCCGACTTCTGGCGTTCCGCATCGAGCACCGGCAATCTGCCGGTGTTGCAGCGCGCGGTGCTGGAGCGGCTGCTGTCGTTCACGCCGTTGGACGGCACGCCCATGCAAGCGTGGTTCAATGCCGTGTCGCGTTATTTTTCTCCCTATGACATCAATCCCCTCAATATCAATCCGCTGAAGGATTTGATCGAGCGGTTTGTCGATTTCGACAAGTTACGAGCCAATACTGATTTGCAGCTCTTCGTCTCGGCAACCAATGTGCAAACTGGTCGGGTACGTGTTTTCCCGCGCGAAAAGATCACGGCCGACGCGGTGATGGCGTCGGCCTGCCTGCCGACCATGTTCCGCGCCGTCGAGATCGACGGCGTGCCCTATTGGGATGGCGGCTATCTCGGCAACCCGGTGATATTTCCGTTTTTCGCAACCACCACGACCGAGGACGTGCTGGTGGTCCAGATCAATCCGCTGGTGCGGAGAAAAACACCTACTTCGGCCAGCGAAATCATCAATCGCATCAACGAGATTACCTTCAACTCATCTTTGCTCGACGAATTCCGCGCCATTGATTTCGTTGCCCGCTTGATCGATCAGGGCCGTCTGCCGCATGGCATCGGCCCAGGGCAATATCGGCGCATCAACGTTCATCGCATCTTGCTCGACCCTTTCGGCACCCATTTCGATGCCTTCAGCAAGCTTTCGACCGACTATGATTTTTTCGACATGCTCCATGTCAGCGGCTCGCGCGCCGCACGGCGGTTCCTCGACGATCACTTCGACGATATCGGGGTGAAAAGTACCGTCGACCTGCGCGCCGAGGCCCAGGCCGAGTGGGCCTAAGCGGCTGAGCTAGCCCTTCATGTCGCTGCCGCAGGTCTGACTTGCGCTGATTCTGGTGGCAAATATTTAGTAAGCAGGCTTATATTGTGCTTCGTCTTATTGAGACTACCTGCCATGCCAGCACGCTCGTTAAATCGTGAATTTGCGTTTTCTCTCAACGATGTAGCGCGTATGCTGCGAACTTATGCCGACCATAAGGGCGGCCAGCTCGGAATTACACGGGCGCAGTGGGTGGTCCTGGTCCGGCTCGACCGGTTTGAAGGGCTGAAGCAATCCGAACTCGCCGACATGCTCGATCTGCAGCCGATCACGCTCACCCGGTTGCTCGATAAGCTGTGCGAGAGCGGCTTCATAGAGCGCCGCGCCGACCCCAATGATCGCCGGGCTAAGCGGCTCTACCTGACGCCTGCCGCGCGGCCTATGCTGGCGCGGCTGGGGGACCTTGGCGAGGAGCTCATGGCAACCGCGCTCGCCGGCGTCGATCGCGAGACCGTCGAAAAAATGGTCGCGCAGCTTGCGATCGTCAAGGAAAACCTTCGCCGGGCGATCCAGGATCGGACTGCGCCAGCTGCCGCCGCAGCGGCGGGAGAACAGCGCTATGGCTGAGCGCGCGCTTAAACCCGCGTCACCAGCGCGCGACGAGGCGCCGGGCGTGCGCGAGCGACCGCCGGCGGCGCCCCCGCCGGACGTGCGTGAGCCTTCCAACGCAAAAAGCATGCTGCGCTTCGACCGGCGGCGCTGGACGCGGTGGTGCTTGTTTGCCCTGCTGCCGCTCGCCTTGCTTATTGGTTGCTACTGGTACGTCACCGGCGGGCGGATTATGTCGACCGACAACGCCTATGTGAACGCCGAGACGGTCGGCATTGCGGCCGATATCGACGGTTTCGTCAAGGAAGTGGATGTCACCGACAATCAGCACGTCGCGGCTGGTCAAGTTCTCTACCAGCTCAGACCGTTGAAATTTCAGATCGCGCTGGACAGCGCCAAAGCCAATCTCGCGCAAACGGCGCTCATCATCGAGTCAATGAAGCAAGACTACAACCGCATGCTGAGCGATGTCGCCGCCCAGCAAGCGCAGGTCGATCTTGACCAGACGAATTACGATCGTGCCACGATGCTCTTGCACAACAACACCGTGCCGCAATCCAACTACGATCAGGCCAAAGCCACGCTCGACGTTGATAAGAGCAAGCTCGAGTCTCTCCGCCAGCAGGCGGCGGTGCAATTGGCGAAACTCGGCGGCAACCTGGACATTCCGGTGGCCCAGCAGCCGCAATATTCCCAGGCCCAAGCGCAAGTCGACGAGGCGCAGCGCCAATTCGATCACACGGTCGTCAAGGCGCCGTTTGGCGGCATCGTGACCAACGTGCCATCGATCGCACCAGGCAAATATCTTCCGGCATCAACGACGGCTTTTTTTCTGGTCGATACCGACCACGCTTGGATCGACGCAAATCCGAAGGAGACCGAGCTGACTTATGTGCGGTCCGGGCAGCCGGTCACGGTCACCGTGGATAGCTATCCGGGCGTCGAATGGCACGGCACGGTCGAGAGCATCAGCCCGGCGGCGGCGCAACAATTTGCGCTTTTGCCGGCGCAGAACACCAGCGGCAACTGGGTTAAAGTCGTGCAGCGCGTGCCGATGCGCGTCCGCGTCGACACTAATGACCAAAACCTGCCGCCGCTCCGCGCCGGCATGAGCGCCGAAGTCGACGTCGACACCGGGCATGCGCGGGGATTCCCGCATTTATTTAGCTGGTAGGTGTCGTGGCCGCCGAAGCCGCAGCGACGGGTGTTAATCGCGGCGCGATCACCGTCTGCGTGATCCTTGCCACCCTCATGCAGGCGCTCGACACGACCATCGCCAACGTGGCGCTGCCCTATATGCAAGGCAGTGTCTCGGCCAGTCAGGATGAGATCGACTGGGTGCTGACGTCTTATATCGTGGCCGCGGCCATCATGACGCCGACGACCGGCTATCTTGCGGGGCGGTTCGGCCTCAAGCGCCTGTTCATCGTCTCCGTCGCCGGCTTCACCGTCGCCTCAATGCTGTGCGGCATGGCGCAGTCCCTGGTCGAGATCGTGGCGTTCCGGACACTGCAAGGCCTGTTCGGGGCGGCGCTCGTTCCACTCTCGCAGACGGTGCTGCTCAATATCAATCCCAGGGAGCGGCAGGGCTCCGCGATGGCGCTATGGGGCGTCGCCGTCATGGCCGGCCCCGTGCTGGGGCCGGTTCTGGGCGGCTGGCTGACGGCGAATTATTCCTGGCGCTACGTTTTCTATATCAACTTGCCGATTGGAATCCTCTGCTGCCTTGGCATGAGCGCCTTTCTGTCCGAGACACCGCGGAACACAACCGCGAAGCTCGATTGGTTCGGCTTCGGCACTTTAAGCCTCGCACTGGGCGCCATGCAGGTCATGATCGACCGCGGCGAGGAGCTCGACTGGTTCGGCTCCAGCGAAATCGTCATCGAGGCCATCATCGCCGCCTCGGCTTTCTATTTGTTCTTGGTCCACACCTTCACAGCCGATGAACCTTTTGTGCGGCCATCGCTGTTTCGCGATCGTAACTTTACGGCAGGCATGCTTTTTGTGGCCATCGTCGGTCTCACTTATTACGCCTCGCTGGCGCTTCAGCCACCGTTTCTGCAGGACCTCATGAACTATCCGGTTGTCACCGCCGGCCTCGTCATGGGTCCTCGCGGCATCGGGACGATGGGCGCCATGCTGGTCGTGGGGCGGCTGATCGGCGTGGTCGATACTCGCTTGCTGCTCGGCTTGGGACTCGGGCTTACAGCTTGGTCTTTCTATATGATGACGGGCTGGACGCCGGACATTTCGCAGACGACGATTATCAGCATCGGAATCATCCAGGGCATCGGTCTTGGCTTCCTCTTCGTGCCGCTGACTGTGGTGACGCTGTCGACGTTGTCATCCGAGCTGCGGGCCGAAGGCGCCGGCCTCTACAGCCTGTCGCGCAATATCGGCTCGAGCGTTGGCATCTCG
>Ga0181537_10002344_pt1 | contig 16741 bp, 13 predicted proteins | sample PEATcosm2014_Bin_39_FD_119765 | JGI IMG/M metagenome (GOLD analysis project Ga0181537, IMG submission 119765) | Peatland microbial communities from MTU Mesocosm Facility, Houghton, MI, USA - PEATcosm2014_Bin23_10_metaG | ecosystem: Environmental > Terrestrial > Soil > Wetlands > Peat | place... | reverse complement strand
CCAAGAACTCCGGCCGCAGCGAGCTGCAGCTGGCTGCCGAGGCCTCCAAGGCCGCGCTCGAGGATGCCGGGATCAACCCCGCCGACGTCGACGGCATGATCACCTTCACGATCGACGGCAACGATGAGATCGGCCTCTCGCGCTGCCTCGGGGTGCGCGACCTTGCCTACACGGCACGCATCCCGGGTGGTGGTGCAGCCTCGGTGGCCACCATCCACCAGGCCGCGGCCGCGATCACCTCGGGAGCCTGCGAGGTGGTGGTCGTGTGGCGCGCCATGAACGAGCGCTCGCAGTACCGCTTCGGCCAGCCGATCGTGCCCCCGAGCGGCGGGGTGGTTAACGTCGCCGGCAACGGCACCGGCTCGCTCCTGTGGTGCATGCCCTTCGGGGCGCAGACGCCGGCGAGCTGGGAGGCCCTCGCCACCCAGCACTACATGGAGACTTACGGGGTCACCAACCGCGACCTCGGCTACGTCTCGGTGGCGCAGCGCAAGCATGCGGCCACGAACCCGCTCGCCTGGTTCTTCGGCAAGCCGATCACGCTCGAGGATCACCAGCAGTCAAAGTGGATCGTGGAGCCGGTGCTGCGGCTCCTCGATTGCTGCCAGGAGAGTGACGGCGGCGTCGCCATCGTCATCACGAGCCTCGAGCGCGCGCGCGATTCAAAGAGCCGGCCGGTGCGCATCGTCTCCTCCGCACAGTCGATCCCCTCCGAGGTGGAGGTGATCTCCAACTACTATCACGCCGACCTGAACCTCATGCCCGAGGCCCAGGGGGTGGCGAAGCGTCTCTATGCCCGCTCGGGCCTCACCCCGAAGGACATGCAGCTGGCGATGATCTACGACGCCTTTACGCCCCAGGTGCTCAAGCAGCTGGAGGCCTTCGGCTTCTGCGGGCGCGGTGAGGCGAAGGACTTCGTCAAGGGCGGCAACATCGAGGTCGGCGGCGCGCTGCCGGTGAACACCAATGGCGGGCTGATCGGCGAAGCCTACATCCACGGGATGAACAACATCACCGAGGCCGTGCGCCAGCTGCGCGGTACGGCCACGAACCAGGTCAGCAACCTCAGCAACGCGCTCGTATCGTGCGGCATGGCCGGCGCGATCCTCTCAAACGGTTAAGCTAGCAGCCATGAGACTGATCAAGCCGGGCCTGCGCCTGAAGAGCGCCGTATGCGCCACCGAAGTGATGGTCATCCGTGCCCCCGCGGGTGAGGCAAGCGTGAGCTGCGGCGGCGCCGAGATGCTCGCGGTCGGCGAGGCGCCCCCGCAGGGCGTGCGCCTGGACGCGGCGCACTCGCAGGGGTCGCTCATCGGCAAGCGCTACGTGGATGCGCAGGAGCGCTTCGAGCTGCTGTGCACCAAGGGCGGGGAGGGCACGCTGGCCATCGACGGTGCGGCGCTTGCGGTGAAGCAGGCCAAGGCACTGCCCTCCTCGGACTGACCCGATGAATCTTGCGATGCTGCTCGAGATGGCAGCGGATGCCTTCGGCGAGCGCACGGCCGTCAGCTGCGGGCCGCTGCACCTCAGCTACGCGCGGCTGCGCTCGGCCGCACAGGCCGCCGCGCGCGAGCTGCGGCACAGCGCCGCCGGCCACGCCGCATTCCTCGACACCAACGGCCTGAGCGCACCGGTCACGCTCTTCGCGGCCGCCTACGCGGGCCTGCCGTACGTGCCGCTCAACTATCGCCTCACGAGCGCCGAGCTCGAGGAGCTGTTGCAGCGCGTGGCACCAGCCTGGCTCGTGGCCGCGCCCGGGCAACTGGCCCGCCTCAGGCTCCCCGCGGGAGTCAGCTGCGCGGATGTCACGCGGCTTCTCGAGGCGAGCTGTGAGGAGGGTCTGCCGCTGCCCGATGAGCCTGCGGCGGTGGCCATCCAGCTCTTCACGAGCGGCACGACCGGCACGCCCAAGGCAGCGCTCCTTAGGCACGAGAACGTCATGTCCTACATCCTCGGCACCGTCGAGTTCGGCGCCGCGGGCGAGGAGGAGGCGGCACTGGTGGCAGTGCCCCCGTACCACATCGCCGGCATCTCGGCGCTCCTGAGTTCCACCTACAGCGGGCGGCGCATCGTGATGCTGCCGAACTTCGAGCCGGCCGAGTGGCTGCGGCTGCTCGCCGCGGAGCGCATCACGCACGCGTTCGTGGTGCCCACGATGCTGGTGCGCATCCTGGAGCACCTCGCGGCCCAGCACTCCGCCGCGAAGTTCCCGGCGCTGCGTGCCATCGCCTACGGTGGCGGCAAGATGCCCGCGAGCGTCATCGCGCGCGCACTCGAGGTGTTCAGCGGCGTCGACTTCACCAACGCCTACGGGCTCACCGAGACCAGTGCCACGATCTGCCTGCTCACCCCGGAGGATCACCGCGCGGCGGCGGGGAGTGCCGAGCCGGGCCTCAGGCGGCGTCTGGGCTCGGTGGGGCGGGCGCTGCCGACGGTTGAACTGCAGGTCAGGGATGAGGCCGGACGGCGCCTCGGGGCTGGCGCGCCGGGCTTCGTGTTCGTGCGCGGTGCACAGGTGGCCGGGGAGTACCGCGGCAGCGGCAGCCTGCTCGACAGTGAGGGCTGGTTCGCGACCCAGGACCGCGGCTGGCTGGATGAGGACGGCTACCTGTTCCTCGAGGGACGGGCGGACGATGTGATCGTGCGCGGGGGCGAGAACATCTCTCCGGGGGAGATCGAGGAGACACTGCTGGCTCATGCGGCGGTGCTGGATGCCGTGGTCGTCGCCGTGCCAAGCGAGCAGTGGGGTGAGGCGGTGGCTGCAGCCGTGGTGCTCAGGCCCGGCGCCGCGGCGACGGCGGAAGCCCTGCAGGCCTGGGTGCGCGAGCGGCTGCGCTCCTCGCGCGTGCCGGAGCGGCTGGTGTTCCGCAGCGAGCTTCCCTACAACGAGATGGGCAAGGTGCTGCGCCGCGTGGTGCGGCGCGAGCTGGAGGGCCCCGAGGGCAGCTGAGGGGCGCGGCAGAGGGTGCCTTCAGCACCGGCATCGCTGGCGCAGGGCACGGCCGCGCAGGGGGGAGCCTGGCCGCCTAGAACGAGCGGGCTATCAGCTCTTTCATGATCTCGTTGGTGCCGCCATAGATGCGCATCACGCGTGCGTCAGCGTACATGCGCGCCACCAGGTACTCGTTCATGTAGCCGTAGCCCCCGTGCAACTGCACGCACTCGTCCACCACCTTCTGCAGCATGTCGGTCGACCAGTACTTCGCCATCGAGGCGCCGACGTCATCGAGGCTGCCCGCGAGCTGGTCCTGGATGCAGCGATCGATGAAGGTGCGCGCCACGCGGGTGGTCGTGGCGGCCTCGGCGAGACGGAAGCGCGCATTCTGGAATTCGACCAGGCTCTTGCCGAAGGCCTTGCGGCCCTTGACGTAGCGCAGCGTCTCCTCGAGTGCGCCCTCCATCGTGGCGACGGCTTGCACCGCCACTATCAGCCGCTCGTAGGGCAGGTCACTCATGAGCTGCGCGAAGCCGCGGCCCTCGCTACCCCCGAGCAGCCGCTCCGCCGGCACCCGTACCTGATCGAAGAACAGCTCGTTGGTGTCCTGGGCGCGCTGGCCCACCTTGTCGAGGAAGCTGCCGACGCGGTAGCCGGCGAGATCCTTCGTCTCCACGATCAGGATGGAGGTGCCCTTGGCCCCGAGCGCCGGATCGGTCTTGACCACCAGCAGCACCAGGCCGGCGAGGAAGCCGTTGGTGATGAAGATCTTCGAGCCGTTGACGATGTAGTCATCACCGGCGCGCTCGGCACGCGTGCGGATGCCCTGCAGGTCAGAGCCGGCGCCCGGTTCAGTCATGGCGATCGCGCCGATCAGCTCGCCGCTCGCCAGGCGCGGCAGGTAGTGAGTCTTCTGCGCCTCGGTACCGTGGTTGAGCAGGTAATGCGCGGCGATGCTGTGCACGCCCTGCCCGAACCCGGTGATTCCGCGTCGCGCCAGTTCCTCGTACAGCACCGCCTCGTGGCGGAAGTCTCCGCCCGCGCCGCCATACTCGGCAGGGATGTCGGCGCACAGGAAGCCGAGCGCGCCGGCCCTGCGCCAGATCTCGCGGCCGACGTTGTGCTCCTCGCGCCAGCGCGCATCGTGCGGCACCATCTCGGTGTCGACGAAGCGCGCCACGGACCTGCGGTACGTGGCGAGGTCATCGTCCATCCACGGCGACTGGTAGGGTTTCACCGCCGGGCCCTTGCCCGTCATGGCGCGTCCCACGCGCCGGAGGCTTGCGAGAACCAGGCTGGTTTGCCGGCCGTCCAGGTCTCGCCCCACAGGTTGGTGCCGCCGTTCACGTGCAGTGTCTGCCCGGTGATGAACCGCCCCGCCGGTCCGCCGATGAAGATTACCGCTTCAGCGACCTCCCAGGGCGTGCCGGCGCGCCGCAGCGGACTGGCCTGCGTGTAGCGGTGCGGGATGTCCGCACGGTAGACCGCCCAGCCCTCGGAGACGATAGCCCCGGGGGCGACGCAGTTGAGGCGGATCCCGAGCGGCGCCCACTCGACCGCGAGTGCTTCGCTCAGGGCCGCGACGCCGGCGCGGGCGGCGCTGCTGTGCGCCACCTGGTGCAGGCCGCGCGGCGACACTACGATGCTGACGATGCTGCCGGCGCTGCTGGCGGCATGCCAGTGCCGGCCGACGCTCTGCACCATGTTGAAGGTGCCGGTGAGGTTGGTCTCGATGACGGCGCGCCAGCCCTTTTCGGTGAAGTCGACGGCCGCCTGCGGGAACTGGCCGCCGGCGCTGTTGACGAGCAGATCCACGCTGCCGAGGCGGGCGAAGAGATCGGCGAACAGGGCGTCGACCGCGGCGCGCTCGCGGATATCGAGCGCGTGCGCCTCGCACGACAGGCCGCGCGCGGCCAGCGCTTCGCGCACCCGCGTCACTTTCTCCAGCGTGCGGCCGCAGACGATGACGCGCGCCCCAAGGCGCGCCGCGAGCCACGCCGTGGCACGCCCGATGCCGCTGCCGCCGCCCGAGACCACTACCGTGCGCCCCTTGAGCAACTGCGGTGCAAGGCTCACGGGATGCGACTCCAGCTCCAGGTCGGACATGCCGAAGCTCGCTGCAGGGGTTGCGGGCGGCGGGGTGTTCTGGCTCACGGGGACCTCAGGAGTCCTTGCCGAGCAGCTCGCCGCTGATGATCAGCTTGCGCACCTCGGTGGTGCCGGCGCCGATCTCGAGCAGCTTGATGGCGCGGTACAGGCGGTTGACCTCCGACTCCCAGATGTAGCCGTTGCCGCCGTGGATCTGGACGGCCTCGGACAACACGCGGTTCATGGACTCGGAGGCGTACATGACGGAAGCGGCGGTGAGGGCGTGGATGCGGCCGCGGCCGCCACCGCCGACCTCGAGGTCATTGGCGGCGGCGAGCACCCGGTAGGTGAAGGTGCGCATCGTCTCCACCGCGACGTACATCTCCGCGAGCTTCGCCTGGATCATCTGGAAGTCAGCGATCGGGCGGCCGAACTGCTGGCGTGACTGGGCGTACTCCAGGGCGAGCTCCAGGGCGCGCTCGGCGATCCCTAAGCACAGCGGGGCGATCATGGCGCGCTCAAGGTCGAGCCCGCTCATCACCACCGCGACGCCGCCGTTCTCGGCGCCGACCAGGTTGGCGGCCGGCACGCGGCAGTCACTGAATACCAGCTCCGCGGTCTGGCTGCCGCGGAAGCCCATCTTGGTGAGCTTCTGCGCCACGCGGAAGCCCGGGAAGTCCTTCTGCACGATGAAGGCTGAGATGCCGCGCGGGCCGCGCTCCGGGGCAGTCTTTGCGTACACCAGCAGCACGTCCGCGACCGGGCCGTTGGTGATGTAGATCTTGGTGCCGTTGAGCAGGTAGTGCTCGCCCTCGCGCCTGGCGGTGGTGCGCATCGAGCCGAGTGCATCGGAGCCCGCGCCGGGCTCGGTCAGGCCGAGGGCGCCGACCAGTGCGCCCGAGCACAGGCCCGGGAGGTAGCGCCGCCGCTGCTCCTCGCTGGCGTTGCGGTAGATGTTGTTGACGCACAGGTTGTCGTGCGCGACCCAGGCGAGCCCGAGAGCATGGTTCCAGCGCGCGAGTCCCTGCAGCACGAGCCCGCTGGTGAACAGATCCAGGCCGCCGCCGCCGTAGCGTTCCGGCACCGTGACGCCGAGGTAACCGGCACCCCCGAGAGCGGCGAAGGCCTCAGCCGGCCACCATTCCTCGGCGTCCATGCGCGGGGCGAGCGGGAACAGCTCGCGGCGCGCGTATTGCGCGACCGCATCGAGGGTGGCCTGCTGCTCGGCCGTCAGGTCGAAGGCCGGTTGGGATGCGGGGGCTTCGGGCATGAGAGGAGTCCCATCACCAAGGAGGGCGGCAGCTCTGGAGACTAATGAGTAATGCTCACCATGTCCATAATAGTGCTTTGGTTAATTGACTTCTGTAGCTAAGTGAGATGGACTCATTAGATGGCGGACGGTCGGTTACGCATCGGGTGCGGCTGCGGGTTCTGGGGCGACAGCGCCGCCGGTCCCGCGCAGCTGGTGCGCCGCGGCGACATCGACGTCCTGGTCCTCGACTACCTCTCGGAGATCACCCTCTCGCTGCTGGCGCGCGCGCGGCGCAAGCGCCCGGAACTCGGCTATACCCCCGACTTTGTGCAGGAGGTCATGCGGCCGCTCGCCAAGGAGATCGCCGCTCGCGGCATCAAGGTCATCGCCAACGCCGGCGGCGTGAATCCCAAGGCCTGCCGCGACGCCTTGCAGGCGGTGCTGGCGGAGCAGGGCGTAGCGCTCTCCGTCGCGGTGGTGCTCGGGGATGACATCAGCGCGGAACTGGAGGACCTGCGCCGCTCGGGCGTGCGCGGCATGGAGGACGGTGAGGAGCTGCCCCGGGACGTGGCGAGCGCCAACGTCTACCTCGGCGCCTTCCCCATCGCACAGGCCCTCGGGCGCGGCGCGGACATCGTCATCACCGGGCGCTGCGCGGACAGTGCGCTGGCGCTTGGCCCCCTGGTGCATGCCTTCGGCTGGGGCGAGGAGGACCTCGATCAGCTCGCCCTCGGCAGCCTTGCCGGCCACATCATCGAGTGCGGCCCGCAGGCGACCGGTGGCATCTTCACCGACTGGCGCGAAGTCGCCGGCGGCTGGGACGACATGGGGTACCCGATCGTCGAGTGCACGGCCGATGGGCCCTTCATCGTCACCAAGACGCCCGGCACCGGCGGACGCGTGAGCGTGCCCACCGTCGCCGAGCAGATCACCTACGAGGTGCACGACCCGCAGGCCTACCTGCTGCCGGACGTGGTGTGCGACCTCACCGAGGTGCAGCTCGAGGACCTCGGCGCTGACCGGGTGCGTGTCAGCGGCGCGCGCGGCCTGCCGCCGACCCCCTACTACAAGGCGAGCCTCACCTACGCGGACGGCTACCGGTGCACCGCGACCCTGATGATCGTGGGCGCGGATGCCGCTGAGAAGGCGCGGCACGTCGCTGCCGCCATCCTCAAGCGCACGCGCCGCCTGTTCACCGAGCGCGGGCTCAGCGATTACACCGCCGTATCGACCGAGGTGCTCGGGGCCGAAGCCTCCTACGGCCCGCACGCCCGCCACGCGGACACCCGCGAGGTGGTCCTCAAGATCGCCGTCGCCCACGAACAGGAGCGGGCGCTCGAGCTGTTCGCGCGCGAGATCTTCCCCTCGGCCACCTCCATGGCCCAGGGCATCACCGGCTTCGCCGCCGGCAGGCCCGCCGTGCAGCCGATCGTGCGGCTGGCCTCCTGCCTCGTGCCGCGCTCGCGCGTGCACCCGCGGATCGAAGTGCAGGACGCAGCCGGGATCCACGTGAGCGCGCTCGCGCCTGCGCCCGCGGCGCGCTCGGGTGAGCGCCGTGCGGGTGTCCGCGCGGCCCGTGCCGCCGTGGCCCCTGCCGCGCGGGTGCTGCAGGCGCAGCATGCGTCCGCGGATGAGGTGACGGTGCCGCTGCTGCGACTGGCCCACGGGCGCAGCGGTGACAAGGGCGACACCGCCAACATCAGCGTGCTCGCGCGGCGTGCCGAGTTCGTGCCGCTGCTCGCGCGCGTGCTCACCCCCGCCACCGTGCGCGGCTACCTTACGCACCTCCTCGAGGGCGAGGTGGAGCGCTACGAGTGGCCGGGCCTCGCGGGTTGGAACTTCGTGCTGCGGCGTGCGCTCGGTGGCGGCGGGGTTGCATCGCTGCGCTACGATCCGCAGGGCAAGAGCTACGCGCAGATCCTGATGGACCTGCCGGTGGCGGTGCCGCGCTCCTGGCTGGCAGCCGGCGGCCCGCTGGCGGACTCCCGGTGAGCCCGCGCGCCAGACCCGCGCGCCGCCGCGAACGGCTGCCGCGCGATGAGCGCATGGCCGCCATCATGGAGGTGGCGCGCGAGGTGTTCTGCGAGAAGGGCTATGCCGATGCCTCCACCGCCGAGATCGCCGCGCGCGCGGGCGTCGTGGAGGGCACTCTCTACCGCTACTTCCCGACCAAGCGCGACCTGCTCATCAAGGTGGTCGAGGCCTTCTACGAGCGCATCTTCGCCGACTACGAGCGCCAGCTGCAGGGCGTGCGCGGCACCTGGAACCGCCTGCGCTACCTCATCTGGAAGCACCTGAGCGTCTTTCACGGGGACCCGGCCATGTGCCGGCTGATCGTGCACGAGTTGCGTCCCTCCCCTCAGTACCGGGAGTCGAGCGTGTTCGAGCTCAACCGCCGCTATACCGAGCGCACGCTCGCCGTGGTCAAGGAAGGCATTGCCGCGGGGGAGTTCGAGGAGCGCCTGCCGTTGCGCCTGGTGCGCGACATGATCTTCGGCTGCGCGGAGCACCACACCTGGGCATACCTGCGGGGCGAGGGCGAGTTCTCCCCCGAGGGGGCAGCCGACGCCCTCACCAACCTCATTTACCGGGGCCTTGCGCGCGCCGGGCACGGTGCGCCTGCGCCCGTGGATGCCTCGGTGCAGCGCCTGGAGCAGGCGGTACAGCGCCTCGAGGGCCTCGCGCCGGCGCGCCGCCGGCCCCGCCCGGGGGTGCGCTGATGTTCACGCGCGTGCTCATCGCCAACCGCGGCGAGATCGCCTGCCGCATCCTGCGCACGCTTCGGGCCCAGGGCATCGCAAGTGTGGCGGTGTTCCACCACGAGGACCGCGGGGCGCCGCACGTGACGCTCGCGGATGAGGCGGTGCAGCTGCACGCCGACGTGCCCACGGCCGCCTACCTCGACCAGGCGCAGATCATCGCCGCCGCGCAGCGCACCGGGGCGCAGGCCATCCATCCCGGCTATGGCTTCCTCTCCGAGAACGCCGGCTTTGCCGAGCGCGTCACCGCCGCCGGCCTTACCTTCATCGGGCCTGACGCGGCCGTCATCCGCCTCATGGGGGACAAGATCCGCGCGCGCGCCTTCGCGATCGAACAGGGCGTGCCGGTCGCACCGAACGTGGATGCGGGTGACCCGCAGACCCTCGCCGCGGGCGCGCTCGCGGTCGGCTTCCCGCTCCTCATCAAGGCCGCCGCCGGCGGTGGCGGCAAGGGCATGCGCATCGTGCGCACGGCGGCGGAACTGCCCGCGAACCTGGAGGCGGCCGCCGCCGAGGCGCAGCGCTACTTCGGCGATGGCCGCGTGTACGCAGAGCGCTACATCGAGCGTCCGCGCCACATCGAAGTGCAGGTGCTCGGCGACGGCGCCGGCAACGTCGTGCACCTGTTCGAGCGCGAGTGCTCGCTGCAGCGGCGCTACCAGAAGATCGTGGAGGAGTCCCCGGCGCCCAATCTCCCGCAGCAGCTGCGCCGCGACATCTGGGCCGCGGCGGTAGCCCTGGCGCGGGCGGCGCGCTACCGCAACGCGGGCACGGTGGAGTTCGTGCTGGCCCCGGACGGGGCGTTCTACTTCCTCGAGATGAACACGCGGCTGCAGGTGGAGCACCCGGTCACCGAATGTGTGCTGGGGGTCGACCTCGTGGCCGAGCAGCTGCGCATCGCGGCCGGCGGGGGACTCTCGTTCACGCAGGCGCAGCTGAGGCCCCGCGGCCATGCCATCGAGTGCCGCATCTGCGCCGAGGAGCCCGAGCATGACTTTCGTCCCGCGACCGGGCGGGTAGGGATCCTCGAAGTCCCCGCGGGCAGCAACGTGCGCTTCGACGGCGGGATCGCCGCCGGGCAGGCGATCACCCCGGCTTTCGACTCGATGCTGGGGAAGCTCGTGGCGTTTGGTCCGGACCGCGCGGCGGCGGCTGCTGAACTGACGCGCGCGCTCGAGGAGCTGGTGCTGCTTGGCGTACCGACCAACATCGACTACCTGGCGCGCGTCCTGCGTCACCCGCAGTTCCTGGCCGGGGAGCTGCACACCGGGTTCCTCGGCGAGCATGCCGCGGGTCTCGCGGCCGCGGACCTGCCGCAGGAGAGGGCCGCCGCGACCGTGGCGGCGCTCCTGGCACAGCCGGAGTTCCGTGCCGGCGCGTTCGGCGTGCCCGAGCCGCACGCGAGCATCGGCTTCTGGCGCAACTGACATGGCGATCAACCCTCGTTTCGAGGTCGACGGGTGCGCTGGCGAGGCCGAGATCATCGCGCGCCGGCCACGGCTGCTGCTGCGCCTCGGGGAGTCGCGCCACGCGGTGATCGCCGGCGAGGATGGCGCAGCCCGCTTCGAGCTCACCCTCGACGGGGTGGGCTACCGCGGCTGGCGCTACGTGTCCGGCGATGCGGTACACGTGCGCCTGAACGGGCGTACCTACATCGTGACGTTCCCCCGTCGCATCACCAAGGGCGAGGGCGCGGCCGCGCAGCATGAGGTGCGCGCCAGCATGCCCGGCGTCGTGATCGCCGTGCACGCCGGCCCGGGTGAGCGCGTGGCTGCCGGGGACAAGCTGCTGACGCTTGAGAGCATGAAGCTGCAGATGACGGTCGTGGCCTCGCACGCGAGCACCGTGCGCGAGGTCCACGTGACACCCGAGGCAGTCTTCGAGCGCGGCGCGCTGCTGGTGTCCTTCGAGCAAGAGGAGACGGCTGCCCCATGAGACCGCTCGAATCCGCGGTACGCACCGGCGCGGCGGAGTTCCGCCGCCGCTATGCGCACAACAAGGGGCTGGCTGCGGAGCTGCGTGCACGCCAGCAGGCGGCGCGACACAGCCGCCCGCCGCGCGACCTCGAGCGCCTCGCCTCCCAGGGCAAGCTGCTGCCGCGCCAGCGCCTGGAGCTGCTGCTCGACCCCGGTACGCCGTTCCTGGAGCTGTCGACGCTCGCGGCCAACATGGCCTATGGCGGGGAGTCCCCGGGTGCCAGCTGCCTGACCGGCATCGGCGTCGTCAGCGGGCGGGAAGTGATGGTGCATGCGGATGACCCGACGGTGAAGGGCGGCGCCTGGTACCCGCTCACGGTCAAGAAGATCGTGCGCGCGCTCGACATCGCGATCGAGAACCGCCTGCCGGTGGTGCACCTGTGCGACTCTGCCGGCGGGCAGCTCATGCTGCAGTCGGAACTGTTTCCGGACCGCTACATGGCGGGGCGGATATTCCGCAACCAGTCGGTGCTCAGCAAGATGGGCGTCAAGCAGCTGGCGCTGGTGTTCGGGCACTGCACCGCAGGCGGCGCCTACGTCCCGGCGCTCAGCGACTACAACGTGATCGTGCGCGGCACGGGGGCGGTGTTCCTCGGCGGACCGCCGCTCGTCAAGGCGGCGACCGGTGAGGTCGTCTCGGCCGATGACCTGGGTGGCTGCGACCTGCACACGCGTACCAGCGGTACCTGCGACTACCCGGCCGCGGATGAGCTCGAGGCGATCGCGATCGGGCGGGAGGTGGTGGCGCAGTGGGAGCGCACTGCCAAGTGGCGCCTGCCGGAGCAGGCCGCGGAGGCGCCGCTGCTGGACCCTGATGACCTTTACGGCATCCTGCCGGATGACATCAAGCAGACCTTCGAGATGCGCGAGGTCATCGGGCGCCTGTTCGACGGCAGCCGCTTCCATGAATACAAGCCCGCCTACGGCACGACGCTGGTGTGCGGCTATGCGCACCTGTTCGGCTATCGCGTCGGGATCCTCGCCAACAACGGCATCCTCTTCAACGACAGCGCGATCAAGGGCGGGCACTTCATCGAGCTGTGCAACCAGAACAACACGCCGCTGCTGTTCCTGCAGAACATCACCGGCTACATGGTGGGCCGCGAGTACGAGGCGGCCGGCATCACCAAGGACGGCGCCAAGATGATCATGGCGCAGACCTGCAGCCACGTCCCGAAGCTCACCCTCATGTGCCACGGCTCCTTCGGTGCTGGCAACTACGGCATGTGCGGCCGCGCCTTCGACGGGCGGCTGCTGTTCAGCTGGCCGAACCACCAGATCGCGGTGATGGGCGGCGAGCAGGCCGCCGGCACCCTCGCCGAAGTGAAGCTGCGGCAGCTGCAGCGCTCGGGCGCCAGCGCCGATCCTGCGGCGCTCGCGCGGCTGCGCACCGAGACGCTGCGCGCCTACGAGGAGCAGACGTCCGCTTACTACTCGACCTCCGAGCTGTGGGACGATGGCATCCTCGATCCTGTGGACACCCGCAATGCACTCGGGGTCGCGCTGTCGGCGGCGATGAACGCTCCCGGGGGGATCCCGGGCAACGGCGTGTTCCGCTTCTGAACCTTGGCTACTTACCCTGCCATTGCGGTGGACGCTTCTGCGCGAACGCGCGCGGCCCCTCCTGGGCATCCGCGCTCAGGTACACCGGCTCAAACAGCGCATCCCCGGCGCGCAGTGCCTGCGTGCGGCCGGTCTCGGTTGCCGCGTACACCAGGGCGCGGCAGGCGCGCACCGTCAGCGGCGCGTTGGCGGCGATGCGCCCGGCAAGCTCCAGGGCGCACGCCAGCAGCTGCTCGCGCGGCACCACGTGATTCACGTAACCGAGGGCATGCAGGCGTGAAGCACTCATCGGCTCAGCGGTCAGCAGCAGCTCCATCATGATCCGCTGCGGCAGCATGTTGATGAGGGGCGCAGCCCAGGGCGTGCCGCGGCCCACCCGCGCCTCGGTGATCGCGAAGGTGGCGTGCTCGGCGGCCACGCACAGGTCGCACATCTGGGCGAACAGCCAGCCACCGGCCACGGCCAGGCCGTTGACCGCGGCGATGGTGGGCTTGGTCACCTCGACCGAGTCGCCGAGGATCGGGATGAAGCCGCGCGCGGGCACCTTCAGTCCCGTGGCGCTCGCCTCCTTCAGGTCCATCCCCGCGCAGAAGGCCTTGTCGCCCGCGCCGGTGAGGATCGCCACCTTCGCGGTGTCGTCGGCCTCGAAGCGCTGCCAGGCGGCATGCAGGCCGGCGCGCACCTCGGCATTGATGGCGTTGCGGGCCTCGGGGCGGTTGATGGTGATCAGCGCTACCGGGCCGCGCATCTCGAACACGATTGCCTCGCTCATCGGCGGCACCTCTGCAGTTGACAGATGCGATCGACCACCGCTAGCGTACCAAAACGGTACCAGCGGTACCGCGAGCGCAATTCACGATCGACCTGGGGGAGCCTGCGCACCCGCCGGACAGCCGGCGCGGCGCGGGCGGCGAGAGCTCTTCTGAACACCTCACCGAGCCTAGAAGCAGGCAGCCTGCTCGAGACGGCGCTGGCCGCAGGCGCCGACCCGGTACTGTCGCCCCTCAGCGGCCACCCGTACCTGCTGGTGGACCTCGGGCGTCCCGGCACGCTGCGCACCAGCGAACGCGACGCGCTGTGTGAATGGCTCAACCGGCAGGCCTGCCCGGTCATCGGGCTGGCAGGGGACGTGGCGGTGCACCCGCTCGCCTGCGCCTGCGACGTATTGGCGCGCGACTCGCAGGACGCGGCGGCGCTGATCGCGAACATCGAGGCGGCGCCGCTTGCGGCCCTGGTGCTGGTGCAGCTGCTGCGCGCCACGTCCGCCATGCCGATCTCCCAGGCACTCATTGCCGAGTCCCTCGCCTATGCGACGCTGCAGGCGGGGCCTGAATTTCGCCGCTGGCTCGGCAGCGCACCGCGGGCCAGCGCGGCCCCGGAGCCCGCGGGCCGTCTGCCGGTGCTCATCGAGCGGCAGGGGCCGCAACTGAACCTGCGGCTCAACCGTCCCGAGCGGCGCAACGCGCTCTCCGTCGGCATGCGCGATGGGCTGTTCGAGGCACTGGAGCTGGCGATTGCGGACCGCTCGATCACCGCGGTCACCATCAGCGGCGCCGGGGCGTGCTTCAGCGCCGGTGGCGAGCTTGCCGAGTTTGGCAGCGCGCCTGATCCTGCGACGGCACACGCGGTGCGCAGCACGCGCTCGGTGCCCTCGCTCCTCGGGCGCTGCGCCGACCGCCTGACGTTCCGCGTGCACGGGGCGGCAGTGGGGGCGGGGGTCGAGATGGCCGCCTTCGGGCGGCGCATCGAGGCCACGGCGGACGCCTTCTTCCAGCTGCCCGAGATCCGCTACGGGCTCATCCCCGGCTCCGGGGGCTGCGTGAGCCTGCCGCGGCGCATCGGCCGCCAGCGCACCGCGTACCTGGCGCTCTCGGCGCAACGCCTGGATGCGCCTACCGCGCTCGCCTGGGGGCTCATCGACGCGCTGCAGGAATCGAAATCAACCACGCGCGCGGCGCACGCCTGAATGTCCCGCACGCCCAAACCCACGCGGATCCTGCCATGAGCCGGGCAGCGCTGGTGACCGGAGCCGCCATGGGCATGGGCATGCTCATGGCGCGCAAGCTCGCCCAGCGCGGCTGGCGGGTGTTCGCCGGCGTGCTCCCCGGGGCGGATACCTCCGCGCTCACGCGCGACCTCACCCTCACGCCGATCGAGCAGGACGTCACCGATGAGGCGATGGTGCAGGCCGGGGCACGCCGCGTCGCGCAGGCCCTGGGCGGTGCCGGGCTCGACCTCCTCATCAACAATGCCGGCGTCGCCGACATCGCCACCGGCCCGGTGGAGGGAGTCGACATCGAGCAGGGCAAGAAGCTCTTCGACGTCAACCTCTTCGGCCAGGTGCGGGTGATCAAGGCCTACCTGCCCATGCTCTTCGAGAGCCGGCAGTCCCCGCGCATCCTCAACTTCTCCTCCGGCGCGGTGCGGGTGCCGATGCCGTGCTCTGCCATGTACAACATGTCGAAGTACGCCGTGGAGGGGCTGACGAACACGCTGCGCTACGAGCTGGCGAAGTTTGGCGTGCAGGCGACCTCCATCGAGCCGGGCGCCGTCAAGACCCACATGACCGCCGACCCGGTCAATTCCACGGCGCGCATCTGGGAGCTCTCGACGCCCGCCGTGCGGGCGCGCTACGAGGCGAAGCTGCGACCGATCACCGACCGGCTCGGGCAGATGCTGCTGAGCGCCAACGAGCCCGACGCGGTCACCGATGAGGTGCTCAAGCTCATCGACGTGCCGCGGCTCAAGCCGCGCTACATGGTCGGCAAGGAAGTGAAGATGCTGCCCCTGATGCAGGCGCTGCTCTCGGAGAGCGCCTTCGAGCGCCTGGTGGCAAAGCGGTTCAACATCTAGGCCGCGCACGGCGCGGCAGCTGAAGGAGAGTATCGGTGCAGGACGTGAAAGCTCGGTTTGCGGCGCTGCGTAACGGCAGTCTCACCCTGGCGCAGACCAGTGGTGCCGAACGCGCGCAGCGCCTGCGTGCCATCCTGGCCGCAGTGCTGAAGAACAAGCAGCGCTTCTACGACGCCGCGCACACGGAAATGAAGGCCTGCGACCTCGACGTGGCGGCGCAGCTGGTCATGGTGAAGAGCGAGATCGACTTCGTGGCCAAGCGCGTCACGGCGTGGATGAAGCCGCGGCGCGTGAAGAACTCCGCCGCCACCCTGGGCAAGAAGTGCTACGTGCTGTACGAGCCCAAGGGCGTGGTCCTGAACCTGTCCACCTGGAACGCGCCGATCGCCATCGCGCTGGTGCCCGCGGTGGCGGCGATTTCCGCCGGCAACTCGTTCGCCCTCAAGCCCTCCGAGCTCGCCCCCCACAGCGCCTCGGTGCTGAAGGAAGTCCTCGAGGGCGCGCTGTCGCGCGATGAGTTCGCGGTGTTCGAGGGTGGTCCGGAGGTGGCGCAGGAGCTGCTGACGCTGCCCTTCAACCACATCTACTACACCGGCGGCCAGAGGGTGGGGCGCCTGGTCATGAAGGCCGCGGCCGAGAATTTCGCGGCGGTGACGCTCGAGATGGGTGGCAAGAACCCGGCGATCGTGGATGCCTCGGCGGCCATCGACAACGCCGCCAAGAAGATCGCCTGGGGGCGCATCGCCAACGCCGGCCAGGTGTGCGTCGCGCCCGACTACGTGCTGGTGCACGAGTCGGTGTTCCAGCCGTTCGTCGAGTCGCTCGGCCGGGCGATGAGCCAGATGTACAACGCCGACGGCGCGGGCTTTGAGAAGTCCCCCGAGCTGATGCGCATCATCAACGACCAGCACTTCGCGCGCGTGTCGCGCCTGCTGCAGGATGCACGCGACAAGGGCGCAACCGTGGCCTTCGGCGGCCAGACGCGCGCCGAGGAGCGCTTCGTGGCGCCGACGATCCTGACCAAGGTGAGCGAGGACATGCTCATCATGCAGGAGGAGATCTTCGCGCCCGTGCTGCCGGTCATTCCCTACAGCGACCAGCGCGAGGCGCTGGCGATCATCGGGCGGCGCACCAAGCCGCTGGCGCTCTACATCTACGCCCGCGACCGCGCCGCGATCGATTTCTTCCTCAGCCATACGAGCGCCGGCAGCACGGTGGTCAACCATAACCTGATCCAGTCAGGCACCAATCCGCGCCTGCCCTTTGGGGGCGTGAACCACTCAGGCATCGGCCGCATCGGGGGCGAGGAGGGCTT
>Ga0181537_10002342_pt1 | contig 16744 bp, 9 predicted proteins | sample PEATcosm2014_Bin_39_FD_119765 | JGI IMG/M metagenome (GOLD analysis project Ga0181537, IMG submission 119765) | Peatland microbial communities from MTU Mesocosm Facility, Houghton, MI, USA - PEATcosm2014_Bin23_10_metaG | ecosystem: Environmental > Terrestrial > Soil > Wetlands > Peat | place... | reverse complement strand
AGCAAGGGAAAATATCTCGTCATCGAGCCAGATGAGATCGCGAAGCTGCGCATTGAGACGAAAAACGTGATCGATATCAAGCAGTTTGTCGCGCTGAATGACCTGGCCCCGGCGCTCTTCGAAAAGCCTTATTTTGTTGTTCCGGAGCCGAAAGAATCCGCCGATGCATTCGCCGTTGTGCGAAAGGCAATGGAGCAGACCGACAAAGCTGCGTTGGGAGAGATCGCGTTCGGTGGTCGTGAGCATCTTGTGGCGATCGCAGTTCCGCCCGACCGATCGCAGCCTGGGTTGATGGCTTACATGCTTCGATATGAAGACGAGCTGCGAAACGGCGCGCAGTACTTTTCTGAACTTTCCGGTCTGCAAAAGATCGAGATCGACAAGAAGCAGCTTGCTATGGCGACTCAGTTGATCGAATCTTATTCGCATCTTTTAAATCTCGGAGATTTCAAGGACGATTACGAGGCCGCACTTCGCAGGTTGGTCGATGCAAAGCAAAAGAATGCCCCATTACCGCTGGAAGAGGGTGCGCCGAAGCCGACAAAAGTCATCAATCTGATGGATGCGTTGCGAGCAAGCGTCAGCCAGGCCAAGCGCGCCCCAACCACTGCCCGGCGCGCTGAAAAGATTCCGAAAAAGGGCCCGGTGCTTGTTGGCGGAAGCAAGCGCAAACATAAGGTTGCATAGCCCGTGGCTACGAGAAAGGCATCAAAAAAGTTGACCCCTGCCGGGCGAGCAAGCCACGCGCTGGCGCGCTACCGGTCCATGCGGGATTTCAACGTGACGGCGGAGCCGTCTGGAAGCGCGCGCGAAAAAGCATCGCAACGTAGCACGGCCGCTCTTCCGTTCGTTGTGCAAAAGCACGCAGCAACTCGACTGCACTACGACTTCAGGCTTGCATGGAACGGTGTGCTCAAGAGCTGGGCCGTGACCAAGGGCCCCAGCTATTTTCCCGGGGACAAGCGGCTCGCCGTTCAGGTAGAAGATCATCCCATCGAATATGGCGACTTCGAAGGAACAATCCCGAAGGGCCAATATGGTGGTGGCACCGTAATGGTGTGGGACACCGGCACGTGGGAGCCGCATGGAGAAGTCGGGCGCGGGCTGGACGACGGGCATCTGAAGTTTGAATTGCACGGTAAAAAGTTGAAAGGCAGTTGGGCATTGATCCGCATGCACGGCCGTGCGAGCGGATCAGACAAACCCAATTGGCTGTTGATCAAAGAAAAGGACCAGTTCGCAAGAGAAAGCTCGGCGACGCCCATTACCGAGGAAGCTCCGGATAGCGCTGTAAGCGGCCACACAATGGAGCAGATCGCGCACAGCAACGGTCGCGTGTGGAACTCGAATCGCGACGATGCCCAGTCAGCCATAAAGCCAAGAGCTAAAGAGCAGTCAGCGAAGATTGCCGCTACGCCGGACAGCAAGAAAGTGCATGCAAAGCGAAGCGTGGATTTGAGGTCGGTTCCACGCGAACGGTTTCCGGGATTTATTGCGCCGCAATTGGTGCAACAGGCGACAACCGCTCCCGCTGGAAGCGACTGGGTTCATGAATTAAAGCTCGATGGCTACCGGATCCAAATCCACGTGCAGCCGAACACGAAGCGGAATTCGGAGCAACGCGTTGCAAAGCTCTTGACTCGCAAGGGTCTCGACTGGACCGCTCGAATGCCGGACATCGCCAAAGCCGCGGCTCAGCTGAACGTCATGAGCGCGATTCTCGATGGCGAGGCGGTCGCGCTCGATGCAAGAGGAGTGAGTGATTTTGCCGCGCTGCAGGCAGCGTTTCACGAGGGACGACAACGATACATTACCTATTTCGCCTTCGACATCCTGCACCTCGATGGGCATAATCTGCGCAACCTTTCGTTGCTAGAGCGAAGAGAGATTCTTGCTGTCGTGCTGTCGGGCACTGGCGAAAACACCCCTTTGCAACTGAGTGAGAGCCTTGATGCGGATGGGAAAGAGGTTTTCAAGAAGGCTTGCCTCCTTGGCGCAGAAGGCATTGTTTCGAAGCTGGCCACCGCCAAATATACGTCGGGCCGTGGAAACGCGTGGCTCAAGTTGAAATGCCATCAGGAGCAGGAATTTGTTATCGGCGGGTTCACTCTGCCCTCCAAAGGTGATGTCGGTGTCGGCGCGTTACTGTTAGGTTATTACGAAGACGGAAAACTTCTCTACGCCGGTCGCTCGGGAACGGGATTCACCCAAAAGACGCATCGCGTGATTCGAGCCCGCCTTGAGGGATTGAAACGGAAAGAGTCGCCGTTCTTAGAGGTACCGCGCGACGTGAAGCAGACCGCGCAATGGGTAAAACCGGAACTGGTCGCGCAAGTATCATTTTCGACGTGGACAAGAGATCAGCTGGTGCGGCAAGCGGCGTTTAAAGGCCTCCGCGAGGACAAACCTGCAAGTGAAGTCACGCGGGAAAGAGCTGTCGCACCAAACACAGCCATGCGGATTGGCTCGATCAAGCGCTCCGGCTCAATGTTGCGCCAGAATCAGAACAAGAAGGACCCAGGGATGGCAAACGGGCTCGCGATCACACATCCTGACAAGGTACTGGATTCGGAAAGCGGGATGACGAAGCTGGATCTTGCCGAGTACTATCAGGCGGTGTCCGACCACCTGCTTCCACACATTTCAAATCGGCCGCTCAGCGTGGTCCGCTGCCCCGACGGCAACAGCAAGCCGTGTTTTTTCCAAAAGCACATCGGCTTTGGCCTGCCTTCCGGGGTCAAAACTGTCTCGATCCGGAGCCCTAAGAGTGGCAAGAGGGAGGATTACCTCACCATAGATTCGAGCGAAGGATTGGTGGGGTTGGCCCAAATGGGCGCGCTGGAAATCCATCCCTGGGGATCCCAGAACAACTCATTGGAAAAGCCCGATCGAATCGTGTTTGATCTCGACCCCGACGCGGCAATCGACTGGGCGACGCTGGCGGAAACTGCGCGCGATTTGCGAAAGCGGCTAAAAAAGCTCGGCTTGGAGTGTTTCCTGAAAAGCACCGGCGGAAAGGGGCTGCACGTGGTTGTTCCAGTTACGCCGGAACACGAGTGGCCGGTGATCAAGGAGTTTGCCCACCGCATGGCTCTCGAAATGGAGAAGGAAAAGCCGGAGCTGTACTTGACCAAGATGACGAAAGCGGCGCGGAAAAACCGGATCTATCTTGATTACCTGCGCAATGACCGTGAAGCGACGTCCGTGGCGCCGTATTCCCCGCGCGCCAGGCCCGGAACCCCCGTGGCGATGCCCTTGCGGTGGAATGAATTGGACGAGGCGAAGGCACCGGCCTTTCACGTAACCGATTTCGATCAATGGCAGGGCCGCCTGCGACGCGACCCATGGACCGCTATGCAGGCAGTCAAACAGACGTTGCCCCGGGGAGGCTGATTGACACAGATCAAAGCCGCGAAACCCCTTCGGTACCACCAGATACCCTGCCGGCGTCATCCTGCGCGCGGCCGGCAACAACCCAGTCCTCGCTGCTGCGCATCTCTAAAGATATTGCTGTTGGCGAATCTGAACTCTTGTTTTCAAGCGTGCTTGATCCTTGCCTTGGCCCGTTCACGAACTTCGAGGTCATTACAATGAAGCCGTCCGATGGCCGCCGGCGTGTCGTGATTGAAGATGTGACCCCGCAAATTGACGCGGGCAATCATCCGGTTCGGCGCGTCCTGGGCGATGAAGTCGCGGTGAATGCAGCGATTTTCGCCGACGGCCACGATGTTGTGGCGGCGCGGGTGCTCTACCGGCATGAAAGCGACTCAGATTGGCGATTCGCAGCCATGGAGCTCCTGGCGAACGACGTCTGGAAGGGCGCATTCATCGTCGATAGGCTGGGAACCTGGAAATACACGCTCCTGGGATGGATCGATCACTTTGCAACCTGGTCGATGGACTTGAAAAAGCGTCTTGCCGCGCAGACCAATCCCGAGCTTGCCGACGCCCACCCGGCAGCGCAACCCGACCCAAATGACAGCTCGAATGTCGGCTCGAACCCCGCTACGGAGGACATTGCGCTCGCACTTTCCTCGGGCGCCATTCTAGTGCGCGATGCAGCCAGCCGCGCGCGAGACAGCGATGCCGGTAAGTTGCTGCAGATTGCAGAGAAGTTAGAGGAGCTGGCAAACGAAGATCGATCATTCTATGAGAATCCCTGCGACGAAGAACTGGAGCGCTTGATGAAGCGCTACCCCGACCTGACCCACGGGAAGCAGTTTGAATCCGAGTTGCCGCTCCGTGTGGATCGTGAACGGGCTCGGTTTTCCGCGTGGTATGAACTTTTTCCGCGCTCTGCGTCCCCAATTCCCGGCAAACACGGGACTTTCGATGATGTGGAGCGGCAGTTACCCGAAATCGCCGCCATGGGATTCGACATTGTTTACCTTCCGCCCATTCATCCGGTCGGGAGGGCCTTTCGCAAAGGCCCCAACAACGCAATGGTTGCACCACCGGGCTCGCCAGGCAGCCCGTGGGCGATTGGCGATCGCGAAGCCGCTACCTGCATATCAATTGGCGCTGCTCCTGCCGGTGATTGCGGCGGCCATAAGTCAATTCATCTGGAGCTTGGCACATTCGCTGATTTTGATCGGTTGGTCAAGTCGGCAAAGTCACAGGGAATGGAGATTGCCCTGGACATCGCGTTCCAGTGCTCGCCCGATCATCCCTGGGTCTTCGATCATCCGGAATGGTTTGTCATCCGGCCCGATGGATCGATTCAATATGCAGAGAACCCGCCGAAGAAATATCAGGATATTTATGCGCTCAATTTCGAATCGAAGGATTGGCGAGGCCTATGGGACGAGCTGTACTCGGTTTTTGAATTTTGGATTGAGCGTGGCGTGCGCGTGTTCCGCGTGGACAATCCGCACACCAAGTCATTTGTCTTTTGGGAGTGGTGCCTGAACAAACTCGAGAACAGATACCCAGACGTCATCTTCCTGGCCGAAGCCTTCACGCGGCCTCACGTCATGTATGGGTTGGCCAAGCGCGGGTTCACGCAGTCGTACACGTACTTTACCTGGCGGAACACTAAAAGCGAGCTTCAAAGCTATCTGGAAGAGATCAGCCGCCCGCCGATCAGCGACTTCTTCCGGCCGAATTTCTGGCCGAATACGCCAGATATTTTGCATAAAACACTCCAGGAGGGTGGGCGTCCGGCGTTTATGCATCGCTTGATTCTGGCAGCCACACTGACAGCCAACTACGGCATCTACGGTCCTGCGTATGAGCTTACTGAAAACGCTCCAGCGCGGCCGCCAGAGGGCAAGAACGAGTCAGAAGAGTACTTCGACAGCGAGAAATACCAGATCCGGCAGCGCGACCGGAATGCTCCGGACTCGCTGGTTCCATTGATCACCGCCCTGAACCGAATCCGCCGTGAAAATCGAGCGTTGCAGTCGAACGACTCGCTGCATTTCCATTCCGTCGACAACCCACAGCTGATTTGCTACTCAAAATCGACGCCCGGCTTCGACAACACGATTCTGGTTGTCGTTAACATCGACTCGTTTAATGAACAATCCGGGTGGACGAGTCTGGACCTCGACCAGATCGGTGTTTCCGCCAACGGAAGTTTCCTGGTAGAGGATCTTCTGAGCGGCGCGCAGTACACGTGGCGGGATCACAACTACGTCGCACTGCGGCCAGGCACTCAACCTGCACATATCTTTCGCGTCAGCCGCATGCAATAATGCGGCACGTGGAGAATTGCGCATAGCAACTGCGGGGAGAGCTGAAGCTTGAAAAAGATCGCTAGCGCCACTGATCCACTTTGGTACAAAGACGCAGTTATCTACGAACTCCACGTTCGCGCCTTCGCCGACTCGAACAACGACGGGATCGGCGACTTCCCGGGCCTGCTCTCGCATCTTGATTATCTGCAAGACCTGGGCATCACCTGCATCTGGCTTCTGCCCTTCTTCCCGTCTCCACTGCGCGACGACGGTTACGATATCTCAAACTACACCGACGTAAATCCTTCTTATGGAACACTGAGCGATTTCAAGGCGGTCCTTGACGCGGCTCATCAGCGCGGGATGCAGGTGACCATCGAGTTGGTGGTGAACCATACAAGCGATCAGCACCCCTGGTTCAAGGCTGCGCGTCTTGCCCCGGCGGGATCGCCGCAGCGCAACATGTATGTTTGGTCCGACACCGATCAGAAATACAAAGATGCGCGCATCATTTTTACTGATACCGAAAAATCAAACTGGACATGGGACGAGACGGCCAAGGCCTACTACTGGCATCGCTTCTTTTCGCACCAACCCGATCTCAACTACGACAACCCGTTGGTGCTCGAGGAAGTATCCAAGGCGATGCGCTTCTGGCTCGACTTGGGAGTGGATGGGTTGCGCATGGACGCTATTCCATATCTTTGCGAGCGCGACGGAACCTCGTGCGAAAACCTGCCCGAGACGCACGCGGTGGTTCGTGCCCTGCGCGCTGCAATCGATGAGGATTATGCCAATCGGCTGATTCTCGCCGAAGCCAATCAGTGGCCAGCCGACGTGCGTCCTTATTTTGGCGATGGCGATGAGTGTCACATGGCCTTCCATTTCCCGCTTATGCCGCGCATCTACATGGCACTCCGCCAGGAAGACCGGCTGCCCATCACCGACATCATGGCGCAAACGCCGCCGATTCCCGACAACTGCCAATGGGCTCTGTTTCTGCGCAATCATGATGAGCTGACGTTGGAGATGGTTACAGACGACGAGCGCGATTATATGTACTTTGCGTACTCGGCGGATCCGCGCATGCGTATCAACGTGGGAATCAGGCGGCGCCTGGCGCCCTTGATGGACTATAACCGCCGTCGCATTGAGCTTCTGAATTCGCTGCTGCTGAGCTTCCCCGGAACGCCCATTCTGTATTACGGCGACGAGATCGGGATGGGCGACAACATCTATCTCGGCGACCGCAACGGTGTACGCACGCCGATGCAGTGGACCTCGGACCGCAACGCAGGGTTCTCCAAATGCGATCCCGCGCGGCTTTACCTCCCTGTGGTGATGGATCCCATCTGTGGCTACCAGGCGGTAAATGTTGAAGCGCAGCTCAGTGACCCGTCGAGCCTGTTGCACTGGACGCGCAACATGATCGCTTTGCGCAAGTTGTTTCAGGTATTTGGGCGTGGAACGCTCACCTTTTTGAATCCGGCGAACCGCAAGATCCTCGCCTACTTGCGCGATCTGGATCGCGGCGACGGATTCCACGAAACAATCCTCTGTGTCGCCAACCTGAGCCGATTCGCGCAGCCGGTGACTCTCGACCTGTCAGACTACGCCGGGTTCGAGCCCGTAGAGATGCTTGGCTACGTGCCTTTCCCGACCATCACGAAGGAGCCGTACTCGCTGACCCTGGCGCCCTACACTTTCCTCTGGATGGAATTGCAGGCGGCGGGTGTGGCCAGCGAGCTTCCGCTCGAACCCGCCAGTCAAACCACCGCCGAAATCGAGACACACTCCGCGTTGCCGGCAATGGCCACAAGCTGGGCGGAGTTTGTGTTGAATGCCAGCGCAGGTATCCTGGAGCCGGCGATGCTCGACTGGTTGCCGCGCCAGCGCTGGTTTGGATCCAAAACGCGTACAATCGAATCGATGCACGCGGCCTCCTGGGTCGAGCTTGCGTCCGTTGGAGCGGAAGGACCCACTGGCTTTGCAGCGAATAGCGATGGTGATACGGCTGTGCTTCTCCCTGCTCTGTTCTTTTTCGAAGTAATCTACTTCGATGGTTCTTCTGAGATGTACCAAATACCGCTTGCCATTGGGACGGGAGCCGATTTCGACGCCGTCACGTCGGAGCATCCGGAGAGCATCATTGCGAGAATGACCACTGCAGCTGGTCCGGCGGCACTTTACGATGCGACCGTGCGCGAAGACTTTCATCAGGCTCTGCTGCGACTGGTGGCAAGGAACGCAACGCTGCCAATCTCTGACGCCGGTGCGTCGACGAAGGACCCCGCCGTCACAATATCGGTATCTCCGCCAGTGGATGCTTCGCCTGCAGTTCAGCCTGAGGCAGGCGCCGGGGTTTCGCCTCCAGCTCCGGCTCCGCTCAGTGCGCAGCCGGGAGAGGCGGCCACGCCTCCGCGAACGGATGCGCCAATCACGCAGTCAGCTGGCGGCCAGCGGCTGCAGCCACGCGAGTCACCTTCTGCCGGCCAATTACTTCCGGAAGGCGGCCGACTGGATGCGCGGGCTTCAAGAGCCTTCCCGCCCGATTTGGCTCTGCAGAGGTTGCCTTCTCGCGCACACAAAGGCGAGCAGTCAAATACCTCCATCTTGTTTGGCGACCGGCTCTTTCTGAAGCTTTTCCGGCGCTTGCAGGCCGAGGAGAATCCCGATGTGGAGATCGGCCGATTTCTCACTGAAATCGCGCATTTCTCCCGGATTCCACCTTATCTCGGGGAAATCTCGATGTGCTCGCCAGGCTCTGAAAAAACCACGGTCGCAGTGCTTCAGGGCCAGGTTCCGAACGAGGGCGACGGGTGGGTGTGGTTTCTCGACGAACTCTCTCGATGGTTCGCGGAGGTTGCCGATAAGCCAGCTCCCGAATTCTCGCAGATTCCCGATTTGCAAGGCAGCCGTAAGGCATCCCCGCTGGATCTGGCCCGCGCGCAAACCACGCTCGACGCCGCGGCCCTGCTGGGCCGTTGCACAGCAGAGATGCATCTTGCCCTCTCAAGTTCTGCGGATCTTCCCGCGTTCGCTCCTGAGTCGATCACTTCAGAGGATCTTGCGCGGGATGCAGAACGAATTGAAATGCAGATCAAATCAACTCTCGAGGTTCTCAAACTAAAACTGGCTACGCTTGATGACACCACCAGCGATTCGGCGGGGCTTCTGCTTTCCCGGCGGCCGGAGCTGGTCCGGCGCGCACGGTCGATTGCGTCATTGAAAGCAAGTGGCCAGCGCATTCGCATCCATGGCGACTATCACCTGGGCCAAACCCTGCGCACGGCGGGAGATTCAAAATCGCCGTCCGGCGCGGCCACTTTTGTCCTGATTGACTTTGAAGGCGAGCCTGCCCGGCCGATCGATGAGCGACGCAGAAAGCAATCCCCGCTCAAAGACGTAGCCGGAATGATGCGTTCATTCTCTTACGCAGCCTATGTGGCGATGGATCGTTTCCTTGCGATAGACGGAAGTAAACGGGAAAGCCCCGATCCGGGTGCTTTGACCGGTTGGGCGCATTGGTGGCAAAATGCTGCCTCGGCTCAGTTTTGGCAAGCTTTCAGCGAAGCCGCCACACGGAATCAAGCCATGCTGCCCGAACCGACGGCAGCCCAGGGACTGCTTGATGCCTATCTGATTGAAAAGGCGCTGTATGAGATGCTTTACGAACTGAATCATCGCCGCACATGGCTGCGCATCCCGATAAGCGGCATCTTAACATTGTAGGATCCGCATGCAGAATCAGACACCTGGCCAGGATTCAATTTCCTCCGCTACCTCTTGGTAGAACGATGGCGACTGCAAGTCCAATTCCGGACAGCACCTCGACCGCTGAACGTGCAACGGCCAATCTGCTTGTGTTGGCAACGAAATTACCACCTGAACAATTCGAGAGCGTGCTAGCCCATCTGACCGAGGCTTTTTCTGCAGAAAGCGTGATCGTTGGCGCACCCGAGGGACTCGCCGCCCATTCGTTGACATCGCTGCGAATAGTACCCGCTCCACAATCAGGCGCGGCATGGACGCTGAAGCCAGCCGATTTTATCAACGCCTACGAGGTTGGGCGCGAGCATGAAGTGCGAGCCGTTCTTATTCTCGGCCCCGGTTCGGATTCACTCAGTCCGCAGTCTCTGCGTGCCCTGGCCGATGCTGTGTTGAGTGCGGGAATCGATTTGGCGGTGCCGCACTACACCATTCCTCCCAATACCGGCCTCATCAATTCGGCAATCTTGTATCCGCTCACCCGGGCATTGTTTGCATCGCGAGCGCGATTCCCCCAGGCCCTCGACCTGGGCCTTTCCATGCGCATGGCGGAGCGTCTGGCTACGGCTGCCCGGCGATTTAATGTGCCCGACCAGGGCGACGCGTTGCTTTGGCCCGTAAATGAAGCCATCGCGGCCGGTCTTTCAGCAGACGAGATCGACGCAGGTCCGCGTGCCGTGCCCCAGCCAGCCGATATCGATGTCAGTGCCGTCCTCGCCCTGGTGACTGGCTCGCTATTTGGCGATATTGAAGCAAAAGCCGCCGTCTGGCAGCGGCCCCGCCGACCACCGATGGTACAGCGGCCGACTCCCGCTGCATCACCCGCCGGCAGTACCGCCGATGTTGCACAAATGCTTGAGGCGTTTCGATTGGCAAACGCTAACTTGCAGGAGATCTGGTCGCTGGTTCTGCCGCCTCACTCATTGGTTATGCTCAAGCGGTTCTCTACCGTGGAGACAGCGGCGTTTCGCATGCCCGACATCCTGTGGGCGCGCATTGTTTATGACTTTCTGATTGCCTACCGGCTGCGCACCATCAATCGTGGACATCTGATGGGCGCGCTCATTCCGCTATACCTGGCGTGGGTTGCGGGCCACATCAACGTTACGGCATCCTCAATCGCGCCAGAGCGCCACATTGAAGCCGTCGCTACGGCATTCGAAGCGGATAAACCCTACCTGGTCGCGCGCTGGCGCTGGCCCGACAGGTTCAACTCATGATCGGCGTTTGCGCCACGGGCACTTGCAGGACGCCGCGGCGAGAGGAGTGGATGCTATGCAAAACGTAACCGAAAACCTGCTTCAGCAAGGCCAAAAACCATCGGTCATTCCCGTGTACGACGATGGCTCCATCTGGCAGCACATGTCGGCTGCGCTGCATCAGTCCTTCTACCGCGTGCTCACGCTGTTGATTGCGGTGCTCCCGGGAATTCTCGCCTTCTTCGCCGCACTGCTGATTTTCACATTGAGCGGCATAGCGATCTCGTGGGTGCTGCGGCGCTGCCTGTCATGGGTGAACTTTGACCAGCGCCTGGCGCGCAAGGGCGGCGCCGATTGGACTCCCTCCAGTGCGCCAACGGAGATCGTTGCGCGCTTCTCGTTCTGGGCATGCGTGCTGCTCGGACTAATCATCGGCGTTTCGGCCTTTGACACATCCTACGCGACAGGGACTTCACTCCCGATTTCGCTCCTGCCCTACTTAACACGCGCTGTGGGCGCGGCGCTGTTGCTCGTTGCAGGCAGTTTGATCGCGCGTTTTCTAGCGCGGTCGGTCGTCATCAGTGCCGTTAACGCGCAGCTACATTATGCGCGTGCTCTCTCGCTGGGGGTGAAGTGGTTGGTCCTTGTGCTTACGGGGGCTATGGTGCTTGATCATCTTGAAGTGGGTGGGAACATTGTCGAGCTTGCGTTTGGCATTCTCTTCGGCGGGATTGTCCTCACTCTCGCGCTGGCGATAGGGCTTGGCTCCCGCGATCTGGTCAGCCGTTCGCTTGAGAGCCGCGTGGAGCATACCGGCGATCCCACGCATATTCAGGAGATGGATCCGTCTTCAAGAAAGACGATCCGGCATTTCTGACGAATCCGGAGCGGCAAACAGTGCGACCGTGTCCGGCGAAAGCACGATCAAATCCTTTCCCGCAGCGGGGGTTCCGCTGGACGAAAGAAGCAATTCGGCTCCGCGCGGAACTGGAAAAGAGTGGTCCGCCTCACCCACATTGCAAATGACGCTGATGGTTCCGCGTTCCATTCGCAGCCACTTTTTCTGTTCGTCGTAGGTCACTTGCGTGCTTCCCTGCCTTCCATCGCTCAGGCTTGGTGTGCTTCGCCGCAGGCGGATCAGGGAGTGATACCACGCCAGCATCTCTGCATGTCCCAGCATCGAGACTTCTTCCCAATTGAGTTTCGATGCTTCGAAGGTCGCTGGATTCTCCGGGTCAGGAATCGCAGAAGGAGCCCAGCCAAACTTCGCAAACTCGCGCTTCCGCCCTTCTGAAACCGCGCGAGCCAATTCGGAATCCTGATGATCGGCGAAATACTGGAACGGAGTCGACGCAGCCCATTCTTCGCCCTGAAACAGCATGGGCACAAATGGGCTTGTGAGTACCAGCGCCGCAGCGACTTTGGCGCGTGCAAGCCCGGCACTGTGGCTAATCCGGTCGCCAGCGGCGCGATTGCCAACCTGATCGTGATTCTGGATGTACCCGAGAAATCGATGATAAGACAACCCTGTCGGCGGTCTGCCATGGATGCGCTTTCGGTAACACGAATAGATGCCGTCGTACACAAAGATTTGCTGAATTGCCTTGGCCAACTGGCTGAATGATCCGAAATCTGCGTAGTAGCCCTGCTTCTCTGCGGGAATGAGCACAGTGAACAGCGCGTGATGAAAATCGTCACTCCATTGCGCGTCAAAACCAAAGCCTCCGGCCTCGCGCGGCTCTACAACACGCGGATCATTTAGATCGCTTTCGGCGATCAGTGTCAGGTTGCGTGCTGTGGATGCTTGAAGCTCTTCCACTTCAGCCGCAAGTTGTTCCAGGAAGTGGATAGCCGAACGGTCGACAAAAGCGTGCACGGCGTCAATCCGCAGCCCGTCGATATGAAAATCCCGAAGCCACATCAACGCGTTGTCGCAAAAGAAGCGCCGCACTTGGTAGGAATCTGCATCTTCGAGATTGACTGCCCCGCCCCAAGGCGTATGGTGTGAATCCACAATGTAGGGTCCGAATCTACCGGTGTAATTCCCGCTCGGCCCGAAGTGGTTGTAGACCACATCGAGTAACACCGCCAAGCCACTGTTGTGCGCCATGTTCACGAAGCGCTTTAACCCGTCGGGTCCTCCGTACGGCTCGTGGACTGCATTGATCGCCACACCGTCATAACCCCAGCCATGGTGGCCCTCGAAAGCCCCGACCGGCATCAGCTCGACATGTGTGACTCCAAGACGCGCCAGGTATTCGAGCCGCTTTGCCGCGGCATCAAATGTGCCCTCTGGCGTGAAAGTACCGATATGTAACTCGTAGAGGATGCCACTGGCAATTGGGGGAGACTGAAACGTCGCATCCGACCAGAAAAATTCCCTGTGGTCGTAGACCCGCGACAACTCGTGCGCGCTATTGGGCTGCCATTGCGACCGCGGATCGGGATAGCATTTGGCATCGTCATCAACGAGGAACCCGTAATCAGTACCGGCACATGCCGCCTCCACCTCGAGCCGCCACCAATCTCGGTGATCGGGCCCGCACATGGCATGGACGACGCCGCCGGCGTTGACGGACACGCGCTTCGCAAAAGGCGCCCAGACTTCAAACCGATGCATCACTTACTCCGCCTTCTCGCACAAGCAACGCAACCGGGAATCTCCGAAACAATTGCTGCACGCGTGTTGTTCCGCCGCTCACGTCTTCGCTTGAGAGCACGTTTGTCCAGCGCCCTGACGGAAGCTCGACAGTCGTTGTGCTGAATCCACCGCCTAGCCGGAGATTCCAGCGGGGAGCCAGCACGGCGACAGAGTCGCTGCGGCAGAATGCGATCAAGTGTTCTCGTTTTGATCCATTCGCGAAGAGCGGCGCGTAGGTTGACCTTTCGCTGAACCACTCGGGATGATCGCGTCGCACATGCAACGCTTTGTAGATGACCCAGAGCTTCGGCAATCCGCTGTCCATCCGCGCCATGATCTCCTCAACACCTAGGCCGGCCTGAACCTCGGCCAGCATTGCGCGCCGCATCTCAAAGTCGATCGGCCCTCGATTGTCGGGATCGACGAGCCGCAAATCCCATAATTCACTGCCCTGGTAAATGTCAGGAACCCCGGGAGCCGCGCACTTGATCAGCGTTTGCGCCAGGCTGTTGATCCGGCCTGGTAATAATACTTGTGCAATGAATTGCTCAAGCTCCGCAATGAACTCTGGTGAATCGAGAATTCGCTCAATGAATGCCTTCAGCGCCTGCTCAAAATCCTTGTTTTGCTGTGTCCAACTGGTCTGTTGCTTTGCTTCGCGCGCGGCCTTTTCCATGTACGCTGTCACCCTGCAGGTCTCAATTGGCCACGCTCCAACGAGTGTTTGATATAGAAAATACTCGGTGTTGCGATCCGGGAATGTCCCGGTTTTGAATCGCTGATTCCTGCGCGCCCATCGGTTAATCGCCGCACGCCAGCGTCCCGGTACCTCCGTCAGCACCGCAAGCCGCGCACGAACGTCGTCAGAACGCTTGGTATCGTGCGTAGACAGCGTGTTCATTGACATTGGATGCGCCGCCTGAAGTTTCGTACACCACGCATGGAACTCGTCGAGGTTTATCCCATTCTGCTCGGGAGCGCCGCCCACTTCGTTCAGTCCAATCATCCGGTTGAAGCAATAAAACGCAGTGTCTTCAACGCCCTTCGCCATCACGGGGGAAGTGAACTGCTGAAAGCGCTGAAGACACTCTGTCTCAACTTCGCCGCGACTGTGAAGCGAGAGCACGTCGCCAATAAAGTCAAAAAGATCAGGAGCGACGTCTGTCCTGTGAGTTTTGGCAATCTCGACGGCTTTTCTGATTTCCCGCTCGTCTTCTTCCAGGATTTCGTTGCGCTCTGGAACGACGTAAGTTCTATAAACTGAGAAGCTCGCAGCTACCTCGCGGATGGCCCGTCGGATTTCGGCGCGCGTATTGTCACGGCGGTCGCGATTGTTTTCGCAGATCTGGACAAACAGTTGCGCAAGCCGATTGACATCACTGCCCAGCGCCTCGTGCTGCACGTTGAGCTTCTTTGTGCGCGCCAGCGATTCAAAATCCTGCGATTCGCCAGTGAAGATGCTATAGATCTCGGAAAGCTCGTTTAAACCCTCGCCATAGGCCAGCACGCCGTTACAAATATTCAGAAAGTCATAACCGGTTGTACCAGCGATCGGCCAGCTTGAGCGCAACGACTCACCGGATTCGAGAATCTTCTCGGCCAGATTCCACGATTGGGGGGAAATCAAGTGCAGACGTTCGAAGTATTGACCAGGGTCTCGAAGTCCGTCAGGATGATCAACACGAACTCCATCGAGAACACCGTTGCGAAGCCACTCAATGATTCGGGAATGGATCGCATTGAAGACCCGGAGACGATCGACCCGAATCCCGATCAGGGAGTTTATGTCGAAGAAGCGCCGGTATCCGAGTTCCTGATCGGCAGTTCGCCAGTATGCCAATCGGTAATTTTGGAGATTGAGCAATGCGTCCAGTGCGTCGATATTCTTGTTCAACTCATCGACTGCCCGGGCGATTGCCGCGGATGCCGAAGGTTCCTCCCGGCAAAAACGTTGCAGAAGCTCGTAGAGAATCGTTTTGTCGCGATGAAGCGCCGCCAGCACTTCTTCATCGGTCGATTCCGGCGCAGGCAGCCTCGAAAGGCTGTCGGCAATGAAACCAAGTGTGGGGGCGTTGACAGACGTTGCCGCCATTGACAAAGGAACAGCCAGGGAACGAGGCGCTAAAGGAAAGCGGTGATCGCAGTAGCGCACTTGGAACGATTCTCTATCGTACTGAATCGTGATCTGGTTCGCACTCAAGACCTGGCCGTACTGGTCGCCGAGAACCGGAATGAGAACCTTGTTCTGGAGCTTCACCTCGGCTGAATTCCAATCGATGTCGAACCACTCTGCAAAGCGGCTCGATGGCCCATTCTCCAGCACATCCCACCAATACTTGTTTTCTGACCGTGTGGCCATGTGATTGGGAACGATGTCGAGTATCTGGCCCATGCCAAGCGTCTTGAGCGTATCGCAAAATCGAGCATGTCCCTCTTCGCCGCCGAGCTCGACATTCACCTTCTGGGGGTCGACGACATCGTATCCATGCAGGCTACCCTCGGCGGCTTGCAGATAAGGCGAACAGTATGCGTGAGAGATCCCGAGATCCTTGAGGAAACTGGCCGCCCGGGAGGCGTCATCAAACGTAAAGCCCATGTGCAGTTGCAGTCGATACGTCGACAATGGAGTTCGCGGCATAGGGGATCTTGAATTTCGACAATTCAAGACCGATGCTCGTCCCGGTCTCGTTTCGGCGTTTTCTTCGAGCGGCCGCGAATTTGGCAAATCTGGATCGGCGAATGCGTTGCAACTGATAGCCGAATGCCTTGCAACTGGCATTACGCATACGCTTGATGTTAGATGGCGACAGAGAATTTCAGGATGCCCTAGGAGATCGCGTCCGGTGGCAGAACAGGCCGCGAATTACGCGGTTCTTATGATGCAGGACTCCTCACCCGGGGGTCCAAGTGAGCAGGAATTATGGAGAACCATGATTCGGTGCGGGGTAGCGCCGCCGATGAGCGGCGATTCCGCGGCGCGGAGGCAACATAACACCATTTTGGCTCATCAATTAGCTATCGCACGAGACGGGCATTCGATCTGACAGGGAGGTTCGAAGACGAATGAAAACCAAATGGTTGTTACCTTCGCTCCTTGCCTTCTGCCTGCAAACACCGGGGCTGATGGTTGTCATGTCACATGCTGCTCCTCAGGGACCCGCGCCGGCTGAATACGGCCAGGATGCATGGGACAGGCCACCGTATGAATTCACTGAAATTCAGCAACGCGGCTTTCGTGATGGAGTCGACGGCGCGGGGAAGGATTTCGACAACCATCGCGCGCCCAATGTGGAAAATCGCGAGGAATATCGACATCCGCACGTGGATCCGAGCGCGCGAGACGATTATCGGGAAGGTTTCCGGCGCGGTTATGACGCTGCCATGCGTCATCTGGATGCACACTAAGTCAGCTTAACTAATGCGGCTCAATCTGACCGGTTAAGGACCAAATCGAATCT
>Ga0181537_10002340_pt1 | contig 16750 bp, 13 predicted proteins | sample PEATcosm2014_Bin_39_FD_119765 | JGI IMG/M metagenome (GOLD analysis project Ga0181537, IMG submission 119765) | Peatland microbial communities from MTU Mesocosm Facility, Houghton, MI, USA - PEATcosm2014_Bin23_10_metaG | ecosystem: Environmental > Terrestrial > Soil > Wetlands > Peat | place... | reverse complement strand
TAGAACTCCATTCTCGCCAAGATAATCTACGGGCTGGCGCGTGGCATTTTGGTTGTAGTGAACCTGATCCACTTCCACTCCAAACTTCACAGCATGGCGGCCAGCTAACTGCATGGGCGGAAGAAATACATTTGCCGTCTCTTGCACTCTTTCGGAATGTCCCACCAGGTTCTCAAAGAAACTGCCGGTGGTGGTCTCAGGGTTGATCACGAATGGAGCGGTGCCGTGCGGTTCGTAGCTATCGCGAAAGCGAACCCCGGCCAATCCCAGGTCAAGCACTGTTCCATCCGGGAACGAGTATTGGTCTTTCACATAAGCGAGACCGGCAATGATGTTGCGATCTGTCGTGGTCTGCTTAGGAGTAAGCGGAGAGATTCCATCATAAGGCGAGTGGTAGTCATTCAACAGCAGCCCTATCGTCACCACATTGGCGGAAGCCAGATTGAACTGAGCCTTCGTGAGATTGCTGCCGCGCCAGACGAGATCGTTGTCTGCGTTACTGGGGAGCTCTGAGATTACGATATTGTCGAACTCACTCTCGGCAGCGTTGTAGAACCAAGCCTTGCCTTTTTTGATCGGCCCAGAAAAGGTTAGGCGTGGCACAAACTGATCGAACTCCAGACCGTTCCTGTCCTGAAATGACGGAAAGAAGTTCGTGACATTGAAACGATAGTGGTCATCTCCCATGCCGCTGCGGAAAGCAATAATGCCGCCGGATGCCTGGCCGTGCTCCACGGGGTAACGCGTACTTTCTATTTCCGTGGTGCGGATTGCATCGGCGCTGAAACGCATGTCCAGAGTGCCACTCAGGGGCGAGGTGACGTTGAAGCCGTCGAGGAGATCTTTTATCTCATAAGTGTTCGACCCGGCGACGTGCGCCTGCCCGGACAAATCCTGCACCACTCCCGGATTGAAGGGAAGAATGTTTCGGATGTCGCGAGACGTTGGATACGGAATATTGTCGATCTCTGGGGTATCCATGCGACTGGTATTGGATGTTTGATCAGGATCGATCATAGGCGGCGTCTCTGTGACAGTCACGTTCTGCTGCACCCGGCGTTCACGAGTCAAAGTAAGCTCTACGTTTCTGGCTTGGGGATCAATCGAATTGGCAACGTTCCGATAGTAGCCTTGCTTCTCAGCACTGATTTGATACGCAACGGAAAACACGGAGACAAACTCACAATGGCCAGCGTAATCGGTGTGCAACTGAATCGACTTGCTCCCCTGAGTGAGGGTCACGAGCGCGTCGGATACCGCCGACTGGGTCTCATCGCTTACGCTGATTTTGACGACGTGACTCTCAGTGTCTTGAGCGGGCTGTCCAACAAGGAGGGGCGTTGGGCAGAGAAAATAAACGATTGCCAGGATGCTCCACAAGTTAATGGGAATTGTCATTGTCAGTAGGAAAGCAGCAGAAGCGCCAACGCAGATGAATTCAGTCTCATTGCTGTCTCTCGTGAAATCAAAGAGCATGGAAGGTATGGTGCATCCGACTAGCTGCAGGATGCCTCTCGGACCATCACGGGAAAGAGCGGGACCAGAATTGGTCCCGCTCCCTATATGTGCTTCATTCATAATGCGCGTCGAGAATGTCTTCTCCTCCGCGCCGTCTTATTCAAGCACATGGATATTGTGCTTTTCGCCGATCTCCTTGAGGATTTTTGGCCACACGCTGACCGTCACTTCGCCGAGATGGGCTTTCTTGAGCAGCAGCATCATGGTTCGTCCTTGTCCAATGCCGCCGCCGATGGAGAGAGGAATCTGATTGTTGATGATCGCCTGGTGATATGGGTAATCGAGGAAGTGCAGTTGATTGGAGATGGTGAGCTGCTGCTTCAAGGTTTCGGCGTTGACGCGGATTCCCATGGACGAGAGTTCGTGACGGCGCTGGGTGACCGGATTCCAGACCAGGATGTCTCCGTTGAGTCCATGCGCCTGTTCTCCATTTTGCATGTTGGTGGGCGTCACCCAGTCATCGTAGTCAGCCGCGCGCATTTCGTGCGGGTAGCCGTCTTTTAGGGGCCAGCCAATGCCGATAATGAAGACCGCCGGATACTTTTGCAGGATGGCCGTTTCGCGCTGCTTGCGCGGAAGGTCGGGATACATCTCAAGCAGTTCTTCGGCGTGGATGAAGTGGATGTCCTCGGGCAGGTCAGGATATTTGGAATTTGCGAGCGCGGGAAAATGCTTATGAGCGAAGCGCTCGGCTCCCACGATCACTCTCCAGATGCCATGCACCACCATCTTCAGAAACTCTAAGTTGCGCTCACCGGGGCGAACAACACGCTCCCAGTCCCACTGGTCGACATAGCAACTGTGGTCGTGATCGAGGAAGTAATCCTTGCGCACGGCACGCATGTCAGTGCAAATGCCTTCTTCAGCGTGACAGTCAAACTGTTTCAGCGCCATCCTCTTCCACTTGGTAGCGGCCTGCACGATCTGAGCGTCGATGGGATGCTCTTCGCGATCGTTAGAGATATGGAACTGGATGGGAGTGCGCGAGCCATCGCGATCCAGAAAATCATTGACGCCGCTTTCGGAATCGACGATCAGCGGCACGGTGGTCATGATGAGGTTCAGTTCGCTGCAGAGGTGGTCCTCAATATAACGCTTGACGGCGAAGATGGCCTTCTGTGTTTCGCGAGGTGAAAGTAAAGATTTGTAGTCTTTGGGCAGGATGCGCTCGATGTCGGTGTAATTACCGATGCCGGGTCCGGCAAGGTCCGCACGCTTGTCCGCTAATGTGGTTGCCATAACTGTCTCCTTGGTATTGAACTCAGTCCGCGAGACGCTGGAACACCTAGACGGAAAATGCGCGACTACATGATCACGGAGCGGAGGGATGTGTCTGTAACCGGGGTCACCAGCTCATGTGCCAAAAAAACAGCGCTCGGGATGCCGCACGCCGATGACATAGTCGGGATTGTGCCGACGGGTGCCATTGACGGCCATGGAAAGCGCGTGTTCCGATGAGGTGTGCCGAACCTGAAACCCGTTCTTCCGGTGGACGCAATTCTGCCGGAGATCATCGACTCCCTACAGCGCAATCCCAGCCTTGTGATTGAGGCTCCGCCGGGTGCGGGCAAGACCACTCGCGTGCCAGCAGCCCTGCTAGAACTGGTGAGCGGTGAAGTGGTGGTGCTGGAACCTCGGCGCATTGCCGCACGGCTTGCAGCTCGGCGGGTAGCCTGGGAGATGAATGAAGAGCCGGGCGGCACGGTGGGCTACCAGGTTCGCTTTGAAGAGGTGATTGGCCCGCGTACTCGCCTGCGGTTTGTGACCGAAGGCGTGCTGACGCGACGGCTGCTCTCCGATCCGGAGTTGAAGGGCGTCGACGCCGTTGTGCTTGATGAGTTTCATGAGCGGCACCTGGAAGGCGATCTGGCACTGGCGTTGTTGAAACGCTTGCAGCAGCGGCGGCCCGGGCTGCGGATCGTGGTGATGTCGGCGACGCTCGATGCTGCGCCAGTGGCAAAATATCTGGGCGACTGTCCTGTGGTGCGCTCCACTGGAACGCTGTTCGAGCTCTCGATCAAACATCTTCCCTACTCGCCAAAGCCACTTGAATCGCAGGTGAAGGATGCGGTGGAGCTGCTGGTTAACGAGCAGCACGTGGGAGACATCCTAACGTTTTTGCCCGGGGCCGCTGAGATTCGCCGAGCCATGCGGGAGTGTGAGCCGATTGCGCAACGGGCTGGACTGCTGGTGCTGCCGCTGCATGGCAGCCTGAGTCCCAAGGAACAAGATCGTGCGCTTGCGCCAGCCGCACAGCAAAAGCTGATCATGGCGACGAACGTTGCCGAGAGCTCGGTCACGGTAGAGGGCGTAAATGCTGTGATCGACAGCGGACTGTCGCGCATCGCCACCAACTCTCCGTGGAGCGGGCTGCCAACACTGCACGTTGGACGCGTGAGCAAAGCTTCGGCCAAGCAGCGGGCCGGACGCGCGGGACGCACCGGGCCGGGTCGCGTGCTGCGACTTTATTCGGTCGAAGATTTCCTGCATCGTCCTGAACAGGACACACCGGAGATTCTGCGCGCGGACCTTGCGCAACTTTCGCTTGCATTGCGCGCCATGCAGATCAACGGCGTGCGCGATGTGGAGTGGCTGGATGCGCCGCCTGAGGCTGCGGTCGAGCGGGCTGAGTCACTGTTGGACCGTTTGGGTGTGACTCCCGCGATGGCTCAGAAATTGGCGCGTTATCCGCTTCCGCCGAGGCTCTCGCGCATTCTGGTGGAAGCCATCGAGCGCGGCGCTGGCGAGGACGCATGCGTTGCCGTGGCATTGCTCTCCTCAGGAGTGCAGGTGGCGAAGAACGATCTGCTGGCCGCCATCGAGATGGAGCAGGATTTCCGCACCCGGCAGCACATCGAACAGATCCGCAAGATCGCGCGGCCTCCACGACAGAGCCGTCACGAAGACGATGCCCTGCTGATTTCGGTGCTCGCGGGATTTCCCGATCGCGTAGCGCGCCTGCGAGCGGGCACACAAGTGCTGCTCTCGGGGGGCACATCGGCGGAACTGGCGGGCGAGCCTCCGCAGTATGAGTTCATGGTGGCCGTGGATGCCGAGGACCGCAAAGACAAGCCACTGCCGATCATCCGCATGACCTCACGCATTGAGCCCGAATGGCTGATTGAACTCTTCCCGGACCGCGTGCGCGATGTCTCCAGTGTGACCTGGAATCGCACGGGTGAGCGCGTGGAGGCCGTGAGCGCCATGCTCTACGACGAACTTGTCATTCAGGAATCACGCGGGGCGCTGCCCGACGCCGATGCTGCGGCCGAACTGCTCGCCCAGAAAGCGTTGGAGGCTGGGCTGGAGCGCTTTGTCGATGCCACCGAGTATGAGGAATTCATGGCACGCGCTGAGTTCGCGGGATTCGGAGCGCCGGACGTTGCGCGGGCTTTGCGCGAATTATGCTCGGGACTACGCAGCTTCGCCGAGTTGAAGTCAGCGGCGACACAATTGCTCTCTGCGCTGGAGCAGCAACTCGGCACGCACCGCCTCAACGAGGTTGCTCCGGCGCGCATTCGCCTGCAAGGCGGACGCCAGACGAAGGTGCACTACGAACGCGGCAAGCCACCTTGGATCGCATCGCGATTGCAGGATTTTTTCGGCATGAGCGAGACCCCGCGCATCGGGCCGCAACACACTCCGCTGGTGGTTCATCTGCTTGCGCCCAATAAGCGCGCCGTGCAGACAACGTCAGACCTTGCGGGATTCTGGGAGAGGCTCTATCCGCAGGTTCGTCGTGAGTTGATGCGGCGCTATCCCCGGCACTCCTGGCCGGAGCGACCTTAACGCGCGCGGCGTTCGCGCACACGTGCGAAGATAGAAGCAGCACGCCGGAGACACGCGGAGTTCATGGATAGGTCAACATTTCGCAGGGTATTCAAAGCATTTCAGTACCGGGACTTCCGGCTGATGTGGTTCGGCGCTTGCACCTCCAGCATTGGCACGTGGATGCAGATTGTGGCGCAGGGCTGGCTCATCTACCGGCTCAGCCACTCGGCCCTGCTGCTCGCGCTCGATCAATTTCTCGGCGGCCTTCCCATCTTTCTCTTTTCGCTGATCGGCGGCGTGGTTGCGGACCGCGCCGAACGGCGCAAGATTCTGCTCGTTTCGCAGTATGTGCAAATGGCGAGCGCGGTCACGCTGACGCTGCTGGTGGCAACCGGGCAGATGCGACCGGAGCACGTGTGGATGATTCTTTGCCTATCGTTCATCTCCGGACTGGCGCAGGCATTTGGCGGTCCGGCATACCAGGCGCTCATCCCCTCGCTGGTGAAACGCGAGGACATTCCCAACGCCATCGCCTTGAACTCGATTCAATTCAACCTTGCAGTCACGATTGGTCCGGCACTGGCTGGGCAGGCATTGGCGAGATTGGGCGAGAAGTGGTGCTTCGGGCTTAATGCGCTCTCGTTTGTTGCGCCGGTGGTTTCGCTCTCGATGATCTCAGTCACCTTCCTGCCGACGCCTACGAAGGATTCGATGTTCAGCAGCTTGAAGGAAGGAATCAAGTTCGTACGCCGTCAGGAATCCATGGCGGCGCTGATCGTGATTGCCTTCTGCATGACGGCCCTAAGCATGCCGCTGCGAACGTACATTCCGGTGTTCGTCAAAGACATATTCCATCGCGGTCCAGAGACCTACGGCACTCTGCTCTCCATGATGGGAGTCGGTTCAATCTGCGGATCGCTGACTATCGCGAGCCGTGGAAATATTATGAAAAAGGGCAGGGTCGCGCTCCTAATGCTGATCTGCCTCGGCGTGGCCACAGCAGTGTTCTCCGTCTCCCGCTCGCTGCCGCTCAGCTATGCCATGCTGGTACTGGTCGGGGCTTCCATGATGGCGGCATTCGCGACCGTGAGTTCGCTGGTGCAGCTCACGACCACCGACAATATGCGCGGGCGTGTGATGAGCGTATACAACTGCGCCTTCCGCGGCGGCATGCCCCTGGGAAACCTGGTTTCCGGCTGGCTCGTTCCGGTCTTCACGGCACCCATGGTGGTAGGAATCAACGGTGCGCTGCTGGTTCTGGTGGCACTCTACTTTCTGCTGGTGCAGCGTCGGGCTGCCGCACTCTAATTTGGTCTGCAAGGAACACGCACAAGGAGGATATGTGCCATTCGTCTCCATTCAGAATTCACCGCTGGCTCGGCGTGCAGTTGAGCTTCACTATCGGGAATTCGGAGCTGGCAGACCACTGATTTTCTTGCATGGCGGCTGGGGATACCACATCTATCCCATCAACAAGCAGCTACACTCGCTGACGAATTATCGCGTACTCATCCCCGATCGCAGCGGCTATGGTCTTTCCACCAGGCCCGCGAAATTTGGCGTTGACTTCCACGCTCGCGCGGCCGAAGAGATGTTCCTCTTTATGGACGCTCTCAACCTCCACGAAGCCGTGCTCTGGGGACACAGCGATGGCTCCGTGATTGCCGCGTACATGGGACTGATGAGACCGGAGCGCTGTAGCGGCCTGGTGCTGGAAGCGTTCCACTTTAATCGGCGGAAGACGGTCTCCCGCGATTTCTTTGAGACCATGGTGTCTGCGCCTGAGAGTTATGGAGAGCGCGTCTGTGCCGTGCTGGCCCACGAACACGGCGAGGATTACTGGCGTACGTTGCTGCAAACCGAGGGGCGCACCTGGCTGGAAATCGCGAAGCTGGCCGACACTGGCGCTGAAGACGTGTATAACGGCAGGCTCGGGGGGCTGAAGGTTCCATCTGTGCTGATCCACGGCGCTTGCGACCCGCGCACCGACCCCGGCGAGATTGACTTCGTGCGACGCGCGCTGCCCTCGGCTGACATTCGCCTGATCGGCAACGGGGAACACTGTCCGCATAGCGAGAGCAAAGCAGCGGAGGAGTTCACCATGGAACTTACGCGAGCTCTGGCAAAGTTTCAATAAGGCCCGGCGACACCAACAACAAACTTTTGACAGCAACGCCGGAGCTGACGTAATCTCATGTGCCCGCCAGCACTGAGGAAAATCATGGTCAATCGCAATATCTACGAAGTCGATCTCGACAAGAACGCTGCAAACTTTGAGGCACTCTCTCCGCTATCCTTCATTCGTCGCACCGCCTCTGTTTATCCGGATCGCATTGCCGTGGTGCATGGTGACCTGAGGCGCACCTGGCGGGAAACTTACGAGCGCTGCGTGCGGCTGGCCTCGGCGCTGAAACAGCACGGCATCAGACTGGGCGACACCGTCGCCGTGATGGCTCCGAATGTTCCGGAGTTGCTGGAATCGCACTTCGGCATACCCATGTCGGGTGCGGTCCTCAACGCCCTCAACATCCGACTAGACGCAGAGTCCATCGCCTTCATCCTGCAACACAGCGAAGTGAAGATTCTGATCACTGACACCGAGTTCTCCGGTGTGGTCGGCAAGGCACTTGGGTTGATGACGGAGAAGCCGCTCGTGATTGACGTTGACGATCCGCGAGGCAAAGGCGGTGAGCTACTCGGCACAATGAACTATGAGCAATTCATCGCCGAGGGCGATCCGGCATTTGCCTGGAGCATGCCGACCGATGAGTGGCAGGCAATCTCGCTGAACTACACCTCCGGGACAACGGGGAATCCGAAGGGAGTGGTCTATCACCATCGCGGCGCATACCTCAACGCGATTGGCAACGTGCTCACGCAGGCGATGCCGCACTTCCCGGTCTATCTCTGGACGCTGCCGATGTTCCACTGCAACGGCTGGTGCTTTCCTTGGACAATTACTGCAATGGCCGGAACCCATGTGTGTCTGCGCGCGGTGACTGCCAAGGGAATGTACGACGCCATTGCAGATTACAAGGTGAGTCATATGTGCGGCGCACCAATTGTGATGGGCATGCTGGTCAATGCCGGGCCGGAGAGCCGTCGTGAGATTCCCAAGGGTGTGCAGGTTATGACTGCAGGTGCCGCGCCGCCTGCTGCCATCATCGAGAAGATGCAGGCCATCGGCTTCAACGTGACGCACGTTTACGGGTTGACGGAAGTGTACGGGCCAGTAACGGTGTGCGCATGGCAGGAGGAATGGGACACGCTGCCGCCGACCGAACAAGCCGTACTCAAAGCGCGTCAGGGCGTTCCCTACGTTACGCTGGAAGGTGTGATGGTGGGCGATCCGCTTACCGTGCAGCCTTTGCCCGCCGACGGGAAAACCATGGGAGAGATTTTCATGCGCGGCAACACCGTCATGCGCGGGTATCTGAAAAATCCACGCGCCACCAGCGACGCCTTCGCCGAAGGCTGGTTTCACACCGGCGATCTCGGCGTCATGCATCCGGACGGCTACATCGAGGTGAAGGACCGGCTCAAGGACATCATCATCTCCGGTGGCGAAAACATTTCCACCATTGAAGTAGAGAGCGTGCTCTATCGACACCCGGCCATATTGGAGGCAGGCGTGGTGGCCAGACCGGATGCGAAGTGGGGTGAGACGGTTTGTGCGTTCGTCACCCTGAAGGAGGGTGACCCAACTACGGCAGAGGAGATCATCACCTTCTGCCGGGAGAACATGGCCCACTACAAAGTGCCAAAGACCGTTATTTTCGGATCGTTGCCCAAAACGTCCACCGGAAAGCTTCAGAAGTACAAACTCCGCGAGAGCGCCAAAATAATAGCCGCAACAAATGCGCAGAAGAAGGCAGACTGAGGAAGTCCAATGTCCTGCGGAGCGCCAATGCGCTCCGCAAAAGCTGTCGCTAAAACTTTAGGCTACGGGCGCGCTGTCTTTCTTGATCACGGCCGTCGATGTTTTGGACGGGTCTTCGTTCACCGCATCCTTGAAATTCTTGATTCCTTCGCCCAAACCCTTGCCGAGCTGCGAGATTTTGCTCGGGCCAAACACGAGCAGGGCAATAAACAGAATCACGATCAAATGCATCGGTTGAAGCAATCCTTCGAACATAAAACCTCCGGGGCACCTGCTGGGTGCCGACGATCTTTTAGCTGACGGTATCAGGTTAACTGGAGGTTACACGCCCGGCGTGTGACATGCGTCACCGCCGGAGGCTATCTTTTGGATAGAGCCCCACTCCGGCGGTCTGTTTTTTCAACCAAGCCCACACAGGAAGGCAGATCGCCCTCGCCTGCTCATTTCCAGTCAGGATCGGGCGGCAACTCGCTTTCATGCACCGGCCGGCGATCTTCGCGGATACGGACGGGACGCTCCGGATTGTCTCCTGCCTCTTCCGCCCCTTCGACCACGTCGGCTTCGAATGCCTGATCGTCCTCGGCCAGTTCTTCTACGCTCTCCTCCGCGACCTCACTGTTTTCAGGAAGTCCCTGTGCGTCTCCAGACTGCCCACCGCTCTCCGGACCAACCTGCCCTGGATCGCTTCCAACTTCATCCAACCCTGCATTCTTATGGCCAGGCTTCTTTTCCTTGCGACTCATCCCGCAACCACCTCTCATAACTATTAATTAGTCTCTTCAGTCAGATGCCAACCGAGCCACGCGCGTCCCACCAATCGGCTACCACCGCGCATCTGAATCCCCATGTCGAACGACAATCGGGACTACAAAGAATCGCAACCAGTGACTTCGCCTGCGCGAAAGTTGTCCAATGTGACGCCAATCCGCGGCCCGGCATTGCAGGGCCAGCAAGACCCCGATGTGGACTATCAAACTCCGAATCCGTTATTCGTGCTTGGCCCAATCAACATAACGTTGAAGCTGCTTGGGATTGTCGTATCCCTGATACTCTTTGCGGGAGTAGTCTGGCTGATGTTTCACAATTGGATGGTGCCGGGATTGCGACAGCCCGGTGCAGAAAAATCAAGCCCAGGGCTACAGCAAAGGATTCCGTGATTAGCAGCTTTTCTCACCTGAACGGCATCTCATTTTTCAAGCTTGGTTCTCAAGCCCGAAAGCTCTCATGAGAATCCCTACCTACTTTCTGCTTGCCTGTTCAGCCGCTTGGGCTCAGTCGCCTGGAACGACTCCCCACGCCTCCGCGAAAACTGCTCCCGCGGTCACCGCGCCCGCAACTTCCGAGGATGCCCAGAGCCTCTCCGATCTGACGCTGCAAATCCGTGCCGCGGCGGAAAAGTCCGACTCGGACGTCTCGCGCTTGCGCATCGAAAAATGGAAGCTGGACGCCGCCGGCAAGCAGCAGGCACAAGCCTACTCGGAATCGATACGCCGCAACCTGACCTACTCGATGCCGGACCTGCTGCTGCGCATCCAGGCCGCGCCCGCTTCACTGAATGCCAATTTCCGCCTGTACCGCACTCTGAATGCCCTTTGTGACACCTTCTCTTCGCTCGTTGACTCTGCTGGAAACTTCGGTGTGCGGGAGCAATACGATCCGATTGCCGCCGATCTCGCCCAGCTCGACCGGCTCCGGCATCAGATGGCGGACCGAGTCGATATGCTCGCCGGAGCCAATGATGCCGAACTTGCGCGCCTCCGCGCCCAGGTCGCAAGATCAGGCGGAGCCAAACCGGGAGCCACAAAGGTCGTCGTCAATGATGGTGATCAGCCCGCGAAGAAGAAGGCTAAACCGGGACAAACCCAGACTCAGCCTGCAAAATGACCTCCTGACACCCAATATCTCTTCGGAATTCATGAATTATGGGAACATTTCCACTCCCACCGGGGTCTATTGCTTTGTAGACGGCCCACGGGATCAGCCTTGCCTGCCCCATGTTTTGGGCTTGCCTATTGGTCATTTGCCGTGCAGGTGGAGGTTGTTGGCGAGGGCGGACAGGATTACCATGGAGGTCGTACGGTGAGTGCCGTGGGAGTCGCGACTGTGGGCAATATGGCGAGCGCATGGGAAATGCGCGCCGAAGATGCTTTGATCGTCGCCGAGTTAAAGGCGGGGAGCGAAGATGCCTACACGCGCCTTATCACCCAGTATCACCAGACCATTTTCAACCTCGTTTATCGCATTCTCGACGATCCCACAGACGCGTCTGATACCACCCAGGAAGTATTCATCAAGGTTTTTCGTGGCATGGCCAAGTTCAACTGCGAAAGCAGCCTGAAGACTTGGATGTATCGCATTGCCGTCCATGAGGCGAGCAACCGGCGTCGCTGGTTCTTCCGCCACAAGGTTCAGGAATTCTCTATTGAGCCCGAGCCCGGTGAGAGCCAACCTGGAAATGTGCGCGACGCCCTTGTTGATCGCTCTGAGTCGCCGTATGACCACGTGATGCGTGGCCAGATGCGAGCTCGCGTGGAGCAATGCCTGAAGGAATTGCCGGAACATTACCGCACAGCCGTAGTATTGCGCGACATTGAAGATCTGTCTTATGAAGAGATCGCAGAGATGACTGAAACTTCATTGGGCACAGTTAAGTCCAGACTGGTGCGCGGACGTGAAGCGCTGCGCAAACGCATGGAGCGTTATGCCCAGGAACTAGATCCGGATGCAGCAAACTCCCTGGGCGCCGATGGGAACGGCCGAACGCGGAAGCTCGCGCAAGGGAACCGGGAGATAGAGGTCACACCATGAAGTGTTCCGCGGCTAAACAATTGTTTTCCCCGATGCTGGACTCCATGCTGGACCCTCCGCAGGAGTACCAGCTCTCTCAGCACCTGAATGAATGCGCAGCTTGCAATGCACAGTTCACTGCCCTTCGGCAGACCCGCCGCATGATGGTTGCCATGGCTCCGCATGCTGCTCCCTCCGAGCTTGCACTGCGTCTCAAGGTCGCTGTGTCGCAGCAACTGGCGGCCCGGAGCCACAGCCGCTGGGATAGTATCCTGGTGCGCTGGGAAAACCTGCTGAATGCATTTATGTTCCCGGCCACCGCGGGCCTGCTCTCTGCTGTTCTCATCTTCGGAGTGCTGATCGGCGTGCTGGTGCCGGCGCATCTTTCCAGTTCCAACGACGTGCCCACCATGCTCTACACTCCGCCGGAGATGACCCTTGCGCCCTTCGGACTGGAGAGCGGAGCCAATGGTGATGCCGTCCTCGTGGAAGCCGTCATTGACGCCCATGGCCGCGTGCAGGATTATCGCGTGCTGAGCGCTCCCGGCCAGGCCGGTCTTAGCCCGGAGATGAAGAACGCGCTGATCTTTACTCAGTTCCGTCCGGCTACCAGCTTCGGATTGCCAACGAGCGGACGCGTCGTCATCTCATTCTCGAATATCAGCGTCGGCGGCTAGACTGCCGCAAGGAAGCGATTCGCAAGGCGGCTCTTTCCCGGGCCGCCTTATTGCAGAGCGAGGAATCTGCTTATCATTCTTATTTTGTCAGCCTGCGGTGAGTTGCTTCCCCGGCTCACACCTCTTACACTTGCACCAAAGATTAGGATGATTGAATGATTCTGTGCAGGAGGCTCCCCTGAAAACCCGCCTTTCGATTTTGCTGGTGCTATGCGCGATGATCACACTGTCAGCGCTGGGCCAGCAAACGCCACGCATGAGCGTGGAGACCAGCCAGGGACTTTTCTCAGTGTTGGCGGCAATCAATGCCTGCGGCTATGACGCTGACCTGTCGCAATCGGTTCCTCTCCGCGAGCAGATTCGCGGTGAAGTCCTCAAAGCTGCCCAGTCACAAGAGGCGCAGACCGCGCTACGCAATATGTGCGCTTTTTATGTGGATCACCAGCAGGATAACGCCTCGCGTACACTTTCCAATTATGTCTCGCTTGGTCTCAATCTTGAGGACAGTCCACAGATCGAACTGCGCACAAAAGAGGCCAACCTGCCTCCTGACGCAATCTTTGTCCTCGGTTTTTTGCCGCTGCTTCAGCGCTTCAACCAGGCCGCCAGCCTGAATACCATCTGGCAGCGCCACCGGCCTGATTATGATCAGATCGTCCAGCGCCTGCATAAGCCGGTGAATGACACGCTTCTCTCCACCGATCTCTATCTCAAGCGCAACCTCAGCGGCTACATCAAGCATGAGTTTGTGGTGTACGTTGACCCACTGGCCGCCCCCAGCGAAGTCAACTCGCGCAACTACGCCGACGACTACTACATGGTGATCTCGCCGTCGAGTACCCAGGCTCCTGCAGCTGGCAGCGCAGCGTTACCCACTGCACCCGTCCGTCTTGAACAGATTCGCCATACTTACCTGCACTACATTCTGGATGCCAAGGTGCTCTCCCGCGGAACCACTCTGCAGCGTATCTCGCCACTGTTGGACTCCGTGAAAACCTCGGCGCTCGATGAAAGCTACCGCTTTGACATGGGGATGCTGCTCACCGAGTCCCTCATCAAGGCCATTGAAGCCCGCCAACTTGGCGGCATCAAGGGGCCGGCCAAGCCCAAGGAGCAGTTCGCGTGGGAATCCACTCGTCAGGGCTTTATTCTCACTGAATACTTCTACGGCAAGCTGGTTGAATTCGAGGGCGATGAGGTTGGGTTTGATCAGTCCTATGCCGACTGGCTACATGACATCGACGTCGACAAACAGTTGAAGTTTGCCGCCACCGTGCCTTTCCTCACAAGCAGTACGCCTGAGCTGGTTCACAAGAGCCAGCACAGGGAGCTGCTCGTTGACTTGGCCGAGCGCGCCCTCGCCAGCGGCAACTTTGACGGCGCGCAAAACTACGCCCAGCAGGCCATCCAGAATAAGGAAGACCAGGGCAGGGCGCTCTTCGTGCTGGCGCGCGTCGCTGTTGCAGGCGGTAAGCTGGAGGAGGCGCAGGGTTACTTTGAGCGTGCCACCACGGCTTCCAGCGATGTGAAAATCCGCGGCTGGTCTCACATCTATCTTGGGCGCATTCTGGATATGAGGGAGCACCGTCAGGACGCTGTAGAGCATTATCGCGCCGCTTTCAATGCCGGTGGTCCACCCGAGTTGAAAGCAGCAGCCGAAAAAGGATTGCAGCAAGCGTACCAACCGCCTGCCCGGCATCCCAACGAGTAGAAACGGAGAACGACCTTGAACAGAACGAAAATCCTAAGTACGGCTGTCATCTTTTTTTCCGCTACGCTGGCACTTGCGCTGCCGCAGTCCACAGCGCAATCTCCGGCGAATCCCCCAGCGCGGGACACGACCGCGTCTGCCGGAAACGCCGCATCTCCTGCCTCGAAGTCTCCGCAACCAAAGACGCAGGCTGAGTACGATGCTTTCAAGGCTGCTTCCTCCGCAACTGACCCAGTCAAGTTGGAAGCGGCGGCAACGGATTTCGCCCAGAAGTTCCCGGATAGCGAGCTGCGCTCCTTCCTCTTTCAGCAGGCAATGGGCGAGTACCAGGCGGCCAACAATTCAGGAAAGGCCCTGGAGATGGCGCGTACGGTACTGAAGTTCGATCCTTACAACGCCGTTGCCCTGCTTACCGCCGCGCAGATTCTTGCAGAGCGCACGCATGACACGGATCTCGATCGCGATGACCGTCTCGCCGAAGCAGCATCGAACGCGCGTAGTGCCCTCCAGCATGCAGGTGACATCACGCAACCACCCAATCTCACGCCTGAGCAGTTTGCCAGCGCGATGGCCCAGCTCCGCGGAACCGCACATGAAGTGATCGCGACAGTCGCATTCAAGAAGCTCGATTACTTCAGTGCGATCAAGGAGTACAACGCCGCTGCCGCAGAAGAAAAGGAGCACACCGACGCAGTCGTCTGGCTCCGTCTTGCGGTCGCCAATGATAAGAGCGGGGACTTCGCTGCCGCCACGGATGCGGTCAACAAGGCCATTGCAGCGTCCGAACCCGGCAGCCAGATTCGCCAGTTGGCTGAGCAGGAGAAATCGCGCCTGACCAAGCTGTCCTCCACTACCACGCCGGCACACAAGTAACGCCGACTCCCGCGCCAGCCATATTTGGCGCGGGAGTTCTGTTTCCCAAGCCACCTATGAAGCATCTTCCGTTGGACAATCTCGAGAAGGCCTTGCGCCATCAGTTCAGCAACCGTGAACTGCTGCAGCAAGCGATAACCCATAGTTCTTTCGCCCGCGAAAATCCGGACGGCACGCACGACAATGAGCAACTGGAATTCCTCGGCGACGCAGTTCTTCAGTTCGTGGCCAGCCAGGAGCTCTTTCAGCGCTTTCCGGACTACCATGAAGGCGAGCTCTCAAAACTGCGCGCTCATCTCGTCAACGCCAATCACCTGCTGCTCTGTGCCGACAGTCTTCAGCTCGGCAGCTATCTCCGATTGGGCCATGGTGAAGAAAAAACCGGCGGGCGCCGAAAGACTGCGCTCCTGGCAGATGCCCTCGAAGCCCTGCTCGCCGCGCTTTATCTTGACGGCGGTCTCTCGGTCGCGCGCGGATTCGTGCTCTCCCACATTCTTGAACCGGAACTCAAACGCCTTTCGTCATCAGAGGACGAAGTCCTCGTCGCCGATCACAAGTCACTTCTCCAGGAAACCCTGCGCGCCAATGGCCGGCCCGAGCCGCGGTATGAGATGGTCGGCGAAGATGGTCCACCTCACCGCAGAAGTTTCACCATGCAGGTGGTGATCCTTACCCCCGACAACGAAACCGACTTCACCGTCGCAGGCAACGGCAACACGAAGAAGGCTGCCAGCCAGGTGGCCGCACAGAAGGCTCTCGAGCGCCTTCAGGACGGCAGCAATGGATGACCCTCGTCTCGGAGTTCCTCCAGGCGAGGGCTCGTCCGCACAGGAGCAATTCCCACCCGGAACTGTGCCCCAGGACGTAGCACCCGCTCGCCCACAGCGCGATCGCACGCCGTGGAACCTTCTTGCTCACTTCCAGTTTTCCCTGCTGGCCCTGACCATCGCGCTCTTCATAATCACCTTTGTCGTGCAGGCCTTCCGGATTCCTTCCGGATCAATGGAAGACACCTTGCTTGTCGGCGACTACCTTCTGGTAGACAAAACCCGATTCGCTCCCTCTGGCGCGTGGAGTCACGCGCTTCCCTACCGCCCTATTCGCCGCGGCGATATCATCGTCTTCCGCTATCCCGTGGATCCGGCGCAGCACTTCGTCAAGCGAGTTATCGGACTTCCCGGCGACCGCATACGTTTATGGCACAGTCGCGTCTATATCGATGGCCAAGTGCTCAGTGAGCCATACGTCGTTTTCAAAGAACATTTTCCGGATGAATTTCGCGATAATTTCCCTCGCGGCAACGGCTTTAATGAAAACGTAAGCGTGGGCTGGGCAAAAAAACTGCAATCTTTTGTGCGGGACGGAGAACTTATCGTGCCGCGCGGCCAGTACTTCGCCCTCGGCGACAATCGCGATCAGAGTCTGGACAGCCGTTACTGGGGCTTCGTCCCCCGCGAAAACATCATTGGACGGCCTATGTTGATTTACTTCAGCATCGCGCAGACCGCGAACGATGACGATGACGACGATGAC
>Ga0181537_10002339_pt1 | contig 16750 bp, 15 predicted proteins | sample PEATcosm2014_Bin_39_FD_119765 | JGI IMG/M metagenome (GOLD analysis project Ga0181537, IMG submission 119765) | Peatland microbial communities from MTU Mesocosm Facility, Houghton, MI, USA - PEATcosm2014_Bin23_10_metaG | ecosystem: Environmental > Terrestrial > Soil > Wetlands > Peat | place... | reverse complement strand
TCGATGCGCGCCCGCTTCGTCCCAGGCGGTTGCCCAGGCGCGTCGCGAGTTCGAGGCCGCCGGCCCCGCCGCCGACGATCACTATCGCGTGTAAATTTGACATGACGGGATTTTAGACCTTATCGGGCCCGCTTCTCCTCAAAAATACTCCGCTCCGCGCTTGCCCGCGCGGGCCGCTGCCGCGAGAATACGCCGATGCCTGCTCCCCCTCCCCGTCCGCAGTACCGCGGCCGCTACGCGCCCTCGCCCACCGGTCCGTTGCATTTCGGGTCGCTGACGGCTGCGGTGGGAAGCTATCTCGACGCCAGGGCGCACGGCGGCGAGTGGTTGTTGCGCATCGAGGATCTCGATCCGCCGCGCGAGGCCAAGGGCGCCAAGCGCCAGATTATCAATGCGCTGAGGGATTTCGGTTTCGCATGGGATGGCGACATCCTGTACCAGAGCCGGCGCAGCGCTGCCTATCGCGCAGCTTTCGACCGGCTGCTCAAAGCCGGGCTGGTCTACCCCTGCGCCTGCACCCGCAAGGAAATTGCCGACTCCACGCTGCACACCAGCGTGCTCGCCACGCGCGCGCTGATTTACCCGGGCACCTGCCGCAAGGGGCTGGCGCCCGGCCGTACGGCGCGCTCCTGGCGAATCCGGGTCCCGGATTTTGCGATCGAATTCGAAGACCGCGCGCGCGGACTGGTGTCGCAGAATCTGGCGAAAGAGGTGGGCGACTTCGTATTGCAGCGGGCGGACGGCCTGTGGGCCTATCAACTGGCGGTGGTGGTGGACGATGCGGAACAAGGGATTACCGACGTGGTGCGCGGCGCCGACTTGCTCGCTTCCACTCCGCGCCAGATTTTTCTGCAGCGCGCCCTGGAACTGCCGACTCCCCGCTATTTGCACCTGCCGGTCGCAGTGAACGAAAAGGGCGAAAAACTCTCCAAACAGACCGGCGCAAGGCCAATCGCGGTGGCCGAGGCGGGTTCGCTATTGCACATGGCCTTCGATTTTCTGGGCCTGCAGGACGCCGGCGCGCTTAACCTGAAAACTGCGGTCGCGGCCTGGAAGCGCAAGCTCGCGGAACCTGCTTGAAGCAGGCCCCTCTGCGTACGGAAGGCGGCGGCGATTGCGGGGTAAAATGCGGTTTTACGCAGAGCGTGTGCACGCTTGTGCCGTTCCACCCGGATTAATATGGCGGTAAAGATCTTCTTCGTGTTGTTTCTGGCCTGCAGCGCGCTCATCCATCTGCGCGGGCGGGTGCGGCACGCCTGGTACCGGCAGATTTTCGATCACTCGTCCTTTACCGCGCCGGTCAACCTCGTCATGCTGGCGTTCTCCGGGGTTCCGCGCACGCCCTACCTCGACGTGGCCCGGTTCCCTGAACTCAAAGTGCTGCAGGAGCATTGGCAGGAGATCCGCGACGAAGCGCTGGCGCTCACCGATAACGAAATCAAGGCCGCCGAGCACAACGATGATGCCGGCTTCAATTCGTTCTTCAAGACCGGCTGGAAGCGCTTTTACCTCAAGTGGTATGGCGAAGCGCACCCTTCCGCGCAGGCGCTGTGCCCGCGCACCGTCGAGCTGGTATCGAAACTCCCGACCGTGAAGGCGGCGATGTTCGCCAAGCTGCCGGATGGCGGCAAGCTTAACCGCCACCGCGACCCGTTCGCGGGTTCGTTGCGTTATCACCTGGGGCTGGTGACGCCGAACAACGACACCTGCTTCATCGACGTCGACGGCCAACGCTACAGCTGGCGCGACGGCCAGGGCGTGGTATTCGACGAGACCTATATCCACTGCGCGCAAAACAATTCCGGCATGGATCGCATCGTGCTGTTCTGCGATATCGAACGCCCGATGAAATACCGCTGGGCGCAGGCTTTGAATCGCTGGATCGGCAACCACATCGTGGCTGAGGCTTCATCGCCCAACGAAGCGAGCGACCGCACCGGCGCCATCAACCGCGTGTTCCGCGTGGCGCATTACATGGGTGAAAAAAGGCGCGCGTTCAAACGCTGGAACCGCCCGCTGTACCTGTTCACCAAGCTGAGCCTGATTGCCGGAGTGCTGGCGTTTGTGGTCTGGGTTTGAGTATCCCGGCGCCATGACAGACATTCCGACGCTTCGGCGCATCCTCAAAACCAACCACACCGTCGCCGTAGTCGGGCTCTCGGCCGACTGGTTTCGGCCGAGCTTCTTCGTCGCCAAGTACCTGCAGCAGCACGGTTACCGCATCATTCCGGTAAACCCGCGCTATGCCGCCACGGAAATCCTCGGCGAGAAATGTTATGCATCGTTGTGCGACATCCCGGAAAAAATCGACATCGTCGACTGCTTTCGCAAGAGCGAGGACATCCCGCCGATCGCCGAGGACGCGATCGCGATCGGCGCCAAAGTTTTGTGGATGCAGATCGGCGTCATTAACGAGGCAGCGGCCGCGCGCGCGCGCGCGGCCGGCCTCGAGGTCGTGATGGACCGCTGCATCAAGATCGAGCACGCGCGCCTGTTCGGCGGGCTTAACTGGGTCGGCGTCAATACCAGGGTGATTTCCGCCAAACGCCCGCAGTGGCTGCCGGACTGATCGCAGCGCCTGGTCATCATGGCAGACAGAGAATTCGGTATCGAAACCCTGTGCCTGCACGCGGGCCAGATTCCCGACCCGGCGACCGGCGCGCGCGCGGTGCCGATTTACCAGACCACCTCCTTCGTGTTCGATTCCGCCGACCACGCCGCGAGCCTGTTCAACCTGCAGACCTTCGGCAACGTCTATTCGCGCATCATGAACCCGACGGTCGCGGTGTTCGAGGAACGCATGGCCGCGCTCGAAGGCGGGCGCGCGGCGCTTGCCGCCGCTTCCGGCATGTCGGCGCAAATGACCGCGTTGCTGACGCTGTTGCAGGCCGGGGACGAACTGGTGTCGGCAAACACGCTCTACGGCGGCACCTACTCGCAGTTCGAAGTCAACTTCAGGAAGCTTGGAATCGACACCGTGTTCGTCGATCCCGACGACCCGGAGAATTTCCGCAAGGCAATCACGGACAAGACCCGCGCGGTATATGCCGAGACCATCGGCAATCCCGGGGGCAACGTGCTCGACATTGCGGCGGTCGCGAAAATCGCGCACGACGCCGGGCTGCCGCTCATTATCGACAACACGTTTGCCTCGCCCTTCCTGTGCCGCCCGTTCGAGCACGGCGCGGACATCGTGGTGCACTCGGCGACCAAGTTCATCGGCGGCCATGGGACGACGATGGGCGGCGTGATTGTCGAATCCGGCAAATTTCCCTGGGGCTCACCCAAGGTTCGCGACAAATTTCCCGGCATGCACGAGCCCTCGCGCGGCTATCACGGCGTCAGGTTTTTCGAGACTTTCGGCGACTTCGCCTATACCATGCGCGCGCGCATGGAGGTCCTGCGCACTTTCGGCGCGGCCCTCTCACCGCTTAACGCCTGGCTGTTGCTGCAGGGCCTGGAAACCCTGCACCTGCGCATGGAGCGCCACTGTTCCAACGCGCTGGCGGTGGCGAGGTTTCTGCAGGGGCATCCCGCGGTATCCTGGGTGAAATTTCCCGGACTCGAAGACAGTCCCTATCGCGCGCTCGCGAAAAAATACCTGCCGCTGGGCGCGGGCGCCATCATGACTTTCGGCGTCAAAGGCGGAGAACAGGCCGGGATCAAGTTCATCGAGGCCGCGCAGTTCAGGAGCCATCTTGCCAACGTGGGCGACGCAAAGACGCTGATCATCCATCCGGCTTCGACCACCCATCGTCAACTGTCCCCCGAGGAGCAGGCGAAAGCCGGAGTCACGCCCGACATGATCCGCATTTCGGTCGGGCTGGAAACGCTGGACGATATCCTGTGGGACCTGGATCAGGCATTGCGCGGCGCGTGAACGACCGCCGCATTGGTATACTCTGAGTGCCGTTTACCGCGGCGTCGTCTCCCGGGAACCATTGAATGAAACTCGAATGCTACGCGATGTCGCCCGACCCGCCGCCGCTGGTGCCGGCGCATCCGCTGCGGGAGTGGATGGACGCATTTCCCGATCGGCACGCCTATCGCTGCCTGCCGTTGTCGATCGCCAATACGCACGGCTGGGAAGTGCTCTCTCCCTGCAGTTTCGAGGCGCGCTGGAACGGCGGCCCGGCGGCCAAGGACGTCACGTTCAAGGCGCTCGACAACTACCCATGGCTGAATCACCTGGTGTTGTCGAACTTCACCCATGGCATCGTGACCTTCCACACCGGCTACATGTTCCGCACCGACCCTGGCTGGAATCTACTGGCCGGCGGGCCGTTCAATAAGCCGAAGGACGGCATCGCGCCGCTCACCGGCGTGATCGAGACTGACTGGCTGCCCTATCCTTTCACCATGAACTGGCACTTCACGCGCAAGGGCAGCGTGCGCTGGGAGAAGGGCGAACCATTCTGCCTGATTTTCCCGGTAGCGCAGGGCGCGCTGGAGCAGGTGCAACCGGAAATCCTGGACCTCGAATCCAATCCTGAACTCAAGTCAGAATACGAAGCCTGGCGCGACCGTCGTACCGAATTCATGCAAAAATTCACTGCCGGCGACGAGCAGACGCTGAAACAAGCCTGGCAGCGTTATTATTTTCTCGGCAAAATGGCGAGCACCGGCGAGCAGGTGCCGACGCATTCGAGCAAGGTCAGGCTTGACGCACCGGTCGACCGCCGCCGCGCGAAACTGGTGGTGTCGCCGGCGCCGGCGGGCTCGGCCTCGCTGAAGTCGGCGGTCAACCGCGCAATCTCGCAATTGGGAATGCAGGAAGCGGGGCAACCGGCCTCGGTGCTGGACACCGACCCCGGCCCGCGTAAAAAATAATACCTACCGCTATCTCAAGCAAATGTCGGATTCCAGCCTGTTATTTCGCCGCGAGTTGTTTGCCGAGGCCGCTCCCAACAAAAGCGGCATGCTGGAGCTCGACGGTCTGCATCGCATGTACTGGGAGGAATCGGGCAATCCGAAAGGCGCGCCGGTGGTGTTTCTGCACGGCGGCCCCGGTGCCGGCGCCACCGCGGGACATCGCCGGTTTTTCGACCCGGCGTTTTACCGCATCGTGATTTTCGATCAGCGCGGCGCGGGGCGTTCGGAACCGCTCGGCGAACTTCGGGACAACACCACGCCGCACCTGATCGCGGACCTCGAGAAGCTGCGCGTGCATCTTGGCATCGAGCGCTGGCTGGTTTTCGGCGGCTCCTGGGGCAGCACGCTCGCGCTCGCCTACGCCGAGCATCATCCCGAGCGCTGCTCGGGACTGATCCTGCGCGGCATTTTTCTTTGCCGCAAGAACGAGATCGACTGGTTCCTGTACGACTTGAAAAATGTATTCCCCGAGCGCTGGCGCGAACTTGCGGAATTCCTGCGGCCGGACGAACGCAGCGACATCCTGTCGGCGTATTACAGGCGGCTGATCGATCCCGACCCGGCGGTGCACATGCCGGCAGCGCGCACCTGGAGCACCTATGAAGGCGCGTGCTCGACGCTGCTGCCGAGCGCCGAGACCGTCGCCCATTTCGGCGACGACGTGGTCGCGCTCGGCCTCGCGCGCATCGAGGCGCATTATTTCAAGCACGATATTTTCCTGCCGGAGAATTTTCTGCTGGACAACGTTTCCCGCATCCGCGACATTCCGGCGGTAATCGTACAGGGCCGCTACGACATGGTGTGCCCCATCGTGTCCGCCGACGACCTGCACCGGCTGTGGCCGGAAGCAGAATACATCGTGATTCCCGACGCCGGCCACTCGGTATGGGAACCCGGCGTCTGCGCCGAGCTGGTAGCGGCAGTCGAACGCTTCAAAGTGATGGTCAAATGAACAAGGCGTTCGTCAAGGAGAGCGATGGACTGAGCGACGGCCTCGGTGATCTGCCGGAAGACGACGAGCCTGACGCCGGTGCGCAGCCCCAGGGCGTCAAAAACTACATCACGCCGGCAGGCCACGCCAGGCTCAAGAATGAGTTGAGCCAGCTGCTCGACGTCGAGCGGCCGGAGGTGGTGAGGACGGTGGCGTGGGCGGCCTCCAACGGCGACCGCTCGGAAAACGCCGACTATATCTACGGCAAGCGGCGGCTGCGGGAAATCGATCGCCGCATCCGTTTCCTGATCAAGCGGCTGGACATCGCCGAAGTGGTCGACAGTTCGAAGCGGGAGAGCGCCGACCAGGTGTTCTTCGGCGCCACGGTAACGGTCAGCGACGAGGAAGGCCGGGCGCAGGCGTATCGCATCGTCGGCATGGACGAGGTCGACCCGGCGCACGGCGACATCAGCTGGATATCGCCGATGGCGAAGGCGCTGCTCAAGGCGAAGCTCGGCGACAGCGTGAGTTTTCAGGCGCCCGGCGGCTTGCGCGAACTCGAGATCGTCGACATCAAGTATTGAGTCAATGCGTTGAGCACGTCGACCGCGGTACCGGCGGACCCGTAACATGCCCCCTCAACACCCTACGCCGCCGCCCGGTCAGCAGAAAGACACGACTCCCGGGTTAATGCAGAGCGGCCTTGAGCTTCATCGGGATGGGCGTCTGGCGGAAGCGGAGCGCGCCTACCAGCAGGTTCTGGAGAATGATCCGCAGCATGCCGGTGCGCTGCATTTCCTCGGCCTCATTGCGCATCAGACCGGGAAGTCGAGGATTGCAGCCGAGTTGATTGGCAAAGCCGTTGTCCATTATCCGTCGAATCCGCAATTCCTCAACAACCTCGGTGTGGTCCAGCTGCATCTTCAGCGCCATGAGGAGGCGCTCGCCAGTTTTGGCCGGGCACTTTCGATCAATCCCGACTATGCCGAAGCGCTGAAAAATCGCGGCGATGCATTGCGAAAACTCAAGCGCTATCAAGAGGCGCTTGTGAGTTACGAACAAGCGATTGTGGTCAACCCGTGTTATGCCGAGGCGATCAACGATCGCGGCTTTGTGCTGCACAAGCTGTGGCGCTACGACGAGGCCATCGCGAGTTACGACCAGGCGCTGTCGATCAATCCCGATTATCCCGATGCGCTGAGCAACCGGGGCGTCGCTTTGTACCAGGTCGGGCGATACGATGCGGCGCTGGCTTGCTATGAAGAGGCACTGACGTTGGCACCCGAACTGCCCGGCGCGCATTGGAACGGGAGCGTATGCCGCCTGGTGCTGGGCGATTTCAAACGCGGCTGGAAGGAATACGAATGGAGATGGAAGACCGAGCTTTCCGCTTTTGAAAGGCGGGAATTTTCACAGCCCCTGTGGCTGGGCGAGGAAAATATTTCAGGCAAGACCATTCTGATTCATGCCGAACAAGGCTTGGGCGACACCATTCAGTTTGCCCGTTACGCCCGCGCGCTGGCGAAACGAGGTGCACAAGTGATCCTGGAAGTGCAGCCCGCGCTGAAATCGCTGCTTTCGGCGGTCGAGGGCGCGCACCGGGTGCTGGGCAGAGGGGAGCCGTTGCCAAGCTTTGATGTTCAATGCCCGTTGTTAAGCCTGCCACTCGCTTTCGATACGCGCATGGATACCATCCCCGCGCCGGTTGCCTACCTGACGGTACCCGACACTGCGTTGAGGAAATGGGAAACCAAACTTGGCCCGAGGAAGACGCCAAGGATCGGCATAGTCTGGTCCGGCCGCAAAGAACATATAAACGATCATGACCGGTCCATAGCCTTGAGCACGCTTGTGGCGTTGGCGAGTACTGGAATCCAATTCGTGAGTTTGCAGAACGAAGTCCGGCCTGACGACGAGAAAATTCTGCTGGCGAACAAGCACATAATCCGTTTCGACCGGGAGTTTGAGGATTTTTCCGACACCGCGGCCCTGACCATGCTGATGGACCTGGTGATTTCGGTGGATACCTCGGTCGCCCACCTCGCCGGCGCTTTGGGTAAACCGGTGTGGATACTATTGCCGTTTGCCCCGGATTGGCGTTGGCTGCTGGACCGCGAAGACAGCCCGTGGTACCCAACCGCGCGTCTGTTCAGACAGCCCAGGATCGGGGATTGGGACAGCGTAGTCGAAAGAGTTAAAGAAGAGCTGACAAATCATGATTTCAAACTACCGCGATGACCCGCCCATGAATAGAGTCTGGGGTTGGTTGGATCGCGAACAGAGACCGGGAGCTGAGCGGTGAAACTCAATATGGGATGCGGGAACAACAAGCTCCCGGATTTTACCAATGTCGACCTGTTCCCCGAATGCGGGCCCGATCAGGTGGTCGATCTCGACGCAGTGCCCTGGCCGTGGGCGGATAACAGCGTCGACGAGGTCCTGTTCAATCATTCGCTGGAGCATCTTGGCGCGGAATCGCGCACATTTCTCGCGATCATGAAGGAGCTGTACCGGGTTTGCCGCAAGGATGCCCTGGTCAGAATCAACGTTCCGCATCCGCGGCACGATCACTTCATCGGCGACCCGACCCACGTGCGCATCATTTCTCCCGACGTGCTGAGATTGTTCAGCAAGAAGAACAACGACTTTTGGCAGGAAACGGGCGCTGCCAACAGCCCGCTGGCAAAGTACCTCGGTGTGGATTTTGAAATCGAGCACATTGACATCATCCTCGACGAACCCTACCTGTCCCTGTTCAAACAGGGAAGCATGAATGCCGATCAGATCGGGCTCGCGATGAAAGAGAAAAACAATGTCGCCACCGAATACCGGATAACGATGCGGGTGCGCAAAGCGGGAATCTAGTCAAAGCGGGAGTCACCGCCCGTATTGAGCACGCAGCAGTTTCGTGCGCACTGCCTTGCCTTTTTAAACACCTTCCTTTTTAAACACCAGGTGCAGGGCATTCGGCGAACTCACGTGTTCGGTGCAGGCGTAGCCGAGCGCCACCATGTCGATTCCGGAAAAAAGCGGCTCGCCGCGACCGAGCAGAACGGGTGAAATGGCAATGTGCATCTCATCGATCAGGCCGGCCTGGAGATACTGCCGAATCGTCGCGACACCGCCGCCAAGCCGGACATCCCGCTCTCCCGCGGCATCCCTGGCGCGTTGCAGTGCTTCGAGGATGCCGTCGGTGACAAAATGAAATGTCGTGCCGCCCTCCATGGTGATGGATTCGCGCGCGTGGTTGGTCAGGACGAATACCGGCACGTGATAAGGCGGGTTGTCTCCCCACCATCCTTTCCAGCCTGAATCCGGCCATGGCCCGCGGATCGGCCCGAACATGTTGCGCCCCAGAATCCAGGCGCCGAGGTTGCGAAATCCGCGGGCGGCGAAGTCATTGTCGATTCCCGTGGTGCCTTCATCTTTTCCGCCGTGCATCTGCTGGAAGGTTTTGGTTGGGAAAAACCATCGGTGCAGGGCGATCCCCCCCACGCCGATTGGATTCTCGAGATCCTGATTCGGTCCCGCACCGAAGCCATCGACCGAAATGGTGAAGCTCTCTACGCGCAATTTCGACATATTCGACTCCGTTGATTGTCCGCGGCGAGAGGCCGCGCCCGCTGTCAGCTGGTCGAGAGCGATTCGCCCAGCCTGTCGAGCAGACCCCTCGTCCCCTGTTCGCGGTCCTGCGGCGTCGGGTACCCGTCCAGGTGGACCACCTGCTCGGTGAAGATGAGCAGCGTGCCCTTGCCCTTCGGTTTGAATTCGACCGTCGCCTGCGATACCGAAATGCGCTTGCCGTCCACGTACATTTCATAGCTGTAAACGATGCGCTTTTCGGGCACGATGTCCCAGTAGAGGCAGTTGAAATCCGAGACCTTGCCGATTTTGAACTTGCCGACCACGCGCTCGCGTCCGCCGACGCGGAAATCGAATTCGCGTTTCACAATCGTCCATTGATCGCTGGGGCCGGCGAACCAGCGCGATTTCGCTTCCGCCTGCGACCAGGCGGCGTATACCTTGGCCAGCGTTACCGGGTATTCGCGCTCGATACTGAATGTCGTGTAATGGGTCGAGGGTTCGCTCATGGCTTTCTCCGTTTGGGCTCGGCTCGCCTGGTTTCCGCTTCCTGCTCTGCGAGGAACTCGCCGAGCCGGTCGAGATGATGCTCCCAGGCAGCGCGGCGGTCGCCGATCCATTTTTCCGCCATGCGCAGGATGGAGGGATCGATGCGGCATAAGTGGGCGCGGCCTTCGATTTTGCGTTTGACCAAGCCGGCGGCTTCCAGCACGCGCACGTGCTTCGACGCCGCGGCAAACGACATGCGATGAGGTGCCGCGAGTTCGCCGATGTTGCGCTGGCCGCCGGCGAGGCTCTGCAGCATCGCGCGGCGGGTGGGGTCGGCCAGCGCATGAAACAGGTTGTCGAGGGCGGCGGAGCGGGCGGGTTGTTGTTGAACCATTTGGTTGAATTATAGCGCGGCCGGGCAAATTGTCAACCAAATGGTTAAATGATCATCCGGCCGCAACCGCGGCCACGCTGCTTGCGGTTACTTGCCGAGGATTTCGGCTGCCGCGCGCTTGAGAATCGCGGCAATTCGCAACTGCTCGTCTTCCGAAGCATCGTGCTTGTCGCGCAACGCGGATTTCAGTTTCTTCCGCGCATCACGCAACTCGGCCGACATCCCGGCCTCGTCCCGTTCGCTGGAAAACGCACGCCGCACGTGCTCCATTTTCTCGCTGACCATTTTAAGCTGGCCCAGGATCGCATCCACGGTTTCACGGTTTTTCTCCAGGAACGCGCGGCCGTCATCGGTGATGCTGTAGAGCTTGCGCGTGCCCGCAGCTTCGACCGAGGTGTAGCCGATTTCCTCGAGGTAAGTCAGCGCGGGGTACACCATGCCCGGGCTCGGGTTATAAAAGCCGCCGGTGCGTTCGCCCAGCGCCTTGATAATTTCATAACCGTGCGCCGGTCCCTCCGCGAGCAACGAAAGTATCAGCAGCTGCAGGCCGTCAGCGTCGAGCTTGCGCCCGGCGCGAAAAGCGTGAAAACCGAAATCGCTTGCGCCGAGCACGCCACCCAGCAAACCGGCAAATCCGTGGCGGCGGCCGTGGCGCCCGGCGCAGCGGGAGCGGCCGTGGAAAAACTCTGAAAAATGATGATGATGCATAAAAATCTCCTCACGTTTGGGTCAAAAGACAGGTTTAAAGATATATCTTAAGATATATTTTGTCAAGCCATCAAGTCTTTCCAGCCCATAAAACCAGTACAGGCCGAGGTTGGTGGCGGCCTATTGCCGCGACTTTATCCAGCGGGCGACCTGCGCTTCGAGGATATCGAGCGGCATTGGGCCATCGACCAGAATCGCGTCGTGGAAATCGCGTACGTCGAACTTCGGCCCCAGCGCAGCTTCGGCTTTGGCGCGCAGTTCCCGAAATCGGATCTCGCCGATTTTGTAGCCCAAAGCCTGCGCCGGCCAGCCGATGTAACGGTCGATCTCGCGATCGATCGTGGCTTGCGACAGCGCCGTGTTGTCACGAAGATACGCAACCGCTTGCTCGCGCGGCCATCCCATGGCGTGCATGCCGGGGTCGACCACCAGCCGGCAGGCACGCCACATTTCAAGCGAGAGCCGGCCGAAGTCTTCATACGGCGTGCGATAGACGCCCATTTCCACCGCGAGATGTTCGCTGTAGAGCGCCCAGCCCTCGACGTAGGCATTGATGTCGTCGGTGCGGCGGAATTTCGGCAAGTCGAAGCGCTCCTGGGCCAGCGCAATTTGCAGATGGTGGCCCGGCACGCCCTCGTGCACGAACCACGCGGGCACACCGTACATCGGGCTGTGCTCGGGGGCGTCGGGATTGATCAGCACCGTGCCGGCGACGCCCTGCTCCGGACTGCCGGGGTTGTAGCCCGAAGACGAATCCTTCATTTCAGGCGGCACCTTGCGCACGCCGTAAGTGAGCCGCGGCAGGGTGCGGAAATATTGGGGCAGCAGCGCGTCGACCTGTTTGCCGAGGTCGCGCACCCGGGTCGTGAAGTCGTCGACGTCGCGGGCGCGGAATTGCGGGTCGCTGCGAAGAAACTCGGTGAACTCGGCGAAGCTGCCCTTGAAGCCGATGCCGGCGAGTAGCGCTTCCATTTCCTTGCGGATACGCGCCACTTCGCGCAGACCGAGCTGGTGGATTTCCTGCGGGCTCATGCGGGTCGAGGCATGGCGGCGGATCACGTAGTCGTAATAGGCCAGGCCGGTGCGGTTGCCGTCGGCTGGGAGGTCGACGATGCCGATGGTTGTCGCCGAACGCGGAACATACTCGCGCTCCATGAATTCGGCGGCCGCGCGCTCGGCGGGTTTTACCTGCGTCTTCACCACCTGCAGCGCTTCGGCCCTGAGCCTGGCTTGCACCTCGGCGGGAACCGACTTCGGCAGCGCCGCGAGCGGCCTTAGCAGGGTGTGGGATTCCGGGGCGAGATCGGCCTGGGTCCTGAGCGCCTTCGTCACAGTCTGGGCCACCAGCCTTGGCCTCACCCAGCCGCTTTTGATACCGCGCCGAATATTCTCGATTTCGATCGCGTAATACGCGGGGAGTGCCGCGATTTTCCTGATCCACGCACGCGCTTCGGTTTCCGAGCGCAGGATTACGCCGTCCGCGGCGTAAGCCGGCACCGTAAAGAATCCATCGCCGGTATTGATCTCAATGCGCGCCTCGTCGAAGTCGAAGCCGGTGAGATCAAGATAGACCCGTTCCAGCAGGAGATCCCGATTAAGCGCGTCTTCCGCCGACAGCCTGGCGCCGGCAAGCCGGTTCAAGCGCTGCTGGATATCGAGCAGGGTCGCGCGATAACCCGCGATCGCCTGGGGGCTCTCATCCGGCCACAGCGGCAGCGCCGCAAGGTCGCCGCGCTGCTCGGCCCGGATCGGGTCGGTAGCGGTGAGATAGCCGTCGAATTCGGCAAGGATGGATTTCATTTCCGTCTCAGGCACTCCCTGCGCCGCCGCGTGTCCAATAAAGCCCAGTAACAGCGCCGCACCCAACCTGCACGTTATTTTCATGTCCCTGGCGCACCCCTATTTTTAGCTCTGCCCGAGCATAACTTTTTTCGTAATTCGACGCCGGGGCCCCGGCCGCCGCCCGCCGGCGAATCAAATTTGCAAATAATTGATTTTTTTGATTGTTACGGTCATTTCATTGACGTGGGAAATTTTACCACGTAGAATGCGTGGTATGGAATTCCGGCTCTCCCATGCGGGTGCATGTCCATTGCAAATTCGCCCGCCTGCGAGCGGCGCGCCGCTAACGTTTTGCCTTGCGTTCTTGTTCGCGCTGCCTGAGCACGCGCCGCTGCACCTTGCCGGTGGTCGTCATCGGCAGCGCGTCGATGAATTCGATTTCCTTGGGATATTCGTAGGGCGCGAGCTTGCCGCGCACGTGGTCCTGCAACTCCTGGGTCAACGCGCCCGAGGCTACATGGCCGGCGGTCAGCACGACGAAGGCTTTGACGATGGTGCCGCGCATTTCATCCGGGCTGCCGATCACGGCGGCGTTGGCCACGGCGGGGTGCTGCACCAGGCAGCTTTCGATTTCCGAGGGCCCGATGCGATAGCCTGCGCTCTTGAACATATCGTCGGCGCGCCCCTGGTACCACAGGTAACCGTCTTCGTCGGTCTTGGCCTGGTCGCCGGTGCGGCACCACTCGCCGGTGTATTTGTTTCGGGTCGCCTCGTCGTTTTTCCAGTAACCCAGGAAGAATACGGGGTCGCGCTGGCTCGCATCCTCCGCGAGCCAGTGGGTATTGAGCGCCACCTCGCCGGCCTCGCCCGGCGGGAGCACTTCGCCCGCCTCGCCGATCACCGCGACGCGATGGCCCGGGTAGGGACGTCCCATCGATCCGGCCTTGGCCGGCCACAGCGTGTGCGAATTGCCCACGATGTAATTGATCTCGGTCTGCCCGAACATTTCGTTGACGGTGACGCCGAGCGCGTCCTGGGTCCAGCCGAACACAGTCTCGCCCACCGCTTCGCCCGCGCTCATGATGGAGCGCAGTTGAAGATCGTAGACTTCGCGCGGGCGCGATACTGCCTTCATCATCATCTTGAGCGCGGTCGGAAACAGGAAGGAATTGCGCACGCCGTACTTCTGCATGAGGTGGAAGGCGCGCTCGGGATCGAAGCGGCCGCGGTAACCCAGGATCGGCATCCCGTAGTGCAGCGTCGGCAGCAGCGCGTCCATCAGGCCGCCGGTCCAGGCCCAGTCGGCGGGCGACCAGAACATGTCGCCGGTCTGCGGAAACAGGTCGTGGGAATACTGGAAGCCGGGCAGGTTGCCGAGCATCACCCGATGCGGTTTCAACGCGCCCTTGGGCGGACCGGTAGTGCCGCTGGTGTAAATGAGCAACGCAGGATCGGAAGCCAGCGTTTCCACCGCGATAAAACTGCTGGATGCCCGCGTGAGCAGCGCATCCCAGGCGTCCACGCCGGTGTCGAGCGCGCTGCCGACGCCGATCACGTGTTTGAGCCCGGGCAGCTCGCGGCGAACCGGCGCCAGGTTGGCAAGCCCGGCCTCGTCGACGATCGCGACCACGGCTTCACTGTTGTCGAGCCGGTATTGCAGCGCATCGGGACCGAACAGAACCGACAACGGCATGGCTACCGCACCCATCTGGTAACAGGCGATGTGCGCAATCACGGTCTGCGGCCGTTGCGGCAGGATGATCGCAACGCGATCGCCGCGACGCACGCCGTGGGCAGCGAGAACGTTGGACAAGCGGTTGGCCGCTTGCTGCAAGTCCCAGTAGGTCCAGGCTTCGGTCGCGCCGCGGTCGTCTTCGTAGTACAACGCGAAGCGATAGCGGTCTTGCGCCCAGCGCCCGCAGCAATCCCAGCCGATATTGAATTTTTCGGGGACTCTCCAGCGAAATCCCGCGCAGATCTCGCGATAGCGGTCTGCCATCCGGTCTGCCATCTGCCTGCTCCTCCTTGCGTGCGCCCTGCCAGCGCATGTTCTGTTTCGTCTTGGTCCGGACCCCGGCCTGACGATCGCAATCATGATACGGGAAGCCGCCGCCGGCAGCCTGTGAACGGGGTTGAACCCGCTTCTGCTCCCCCGCCTTGTATGCTATTTTTAGAGTCTTTGCCCGCGTCGCCGGATTCGCCGATAAACCCATGATCCGCAAGCTTATACATCGTTGCCTGGGCGTGTGCGCCATGTTGTGGGCGTGCGCGGCGGCGGCGCAGGCGCCTGAAGTGCAGCAGCTCGGGATGGACACGCCCGCGGACAAGAGTTTTATGGTGCAGGCGGCGTCAGCCCAAACGGCGGCGCAGCCGACAACCGGCCAGGCATCGGTCACCGGCGTCGCGAACCCGGCTTTCGCCGGCGTCGACGCGGCGATCACGGCGTGGATGAACACCTACTCCATACCGGGGGGCACCGTCGCCATCGCCTACAACGGCAACATCGTCTACAGCCGCGGCTACGGTTTTGCCAACGCCACAACCTCGTTGCCGGCGCAGCCCGATAACCTGTTCCGGGTCGCGAGCCTGTCCAAGGCCATCACGGCGGCGGCGATATTGAGGCTGGTCGATAGCGGCAAGCTCAAGCTTGACGACAAGGCCATGACTTACCTGGCGCCAGATCTCGGAGGCGCCACGCTTGCCGACAGCCGCATCCAGAACATTACGATCAGGCAGTTGCTGCACCTCACCAACGGCATCAATCGCACGCTATCGAGCGATCCGCCCGGCGCCGTGGTGACGGTGGGCAACACGATCTACAAGACCTGCCGCGACCGCATCGTGCAGGACCTGCCCACCAGGATCCTCGATTTCGACCCCGGCACCCAGTTCGGCTACAACGACTATGCGTATTGCATGTTAAGCCGCGTGATCGAGCGCGTATCCGGCTTTACTTACGAGCAGTTCGTCAGCCGCAACCTGTTGTCGCCTCTGGGCATCGCGACTTCGCACGCCGGCGACACGCTGGCCAATGTGACCGGTTATCCCGAAGCGTTTTACTCGGACAAGTTGAGCGTGGGCCTGGTGCCGCCGCTGCCGGGAATTTTCCCCGGCCCGGCGCCGGCTTTTGTGCAACGTCCCTATGGCGCGTTCTATCTCGAAGGCTACGCCGGCTCCGCGGTCTGGGTCATGAGCGCTCCCGATTACCTGCGCTTCCTGCTCGGCTACAAGGGCATGCGCCAGCCCGCGCTGTTGTCCGCCGCGACCCAGCCGCTGATTTACGAGCAGCCCGCGGCGCCGATGCCGCAAGTCACCGATCCCCTCGACACCAGCGATTCCTGGTATGGCCTCGGCCTCTACGTGCGCCAAAACGGCGGCGGTTACAACACCTGGCATGACGGCTGGCTGTACGGGACCCGCACCTACGGCGAGAGTTATTCCACCGGCATCGCCTGGGTGACGCTGTTCAATTCCACCCCCGAAACTTTTTATACCCAGAACAGCACCGCGGTGTCGGAACTCGACAACGCGGTGGCAACCGCGCTGGCCGTGTCGTACAACACGCCGCTCGCGGCGTGGCCGACCGCCGACGTGGTGCCGGCAGCGCCGGTACCGCCGCAATCCGGCTGGTGGTGGAACCCGGCCGAGGGCGGCCGCGGTTACGCGGTCGAAATGCGCGGCGGCAAAATGTTTTTCGCAACCTTCCTGTATAACGATGACGGCTCGGCGCGCTGGCTGGCGTCCAACGGGCTGATGACGAATTCGATGTCTTACCAGGGCACGCTCACGCAGTATGCCGGCGGCCAGACCCTGGGCGGCAGCTACACGCCGATCACCTCGACCAGCGCGGTGGGCGGCATCACGCTCAGCTTCACCTCACCCACCACGGCCACGCTGAACCTGCCCGGCGCAGCGGCCAGCACTCCTTTGCAGCGCTTCAGCTTCGTTACCAACGGCGTGACAACCGGCCCCGCCGCCTCGATGCCGGAGAC
>Ga0181537_10002338_pt1 | contig 16751 bp, 12 predicted proteins | sample PEATcosm2014_Bin_39_FD_119765 | JGI IMG/M metagenome (GOLD analysis project Ga0181537, IMG submission 119765) | Peatland microbial communities from MTU Mesocosm Facility, Houghton, MI, USA - PEATcosm2014_Bin23_10_metaG | ecosystem: Environmental > Terrestrial > Soil > Wetlands > Peat | place... | reverse complement strand
CGGGTCTGCACGTAGTCTGCTTCAGCGCGCAGAGCGAGGATGCGGATGATCTTGTAGTCCAGGCCCCCGCCCACCGCAGTCGCCAGCGCTGTGTCGCTGGTGGAGATTCCCTGTCCCGTGCTCACATGTCCGACGCCGAACATGGCCTCCCCGAACGGCCGAAACTTTCCGATGGGAAACGACAACCGCGGACCAAACATCACGTCCATTTCGTGCCCTGTGACGGTCCCCGTAACGTCGCTATCCGATGTGGGTTCAGTGAAATTTTGCTGGCCGTAGTGGCCGCTGAGATCCGCCACGATTCCCACCCACGGCAGCACCTTGCCTTCGAGGGATGCTTCCCATCCATTCATGTCGGGACGGCCCACGCTCGAAAGATCGAGCGTAGACGGACTCGCGCTATAGAAGGAGTAACCGACAAAAATATTTCCGGAGGTTGGCACTTGTGCGCTCGCCAAACCCGCGAAGAGAATGAGAGTGAAGGCGACCACCGTAACTTTCCCCATACAAATATTTCCTCCCTTCTGGATCAAGTAACACAATCTGCTTCGGAAAGTTGTCAGATGCGGGAGAAAACGGGGAGATGCGGAAAGTGGAAACCGCATTCAGCAAATAGCAATTGGCCGTTACGAGCCTTGCCGACGGCAGCGACAACTTTCTCTGGCGAATTGCTAAATGCCAACCGCCAATTGCCAATTGCTAAAACCGCCAGACCAGTCCGGTGGAACCGCGGTAGTCGCTCTGCTGGTCGCTCAAATAGCGCGTGCGGACGTAGTCGCCCTGCACCCGCCAGGAAAATTTCTTGAAGAAGAGTTTGTAGTCGACGCCTCCGCCAACATCGATCGCCAGCGGGTTGTAAGTGTTTCCGCCGGACTGGATCATCTGCAGGCCGGCCATGCCGTGAACAAAAGGCCGCCACTTTCCGTAGGTGACGGAAAGGCGCGGACCCGCCACGAAGGTGTACTGGTTGATGCCGTGGCCATAAATACCACTGCCGTCGAGCACGAATCCCAGATGGGGAGCGCGCGCCAGGGGCATGAACTCGCCCGAACCCTCCCAGCCTTTCAGGTGGTAAACATTCGTGGGAATCACAAATTCTGAACGGCCGTAAGATCCGCCGCCGTATGCATTGCCGTGCGGAATCAGTTGCGCTGACATCGGGATGGCGAACAGCGCCGAACCCACCAGTGCCAGCACAGTGGCTGCAATTTTCGACACGAAAAATCCTCCCCGGCGCCCGGCGCCGGCAAAAAAGCGCTCTAAATAATAACGAAAAAACCTTTAGATGCAGTGTACCGGAGGGACAAGATGTCCCGGTTAATAAAATGTGTGCTACCGGGACGTTCCCGTTCCAGTCCCTGGAGCGAGAAATTCATCCGGTTTTCATGATGCCAAAAACCGTTCCTGGTCGTCTAATCAACTAGGATGCAATTTATGAGCACAGATTGGCAAGCGCGGCCGCAAAGCGGAGCCGCTTTCGCAGTAGGTAAGGAGTCGAAGTTGAAACTGAGTTTGGAAACCCGCCATCAGGCGGACGTTGTCATTGTTCACTGCCAGGGGCGCATCGTTTATCGCGATGAAGCGGCCGCACTCTCGCGCGTGGTAGGTGAGGTTATGTCTCAGGCACGCAAAATCGTTCTCGATCTTAGCGGGGTGAGCTCGCTCGATAGCGCCGGCATCGGCGAACTGGCGCTGCTGCACACCTGGGCGCAGAAAGAGAATGTGGACTTTAAAGTGGCCGGCCCCAACAATCTGGTACGCACTCTGCTTGACCTCACCAAGCTTGATTCGGTGCTCGAGATTCATTCTTCCGTGGATGACGCTCTCGAAGCGTTCCACGAAGATAGAGTTTGCGCCGACTGCTGAAGCGTGGCTGGTCGACATTTCGACGAAACTTGAACAAGAAAGTTCGCGTGAGGAAGCAGGACGCTGCTTCCTCATTTTTCTTTTCGCCGTGAATGCTAACTCTCGCGTTGGAAGCGGTAGCGGCCTTTGCGCTCGCGCGCCACCGCTTCCACTACTTTGAGAAGCGCGCGCGCGGCGTGGGAAAGATTCGCGTCCTTGCGGTAGATCAGGCGCAGTTTTCGTTTCAATTGCAGCTCGCGAACCGGGATGCGCACCAGTTCTCCCCGCGCCAGTTCGGTCTCTACGCTGATTTCCGGAAGGAATGCCACGCCGCTTCCGAGAGCCACAAACTGCTTAATCGCCTGTAACGTCGGAAGTTCCAGGTCCATGTGCAGCGGCGTTTTGTGGGTCTTGAACAGCTGCAGGACCTTGTCACGATAAGGGGAAGACACAATGTGCGCGACAAATGATTCCGCTCCTAGTTGCCGGATGCTGACTTGCTTCGCTGAAGCCAGTGGATGCTTGGGAGGAACCACAAAGACCAGTTCGTCCAGATAAACCACCACGGAGTGCACGCTGGGTTCCTGCGGCTCGTAGGAGAGCACGCCGAACTCCGCGCGGTAGCGCAAAACGTCGTCGGGAATGTGGCTGCCCAGCGCGCGCTGCACCGTGATCTTGATCATGGGATGCAGGCGGCGAAACTCGGCGAGGATGGGAAGCAGATAGAGCGCGGTGAACTCGTTGGCGGCAATGACCAGCTTGCCTTTCTGCAGTTCCCGCAATTCCACCAGCGATTCCGCGGCCTCGCGGCGCAGGTTCAGCAACTTCTCCGCATATTCGACCAGAACCTTGCCGGCGTCGGTGAGAACTCCCTCGCGCGAGGAGCGGTCAAACAGAGCCTCGCCCAGTTCCACTTCCAGTTTGCGGATGGTTTGGCTGACCGCCGACTGGGTGCGGAAGAGTTTTTCCGCGGCACGCGAGAAGCGATGCTCGCGCGCCACCATCAGGAAGACTTCAAGCTGCGCAAGCTCCAAGTGCCTAACCCTCCATAGTGCGGTCTTATAGAATTCAGCCCTTTATGGGTTGTCTGGAATCCATTAGCATTGCTTATTATATCATTTATATTAATGATCAATAAATAATTATAAGTTTTGCTTCTATCCCGAAGCGACGTATCATAGCGTGTTCGTCAGAGTTTAGTCTCTGAGAGAGCCCATGACCGACCGAGCCCGCATCACCGTTTTCGACACCACGCTGCGCGACGGCGAACAATCGCCCGGCTGCAGCATGAACCACCAGGAAAAGCTGCGTCTCGCACACCAGCTCGACCGGCTGGGCGTCGACGTGATTGAGGCGGGGTTCCCCATTGCTTCGGACGGCGATTTTGAGGCGGTGAAGGCGGTTTCCGCGGTGATCCGCCGGCCGGTGATAGCCGCGCTCGCGCGGGCCTGCGACCCTGATATTGAGCGAGCCTGGGAAGCGTTGCGGGATGCGGCGCGTCCGCGCATTCATGTGTTTCTGGCGACCTCCGATATTCACTTGCAGTACAAGCTGCGGATTACGCGCGACGAGTGCCTGGCGCAAGCGCGGGAATCCGTGCGCTTCGCCAAGTCGCTGTGCAGTGACGTGGAGTTTTCTCCCGAGGACGCGACCCGCACCGACCCCGATTTTCTTTGCCGTGTGTTGCAAACCGTAGTCGATGCCGGCGCCACGACGCTGAATATTCCGGACACGGTGGGTTACAGCATGCCGGCGGAGTTCGGCGAGCTGATTTCTACGATTCGCGCGCGCGTTACGGGCCTGGAGAATGTGACGATCTCCGCGCACTGCCACAACGATCTCGGCCTGGCTGTGGCCAATGCCTTGGCTGCGATCGCGGCCGGAGCGCGCCAGGTGGAGTGCACCATCAACGGCATCGGCGAGCGCGCCGGAAATGCATCGCTCGAGGAAATCGTGATGGCGATGCGAGTCCGTCCCGACCGTTACCCGTTCGAAACCGGCATCGTCGGCGAGCAGTTGTTTCCCGCGAGCCAGTTGTTGAGCGAGATCACGGGCGTTCCGGTGCAGCCGAATAAGGCTATCACCGGGCGCAATGCATTTGCGCACGAGGCCGGCATTCACCAGGATGGCGTGCTGAAAAATCCGCTGACGTACGAGATCATGACGCCGAAATCGGTCGGCGTGCCCGATTCCAGGCTGGTGCTGGGCAAGCATTCAGGACGCCACGCACTCAATATTCGCTGCGAACAACTGGGTTACCAGTTCGACCGGCGGGCGCTCGACGACATCTACCGCCGCTTCGTCCGCCTCGCCGACAAGATCAAGCATGTGGAGGATCATCACCTGCTCGAGTTGATCCGCGACACGCACAAGCCGGCTGGGTCGGCAACTCCGCTGATCGAACCGCTGCAGGGACCGGTCGCCGCCTCGGCGAACGCTCCCGCGCAGGAATCGCCCAAAGCGTTTCCGAATCCCGCGCCGGCAAGCTCGTTCGGCATGTCTGTGCCGGTTGCGCAGGAGCACCACCCCGAGCAGGAAGACTACCTCTGGGGCGTCTAGTGGTTCTGGGCTCTGTGGTGATTCGCGGGATTTCCGCGCTACACTAATTCCCGCATGATTCTCAAACTCACCATTCTTCCCGGCGACGGGATCGGTCCTGAAGTTACCGAACAAGCCGTGCTCGTGTTCGAAGCCGTGGCGAATGGGTTCGGCCACCGGCTCGAACTTCAGCACAAGCTTATCGGCGCTGCGGGGCTGACTGCCGTGAATGATCCCCTGCCCGCGGACACGATTCAGGCTTGTTTGTCTTCCGCTGCCGTGCTGATGGGTGCGGTGGGAAGCCCGGGGTTCGATCATTATCCCAATCATCTGCGTCCTGAGGCTGGCCTGTTGCGGCTGCGGCGGGAGTTGGGCGCGTTTGCCAATTTGCGTCCCGCCGTGCTTTTTCCGGCGCTCGAAGATTGCTCACCGCTGCGGCCTGAGATCGTGCGCGGCACCGACCTGCTGATTGTGCGCGAGTTGCTGGGCGGGCTCTATTTCGGTCAACCCCGATCGATCTCGGCAAAATCGGAATCAGGCGCGGCGGCCTCGAGAGAAGCCATCAACACCATGCGCTACAGCGAGCCGGAAATCGAGCGCATCGCGCGCGTGGCCTTTGCACTGGCGATGAAGCGCCGCCGCAAGGTTTTATCCGTGGATAAGGCGAATGTGCTGGAGTGCTCGCGGCTGTGGCGGGAAGTGGTAACGCGCATCGCGCAGGAATATTCAGAGGTAAAACTCGCGCATCAGTACGTCGACTCCGCCGCCATGCTGCTGGTGCAGCGACCGAAGGATTTCGACGTGATCCTCACGGAAAATATGTTTGGCGACATTCTTTCCGACCAGGCTGGTGGCGTGGTCGGATCGCTGGGATTGCTGGCTTCGGCCAGCATCGGCGGCGCTGTCGGTTTGTATGAGCCGGTGCACGGATCGGCTCCGGACATTGCGGGCAAGGGCATCGCGAATCCGCTGGGAGCCGTTCTTTCGGTGGCGATGCTGCTACGGCATACGTTTCAGTTGGAACGCGAAGCAGGCTGCATTGAAGCTGCTGTCAGCTCGGTGCTGGCGGAGGGTTGGCGCACCGCCGACCTGGTGAGCAAGACTCAGACTGCAATTTCGACGACCGAGATGGGACGACGCGTCGTGGACGCGGTTAAGTCGCCTGTGATTTCAGCTTCAGAGAAAAAAGAAAAAACTGCGTGAAGTTCTAGCGTTAGACCTACTGCCCGGGCTCTCCCGGCGAAGTCTTCGCTGATTCCGCTGCGTCCGGGGCAGCATCGTATTTTCCGGTCAAGTCATACCAGCGGATACGCAGCATTTCCCAGAACATGCGGGAGCCGTCAGTCAGGGGATGAATCCGCGTGCCCCCGCTGTGCGCCCAGGCTACGGGCACTTCCTTCACCCGGAATCCGAATTTGCGGGCGAGAAAAAGAATCTCGGGATCGAATCCCCAGCGCTCGATTTTCTGCAACGGGAAAACTTTCTGCACTGCCCGTCGCTGAAAGGCCTTGAAGCCGCACTGCGTATCCTTGAAGTGCAGGCCGAGAGTAATTCGCAGGAGCAGATTGAAAACGCGTCCGAAGAGCTGGCGGTGAACTGGCTGGCGCTGCGTTTGCAGTTCGGCCTGCAGCCAGCGAGATCCGATGGCGATATCGGCGCCGTCGTCCAAAGCGTTAAGAAGTTTGGGAAGTTCCTCGATCGGCGAGGACAGATCGGCATCGCTGAAAACCACCACCTCGCCACGCGCCTGCAACATGCCGTGGCGCACGCTGTAGCCTTTGCCACGGTTGCCGGGATTTTCGATCAGCCGCAGCGCAGGATTTTTTTGCGCGAGCCGGCGCACGATTTCGGCGGTATCGTCGCTGGAGCCATCGTTGACCACGATTACCTCGACCTCGGCCGACCATTTCTGCTGCGCGACGTAGCTCAGGATTTTTTCCAGAGACGCGCCCAGGCGGGCGCTTTCGTTGTAAGCAGGGACGACGATGCTGTAGGTGGGGGCCAAAACCAGTTCTCAGTTTTCGGTTCTCAGTTTTCAGCGTCTGCCGGACGATTCCTTGATCTGATCCCCGGATTGCGGGCGAGATCAGGCACCGCTATTGTACGTGGGGCGCACCTGAGAAACAGCTGTGGAATGCTGGGCTCGGGTTAGAAGTTCGAGTCTGCTGGCTAAGCCGCGTTGCGCTGCCGTTCCAGCATGGAGAAATATTCGGCCACAAGATCGGCGTCCCAGAGGCCTCGTCGGGCTTCTTCGTGCATGGTTTGGGCTGCCTGATCATGCGAAAGTGCAGGTTTGTAAGGGCGGGCGGTGCGCAGGGCATCGTAGACGTCAACCACTTGCAGAATCCGCGGCAGCAGCGGAATCTCCCCGGCGCGCAGGCCATCGGGATAGCCCGAGCCGTCAGAATGTTCGTGATGATGGCGGATGATGGGCAACACCAGCCGCAGCGACTTCAACGGCTTGCAGATATTCTCTCCGGTGATGGGATGCAGTTTCATGATCACCCATTCTTCCGGCGCCAGGTTCGTTCCTTTTTTCAGAATCTCGTCGGGGACGGCGATCTTGCCGAGATCATGCAAATATCCGCCGCGCTTCAGGGCACGAATCGAATCTTCGTCCAGACCCAGCTGGCGGCCCAGCTCCGGAGCGTGCAGCGCCAGCCTCTCACAATGACCCTCAGTGTAGGGATCGCGGCCTTCCACGATCTTACCCAGCGTACACAGCACAGAATCGGCAGTCTCAAGTTCGTCGGTAAAATCTTTCAGCCGCAACAGCGACCGCACACGGGCGATCAACTCCTCGGCCAACACCGGCTTGTTCAGGAAGTCGTCGGCCCCGGCGTCAATGCCGCGAACTTTATCGCCGCTGTCGCTTAAGCCGGTGATCAGCACAAAAGGAATGAGACGCGTGGCCGGATTTTCTTTGAGCTCGCGGCACAGATCGTACCCAGATTTGCCGGGCATCATTACATCGGACAGAATCAGATCCGGAGGCTGGCGGCGAATCTCGGCCTCGGCCTCTTCCGCGCTGGTCACGGTCACCACTTCATAGCCGCGCATGGCGAGCAGCTGGCTCATCAGGCCGGCAATGGCGGGCTGGTCGTCCACCACTAAAATGTGCGGCACGCGCCGCCGAAACAACAGGTTACCCACTTCTCGATAAGAAGCGAGTTCCGGCTCCGAACTTGTCCTGGAATCCTGCCGCAACGGACTACGCGAGGGGGGAAAGAAACTCATGATTTCTGATCGCATCGCTATAGTACTTCAAATCTGGCGTTTGCGGCGGAGCGGCGACCGGGTATCGTAACATTGTTTGTACGAGTGGACATTGGCCTGTCGCGATTCGCGGACATGCCGTGGACTTGACGAGTGATGCGGAGGCGTCGAAATAAATTGCAGATTGTGGATTTGAGATTTCAGGTTGAAAATCTCGGATTTTCGCGGGACAACGACCAACCAATTCAATCTGAAATCTCAAATCTGCAATCAGCAATCAGCCGTTCAATCCCCGGCGGGTTCGACCGCGGGCAATTCTTCAGCGACCGTCTTCTGCTTGACCTTCGCGCTGGTCACCAGCACTACGGAGAGAACCACGATCGCGCTGCCCAGCAGGATGAAGCGGTCCACGTGCTCATGCAGAATCAGCCAGCCCAGGAACACGGCCACGACCGGGTTCACGTAAGCATAAGTCGACACTTTCGATGTGGGCACATGCTCGAGCAGCCAGATGTAGGCTGTGTATCCAATCCACGAGCCGCACACTACCAGATACATCGTGGCGCCGACGCCGCGCGGGGTCCAGACAACTCGCGAGAAGTCTCCAACAAGCCATGCGAAGAGAAAGTTCCCCACGCCCGCAGCCAACACTTGCCAGCCGGTGAAGCTGAACACGTCCATGCCCGACTGCCAGCGCTTCGACAGCACCGAGCCCAATGCCCATGAGAATGATCCGCCGATCAGGCTCAGCGACGCCCACAGCTCGCGGTGTCCCAGCGTGGTTCTCGAAGTGAGTTCCGGATAAAAGAGAACGAACAGCCCGAGAATCCCCAACGCCAGCCCCGCTTTGCCGCGCCCGGAAATGTGATGGTGGCCCAGCAACAGCGAATCCAGCACCAGAAACCATAGCGGTGTGATGGCGATAATCAGCGCGGCCAGCCCGGATGACACCGTCAGTTCCGCGTAGCAGAGCGTCAGGTTGCCGCCCATCAGCAGGAGCAGGCCGACCACCGCCGCCAGCGCGATCTGGCGCGGCGAGTACAAAACTTTGTGCCCAGTCAGCGCGCACACCGCCAGCATCACCACTCCCGCAATGGAAAATCGCACGGCGCACAGCAGCGCCGGAGGAATCGTCTGCACCCCAATGTCGATGGCCAGATACGTCGACCCCCAGAACAGGTACACGAGTCCGAAGGCAAGAATCACCATCCACGGGCGTGGGCGCTGTGCGGAATGCATTGAGAGTGAAGAAAAAGGGAAGCTCAAGCATATCAGACCAATGCGCCGCGCCATCGGATTCTAAAGTTGAGCGTGGCGTTTGAATCTGGCAATCCCCACTATAAAGGACACGAAGCGAGAGGAAGGAAAGCCTGCGTGCGAAGCCCTGGTGATACTTCCTATCTTCGCGGTGAATGTTTTACTTCAGCTTTTCGTACTCCGCCTTCGCCGTTTTGAGAATCGGAATGTCCGGATCGGCGTCTTTCCACGCGGCGAAGAAATCCTGATAGGCGGTTCGCGCCTTGGCGTTGTCGCCTTGCAGCGCATAGGCGCGGCCGAGATTGAGGCGCGCCAGCGGATACTCTGGGGCAAAACCCGCCGCGCCCCGGTGGTCGAGGATGCGTTGAAACTCAGCGGCGGCTCTGGCGCCGTCACGCATTTTGAGATAAACGAGGCCGCGCAGAAACATCGGAGTCACCCCACCTCTGCGGGGCCCGATTCCCAATTCGTGGGAGCGAACAATCTCGAGCGTGCTGATCGCCTCAGAGAGCTGGTTTTTCTCCAACTGCTGAGTGGCCCTGGCCTCAGGGATCAAAAGCGACTGGAGGAAGTGGTTCTCTGGAAACTCATGCGCAACGCTGCCAGAGATCGCCGCCGATTGCTGCACGTCCCCAATGACCGCCAAAGCCGTCGCTGCAAGGGTGCGGGCGTCCGGATCATTCGAAAGCGCCAGCGCCTGCTGAAGTTTCTGGCGGGCGTCGGCAGGATAGCCAAACAGGGCGTCGGCATAGCCTTCGAGCGCCATGAACTGGGCGGCCAGGTCTTTGGCGCCGGCGTTCATGCTTACCTGATCGGCGCGTTGCCACAGTTCGTGCCCGGCCTTGACCTTACCTTCGGAGTCCTGCCAGGCGGCATTGAAAAGAAGCATGAACGGCTCGTCGGAAGTACCCTTGGCGAGCTCCAGTTCATGTTCATAGACGGAGCGGTCGCCGCGCATGTAGGCCAGATCGGTCAGCACGAAGTGCGATCCGATTCCGTCTGCCTTGTCGACCACGGCCTGTTCGGCGACGCTCTTCGCTTCATCGAAGCGGTTCAGGGCCTCGTAAGCCTCCGCCATGTTGTCGTTGGCATAGGGATCGCGCGGATTGATGCGGTGGCCCTGGCTGGCCAGATCAAGCGCTTTTTCCGGCTGTCCCAGTTCGGCAAAGGCTAACGCCGCATTCTCGTAGGGGACAGTATCCCGCGGATAGGTCTGCCGCCACTCGGCGTAAACCGACAAAGCTTTCTCTGGATCGACGATCACTTCGGAATAGTAATGCGCCTGGATATAGAGCTTTTCGCGCTCGCTGGTGCGATCGCGCAGGTCATAAGCCTTGCGGACGGCCTGAGCCCCCTCCGCATTGCGGCCGAGGTTGGTGGAAGCGACTCCCAGAGTGGCCCACGCCATGGCGAAGTTCGGATCCAGTTCCACCGCTTTCTTCAGGTAAGGAATCGCTGCGTCGTCTTGCATTTTCTGATGCTCATTGTTGCCCAGACTGAAGGCTTGCAGGGCCTCGAGCGACGATGTGGTGGCTTCGTCCAGTGGCTTGGCGAACTGCTGCACCGAGGCCAGGGACTCGCCCATTTTCTGGCGGAGGTCGGAGGCGGCCTTATCCAGCGACTTGAGCACTTGCTCCTTGCTGTCAACCTCCACCTGTTCGCGTGCCAGAGCGTCTCCGGTCGCGCCATTCAGTGCGGCCAGCGTGATGACGTAGTGATCGCCGAGGCTTGCAATGGTGCCAGTCAGCATGGCTTTGATGCCCTGGCGCTGGCAGATTTCGCGGGCAACTTCGTTGGTGAGGCGCTCATCCCCGGACCGGCCCATGAGGCGCAAAGCCTCTCGGATTTTCGATTCCGGAACGACGTTCAGGTACGGGGACTGCTCCAACTGCACCGCCAGAGCCTGTTTCAGAGTGCCGTCGAAGACGGCGTCGCCCGTGGTGTTCACGAAGTCGGCCAGCAGGACGCTATCTTTCTCGCCCAGCTTCGCGGATTGGCGCGAGCGCCAGTACAGACTTCCGGCAATGAGAATGGCAAGGAGCACCAGCGCCGCCGGAACAAGAATCTTCAAGGACTTTTTTGCCGGAGTGATTCCACTTTGCGCGGCAGGCGTTTGCGCGACACTCACTGCGCCCGAAGATGCCGCCGCCAGTTTCGCTGAACTGTGAGCCGACGCAGGCTGCGCGGCTGCGGATGCTGGCACAACCGGTTCTTCCGCGACTGCCGCTGAAGCGGAACTAGCCGCGACGGCTCGCCCGCTATCGGTATCGCGCTTCAAGCGCTGCAGGTCGGCGCGAATGTCGGCGGCGTGCTGGTAGCGCAGGTTGCGGTCTTTCTCCAGCGCCTTGTTGATCAGGTCTTCGAGTTTGGGCGGCACGTCGGGATTCAGGCGCACTGGCGACGTAGGCGCGCGGTCGAGGATGGCCTGAAATACAAGCGCCGAAGTGTCTCCCCGGAACGGCAGCATTCCGGTCGACATCTCGTAGAGCACAATGCCGAAAGAAAAAAGATCGGTGCGCGAATCCAGTTCTTTTCCCTTCGCCTGCTCCGGGGACATATAGGCGACCGTGCCCAGCGTCGAGCCGGGGCTGGTCAGGTGCTCCTCGATCACAACGCTGGTGGGCGCGGTTACCTCGGCGATTTCACCGGAAGCGGACGCAGCGGCTTTCACCTTGGCGAGGCCGAAATCGAGAATCTTGGCGTGTCCGCGCTTGGTCACGAAAATGTTGGCGGGTTTAATGTCGCGATGGACAATGCCTTCGGTATGCGCCGCATCCAGCGCGTCGGCGATCTCGATACCGAGCGACAGAATTGTTTCCAACTCCATGGGACGCGCCCCGATCCCGTGCTTGAGCGTGACCCCGTCCAGGAATTCCATCACGAGAAAGGCACGGCCATCTTCCTCGCCGATATCGTGAATCGTGCAGATGTTGGGATGATTGAGCGCGGAAGCGGCCTTGGCCTCGCGGCGGAATCGTTCGAGCGCCTGGCGATCCTGAGCCAGTTCCTCGGGCAAGAACTTCAGGGCGACAAAACGACCGAGCCGCGTGTCCTCGGCTTTATAGACCACGCCCATGCCGCCACCGCCGAGCTTCTCGATGATCCGGTAATGGGAGATGTGGTCGAGCAAGCAAGCCCCGCCCCAAGCGTCCAGCCATGCTAAGGCGCGGGCTAGCGGAAGTCAAAACTTTCAGCCCGCTCTGGCGCGGAGACCTTACTCATCGCGCCACCGCTGATTACCAAAGGGGGTTACGCCGCACGCTGCGGCCAGCTATAATGACTTGGTGACGTCCGCTGTCTGCGATGCTGCGCAACAATCCCAATTCGCGTCGTCAAAATCTGCAACTCGTGTATGCAGATCTGTCCGAGTGCTGGCTGCACTGCCTGGTTTGTCCGCGGCGTTATCGGGCGAATTTGCCTTCGCGTCTGCGCCCCAGCCTGTTCGGTAGCGACTAGTCTAATCCTCCGCCTGATTCGCCTCAGCCTACGTCTGCCTGAACCGGGGCGCGTGCTTCGAGGTTGCCCTTACTGACCACTGGCCACCAACCACGGGCCATTGCTTTTCGGAGGATTCCCAACATGACCACTAAGACCATGACGGCCGATACTGCGACTGTCGGACCCAAACTCAAGACCGCCCTGCCCGGACCGAACGCCAAGCGCGTGCTCGAAGGCGACGCGCAGATCATTTCGCCGTCCTACACCCGTTCGTATCCGCTGGTGGCGAAGAGCGGACGCGGCATCGTCGTTACCGACGTGGACGGTAACGAGTTCTTCGATTTTTCCGCCGGCATTGCCGTGACTTCCACCGGCCATTGCCATCCCCATGTGGTCGCCGCCATTCAGAAACAGGCCGGCGAGTTAATCCATATGTCGGGCACGGACTTTTACTACGAAAGCATGGTCACCCTGGCGAATCGCCTGTCGAAGATCGCGCCCATGCCCGGACCGCATCGCATCTACTACGGCAATTCCGGAGCAGAGGCCGTCGAGTGCGCGCTGAAGTTGGCCCGCTACCACACCAAGCGGCAGAACATCATTGCTTTCTTCGGCGCGTTTCACGGACGCACCATGGGCGCGGTTTCGCTCACCGCGTCAAAGCCGCAGCAGCGCCGCCGTTTCGGTCCGCTGATGCCCGGCGTGACACATGTGCGCTACCCCGATGTGTACCGCCACACTTCGGGCGGCGCGCAGGAAGCCGACGAGTTCGCGCTCGGCTGCGCGCGCTTCATCGAAGAAAAGCTCTTCCGGACCACTCTGGCTCCCGAAGAAGTGGCCGCGATTTTCGTTGAGCCGGTGCAGGGCGAGGGCGGGTATGTGGTCGCACCGACCATCTTCATGCAGGAACTGCGCCGCATCTGCGACCGTCACGGAATTCTTCTGGTCGTCGACGAAGTGCAGAGCGGGATCGGCCGCACCGGAAAATGGTTTGCTGTCGAGCACACGGGCGTGCATCCCGATATCGTCTGCATGGCCAAGGGCGTTGCTTCGGGCATGCCGCTCGGCATCACCATGGCGCGCGCTGATGTGATGGACTGGATCCCGGGATCGCATGCGTCAACCTTTGGCGGCAATCCGGTTTGCATTGCCTCCGCTCTGGCTACGCTCGATGTGATCGAGAACGAGCGCCTGCTCGCCAACTCGACCACGGTCGGCGACCACATGCGCAAGCGCATGGCGGACTGGCCAACAAAACTGAAACTCGTGGGCGACGTGCGCGGCCGCGGCCTGATGATCGGCGTCGAAATCGTGAAGGATAAAGTCACGAAAGAATACGGCGCGGCCGAGCGCGATCGCATCGTTGAACTGGCCTTCGATCGCGGCGTGCTGTTTCTGGGCTGCGGACCGAGCACCGTTCGAATCTGTCCGGCGCTGATCGTGACCAGGGACGAAGCCGACGTTGCCGTCGATGTGCTCGAGGACTGCATCAAGCTGGTGGGCGCCTGAGCTAGCTCACGGCTCCCACCCACTAAGGGTGGTGGGAGCCGTTTCCGTCCACCGTCTTGCCATCCCCCGACAAGTCAAAGTGACGTCTGGCCAACCGATGCCAATAAAAATCCCGCCCAAGCAAATTGGGCGGGATTACGGGGCGAAAGAACGCAACTTAACCCATCACTTTTTCACTACCTCCTTCACCTTGTTCGAAGTGCTGGACACGAAGTTCAAGTCACCGCCGTATACCGCATCAACTGATGACGTGCCCAGCGGCAACGACGAGGTCGTGAAGCTGGCCTCGCCGCCGCTTAACGTTCCCGTTCCCAGTACTGTCGTACCTTTCATGAAGTTGACGGATTCGCCGTCCGGTGGCGCACCGGTGCTCGAGCTTACGGTCGCAGTGAAAGTAACTGCTTCTCCGGAAATGGAAGGATTCGGTGAGGCCGTAAGAGTCGTCGTAGTCCCGTCGCCCGACGGATTTATCTCAAACACGGCGCCTTGACCATTGGCTCCTCCTCCAGCGCCTCCGTACAGGTGGCCCGAGCTGTCCAGAACTAAATTGCCGGGACCGGCGCCGTCGGTGTTGTCAAAATTCCACAGAAGCTTGTATTTGTAGGTCGCACCGCTCACGGCTAGCTCAAAGACCGTTCCGCAACCGATGGCGGTGCCATTGGAGCTCGTGCATGGCTTGAGATATTTGCCCCCCGAACCCGCCGTGCCGTAGATGTTCCCGGAGCCGTCGAGCGTAACTCCGGCTGCGGGGCTGTCGCCGGCTGGGGCAGACGTGAAGGAATGAAGAATCTTTTCCTTGTACGTTCCAGCTTGGGTTCCCGTGGTCACCGGGGTCAGCTTCCAGACCGTTCCCAGGTTCTTGCTGCCGCCTGCTCCCGTCGTCCCGTAAACGTTGCCAGCGCTATCGAGAGCTGGCGGGCCGTTAGGTACGAGCCCATCTGGAGTCGCTCCCACCAGCGAGCCGTCAAAAGCATGGATGATGCTTGCCGCCCAGGAACTCGAGGAGTTAGTCAGCTTAAAAACGTTGCCCCACCCAGCGGTAGTCGGGTTCTGGTCTACGCCATAAAGGTGTCCACCGGCATCCATGGCCAATCCGCCCACAACGGAATTAGTGTCTGCGTAGATCAGCGATTCGATCCAGCCACCGCTACCGTTGGGGGAGAGCTCAAACACTCCGCCGAAAGCCGGTCCGTAGAGATTGCCCGCGGAATCGCGAATGAGACCGCCCGTGGGATAACCCCCATCGGTGCAGCTCGACAAGCAAAAGCTGTAGATCACTTTCTCGCACCAGCCGTTGTTGCCGGGGTTGGTGCCGCTTGGGCAACCCTCGGGGGGAGATGAAGGGCTGAGTTGGAAGACGGTGCCGCAAAAAGATTCGCTGAGGGAATCGCAACCGGCGCCGCCGAAAATGGTCGTACCGTAAAGCGTGGTGATTGGGTCTTCACGGGTTCCCGTCCTGACTGCGATGAGGGAGAGGGGGTTACTTCCATCAAGGCAGCTCGACAAATCCGAGCTGGATTGGCAAAAGTTGTATTGCACGTATTCGCACCAACCGTTGCCCGGAGTGCTTCCGCTCGGACAGCCGCCCGCGGGCTCGGGGACGAGTTGGAAAATCGTACCGCAACCGGATGTAAAGTAGCAGTTGAGACCCTCCTCGCTTGTGCCACCAAAAGCGGTTGTACCGTAAAAACCTCCGTACCCATCAGGCGTGAGCGTACCGCCGGGTGCTGCCCCGTCCAGGCAACCACCGACTGAACAAAAGCTGTAGATGGCCGTCTCCGATTGGGCGCGGGCTTTTTGCGATGAAATCAGAGACACCACTGAAAGCACAGCTACGGTGACCGCAGTCCGCAGTAGCCATGGAAGCTGCATCGCGGTCTCCTGTTTTACCGTTAATCTTGCCTGGCAAGTTTCTGCCCGGTTCGAGCCGCCACTGCGGGGCCAGAACGGGTCGCCACTGGACATGCTGTTGATTCGCATTTTCATTCTCCTTAAGTTTTTTTCTCTGTCTCCTGCGTGGATGTGCGGGCGATTGATCGTCCTGCGCTCACGAACAATGCAAGGGGCCAGCCAAACGCTCGGCCATTCCGTAAGCGGCGGCGTTGTCGGCGGAAACAATTGAAAACAAATGGTGCTGGATTCCGGCGAGGAAGGGGGCGTCCGGTTAAAGCGTAGCTTTCGCTAACCCGACGGTTAGCGCCCACCCGCCCAACGGCTAATCGCTGGACGGACTGAAGTTCGCGAATGATCCCGCGCCAGCCCGGCCCCTCGCCGTCAGGACAGGCGAGCTACAAAGAGTCAGTCGATAGGCTTCTCCGGCATTTCCCATTTTGGTGCGAGTTTTCGTTCTTTATCCAAAGAATGTGAGATTCGTCACATCCCCGCCCATAAACCACAGCTAGGCTAAAGCGATCATGTTCTCCGGGCGCCTAACCCACGCTGCCATCCGCAGCCTCGACTGGCTGGCGCGGCATACCTTGCCGCCTGACAAGAGGCGAGCGCATCAGCGCACCGGCAGGCGTGGAGAGGACGACGCTTGCTTCCATCTCCGCCGTCTGGGTTATGTGATAGTGGCCCGCAACTACCGCACGCCGCGGCAGCCGGGAGAAATCGACCTGATCGGCTGGGATGCCGATGTGCTTTGCTTTATTGAAGTTAAGACGCGGACGTCGCGCGATGTAAAGACTCCCGAAGCGGCCGTGGACCGCCACAAACGCCGCGAAGTACCTGCGCCGCCAGCCACCGTCGTGCCAGTGGAGGTTCGACATAGTAAGCGTATACTATGCAAAATCGTCGGCCCGCCAGCCGCAAATCAAAGTGTTTCGCAATGCCTCCCTCTCGGCGTAGAATATCGGTTTTGTTAATAGAAAGGATTCAGTAGTGCCTGAGCTGAGGAAAGATCCCATCGTCGGCCGTTGGGTGATTATTTCGACCGACCGGGCCAAGCG
>Ga0181537_10002337_pt1 | contig 16762 bp, 12 predicted proteins | sample PEATcosm2014_Bin_39_FD_119765 | JGI IMG/M metagenome (GOLD analysis project Ga0181537, IMG submission 119765) | Peatland microbial communities from MTU Mesocosm Facility, Houghton, MI, USA - PEATcosm2014_Bin23_10_metaG | ecosystem: Environmental > Terrestrial > Soil > Wetlands > Peat | place... | reverse complement strand
TAGTTCGCGCAGCAGCCTCCGCTAGCTCCTGATAAAAATAGATATCGGCGCTTAGTTGTGCAGAGTGCTCGAGAAATTTTCCCAGCTCATCTATGACTAGGAGAACGCCACGGTTGCGTTGAGATTCCGCAAGGCAAACAAGTTCGCGGATAACGTCTCTTGAAGAGCCGTTCCGACTCGGACGCCCCCTTTTAGGCAGACGGTCTAGACTCGCTGCAAGCTCGTCTATGATAGAAGCTCGCTTTCCAACCAATGGAAGAACTATCCAATCAGCATTGCGTCCGGTGTCAAATGCCCTGTCTAGCGAACTGCCGCGCTCTACGTTCATAGCCGATTTCGCCAGGCTACGAATTTTTGGATCGCTGTGAACGAGCGAACAAAGCGTAAGCGCGAGCGAAGACTTACCTCCGCCATAAGGTCCCGTCCAAGTGAATGCACGTTGCTGAGTTTCATTTATCTGTCGTGCCAGTATGTCGAGTGCAACCCTAGCAGAAGGCTGCAAAATGAAGCTCTCAAGAATGTCCCTACGACCATAATCGGCATCCAGTCGGACCGAACGAATGAAACGACTGTTTATCGATACGCATGAACTCAGAATTTTATTCATAAGCCTCTCGAAGCAAGCGATTGCTCAACTCGGAATCGAGAAAGCGATCCGTTTTGTGTATCTGCCGAATCCCTGAGCTATCGCTCCAGCGCAACGCACCATGGGTAGTATTCTCAATATCAACGGCGAATTCGCCGACGGAATTCTCATCGAGCTTAAAAACACGACCAGGAGATCCGTAGTCGTATGCAATCTTTTCAAAGGAAAGCACAGCCGTGCTGTCAGTCTTGCGATTCCAGAAATCAATCAGTACGTATGCGAAGAGTGCCGGCGTCAACGTGCGCTTCGGCCCTCTCCTGAACACAAAAGACCCACGGGATGCCATCTGCGGTTGAATGAGGGAGAGTTCGCCAAGTAGTGGCTCCGCCGCATCTTCGCGGGATCCGCGTGCGACTGCGCGCGGGGCATAGCTAGCTATACAAACATCAACATCTCTGACGAGAGTACTATTGCTAACTTTATAGGACCGATCTGCACAATAGTGCTTCAATGCCTGCACAATTCCTTCTTTGTTGAAACTCTGTTCGACTACGCAGTTGAAGAGCCATAGCCACGTGGTCGATCGGCTTCCAATTCCTGCCAATTTCCAATGCACGAGCCAAGCAGTACTCGGGTGTTCGCAAAAAGGGTCTAGCCCGGATTCCCTGAAGATTTCGGTGGCCAATGCGGTTGGGCGGTAACCACGCTGTTCGTCCTCTTCCATAAACTCGGCAGCCAATGACCAATGCTTTATTGCCGTGACCATGTTCTTGCCAACGCCGAAACGAACAATAGCGTTTTCGTCTGCAAAGACACTTTTTGGAGCTCCTACCGAGGAAGAGCTGATCGCATCAAAGGCCTTACGCAACCACAACTGCCGGAGCGGGAATGTCTCGTGACCAGAGAAATGTAAAGATGAAATGAGAGTGATCGGAGGAATAGGCACGGTGACAGTTTACTGGAGGCATCTTCCAGTGACAATAGGTTCTGGGGGGGTCCGCCAGTGCCGATCCGGTGTTATTTACAGATTCGATCGTTTTCGTTTTTTTGCACAAGAGGAGTTTTCCGTGAATCTAAACTCAACGGAATCCTATTCTTACGCAATTGTGGAGTCGTAGCATGTCAGAGGGTCCCAGCTACGGAGTTAATCGTCATCGCACCGCAATCCGACGCTATCGGTATTCACGTCCCGTCTCGATCGCAATCACGCATGGCCTTATCACCCCGAAATCGACTTTTTTCGACTATGGATGCGGGCACGGTGAAGACGTTCGTCTTTTGTCGAAGCTTGGGGTCTCCGCTACGGGGTGGGATCCGTATCACAGATCAAGCACGCCGGTCCGAGCTGCCGAAATTGTTAACCTCGGTTACGTCCTAAACGTAATTGAAGATCCCGAGGAGCGGCGCCAAACCCTCGCAACAGCGTATGAGCTTGCGAGCAGGGTTCTCATTGTATCCGTCAGAGTCGATCGGTCCCTACAGAATGCCGAGGAATGCGCGGATGGAAAGGTCACGCAGGCAGGCACATTCCAGAAGATTTATTCGCAGGAAGAGTTTCGTATCTACTTAATTGATGTGTTAGGCCAGACACCACACATGGCTAGCCTCGGAATCGCATATGTTTTCAAAGACGCCCAAGCGGAGGCGCAGCATCTCGCTACAGTGTCATCTTACGGAGCTGACAACGCTCGCTCTGAGGTGGTCGAGCAGTTTGCATGCGACCCAGTTGCACAACGGTACCTAACACGCCGCCGTGAACTAGCCCGGCCGCCACTCGATAGTGAATTCCCCGAGCTTTCGACTCTGTACGAGCATTTTGGTTCGCCTGACCGCATAAAACGGATATCAGAGAAGTTGCTGAATCCCGCGACAATGAATGAGGCTCGCGATTCTAAGCGTCAGAATATCTTGACCTACATCGCCATGATTAAGCTGCAGGGTCTAAATCCTCCGCCAATTTCGGCGTTACCCGATGACATTCAGGCGGATATCAGGTCCTTGTGGCACAGCTATGCGCAAGCTCTAGCCGAAGGCACAGGTTTTCTCTTTAGCTTGGGAAGTCCTGAAGCGATTGGTCGAGAGTGTAAGGCCGCAACGATTGGGAAGAAGCTTCCAGAAGATCTATATGTGCATCGATCAATTGTCGATCAGCTTCCGCCGCTGCTCCGATTGCTCACTTTTGCCGCTCGCAGAGTCGTTGGGGATGTCGAACATGACCTCGTCAAGCTATCTACCCACGGTCGAAGTGTTTCGTTCTTGAAATATCGGGACTTTGAAGATGTTGCCCATCCAGAGCTTGAGTATAGCGTTCGCGTCTTTTTGCCCAAAGCGACCTACGCTGTGCGCAACTATTCAGATTCCGAGAACCCACCGATTCTCCACCGCAAAGAATCGTTCATTGATTATCTGCATCCCCGATACTCAGAATTTGCCGCGCTGACTAAGCGAGAAGACGAGCTTGGGCTGTTGTCAAAGAATGACATCGGCTACCGGAAATTGTGGCGTTCGACTCTAGCTGAGCGTGGCCTCAAAATAGAGGGTCACACGATTCTGCTAGACGAGAGGAAGCCGGATTCCCCCAAGATTTGAGAGTGTGAGCAAATGCCTGGGGACGCCCTGCGTTTCCGGATTCCGGATCCGCCGAAGCACCTTGATCATTCCAAGAAGTGCAGCACAATTCGAAACAACAGCGCATAGCCCGAAGCTCCACACCGGGAAGCAGACTCTGCCAGAATTATGTTATTGAAAAGAAAGCCCGCCGAAGGAAATCGACGGGCACTGGACAACAATTGCGCCAAAATCGGGACATTTATTGCGCCAATTCGGACAATTAATGCGCCAACCTACAGTTGACGCTTAGATGTCCAGGTTCTTCACATCCAGCGCATTGTCTTCAATGAACTTGCGACGTGCTTCCACGTTCTCGCCCATCAGGGTAGTGAAGATCGCTTCGGTCTCCGTGAGGTCCTCAAGTTTTACTGACAGCAGGGTGCGGCGCTCGGGGTCCATGGTGGTTTCCCAGAGCTGCTCCGCTGTCATTTCGCCGAGGCCCTTGTAGCGCTGGATCTGGTAATCCTTGCGGCCTTGTTCGAGAACGAAGTTGAAAAGATCGCGAACGGTCTTCTTCTCCACCGGCTCGCGTGAGCCAGCCTTGGGAGACACGCGAGCGGGCGTACCACCCTTGATGGTCTTCCCTTCAATTTTCTCAGCATCCGCTTTTTCCGCATTGGAGATCGTGTCGTCTGTCTCGTCCTTGTTGGCCTCGACGTTCTTCACCCACTCCACTACAAAAGGCGGCTTCATGAATTCGGCGATCTGGCGGTAGCTGCGCATCATCTGCTTGTACTCGGGACTGGAGATGAGCCCCCAGCTGATGGAGTGCGGCGTGCCCTGCGAGTTGACGAAGCGCACATCCCACAGCTCAAACTCTTCGTCGAAGTGCGTGGAGACCTTCATGAACTGCTCTTCTTTGGCGATGGCATTGAGCCGCGCTTCAATGTTGGAGATGCGCGTGGGGACCTCTTCCGGCGAGCCATGGAAGTCTTCACGTTTTGTGAGATCGAATTCAGGCAGCATTTCGGTGACGCGCTCGTTGCGAATGCGTTTGTCCACCTTATCGAGGAAGCCGAGGTATTCGTTGAGGCGCGTCATGAACTGCGCCAGTTGCTTGGACTCCAGACGGGCCGCACCTTCACCGTAGCGAACGGACAAGCCATCGGACGCGCGCTTGATCATGACCTGCACGAACTCCGCGTCATTCTTGATGTACTGCTCAAAGCGGCCCTTCTTGATGCGATAGAGCGGCGGCTGCGCGATGTAGATGTTGTTGCGCTTGATGAGATCCTGCATGTGGCGGAAGAAGAACGTCAGCAGCAAGGTGCGGATATGCGAGCCGTCCACGTCGGCATCGGTCATCAGGATGATCTTGCCGTAGCGCAATTTGGATGCATCGAACCCACCGTTGTCGTCCTTGCCAATGCCGCACCCGAAAGCGGTGATCATGGCGCGGATTTCCTCGTGTCCGAGCATTTTGTCGTAGCGTGCCTTCTCGACGTTGAGAATCTTTCCCTTCAGCGGGAGGATCGCCTGGAAGCGCCGGTCGCGGCCCTGTTTTGCCGTGCCTCCTGCCGACTCGCCCTCGACCAGATACACTTCGCAGCGCTCGGGATCTTTCTCAGAGCAATCGGCGAGTTTACCGGGAAGGCCTCCGCTATCAAGCACGCCTTTGCGGCGGGTCAGGTCGCGCGCCTTGCGGGCCGCTTCACGCGCGCGCGCGGCGTCAATGGCCTTGTTGATGATCTTGCGCGCAATCTGCGGGTTCTGCTCAAAGAAGCCGCCGAGCTTCTCATTGATGAAGGCCTGCACGGGACCAGCAATATCCGAATTGAGTTTACCCTTGGTCTGTCCTTCAAATTGCGGTTGAGGCAGCTTGACGCTGACCACCGCGACCAGGCCTTCACGCACATCGTCGCCAGAGAGATTCTCTTTCAGATCCTTGAACAGTCCGAGTGACTGTCCGGCGGCGTTGATGGTGCGGGTCAGCGCAGAGCGGAAGCCCTGCAGGTGTGTGCCGCCATCAACCGTGTTGATGTTGTTGGCAAAGCTGAAAAGCGTTTCGCTGTAGGAGTCGTTGTACTGCAAGCCAATCTCGCAGGCCAGTCCGTCTTTCTCGATGGACTCCATGTAGATCGGCTTTTCATGCAGCACATTCTTGCCTTTGTTCAAATGCTTGATGAACTCGGCAATGCCTCCGCTGAACTTGAATTCCGTGTGCTTGGCTTCGCCCGTCTTCTGATCGGTGGTGCGCTCGTCAGTAAGGGTGATGACCAGTCCCTTGTTGAGGAACGCAAGCTCGCGAAGTCGATTGGCCAGCGTGTCATAGTTGAATTCGGTGACCGTGAAAATCGTATGGTCAGGCACAAAGTGAACCTTCGTGCCGCGGCGCTTCGTGGTTCCCGTCTTGATGAGCTTGGTGGTGGGGACTCCCTCGGAGTACTCCTGCTCCCAGATGATTCCGTCGCGACAGATTTCAAGATCGAGCTGCTCGCTGAGCGCGTTGACGCAGCTTACGCCCACACCGTGCAGTCCGCCGGAAACCTTGTAGGTGGAGCTGTCGAACTTGCCGCCGGCATGCAGCACGGTCATCACGACCTGGGCCGCAGGCAACCGCTCGCCATCCATATCCATTTCATCCACAGGAATTCCACGGCCGTCATCGACCACGGAGACCGAGTTGTCGAGATGCACAGTCACGTCAATCTTGCTGGCGTATCCGGCGAGCGCTTCATCCACCGAGTTGTCCACCACCTCATAAACGAGATGATGCAATCCCATTTCACCCGTGGAACCGATGTACATGGCGGGGCGCTTGCGCACGGCTTCCATGCCGCCCAGTACCTTGATGGAATCCGCGTTGTATCCGTAATCGGCGGTGGTTGCTGTGTGCTTATTGAGTTCTTCCACTTGGAGGGTAGTCTCTTTCTCGGTTTCAACAGTCGGCTTTGAAGACATAGGTTATTTCCGGAAAACATTTGTGGCTGCGTTCGCGCGGGGGCGCGCCCTGAAGCCTGCGGTACGACGAGAACTGACACCGCAAAACAGACGTACGCCTGCTTCGATGTCAACGTTCATTGAATTCCATTGCGATGGATGACCGGTTCGAATCGTCGTCACCTGAATGTGTAGCGACCTGTATTCATTTTAGCATATTATTGAGTTTTATGAACGCTGCCAACATACTGATAAACAAAGGTTTACACGCGGTTCTTGGGGTGGTTTTTCAGGGCGTGGAAATGGCGAAGAAAACACCGGCTTTCGGGAAGCCATGGTCGTGAGATAGGACAAGGCCAAAAAGACTTGTGCAAACTGGAAGGTACTCCCGCGTGGCAGCAATCCGCCTGCATCACGCGTTTTCGCCCTCAACTCTTAACCGGGGAAATGAAACCGCACTTGCTGATGCGAGGAGATTGGCATTCCGTTCACCTTGGCAGGAACGAAGATCCATTGGCGAAGCGTCTGTACGATCGACATCTCCACTCCATAACCTATTCCTTGCAGAACCTTCGCTTGCACAATGGAGCCCTGGTCATCGATCAAAATCTCCAGAACCACATCTTTTCCGCGAGCAAGCTCCGGAGCGTTCGTGTGCAGAATTGGTGGGTCGGGAGTGAAGACCGGCAGTGCGTTCTTGAATTGATGATGAAACATCGTAAAGCCGCTGGACTTGGAGTTCATGCTCCAACTGGCAAACGGCGCAAGACCCTGTCCATTGCTGTCGCCGGAGGCATCATCAGCCGAAGCTTCCGGCCCGGCATTGGACGCCTGCTCTGCATCTTGATCAGCTTGTGTTTTGCTGGCCACTTCACGAACAGGAGGAGCGGCGGCGGGTGCAGGCTCGGGATCACTGGCACTGGCGGGCGCATCGTGCTGGAAGTAGATGGGGGTGACCGCAGCGTGTGCGCCCTCGTGGCGAATCGAGGGGCCAGACATTTGCGAATAGCGCTGACCTCCGACGGCTAGAAGCACCGCCGCCTGAAGGCATAGCGATACAACAAAGGTCAGAAATTGTTTTGAATTGGAATCACGATGTAAGGAGGAAAACATACGATCCTCAGGCCTGATACCAAGAATACAGTTCTGCACGGGCCAGTGACAATCAGAGATTTGCCCCATGGCAAAGTAAGGCATCCGTAGTACGCAGGAGAAAGTGCTACGGCTCGAAGCGGCTTTCGCAAGGAGGCGACTCACAGACAATAAAATGGCGAACTGTCATCAGGGCAGTCCGCCATTTCTATTTTGGTTATCGCGGTGATCAGATACGCATCGGCATTACAACGTAGCGGTACTTGTAATCTTCCACGCCCTCGGGGCGAAGCTGACCGGCTGATTGTGAATCCTTGAACTCAATCAACACGTTCTCGCTGTCAGTGGCCTTGAGGAACTCGACCAGGTACTGCGAGTTGAATCCGATAGAAAGCGCTTCGCCAGAATAATCGGTTTCAATGGAATCCTCAGATTCGCCGGTCTCTGTGGAAGAAGATGAGACGCGAAGTTCGTTCTTCTCGAACTTCATCTTGATGGCGCCCGAACGCTCGTCGGCAAACTGCGCTACGCGCTGAATAGCCGATTGCAGGTCCGTGGTGCGCACGCTAACGCTCTTGTTGTGCTCCTTTGGAAGCACGGCCTCATAGTTGGGGAACTGGCCCGTCAGCTGGCGCGAGGTGAGCAGGCGTGAGCTGAGGCGGAAGAAGAGCGTGGACTCATCCTTCGCAAATTCGACAAACTCAAAATCTGGCGCATTCAGCAGTGAGAGCAACTCGACCATGGCCTTACGCGGGATCAGTGTCTTGAGCTCGCCAGTGATGTCAAAGCTGAGGCCTTCCTTCATGATGTGCGCCAGGCGATGACCATCGGTGGCGACCATGGTGATGGACTCAGGCTTTAAGACCAGTAGCGCGCCATTCAGTGTGTAGCGCGATTCCTCATTGGAAATGGCAAAGACTGTTTTCGAGATTAGAGTGCGGAAAGCTTGCGCCGGAATCTTCACTGCGCCGCTGGTGGGGAACGAGGGCACGCTCGGGAAATTTGAGCGCGCCATTCCGACCATCTTGGTGATCGAGCGTCCGGCACGAATATTGACCCAATGGTTTTCCAGCAACTTGATGCTGACGTCGCCATCGCCAAGAAGCTTTACGTAGTCATAAAGCTTACGCGCCGGAATGGTGCACGCACCCTCTTTCTTGACGCCCGCAGCGCAACTGGTACGCAGGCTGAGATCGAGATCCGTGGCCGTAATTGTCAGCACGCCATCGGCGGCTTCAAATAGAAAATTGGAGAGGATGGGGATGGTCGTCTTGCGTTCGACCACGCCCTGGGTCGCAGTGAGCTCTTTTAGCAGGTCGGCTTTACTGACCGTGATCTCCATGGCGGTTCCTTGAGCGATCGCTGTCTCTGCCATATATTCCCCAAAACCTTTCGCTAGCTACAACTTGCACTTATATCAAACTAAACCTATCAGAAACCAGCACGAAAAGCAGGTAGTTCGTAAAAGTGGAAACCATAGAAAAATCTACCACTGTTCGACACTTACGGCGAGAAAGAGCTTTGAAAAAGAACATTCCAAGGAAACAGCAGCTTGGAATGCGGGTGTCAATAATCTCCAAGCGCGTCTTGTAGTGATTCCAATGGAGGCAACGCCATTGCAAATGAGCTTAGGCCACTGAGGTTGAAAGATTTTGCAAGTGGGTTTGCTACTACTCTTTCTAAAGATCAAAAACACAATAAATACCCGTAGTAGCAGTAGGCAGTTCGGAAAACTAGGAAAATTACAATTCCCTTTTATTCACAGAGACTTGCAAGAAACTTTAGAGCGGAAAAAAGGTACCTGCGATGGACTGTTTTGAGGAAAAAAGACAGGGATGAGAGAGATTCGCCGGATTGTTCACAGGACCCACAGGTCTTGCACAGGGTCGAAAACAGGCAAATAAATGCCCGGGGTGCTGGAAGTGCAACCCGGCGTGAAGTTAGTTGCTCACGTGCTCTGTGAATTTGCTGAGCATCCTTCCTAAATCATCGCCATCCGCGCGCTGAATGTTGATCTTCACTCACCAGCGCCTGACCCAAAATCACAATCAAAGGTGGTCGAGAGCGCGGAGCCAAGTGAAGAACGATTTCATTGGCTTGCTTACCAGATGATGGCGAGCGCGAAGAAATCCAATTCTCCGGAAACTCTTTTGATCGAGAGAAATAACTTTGCACCCGGCTGCCTGCGCTGCGGCCATGTGTGGAATGAGACTGATGCCGAATCCGGTGGCAACCAAGGGGACGATGCTTGCGATTTGATCGCTCTCGAAGACGGACGTGAACTCTACCCGGGCACGCGTGCATGCGGTCAAAACATCGCCGCGCAGGCAGTGTCCTTCACGAAGCAGCAACATTCGTTCTTTGCCGAGATCTTGCAGGCGAGCTGAATCCGTCTCGGCAAACCCATGGTTGGGAGGCACGATGAGGCAGAGGTCCTCGCGGAACAATTCGCTGCAGACAATGTCTGGCGACTGAACGGGAAGACTAACGACGGCCGCGTCGAGCTCTCCTGATTGCAGGTGCTCGATAAGACGCTGCGTGATGGTCTCGGTCAATTGCAAATCTACATCGGGAAAAAGGGAAGTGAATTCGCCGATACGCGGAGCAAGCCAGAAGGGCAGGATGGTTGGAATGACGCCGATGCGGAGGCGTCCCTGAACGCCTTGCTTGAGGGTCATAGCCAGCGCTTCGGCTTCGGCAACCTGGCGAAGGATGGCAGAGGCGTGCGGCAGAAACGCTTCGCCATAGGGCGTGAGACGGTTGCGTCGTCCGAGCCGCTCGAAGAGAGGCGAACCAATCTCACGCTCCAGCTTGCGGACCTGCTGCGAGAGGGAAGGTTGCGCGACGTTTTCCTGTTCGGCCGCACGGGTGAAACTTCCGGTGCGAGCTACGGAGCAGAAGTAGCGCAGCTGATGGATCTCCATAGAGGTTTGATCCGCAAATGCAAAGGCAGGATTCAGAGCTTGGGGTAGCAGTGGGAATGCGGGCCCTAAGAGTAGGGACACAGTAACAGCAAAGACACGAGCAATTCTCTATTTGTGCGCGATAGTATGGCCACCCACCCAAGCCCAACAACGGGCTTGAATGGGCCACCAGTTAGTCCTAGTCGCCGGCCTTGGCTAACAACTCGGGAATTTCTATTCCGAGGCCAGCGGCAACGCCGAGTCCATATTGCGGATCGGCCTTGTAGAAGTGGCTGACCTGCAGACGCTGGATGTGCTCAGGGATGCCACGCATGGTGCCCACGATGTTTTGAATGAGGCGCGTCTTTGCGTCGGGGGTCATCAGCCGGAAGAGGTCTCCGGCCTGGGTGTAATCGTCATTACCTTCGCGGTGGTTGTAGCGGTCCGCCGACTCGCCGCTGAGATGCACAGGCCGCTCGCGGTAGGCTGGAGTTTCCTTGGGACCACCGAAGCTGTTGGGCTCGTAATTCGGCGCCTTGCCGCCGTTGGCGTCGAAACGCATATTGCCGTCTCGATGATAGGTGCAAACCTCAGCCTTGGGACGGTTGACGGGCAGCGACTCGTAATTGGTGCCTACGCGGTAGCGATGCGCGTCAGGGTAAGAGACTAGGCGCGCCTGCAACATTTTGTCCGGCGAGTAGCCCATGCCGGGCACAATGTTGACGGGCGAGAATGCAGCCTGCTCGACTTCCGCAAAGTAGTTTTCGACATTGCGATCCAAGGTCATTTCGCCCACTTCGATGAGTGGGTAATCCTTGTGCGACCAAACTTTTGTGAGGTCAAAGGGATTGACCTTGTAGTTGGCGGCTTCGGCCTCCGGCATCACCTGAATGGAAACCTTCCACTTGGGAAATTCGCCGCGCTCGATGGCATCAAAGAGATCGCGTTGCGCATAGTCGGCGTCCTGACCCTTGAGGCGCGTCGCATCGTCAGCCATCAGATTCTTGATACCCTGCTTGGTCTTGAAGTGCCACTTCACATAGAAGAGTTCATTTTGCGCGTTGATTAACGAGAACGTGTGGCTGCTGAATCCATCCATGTGGCGATACCCATCGGGCGTGCCGCGATCGGAAAATAGAATAGTGACCTGATGAAGAGACTCGGGGGAAAGCGACCAGAAGTCCCACATCATGGTGGGCGATTTCAGGTTGGTCTGCGGATCACGCTTCTGGGTGTGAATGAAGTCGCCGAACTTCAAGGGATCGCGAATGAAGAAGACAGGGGTGTTGTTGCCAGTCATGTCCCAGTTACCTTCTTCGGTGTAGAACTTAACGGAGAAGCCGCGCGGGTCGCGTTCGGTATCTGCTGATCCCTTTTCACCGCCGACGGTGGAGAAGCGCACGAACACCTCAACCTGTTTGCCCACCTGCGAAAACAGCTTCGCTGTGGTGTAGCGCGAGATGTCTTTTGTTACGGCGAAATGCCCGTGAGCACCGGACCCCTTGGCGTGCACCACGCGTTCGGGAATGCGCTCACGATTGAAGTGAGCCATCTTCTCCATGAGCTGAAAGTCTTGCATCATGAGCGGGCCGCGCGGACCGGCACTCAGTGAATTCTGGTTATCTGCGACGGGCCGACCGGCGGTTGTCGTCAGTTTCTCGGGCTGTTCACCCGTCTTTACAGCGTCCTCTGCATGATTGTTGTTCTTATCAGCCATTCTTCAAATCTCCTCTGTGGTGGTGAATCGATGTTTGCGGGTGAAGGGGTAAAGTCAGCCAGCTTCGCGGAGCCTTTCCCTAAGATCAGCCGAGTCTAAACGCCAAGAGGGGAACCACGGAACGGTTCCCCTCTTATGTCTCCCATAGACGTTGACTATGCAAGCAGCCACTCACCATTGCTGAAGGAACTAGAAACCCTCGAGGACAATTTTGCCGATGGACTTGTGCGATTCGATTGCGGAGTGCGCTTTCCGCAAATTTTCGGCGGTGATGCGGCCTCCAGTTGCGCCCAGTGTGGTGTGCACGAGGCCGTCATCAACGAGCTTTGAGATTTGCTCGAGTATGCGATGCTGCTCAATCATGTCCGGTGTCTGGAAGGTGGAGCGGGTAAACATGGATTCCCAGTTCCAGGAGGCTGACTTGGTTTTGAACTTGCGGACGTCGATGAGCGGGGGATCGTCGATGAGAGCGAAGGCTCCCTGTGGCGCGATGAGTTCGACGATCTCGTCGAAGTGCTCGTCTGTGTGAGTGAGTCCGATGATGTACTCGGCATACTGAATGCCAAGCTTGCGAACTTCTTCGCTGAGCTTCTTGGAGTGATCAACGGTGTGGTGCGCGCCGTTCTTACGGACCCAATGCTGGGACTCGATGCGCGAAGCGGACCCAATCACGGTGAGTCCGGTGAGTCGGCGCGCAAGCTGAACGAGGATGGAGCCGACGCCGCCAGAAGCTCCGATAACGAGAAGATTGCCAGCATTGTGTGGCTTGCCTAGCGGCACGCGGAGGCGGTCGAAGAGCAGCTCCCATGCGGTGATGGAGGTCAGCGGCAAAGCGGCAGCTTCGGCGAAGGAGAGCGATTTTGGTTTGTGTCCGACGATGCGGTAGTCGACGAGATGGAACTCGCTGTTGGTGCCGGGGCGCTGGATGCTGCCTGCGTAGAAGACTTCATCGCCGGGCTTGAAGTACTTCACATCGGTGCCGACGGACTCGATGACTCCGGCGCAATCGTAGCCGAGAATCTTGGGCTGCGCCTCAGCGCCCTGGGCACGCATACGCACTTTGGTGTCCACCGGATTGACGGAGACGGCGCGGACGGCGACGCAGAGATCGTTCGGGCCAGGCGTGGGCTTGGCGGTTTCAAAGTCGAAAAGCGATTTTGGATCGGATGGCGGTAAGGACTGAATATAGCCGATGGCTTTCATGCGGGCTCCTTACAACAATGATGGCTCCGGAGGGGCGGAGGATGCGAAGGGAAGTGTAAGAGCAATGCTCACAGGTTTCAAGGTCGCGAAGATTTCAGAGTTGAAGGCCAAGACCGAAGCACCCCGGCCGAGTGAGAGGTTTTCAAGTTACAAGACATTAACGTATTGAGTTTCTGAGGTTACGAAGCGCGGAGTCAGCGGCGTCGAGCCGTATCAATCCGGCTCGCGGGTAATCGAGATCGAGCACGGCGTAGATTGTGACGGAAATTACCGCGGCGTAGATGAGTCCGTACAACCAGTTCCGCCGCCGCTCGCGAGCCATGGAATGACCGCCTAGCAGGCCGCTCAACAGTGCGATGCCGATCAGCAACACGAATATGAGTGATGGCAAATGAGTGCGCGCCGCGATCTCGCGCGTGGTGGTGACATCGATCATTTCATTGAGCGCAGGAAGCAACAGGCGTCCGATATTTTGCGAAGCGTCCTGACGGCTTGCCTCTACGGCTCGAGTCCAGAGCCTCTGCTGAATCTGCGCGACTTGCGCACCTTCCTTTGCGTAGGCTTCGCGGTCGGGGAGTTCAAACATTCTTAGACGTGCATCCAGATACTCGCGAAATAGGCCGCGCATTTCAGGTTGATATGTGCCGGGCAGAAGATCCAGACGCAGGTAGGCAGTGCCGATGGCGTTGGCCTCCGCCACGATCAGGTGGCGTCGTGCGTCCAGACGCGCTTCTCCTCCTGCAAAACTGAATGCAAGAAGGAGACCGAGCAATCCGAAAACTGCCGCTTCAATTACGCCGCTGCCGTCGGGGATGTTCTCTATGCGCCGATTGCCGATCCGGAATCCAACTTCCAGACAAAAAAGCATTCCGAGAAATAGAGCTGATGACAGAGCGACTGCACTTCCAGCCGAAATCATGCGCGGAAGTATATGTTAGAAGTGCGACCATTCGCTAACTCTTAACCAGTGTTGAAGGACGCCGTCATGCTTGCGTCGGGAATATCGCAACCACCTCAGAGTGCGGGGAAAGCATCTACTTAGAAGAGGAGCACGGAGTATCTGCATGAGTCATCCCGACCGCTGCCTGAGACGAAGCGAAAGCGCACCTGTATTTCTGCAACCTACATTCCTGATGTGTCCACCGAAACTGTACGACGTGAATTATGTGATCAATCCCTGGATGGCGGGCAATGTCCGCGGCTCGTCACGCGAGCAGGCGGCGAAGCAGTGGGGACAGCTCTGCCATGCGCTGGGACAAGTAGCTCTCGTGATGCAGGTAGAGCCGGAACCTGGTTGGCCGGACATGGTCTTCACGGCGAACGCAGGATTGGTGCGCGACGGAGTGGTTGCGATGAGCAGCTTCCTTCATCCTGAACGGCAAGGCGAAGAGTCTCATTTTAGAAAGTGGTTTAGTGACCGGGGCTTCAAGATTTTTGAGATGCCTTCGGCAACTCCCTTTGAAGGTGAGGGCGACGCTCTGTTCGAGGCAGACGGCTCGCGGCTATGGGCAGGACATGGAGTGCGGACCATTGAATCCAGCCACGTTCAGCTCCAGGATTTGTGGGGTGTCGAGGTGATTTCGCTAAGACTGGTTGATCCGCGTTTTTATCACCTCGACACCTGTTTCTGTCCGTTGCGCGATGGGCAGCTTTTGTATTTCCCGGCGGCGTTTGATGCTGAGTCGAACGCGAAGATCGAATCCCGTTATTCGAAAGCGCGGCGCATTCCTGTCCGCGAAGTGGATGCGCTGCGCTTTGCCTGCAACGCAATCAACGTAAGCCGACTGATCCTCATGAACGAGGTCAGTAATGAGCTTTGCCGCGAGTTAGAAGCGCGGGGCTTCGAGGTTGTGCAAGTGCGGTTGTCGGAATTCCTCAAGGCAGGCGGAGCGGCAAAGTGCCTGGTCCTGCGCTTAAGCGAAATGGACGTTACGCACTCGGCGAAAGGTCCTGCTACAGCGGTGTAATGGCCGTTGCCGGTCTAGCCTGCCTCTGGCTTACGAAACCTTGCTTTTGCGGCGCTGAATCAGAACGAACAGGACCACTACAAAAAGAACTCCCGATATGGCTCGAATGATGGTGACGTTATCCATGCGATCTCCTTTTCCGTCGGCAAAGCCGAGGTCCCCCAAAAAGCTATACCTTGATGTCCACAATTCTGCGGATCATCCAAACACCGATTGACATCAGACCCAGACCGATCCAAATGGACTTGCGACCCATGGGATTTTCAAGCATGAGGTGCATGTAGTCAGGATTCATGAAGTCCATCAAAGCAAAAACAATGAAAGGTAACAGGCCCAATATCCAACCCGTCATGCGACCCTGGGCGGTGTATATCTTGAGCTGGCCGGTCAGGCGCGCGCGCTCACGAATTACGAATCCGGCCTTGTCGAGGACCTCTGCAAGATTGCCGCCGGTGTCTTTCTGCACCAGCATGGCGGTGACCATAAAGTGGAGATCGGGCACTGGAATTCGTCTGGCGAGATTGACTAGAGCTTCGCGAAGCGGCAAACCGAAATTCTGCTCTTCGAAGACACGACGGAACTCGGAACCGACAGGATCAGAAATCTCCCGTCCAACCATCTCGATGGAAGCCGTGACCGCATGTCCAGCTCGAAGGGCTCGCCCCAGCAGGTCGATTGCATCCGGCAGGAGAGCCGTGAACTTGTTCAAACGGGCACGTCTTTTTAATAGCAGAAAAATGTATGGACCGCAGGCCGCAAGGACTCCGAAGAACACTCCCAACGAAGTGCTGTGCAGCACAAGCTTGGCGAGACAGCCCACAGCCACGAAAAAGAAACAGGCGCCAAAGAGAATCTGTCCAACCGTCCAATGCGCGTCAGCCTGCTTGATCAATGCATCGATGTCAGATGCGAGCTTGATGCGTCCCAGGATTGCGTTGAGTACGGGAAAATCGCTGTAGACATCGCGCCGCAGAATGTCATTCTGGCGAAGAGTTAGATCGTCTGTTGAGGTCTCTTCCAGATTAGCCAACCGCTTCCCAAGATCAGCTTCTCTCTTGGACGGTCTCGTTACCGTGAGCATCACCGCGAGGGTGATCACCAACAAAACGAAGAATAGGAATAGGACCGTTGTCATCGCCGAACCCTCTCCATGCTCCATGACCAGCCGAATGTTTCAGCAGAGGAGATGTGCAGGTCCCAGTCAGCTTAGCCCTTTTGGCAGAGCAAAGAAGCGGGACTGCACATTCGGGCCCATGCGTTTCGGAACTGGAAACGGATCTAACCTCAGTGAGGAGCGGACTTGCCGCGCCCCGAAATACCTGGCACCGTCTACGGGCCCGTGCTGTTCAACCGGCGGCCGGAGAAAGCAGCCTGGACCGACAGCGCCCAGAGGCGACTTCGCACACAGCCTCATTAGTCAGCTCTGATGCAGAGCAGCAGGCCTTTGTTGGTTGTGTTTTGAATAATTTGGGATATTTCTTTCTGTGGTACAACTCAGGCGCAGCGAGATTAGCCCGTGACAAGTACTTTCTTTCAAAATATGCACATTTTTGTCACTGGAGCTGTTCGCGGCGGGATTTAGAAACGACTACACTCGTAGCGTCGGGCGAGTGCCGTCCCTCACAAGGAGCATTTCAGCTATGTCAAAACAAGAAGAAGCGAGCCTAATCCTCAAGCTCTACGAACTGCGTCGCGAAGACACGATGCGTAAGGCGCGCGACTGGTACTTCCGCGACTTCAACCCGCAGTCGGTCGCGGACTTCACGGCAGCCATGTTTGGCGAACACAGCGGACACCTGCGCAT
>Ga0181537_10002336_pt1 | contig 16763 bp, 18 predicted proteins | sample PEATcosm2014_Bin_39_FD_119765 | JGI IMG/M metagenome (GOLD analysis project Ga0181537, IMG submission 119765) | Peatland microbial communities from MTU Mesocosm Facility, Houghton, MI, USA - PEATcosm2014_Bin23_10_metaG | ecosystem: Environmental > Terrestrial > Soil > Wetlands > Peat | place... | reverse complement strand
TCGATCCGATAATCCTTGTACGTGAAGGTGACGCCGTTGTGGTCGGCGGACAGCAGCCGGCGATTGGAGATCGCGATGCGGTGGGTATAGCGCGACAAATAGCGCAACACTTGCTGGGGCTCGTCTCACGCTTAATCGAACAAATCTAGGTCCCGTTCCATCACGGCGATGCCTAAAGAGAGTTGGCTCGCTGATGCCAAGCCAATTACACACCTCACACTCGGTGAGGATTTCATCTGCGAAATTAGTGATCATTGTTGACCCCTGCACGTCGTCCCTAGGGGTCAATGTCGTTCAAGGGAGCTATTTTGCCAAATCAGAAAAGTGCTTTGAATACGCGCACTTCCGCACCCTGCTTAAGAAATGAGTAACCAGTTTCGGGCGCTCATGCCGAGGGGGCTGGCGGCTCACAGTGTCGAGCACAGAAATGATCTAGCTTGGTTTGCCAGCGAGCCGAAAAGACTTTTAGTTTCTATTCAGCCCTGAACGATGGTTTGCCAACGTAAAGGATTGAAGTTATTTGATGCGTCGAGTCCTGCCGGGGTCGCCAGTAATTTCAATATTTAATGGGCCAATCGAACCAGTCACGCTGCCGCGTCACTCGGCCCGATAGAGCGCCTTTTGCATCTGACCATCGTCAAGCGCGCGTTCCCAGCGGGCGATGACCAACGTGGCCACGCCGTTGCCGATCAGGTTGGTCGGAGTCAGGCCCTGCGAGAGAAGCCGGTGCACGCCGAGGATCAGCGCTACGCTCTCGACCGGAACGGTGCCGACCGCGGCAAGCGTCGCCGCGAGCACGATGAAGGCAGCGCCGGCGACGCCGGCAGCGCCCTTCGAGGCCAGCAACAAGACCGCCAGCAGCCCGAGCTGCTGTTCGAGGGAGAGCGGCGTGTTGGTTGCCTGCGCCAGGAACACCGCCGCCGTCGCCAGATAGAGGCAGGTACCGTCGAGATTGAACGAATAGCCGGTCGGGATGACCAGCCCGACAACGCTTTCCTCGCAGCCCATCGCCTCGAGCTTGGCAATCATGCGCGGGAGCACGGTTTCCGATGACGTGGTCGCGATCACGATCAGAAGCTCTTCGCGGATGTAGCGGATGAATTTGAACAGGCTGAACCCGCACCAATGCGCAATCGGCCACAGCACGGCGAAGATGAAGATGAGGCAGGTGATGTAGAAGGTGACGATCAGCTTGCCGAGCGAGAACAGCGAACTGCCGCCGAACTTTCCGACAGTAAAGGCAATCGCTCCCAACGCGCCGATCGGCGCCGCCCACATCACCATGGCGACGATGCGGAAGAACATGCGCGAAGCGGCTTCAACCAGATCGTTGACCGGCTTGGCGGCCGGGCCCATCCAGCTCAGCGCAAAGCCACATAGGACGGACACGTAGAGCACTTGCAGCACGTTGCCTTCGCTGAACGCGCCGATGAAAGTGTTGGGAATGATGTTGAGCAGGAATTGCGCCGTCGTCGGCCGCTGCGTCTGCGCCAGATATGGCGCCACGTTCGACGTATCCACATGCGAAAGATCGACGTTCATCCCGGCGCCGGGCTGGAACACATTGACCGCCAGGAGCCCGACCGCGAGTGCGATCGTGGTTAGCACCTCGAAGTAAATTAGCGCCTTGAGCGCGACACGGCCGACCTTGGCCATGTTGGCCATGCTCGATATGCCGTGGACCACCGTGCAGAAGATGATCGGCGCGATGAGGACGCGGATTGCCTTGATGAAGGCGTCGCCCAAGGGCCCCATGCGCGCGCCGGCTTCCGGATAGAAGTGGCCGAGCACCACAGCCGCCGCCATAGCGACCAGCACCAGAAACCACAGCTGCGCGTAAAACGGACGCGGGCGCGCCGATACGGTACCGCTCTGCTTCTTCCCATTCGTCATTGCTAGCGCAGCGAAGCAATCCAAGTCTGACGCTTCCAGGCTGGATTGATTCGTCGCTTTACTCCTCGCAACGACAAGAGCGTTACGTCACGCGTCGTATTCGGCCGATATGTCTTTGCCGGTGTAATCGGGCATGAAGGCCGCCGCCACCGCGCTGATAACGGCGCAACCCGCTATGAAAATGGCGATGGCGTAGCCGGAGTGATAGGTGGCAAACAACGCTGTGGCGATGATCGGCGCCGGCCCGCCGGCGATGATAGAGGCGAGCTGATAGCCGAGCGAGGCCCCGCTGTAACGCAGCCGCGGCGTGAACGATTCCGCGATCAGCGCCGCCTGCGGCCCGTACTGGATATCGTGCGGGATAAGCGAGAGCACGATGGCGATGAACACCGCCGACGGGATCACCGTGTCGACCATGCCGAAATAGAGAAAACCGAATAGCCCCGTCGAAACCACGCCGATCAGATAGGTTTTTCGTCGTCCGATGAGGTCGGAGATGTGACCGGCGAGCGGAATGGTGACGAATGAAACGACCGCCGCCACCATGACCGCGGTGAGGATGAAGTTGCGCGGCATCTTCAGCGTGCCCACCGCATAGGCGAAGATGAATGCGGTGAAGATGTAGAATGGCGCCTGTTCGGACATCCGCACCAGCGCCGAGAGTAAAATCTCGCGCGGCTGTTTCTTGAACACCTCGATGATCGGCGCTTTCTCGATCTTGTCTTCGTTCAGGAGCTTCTGGAAGACGGGCGTCTCCAGGATGCCGAGCCGTATCCACAAGCCGATGCCGACCAGGACGATCGACACCGCGAACGGGATGCGCCAGCCCCAAACCAGGAATTGATCGCCGGATAGGGCGCTAAAGGCGAGGATCGCCAGATTGGCCAGGAACAGTCCGGCGGGAACGCCGAATTGCGGCCATGAAGCGACAAGGCCGCGTTGCCCGTGGGTGCGCGACCACTCCATCGCCAACAGCACCGAGCCGCCCCACTCGCCGCCAACGCCGATGCCTTGCAGCGCCCGCAAGATGGTCAAGATCACAGCGCCCCAGATGCCGATCGAGGCATAGGTCGGGACAAAGGCGACCAGAAACGTCGCAATTCCCATGAAAAGAAGCGTCGCGATCAGCGTCGCCTTGCGGCCGATGCGATCGCCGTAATGGCCGAAAATCGCCGCGCCGACCGGCCGGGCGGCGAAGCCGATGAAATAAGTGCCGAAGGCCAGAAGCGTGGCCGACAACGGGTCCTGGTTGGGAAAGTAGAGCTTGCCGAAGACGAGGCCGGCCGCGGTACCGTAAAGGAAGAAATCGTACCACTCGATGGTGGTGCCGATGGTCGATGCGATAACGGCCTTGCGCAGTTGCGCACTGTGCTCGGCCTGCGGTAGCGGCGCGTATGTCGATGCCATGGCCATGGCGTCCCTCCCCGTCCCTTTTTGCGCGGCGGTCCGTTGATGAACCGCCGGCTTTGCATGACGATACTTCAGGGTGCGGGGGTATGGCTAGAGACGCGAAAGCGCTTGCGCAACCGCCGCCGCCGGAAACCAGCGGCGAGAGGCGGCATCAAGGCCGCCCTGAACGTCAAAAGAAAGCTATTCGCCGGGCTTGCTCGACGCCATCACCGTGACCGGTACCTCGCGGTACTCGGCCGCGAACAGCCGCTTCAGATTCTCAACCTTGGGAAGATCGTTGAACACGATGTAGGGATAGGACGGGTGCAGGACCAGAAAGTCCTGGTGGTAGTCTTCAGCCGCATAGAATCCGGTGAGCGGCTCGAGCGCGGTCACGATCGGACCCGGAAAAACCTGAGCTTTCTCGAGCTGGGCGATATAGGCCTCGGCGATGCGTTTCTGTTCGTCGTTGGCATAGAAGATCGCCGAGCGATACGAAGGCCCGCTATCGGGGCCTTGATAGTTCAGCTCGGTCGGATTGTGCGCTACCGAGAAATAAATCTGCAGGATCTTGCCATAGGAGATCTGCTTCGGATCGAAAGTGACGGCGACCGACTCGGCATGACCGGTCTTTTCCGTGCCGACCATCTGGTAATGCGCCGTTTCCTTCTTGCCACCGGAATACCCCGACAGCGCCTGGGTCACCCCTTTGGTGTGCTCGAAAACACCCTGCACGCCCCAGAAGCAGCCACCGGCGAGGACCACCCGCTGCAAGCCGTTGCCGCTCGCCGGCTCATCGAGCGCCGGAGGCGGAAGCGAAACAGCCGGCTCGGCCGCGCGCGCCGCAGTCATCGCCAGGCCGGCGAAGGCAACAACGAGCAATGCGCGCAAGATATTCATCTGTTCCTCCGAAACTTTCGCGCTGCCGCAGCAGCGCGCAGGACGATCGTGAGAGACTATCTACGGCAAGCCGCAGCCAGGACGCTAATCACAATTGACGGGAGACAAGCGTGCCGCACACTCACGGTTTCGTGTGTGGCTTAGCGGCTCATAGGCGGGCGCTGCCGTCGAAACCACCGGTTAAGCAATTTCCTCCAAGGATGGCTTTTCTCGCGCAGTCTCGGCGGCATTGGTTCGGCCGGGTTTAAGTATGGTAGTAAACGCGTGCTGACCATCTCAACGGGCCGCAAGCTAGAACCCGCTCCCGCGCCCGTCGCGGGCTTCGATCTCGCCGAAGCGTTGAGCAACGGCCGGATCGAATTCTGCTACGAGCCGAAAATCGATCTGAGCAAAAAGCACCTTGTCGGCGTCGAAGCCTCGGCCCGCGCGCGCCATCCGCAAGACGGCGTGCTGATGCCGAGCGAATTCATGCCCGGAGCCGCTGAAGCCGATCTCATTGCGCTGTCCGAGCTGGCGCTAACGCGCGGGCTTGCGGCGAGCCTCAACTTCGCCGAACTCGGCGCCAACCTGCCGCTTGCGGTGAACATTCCGCTCGCCGCGCTTGCCAAGATGCCAGTGGCCGACATCGTGCAGACCTACCGCCCGCATTTCGCCGCATGGCCGGGCCTGACGATTGAAGTGAGGGAAGAAGAAATCATCGCCGACGTCGCACTCGCCCGCGACATCGCCGAGAAGCTCAAAGCACTCGACGTGCAGCTCGCGATCGACGATTGCGGCTACGACCATGCTGCGCTGGCGGGGCTCTCGAACATGGCCTTCGCTGAGTTCAAACTCGACGGCGCCTTCGTCGCCGATTGCGCCAACGACAAGTTCAATTCCGCTTTGTGCAACAGCGTGATCGACCTGGCACACAGTCTCGGCAAGGGCGCCACGGCGACCGGCATCGAGAAAGCCGCCGACGCGTTCGCGCTGATCAATATGGACTGCGACTGCGGCCAGGGATTTCTGCTCGGCCGTCCGATGCCGGAGGACCGCTTCATCGAGTTGTTGCGTCAGCGCGCCGCCACGCAGTCAGGCCGCGTCTAAGACGCGACGCTCTTATTAGTGACCCATGATCATTTCGGAAAGCCGCTCCACACTTTCCCGGATCGTGCGCTAATGCGTCCAGGCCTCGCGGCGTGGAAACGCAAAATTGTCGGCGTAGGAGATGCGCGCCCGCGTCGGGGGCTTACTCTCGAACACCTGATGGGAGATGCCTTCGCGCTCGCAATAGGTGATCGCTTCCTCCTTGGTGTCGAATTGCAGGCGCACCTCCTGCTTCATGTCGGCGGAGCTCGTCCAGCCCATTAGCGGCTCTACGACGCGCGGCTGCTCCGGCTCGTAATCGAGCACCCATTCCTTGGTGTTGGCCTGGCCGGACTGCATGGCGGTGCGGGTTGGTTTGTAAATGCGGGCGGTCATCGGCGATATGATCCCAAAGACACAACGAACCGTCTCATCGCGACGAAGCGTAGCGAAGTCGGATGGTCGGGGCAGCAGGATTTGAACCTGCGACCTTCTGCTCCCAAAGCAGACGCGCTACCAGACTGCGCTATACCCCGCCTGGCGCGCCGTTGGATACAAGGTTCGCGCATCCCCAGCAAGCGATCAAGCCCCGCCTAATGCGCGCTGCCCAGCGCCCCGCTCTCGACCTGGTCCCCCGGGGCGATGCCGAGCTTGCGCGCGGTGCCACCAATCACTTCCAGCACAGCGCGCACCGGCCCTCCAGAGGGAACGAGAGCATCCGACATCGGCTTGGTGTTTTCGGCAATGCTAAGTATACGGCCGTCGGCGCGGATGAAGATCATGTCGAGGGGGATGTAGGTATTGTGCATCCAGAACGCGACCGTTTGCTCGTGCTGGAAGTCGAACAGCATGCCGCGACCTTCGGGCAATTCCTTGCGGAACATCAGGCCGCGCTCGCGTTCGGCGTCGTTGGTGGCAAGCTCGACGGTGAAGGAGCGCACGCCGGTCCTGGTGACGATTTCGAGCGCCGCCTGTCCCGCCGCCTGCGCCGGCGCGGCGCCTGTGAAGGCGAGGCCGGCCAAAAGCAACAGGGCGCCGACATAGACCGCCGGTTTACGAGGCAACTTGAGCGAAATGAGCGAAGCCGCCAGCGCGGTCAGTGCGAAGCGGGACCCTGCGGGCCGCTCTCGGGATGAACCTCGGCCGCCATCAGGCCTTTCGGCCCGGGCCCGAAGCGGACCAGGACGAACTGGCCCGGGCGCAGCTCGGTGATGCCGAAGCGGCGCAAGGTTTCCATATGCACGAAGATGTCCGGCGTCCCATCCCCGCGCGTCACGAAGCCGAAGCCGCGAAGCCGATTGAACCATTTCACCTGCGCCCGTTCGAGACTGCTCGTCGGCGCTACCGTAACATGGGTTCGCGGCGGCGGCATCTGCGCCGGATGGATCGCCGTCGATTCGTCCATGGATATGACGCGGAAGGCTTGCAAGCCTTTCGGTCGCGCCAGCACCTCGCAGACCACGCGGGCGCCTTCATAAGCGGTCTGGTAGCCGTCACGGCGCAGACAGGTCACGTGCAGCAGCACGTCGGCCATGCCGTTGTCGGGAACGATGAAGCCGTAACCCTTGGCGACATCGAACCACTTGATGACGCCGGCAACCTCGATGACACGCGCCGTCTCGTCGCTGAGATCGACGTCGGCTCCGAGTCCAACCCCGGCTGATTTTGGTTCGATTCCGTCCGACGCCATGACGCCGTGGCCGCCGCTTCTGTGCTGGCGCCCCCGCGCGGGCGCATCACGAATCTCTTGAATCGAAGATAACACCGGCGACCCAAGGGAAAAGCACAAAAATGCAACACACGGGGAAAAGCGTCACAGCCTGTGAACAAAGGTGGATGACTCGTCATCGACGAAGGGTTCGAGCGCAGTGCCGATGTCAGCGCGTATGACCAGGTCCGCGATGTCGTCGAAGTCGGTCGACTCGCGGTTGATGATGATCAGCCGGGCGCCGTTGCGCTTGGCCATCAAGGGGAATCCCGCTGCGGGCCAGACCACGAGCGAGGAACCGATCGCCAGAAACAGATCGCAAGCCAGCGTCAGCTCCTGCGCGCGTCGCATCGCGAAATCCGGCATCGCCTGCCCGAAGGAAATGGTGGCAGTCTTGATGAAGCCGCCGCAAGCCGGACAGTCGGGCGCACAGCCGTTGCCCGCCTCCATACGCTGGCGGACCCAGGATATTTCGTGTCGCTGTTCGCAATCGAGGCACAAAGCATAGGTCGTGTTGCCGTGCAATTCGACGACATGTTCGGCTGCGATGCCAGAGGCTTGATGCAGATTGTCGATGTTCTGTGTCACCACCGCCGGCACCTTGCCGGCGCGGTGGAGGCTCGCCAGCGCCCGATGTCCCCGTCCCGGTTGGGCGCGACCGAACGTGTCGCCGATGGCGAAGCGGCGCCGCCAGGATTCGTTGCGCGCTTCCTGGCTCCGCAGAAACTCATCGAACGGGATCGGCCGGTTCTTGGTCCAGATGCCGCCAGGCGAGCGAAAGTCGGGAATGCCGCACTCGGTCGAGATGCCGGCGCCGGTAAAGGGCAGGATCACGCTTGCCTCCCGGATCATTCCGGCAAGGTCTGCCGTAACGCTATCGAGTTCGGACACGGCCATCCTTTCTACCTTCACGCTGTTGTCCTAAGTTCACGCATGACTTTAGGAAACAACGGCATTCCAATACCAGCAAGGTGCCATCATGCGTTACCTGCATACAATGCTGCGCGTGCGCAATCTCGATGCAGCGCTCGACTTTTACTGTAGCAAGCTTGGGCTGAAGGAAACCCGGCGGCGGGTCGACGAGAAAAACAAGTACACCCTGGTGTTCCTGGCGGCACCCGGCGACAGCGAGCTCGTGGCCAAGGGGCCGGAGGGCCGGGCGGCGCCGCTGGTCGAGCTGACATACAACTGGGACAACGCGGACGATTACGGCGAGGCGCGCTATTTCGGCCATCTCGCCTATGAAGTCGACGACATCTACGCGCTGTGCGAGCGGCTGATGAAGGCGGGCGTGACTATCAATCGGCCGCCGCGCGACGGCATGATGGCGTTCGTACGCTCCCCGGACAAGCAGTCGATCGAGCTGTTGCAAAAGGGCGAAGCGTTGCCGCCCAAGGAGCCTTGGAAGTCGATGCCCAATACCGGGCATTGGTGAGGCGCAGCCGAAGCGCGGGCGATTGCTTACCGCGCGAGCATGATCCGGAAAAAGCATGCCCCGGACTTGATCCGGGGTGGAAACCGGTTTTCCGAAAAGATCATGCTCCGTCAAAACATTAGAGCGCAATCGCTTCGATTGCGCTCTAAGCCAAAGCTCTTTATACGTCGCGCCCTTCCAGGGTCTGAATTTGTGGCGCTTTAGTCCCCTTCGTCTAGCGGTCCAGGACATCACCCTTTCACGGTGAAGACACGGGTTCGAGTCCCGTAGGGGACGCCAGCAGAATCAAGCTCTGTGCTCGGCGCCTTTCAGTGCGCGCCGGTGCCCGTACCCATCTCCGGGGAGACGGGTGCTTCGTTCGATTGAGGCACGGTATACGGGCTCGACGGATTGAAGTTCGGGGAAGGCGATGACGGCGTGCTGGGCGCGGGCGCAGCGTATGGCGCAGAAGCCGCACCCCGCGCCGCCGGAGCGGAATTTGCCGCTTGCGCGCCCTCGATTCCCGCGCACGCGCCGATGATGGATGCGCATCCAACGAAGACGAACGCTGTCAGTGCCGTTCGGTCAGATTTTATCATTGCAAATTTTGTCATTGTTGCTGGCCCTTCGGTTCAAGCCGCCCGCCCGTCCGCCAACGCAATGCGGCTGACGAATGTTCCCCGCAGGGCCGGCAGTCATCAAACGCGCGTGAGAGAGGTCGCGAACCAGGCACCCGAAGCCGAATCCGGCCCCAGACATACAAAAGCAACCCCGCCGACTGCCGTCGGCGGCGGGGGCACTGTCACGGATTGCGCAGCGCGTCAGGCGGTTACACCGCCATCTTCAAATCCTTGGCCGCTCGAAACGCGACTTTCTTGCTGGCCTTGATCTTGATCGCCTCGCCAGTCGCCGGATTGCGCCCCATGCGGGCGGCACGATTTCTGACTTGCAGAATACCGAGGCCGGCGATGCGGACGCGTTCGCGCTTTTTTAGATGCTTGGTGATGATGCCGACGAGATCGCCGAGATAGGCTTCCCCCGCCCGCTTCGTCATTTGATGTTCCTTGGCTAAGGCCGCGGCGAGATGCTTGAGCGTTACGGTAGCTTTGGCGGCTGGCTTCTTTGCGTCAGCTGGTAGCGCCATGGTGGTTTCCCTCCAATAAGCGCGGAATGCGCTGGCGAATCAAGGCCGTGATTCGCCGGCAAAAGAAAAGCGGTTTGTTGCCCGTCGCCGGTCCGAACGCGGCGCGATGCGGGAGAGTTCTTTGACGTTTGCGGAAACGGAAAGGGCCCGCCGACCGGCGGGCCCGCTCAGCTGATTCTTCGTCACTGCGCATCAATAGCAGGAGGGTACCCAGTAATAGCCATTCCACACACGCGGGCATCGCGGTCCGTAATACGCACCATACGGAGCGTAGTAGTAAGGCGCCGTCGCTGCGGCCGCCACTGCTCCGCCGACGATGGCGCCGGCGACAAACGGGCCGGGCCCGTAGCCGTGGCCCCAGCCCGGGCCATACCAATGCGCTTCCGCCGTGCTCGACATTCCGACCGCCGCCGCGCCGATGGCCGCTACCGCCAGAAGAGACGTGAGAATCTTTTTCATGACATCACCTCGTTATTGGGTTTTCCGATGGTCTTGATCTAGCCCTGTCGCGCAACTGCGGATGTGACGCTCAGCACACTCCGGACGGTTCTTGCGGACCCGCAAATTCGTTCCCGTGCGACGCGCCAAAGCTCGCCGCATGAACCGAACCTTAAGGTTAACAAATCAATGATGGCGCCAACCGCACGGACCATTTCTGGCCAACTAAGCCGTCACCGGCATGCTGCTTCGATTGATCATCCTGATTGCGACGATCGGTATCGCGGGCGAAGCCGCGGCGGCGCCGCCAGCGCCTGTTCTTCCTGCGCCCCCTCCGCCGCTGCCATGGTCATGGACGGGCTTCTATGGCGGCTTCCGTCTGGGCGGCGTGGCGGGCACGGCGAAATTTGCCGATCCGTTCGGCTCTTCGATCTACGGCGATAACGTCTCCAACCCCGGTTTTTTCGCTGGCGGCCAAATCGGCTACAATTGGCAGGTACCAAATTCTGACTGGGTGTTGGGCGCCGAGGCCGATGCGAGCTGGCTGACGTCGGACGGGACCAATACCTGCCTGGCGTTCTCCGGCCTGTTCGTGTCGGCCAATTGCCGCGCGCAGCCCAACATGATCAGCGATCTGACTGCGCGTGCGGGCTGGGCTTACGGGCGCTTCGACCACAGCCTCATTTACCTCAAAGGCGGCGCCGCCGTCGTCCACGACCAAGTCTCCGTTACGACCAACGCGACGCCAAGCTTCGGACTTGCTCCTCTCGCAACGAGCTCAAGCTTCACGGAACTAGGCTGGACAGCCGGCGCCGGCGTCGAGCATGCGATAACGCCCGCTTGGTCGGTGAAAATCGAATACGACTATATCGGCCTGAGCCCGGAGACTGTCGCGACGCCGCGGGGTCTTGTTCAACACGTTCCGGGCGCGAACGCTTTTTTCTTTACGCCCGCCGGCACGACCCACGTATCGCAGAGCTTTCAGGAAGCAAATCTGTCGCTGAACTATAAATTCGGCATGGACCCGTTGGCCCGCTGGGCCGCGGCGCCACCCGCCTTTCCTATCGAGCCGTCTTTCATCGCCGTCTCCCCCGGCTGGGAATTCGATGGCGGCGCGCGCTACTGGTACAGCAGCGGCAAATTTCAAAAAGACCTCGGATCGACGACCAATCAGGCTTCGGCAAACATCCTCAATTCGCGCCTGACCTATGTATCGACGGCAAATTCCGGCGAATTGTTCGGCCGCATCGAGGCGCCGCAGAATGTCTTCGTCAAAGGCACGGTCGGCATCGGTTCGCTGGCGAACGGCACCTTGAACGACGAGGATTGGGCGCTCGTGCTCGGCGGCAAGGCCATCGCCTACTCCAATACGTCGTCGTCGGTTGCCGGCAACATCGATTACGCGACAGCGGATCTCGGCTACGATTTTTTCCGCGGCGCCGGTTACAGATTGGGCGCATTCGCGGGCTACAATTACTACAAGGAGAACAAGAGCGGTTATGGCTGCACGCAGATCGCGAACCCGCTGTCCGATTGCGTGCCCGCCATTGCCAATTCGGTCCTCGCCATCACCGAGAACGATACCTGGCAATCGCTGCGCGTCGGCGTCAACAGCCAGATCATGGTCGCCGACCGGCTCAAACTCGAAGCGGACGTCGCCTATCTGCCCTATGTGCAATTTGTCGGAACCGACGATCACGTTCTCAGAGCTTTTTCATCCCCGGAATCAGGCACCGGCGATGGGCTCCAGCTCGAAGGCATCCTCTCCTACTTGATAACCGATCAGTTCTCCGTCGGTTTCGGCGGCCGTTACTGGACGATGTGGACGACCAACGCCATAACCGAATTCGCCGGCGCGCCCTGCCCGTGTCAAACGCAACCGGCCAAGACCGACCGCTACGGCATCTTCCTTCAGCTGGACTATAAATTGGCCGGCCCGCCGACTTAGCAATTCCGACCGCAGCTATTCTCCCTTGGCACTCACGCCAAAACGGAAAAGGCGCCGGCCAAAAGCCCGCGCCTTCGCCGCGAAATCTCGGCCGGAAGCATTACATGCCGGCGTTGATCTCGGTCTGCAGCGCGGCCGCATTGGCCGCCTCGTTCTCCTGTTCCGCTGCGGCCATCGACGCCGTCAACGCGTTGGTATCGTTCATCTGCTGAATTTCCTGGACTTCCTGATCGGATGCCGCCTGCGCATCGCACGACGCGCAGCTTGCGGGAGGGCTTGCCGAATAGTCATAGGACGGAGATTCGGCCTGCCCCGATAAGCCGCGGGAGACCGACATATTGCGAACATCGCGAACGAGATTGGCGTAAGGAACCGGCCCGCCGATCAGCATGCTTTGGACGAACTGCCCGATATCGGCATTGAGTTGCGCACGCGGTTGCGTTTGCGGCACTGCGGCGAACGTAGCCGGACGCGCGTGCGAAACGAGCGCGGCGTGCGGAATTGGATTGGACTGCGTTGGCGCCGCCATCGCCGCGCTTCCGGTCAATGCCAGCGACGCGGCAAAAATTCCAGTGACGATCAGTGATTTCATGAGACGCTCCTCATGGTGGCTGTGGGCCGAGAAGGGGCCCGTACGATTCGAAGGTTAAGTGCGCCCGGCTTTCCGCTGGATGTCCGGCCGATTAAGGACCGGCCATGTCTGGCCCGCAAAAACGTCGGTCTCGTTGACGCATTTTTCTGGGGCCGGCTCCCGCGCCGCTTGTTCCGCACGGCCGGGGTGATGACGCAATTGGGTCGTGGGGATGCCACAGAGCTTGCCTAGCGTCCGCGCGAGGGTGAGCAGGAGGAACAAGATCATGGCACTGCGCACGGTTGACGCGGCAGCACGGTCACGGCTGGTCACCTACGACAAGAATATTTGCCCGCAATGCAGCGCGTGGCTCCTTGCCCCCGACTGGTCCGAACACCTCACCGAACGCTGCGTACGCCACACGTGGTTGTGCGAAACCTGCGGCTATGACTTCGAAACCGCGGTGCTCTTCCCGGCTTTGGTGAAAGCTGTCGCGTAGTTCAGCCAGGCGGATAGATGTGGCGCCGGCCATTGAAATCCTCGACCGCCGCGCCGTCCTCGCTCAGATAACTCGGACCGATCGGCGATTTGCCGTAGCCGTCGGGAATGTCGAGCACATAACTCGGCTGGCACAGGCCGGAGGTGCGGCCGTGCAGCGCGCGCATCAGCGCCTGGCCTTCGGCGATGGTGGTGCGCAGATGGGCCGTGCCCGGCGCCAGATCGGCGTGGTGCAAATAATAAGGCTTGATGCGGCACTCGACTAATTTGCGCATCAGCGCGCCGAGCGTCTCGACGTCGTCGTTGACGCCGCGCAGCAGCACCGATTGCGCCAGCATCGGGATGCCGGCATCGACCAAGCGCGCACAGGCGGCCTGCGCTTTTTTAGTCAATTCGCGCTGATGGTTGACATGGAGGACGACGAAGGTCGCCTTGCCGTGCGCGCGCAACGCGCGAACGAGCGCGGCATCGATGCGTTCGGGCGCGACCGCCGGCACGCGGGTATGTACGCGGATTACCTTGACGTGGCCGATGGCGGCGATTTTCGCCACCACGCTTTTGAGGCGGCGCGCCGACAGGATCAGCGGATCGCCACCGCTAAAGATGATCTCCCAGATCTGCGGTCGGCCCGCAATATAATCGAGCGCGGCGGCGAGCGCCTTTGGCGACAGCCCTCCGCGCCCCGGTCCCACCATTTCGCGGCGGAAACAGAAGCGGCAATAGACCGCGCAGGCATTGACGAGTTTCAACAGCACGCGGTCGGGATAGCGGTGCACGATGCCTTCGGCCGGGCTGAAGCGTTCGTCGCCGATCGGATCGCCGCGTTCTTCGGGCTTCTCTTCAAGCTCGCGCGCATCGGGAACGAATTGCCGCGCGATCGGATCGCGCGGGTCGGCGGGATCGATCAGATCGGCCATCGCCGGCGTGATGGCGACCGCATAGCGTGATGCGACCTCGGCCAGCGCGCCGAGTTTTTCGCGCGGCACCAGATCGTGCTGGCAAAGCGCGCTGATAGTGCGCAACGTAGTCGGCTCGTTCATGGCAACGGATTCCATAACACCTGTTCGATGCGAGTTGCGCCGGTCGCCAGCATCACCAGCCGATCGAGCCCGAGCGCGATGCCGCAAGCTTGCGGCATGGATGCAAGCGCGGCAAGAAAATCTTCGTCGAGCGGGTAACGCTCGCCGTAGATGCGCGCTTTCTCCGCCATCTCCCGCTCGAGCCGCGCCCGCTGCTCGGCCGGGTCGGTGAGTTCGGCAAAGCCGTTGGCGAGTTCGACGCCGCAAGCATAAAGCTCGAAGCGCTCGGCGACGCGGGCATCTGCTGCGGGCTTTGCCAATGCCGCCTGCCCTGCGGGGTATTGGTCCAATATCGTCGCGCGGCCGATGCCGAGATTGGGCTCGACCTTTTCCACCAGCACACGGCTGAAAATATCGCCCCACCGATCGTCCTCGGCGACGCGGATCCCGGCGGCGCGGGCCACGCGCACAAGCCCGTCGCAATCCGGTTCGCCGTCCGGCAACGTCGCCAACAGATCGATGCCGGCGAAGCGGGTGAAGGCATCCGCCACGGTGAGCCGTTCCGGCTCCGCAAAGGCGTCCGCCGCACGACCACGAAACGTCAGCTGCCGGGTGCCGGCCGCGTTAGCCGCCAATGCAAGGATCGCCGCACAATCCTCCATCAGCGTCTCATAGGGCTCGTTCGCGCGATACCATTCGACCAAAGTAAATTCCGGGTGATGCAACGCGCCGCGCTCGCGGTTGCGGAAGACCTTGGCGAAGTCGACGATTCGCGGCTCGCCGGCTGCCAAAAGCTTCTTGCAGGCAAATTCCGGCGACGTGCGCAAATAAAGCGGCAACGCCGCGCGGTCCGGCGCCACAAGCTTCGTCGCGAAAGCGTGCAAATGCGTCTCGTTTCCCGGCGAAACCTGCAAGGCGCCGGTATCGACCTCAATGAAATCCCCCGCCACGAAGAAGGCGCGCAACGCCGCAACGATCCGGTTGCGCGCCAAAAGGAACGACCGGCGGTCGGCGTGCACATGGGCAGCCCAGAAGGGCGAGGCGGCGGGAGGGTTTTCCGGCATGTCCTTTTACGATCATGTCCTGGTGCGCTAGGGGCGGAGAAAATATGTGGCGATCGGGCTCAGGATCGGTATGGTGCGCCCCGACATAGCACCATAATTTCGAGGATACCGTGAAAGTCATCGCCAGCTCGCTGCGCAAAGGCAATATCGTCGAGATCGACGGCAGGCTCGGGGTCATCATGGCCACCGAGAACATCCATCCTGGCAAGGGCACGCCGGTCACCCAGATGGACGTGAAGCGGATCGCCGACGGCGTGAAGCTGTCGTTGCGCTTCAAAACCACCGAGCAGGTCGAGCGCGCCTTCGTCGAAGACCGCAAGCATCAGTACATGTACCAAGACGGCGAGGGCTACCATTTCATGAACATGGAAAGCTACGACCAGGTTGCGCTGCCGGCAGACATCATCGGCGATCAGGTGGCGTATCTGCAGCCGGAAATGGAAGTCACCATCAGCCTGCACGAAGGCCTGCCGGTTTCCATCGAGCTGCCGCCGCGCGCCACGCTGGAAGTGACGGAAACCGAGCCGGCGATCAAAAGCCAGACCGCGGCGTCATCTTACAAGCCGGCGGTGCTTTCCAACGGCGTGCGCACCATGGTGCCGCCCTTCGTCACCACTGGGACCAGGATCGTGGTGAACACCGCCGATGGCACCTACATCGAGCGCGCGAAGGACTGATGTATCCTTCCGCAACGCTGGGAGTATCAGAAAAACGCCAGCGTGCGGATTTCGATGCTCTCGCGCGGACGCGCGTTCGCGGGCGACGTCGGATCGACGAAGGCGGTATGCGCTGTCCAGCGCGCACGGCCGTCTTTGAGTGAATCGTACACCTTGAACACGATGGCCTCTTCGCGCCGCATGTGCGGGAACCAGAACCATTTGTGGTTCGGGTTGTAGGTGATGGCGTAGGTCTGGCCGACACGATTGGGATAGCGCCGTTCGGAAACGATCAGGTTGTCTTCCGAAACGCTGCGCGCATCGCAGATCGCGAGCGGAAAGCTCTCGATCGGATGGCTGATCGGCCGCCACACCTGAACGATGGCGAAGCGCCGCCGCAGCAATGCCTCCGCCTCGTCCGGCAACAAATCGCGCACGCGCTGCGGGCCCGACCATTCGGTATAATCGTTGTGCACGCGCGGCACGACTTCGCGGATCTTGCGCTGCTCGCGTAAAGCGTCGTCGCCGGTGCGTAAGGTGTGATCGAAGACGACAACGCGGGAGGCGCCGCTCTCGGCCTTCACCAACGCTTCCATTTCCGGATAATAGACACGGCGCACTTCGTCGTCGCTGTAGAAATCGGCGATCTTGGTGTCGTGGCGCGCTAAACGGAAGCCCTCGCGGTCGAGCAACAGATCGCTCGCCAGCGGGCGGCCGTTACGGATGATGACCCGGCGCGGGTCGAGCTTGCCGCCGCGCATGTCCGCGGTGCCACCGGGACCGGCCTCGGTGACGAGCTTCTCGCCGGTATCGACGAGATAATTCAGCGTCGCTTCGATCGCCGGAATGGTTTCGGGCGTGGGATGCCGTTCGAGAACCTGATCCATCGCCAACTCCCTTCGTAAAAATGCGTGGTTATAAGATAGACAACCGGCCAGGTCTGGGTAAGAGGCGGCGATTGTTGCGCATTCAATGCCGCCATGCGCCCCGGGCACACGCAAAGAGTGGCCCGCACTCTGAACAATCATTCATCCGATGCACCCATTCTCTGCAGAC
>Ga0181537_10002335_pt1 | contig 16773 bp, 10 predicted proteins | sample PEATcosm2014_Bin_39_FD_119765 | JGI IMG/M metagenome (GOLD analysis project Ga0181537, IMG submission 119765) | Peatland microbial communities from MTU Mesocosm Facility, Houghton, MI, USA - PEATcosm2014_Bin23_10_metaG | ecosystem: Environmental > Terrestrial > Soil > Wetlands > Peat | place... | reverse complement strand
GGCGCCAACCACTTCTTCGACGGCAAGGTCGAGCCGCTGATGACCTCGATCAGCCAGTACCTCGACAAGCGGCTCGGCACCAAAGGCGGACGGGCGACGACCGCGGCCTAAGAAATCCTGGCTCGCTCGGAAGGCGCGGCGGCCGATGAGGTGTGGCTCCGCGCTTGCAATCGGCGCGCCCCGGCTCTTGAATGGATCCAAGAACGGTCCACAAGGAACGATGGGGGGAGCGCCTTGCGTATCACACACATTTGCGCTGTTTCGATTGCGGTCGCGGCGCTCGCCGGCGGCGCCGTCTTAGCCCAGAACGCGGCCCCGCCGGACGCCCTTAAAATCGGCATCGTGGTTCCGATGACCGGGACATCGGCCGCCGTCGGGCGGGAAATCTCCGACGCCACCAAGCTCTATGTCGCTCTTCACGGCGACACAGTCGCAGGCAAGAAAATCGAACTGATCGTCAAAGACGATCAGAGCGTGCCGGACAACGCCAAGCGGCTCGCCCAGGAATTGATCGTCAACGACAAGGTCAGCTTTCTCGGCGCCGCCCTCACGCCGAGCGCCATGGCGATGGCGCCGATTGCCACCGAAGCAAAAATGCCGACCGTGGTGATGGTCTCGGGAACGTCAGTCGTGACCGACCGGTCCCCCTATTACGTGCGCACCAGTTTCACGCTCGGCCAGCAATCGGGCATCATCGCCGATTGGGCGATCAAGAATGGCAGCAAAAAAGCCGTTTCGATCCTGTCCGACTGGGCACCGGGCGCCGAGGCCGGCAAAGTTTTCGAAGCGAGTTTCACCAAGGGCGGCGGACAAATCCTCGATACCCTCAAAGTGCCGCTCGCCAATCCGGACTTTTCGCCGTTCTTGCAACGGGCGCACGATCTGCAGCCGGATACGCTGTTTGTATTTGTTCCAGCCGGACAGGCTGGCACGTTCGCGCGACAGTTCGCCGAGCGCGGCCTCGACAAATCGGGCATCAAGCTCATCGGACCGGGCGACATCACCGATGACGACGACTTGCCGACGACGGGCGATGCGCTCCTCGGCGTGGTGACGGCGGGCATGTATTCGGCGGCGCACCCGTCGCAAATGAACAAGGATTACGCCGCCGCCTACAAGAAGGCGACCGGCCACCGCGCCAATTTCATCTCAGTCAGCGGCTACGACGGCATGAACCTTATTTACCAGGCGCTGAAGGCAACCAACGGCAATACCGACGCCGATACCGTGATCGGCGCGATGAAGGGCATGAAATGGGAAAGCCCGCGCGGACCGATCTCGATCGACCCGCGCACCCGCGACATCGTGCAGAACATCTACATCCGCAAAGTTCAAAAGGTGGATGGCGAGCCATGGGCAATCGAGTTCGAAACCTTCCCGGCGGTGAAAGACCCGCTCAAGGAAGCCGCGGTCCAGTAGAATTCGGGATTCCGTCATGCGCGGCGTAACCTTTCTCGGCGATCGCAAACTCGAACTCGCGGAATTCCCCGATCCGACGCCTGGTCCGCGCGATATCGTCGTCGAGATCAAAGCGTCCGGCATGTGCGGCAGCGATCTCAAAACCTATCGCGCCAAGGAAGGCGCGGCGTCACTGGGATTCGGCAAGGTCAGCGGCCCGCTCATTGCCGGGCATGAGCCATGCGGCGTGGTGGCGGCCGTCGGCAGCGCCGTCGACGAACGCACGGCACGTATCGGGGCGCGGATCATGGTGCATCATTACGCTGGCTGCGGGACGTGCCGGCATTGCCAAACCGGCTGGTCGCAAATGTGCTCCAACGGCACTGTCGTCTACGGCACGACGGGGCACGGAGCCCACGCGCCCTATATGAAAGTTCCGGCCTATACGCTCGTCCCCCTGCCGGATGAACTAAGCTTTACCACCGGCGCGGCAATCTCCTGCGGCACCGGCACCGCCTATCAAGCGCTGCGGCGGATGAATCTCGCCGGCGGCGACAACATTGCCATCGTCGGTCAGGGGCCGGTCGGCCTGTCCGCCACGCAGATCGCGGTTGGGATGGGCGCACGCGTTATCGCGCTCGATGTCAGCGCTGCGCGCTTGGCGCGCGCCAAGGAATTCGGCGCCGACGCTGTGATCGATCCGAAGGCCGACGACCCGATCGCCGCCATCAAGACCCTGACTCACGGCGCCGGCGCCGACCTGGCGCTCGACACATCGGGGGCGCCGGACGGCCGCTTGACCGCGATCCGGGGCACGCGAGCCTGGGGCACGGTCTGCTTCGTCGGCGAAGGCGACAACGTCACCATCAATGTCAGCCCCGACATGCTGCGCAAGCAGCTGACCATCATCGGCTCTTGGACGTTCTCGACTGTCATCCAGGCCGATTGCGCGCGCTTCATCGCCGACAACAACATCGCCGTCGATCATCTGTTCACCGATCGCTGGAAGCTCGAAGAGGCCGAGGAGGCCTACCGGCTGTTCGATCGCCAGACCAGCGGCAAAGGCGTGTTTCTCATAAACTGAGACGCCTCCATGCCACTGTCACGGCTGCGCCAGCACCCCGCCGGTGAGCGGGTGCGCCACACCGGTCGTTCCGGGGAAGCTGATCGGCAAGCCGCGCAAGCTGCGCACGGCGAGATAGGCGAATGCTTGCGCCTCGAGTGAATCGATCGACCAGCCGGCGTCGTGCGCGGATTCGATGCCTGCGGGCTTTAGACGTTCGCCGAGCATCTGCATCAATGTCGGATTGCGCGCGCCGCCGCCGGCGACGATCCAGGTTTTCGGCGCGCGCGGCAAATGCGGCACGACGCGCGCAACCGCCGCGGCGGTAAGCGCTGTCAGCGTCGCCGCGCCATCCTCCACACCGATGCCGTCGAGGGTATCGCCGACCAGACCGCGGAAATCGTTGCGGTCGAGCGATTTCGGCGGCGGGGAAGCGAAGAACGGATGCTGCAACATACGCTCAATCGCCTTTTCATCGACCTTTCCCGCTGCAGCCTTGCGCCCATCGGTGTCGAGCGGCCGCCCAGTGCGCAGCCGCAGGAAATCGTCGAGCAAGGCGTTGCCAGGTCCGGTGTCGCAGGCAATCAGCGTATCGCCATCGATAAAGGTAACGTTGGCGACGCCCCCGAGATTAAGCACTGCAACCGGCGGCGCCTGCCGCAACCGCCGCACCAGCGCGCGGTGAAAGACCGGTGCCAGCGGCGCGCCCTGCCCGCCCGCGGCAACATCGGCGGCGCGAAAATCAAAGACCACCGGAATGCCGAGCCGAGCTGCCAACGCGTGGCCGTCGCCGATCTGAACGGTGAGCCCGCGCTCCGGACGATGCAGCAGCGTTTGGCCGTGGAACCCGACCGCCGCCAAATTGGCAGATGTCAGATCATTCGCCGCAAGGAAAGTCTCCACCGCTTCGGCATGCGCATCATTCACCAATTGCTCGGCCTTGGCGACGATATCCGGCCGCGCCGTGCGCTCGGTCAGGTTCGCCGCCGCGGCGGTGGCGCGGCGCAGCAGCGTCCGCTCGGCCTTGGTGTAGGGGCGGCACGCAGTGGCACCGAATTGCGCGATCGCTTCGCCGTCGGTATCGATCAGGGCGACATCGACGCCGTCTTGCGATGTGCCGCTCATCAATCCGATCGCCAGAACAGAAGTCTGGGTCGAGGTCGGAGCGTCCAGTGTCATCTGCTCGGACATTGTCATCGAATTGGATGTCATCGCATTGGATGTGATAGGCCGATTTTGACTACCTTTTGGAACCTGTTACACCAGCCGCGCCAGTTGACCGTCATCCTGAGGTGGCCGCGTAGCGACCTTCGAAGGATACGGCCGAGGCGCCCGGGCCGTTGCCCTTCGAGGCTCGCTTCGCTCGCACCTCAGGGTGACGGATTATAATCGTGACGTCGATGAATACCTACAAATCAGATTTCCTCAACGTCCTCGCCGCGAGAGGCTTCATCCATCAGGTCTCGGAACCCGAGGCGCTCGACGCTCTGGCGCAAACGTCAACGATCACGGCCTATATAGGTTTCGACTGCACGGCGCCGTCGCTGCATATCGGCTCGCTGTTGCCGATCATGATGCTGTATTGGCTGCAGCAAACCGGCCATCGCCCGATCGCGCTGATGGGTGGCGGCACCACCCGCGTCGGAGACCCGTCGGGCAAAGACGAGAGCCGGCGGCTTCTCACCGACGAGGCAATCAACGAGAATCTCAAAGGCATTCGCGCCGTCTTCGATAAATTTCTGAAATTCGAAGGCGGCGGCGGCAATGCGATTATGTCCAATAACGCCGACTGGCTCAATTCGCTGAACTATGTCGACTTCCTGCGCGACATCGGCCGGCACTTTTCCATCAACCGGATGCTGGCTTTCGATTCGGTCAAGCTTCGGTTGGAGCGGCAACAAGAACTATCGTTTCTCGAATTTAATTATATGATTCTGCAAGCCTATGACTTCGTCGAACTCCACAGGCGCTATGGCTGCGTGCTGCAAATGGGCGGCTCCGATCAATGGGGCAACATCGTCAACGGCATCGACCTCGGCCGCCGTCTGCACAACGCACAATTATTCGCGCTTACTTCGCCGCTGATCACGACGTCTTCGGGCGCCAAAATGGGCAAGACCGCGGCAGGCGCGGTATGGCTCAACGCCGATCAGGTCAGCCCGTATCAATATTGGCAATATTGGCGCAACACCGAGGACGCCGATGTCGTCCGGTTCCTAAAGCTGTTTACGGTGCTGCCGCTCGACGAGATCGCACGCCTTGCGGCGCTTAAAGACGCGGAGATCAACGAAGCCAAGAAAATTCTCGCCACCGAAGCGACCGCGCTGGTGCATGGCCGTAAGGCCGCTGACGACGCGGCGGAGACGGCGCGCACGACCTTCGAAGAAGGCGGCACCGGCGCAAGCCTGCCGACAGTCGAAGTGCCGCGGGCCGAGCTCGAAGCGGGTCTTGGCGTTCTCGCCGCCTTCGTCAAAGCCGGCCTCGCCGCCTCAAACGGCGAAGTGCGCCGCGCCATCGCCAATAACGCGATCTTGGTCAACGATGCCCGCGTCAGCAGCGAGAAGGCCACACTTGGTGAAGCCGACGTGACCGCCGAGGGCGCGATCAAGCTTTCGCTCGGCCGCAAGCGTCACGTTTTGCTCAAGCCGGTCTGACGGTGCCGATCGGCGCGAGCCGTTCAATGTCCGCGCGTATCATCGACGGCGTTGGTGGTGTCATCCTGGGACGGGATGGTCACGCTGTTCGCGGGATACTCGAACACTTTACGCAACAGCCCGGGCGCCAGCGCCGACAGCGGATTGACGTGAAGCACTGGCGTTCCCGGCCTGCCGACCACTTCATAGGTGACGCCGACAAGGCCTTCTTTTTCACCGCCGAGGAATAGTCCGACGACGGGGAGCTGTCCGAGCAGATTATTGGCGCCGTACAGCGGAATGAGCGTGCCGCGCAAATGCACGTCGTCGCGCGTATAATCGATCACGCCGTCGATCGTGCCGCCCAAAACCGGACCGCGCACCACACCGTCATGCAGCGCGACGTGGCCCGGCGAGCGGGTGAAATCGACTTTCAAACCGGAGAAATCCATTTGGTTGCGCGGTAGCGGGGTGCCGTTGGTCACCGCACGCTCGAGTTCCTCTTCGTCGTGGACGGCAAAGTTACGGACGCTGACGCTACCGAGCTGCACCGGATTATTGGCCGAGGGCGGATCCATGACCGTCGTCATCAGGCCGCCGTTCATGCGCGAATAGACATCGGTGAAGCGAAATAGGGCGCCGGCATCGCTGCTCTCAAGATCGACCACCTGGCGTCCGCCGGGCCGGCCGCGCAGATCGGCGCTCAATGTTCCGCTATGGCCGATCTTGGCCGTCAATCCAAGGCTGCGAATTTCGCCGGCGCGGCGCGACATTTTCATCTCGAGGCTGCGCAAGGCTTCGCCGTTGAATCCGACCACGGCGCCGAGCTTCATATCGAGATCGATATCGGGTGGACGACGCGCACCGGTGTCGTTGCTCGGTGCGCTGCCGGTCATCGTCTTGACCAAACCGCGCCCATCATAGGCATCGCCGCGCATCACGACGCGCAACGCTCCGTCGGGCGTGCGGTCTACCCTAAGGCTGGTCCGGTCGCCGTCGGAGAAGCCGTAGGAGGGGAAATTGGCCGATTGCAATTCGCCCGAGCCATCCAGCTCGACGGTGCCTTTCACGCCGCCGCCGGAGCCTTCGATCAAAAGATCCTCGACGCGGATCGATTGCGGCTTGGTCGCGAGTGTAAATGTGGCGCGCGCCGGCTTGCCGGCTTGCTTGACCCAACCCGGCAAGAAACCGTCGATCCGGGCCGGCGTAAGGTCGGCCTGGATCGCGAACCGTCCGTCGCGATCGCTCGTCGTGCCGACCCGGCCGCTAACGTCCACAGGTATCGAACCTGAGATCGAGTTTGCCGGATCGAGGCCGAGATTGGCGCGCACCGTCTCGTCCAGCATGCCTTGGATATGAACGTCGGCGGCATCGTCGCCGCGCGCCTTGCGGTATTCGAGACTGGCCGGAGAGCCGGCGATCTTGACGTCGCCTTTGATCGCGAAGCCTTGATTATTGGCAATCACTTTGAGCACCGCCGCGTCGACCTTCTGGCCCATGATCATGCGGTCGGCCGAAAAGTTGTTGGCATCGACGGTGATCGCGTAATTGGTCGAGCCGGGCGGCAGATCGGGCTTGAGCGGCATACCCAAAACGACCTGTGCGCTCATCGTGCCGCGCGTGGTCGCAGGATCGAAGGGGATGCCCGAAGACGGATCGCGCAAGCGATCCATGCCGAGCAATTCGACTGCGGCCGGGACCGGGCCCTCGAGCTTGAAGCGGACGCGCGCAGGCGGCTCATGCGGACCGGTATCGGGCACTTCGAACAGGCCCGACGACATCACGAGCTTGCGCCCGGACGGCAGATCGGCGGCGGCGCGGCCGAGTGCGATCTGCGCATCGCGGCCGACGATGTGGACGGTGAGATCGGCATCGTGCAACGCCGGCAGGCCGGCCACCGGCTGGATCACGCAATTCGTGGCCAGCGCGTCGATCGACAACCCGTCGTCGGGCAGCGGCGGACCACTCGCCTTGAGCGTATTGAGCGGCGCGTTCACGGCGACCACCACGCGCTCGATGTTACCGCTGACGAGGTGGTCGTTGAACCAATTGCGGACTTTCGGGGAAACGAAGACCGGCCATAGCCGCTTTAGCGTGTCGGCTGGCATGCGCGTGGCGGCCAGTCCGGATGCGAGGCGAAGATCGCCGCTCGAATAATCTGCGGTGCCGGACATGGCGACGCCCATGTCGGCATTGCCGAGATCGCCCTCGTCGACCACGAAGCGCTTCTTCACCGGATCGAACTGGCCGCTCACGGCAATACGATTGAGGACCAGGGGATCGCCCGACGTCGGGGAGCCGAGCACCACCGAGCCACCCCCGATCTTGAACAGCCATGGGCCCGGCGCAGTCGCCGGTGCTTCGACTTGTCCGAGCAGCGTAATTCGATTGCCGCCAGAGAGGATTTGGAAGGGCACTGCCAGCAGACGGCTTGCGGCATCCCAATCGATCTTGAACTCGGCGTGGTCGATGTCGAGACGGCCGTCGTCGTCATTGGCGTCGTTGACGAAACCCGCATCGGCAACAATCCGGCCGGTCAGCGATTGCGGCACGCCGTTGGGACCGACCTCGCCGCGTAAGCTTGCTGACAACGGCATATCGATTTGCAGGCTGCCGTCGCCAAGACGCGACGCCAGCAGGAGATCGTTGGCGGAGACCTGGCGGGCCTCAACCGCAACACTGCGATAGCCGTCCCGCTCCGGCTTGATCGAAGCCGTCAGTCCCCACGGCCGTTCCGGATTGTCGGAACCTATGGTCACGACGACCCCGCCGCCGAGCGGCCGCTCGAGACTGAGGCTGATATTCTGGAAGGTCCAGCGCTTGCCGGTGCGCTTGTCGTCGACAGTCAGACTGCCGTCTTTCAAGCCGAGCTCGCGCAGGTCGTGGCCATCGAGGCCGATTTCACCGATGCCATCGATCCATGACAAGAGCGCGGCGATACTGTCGCTGGGCGGGCGTGGAAGAGCCGCTTGTTCTGGGCGGGTGGGAACGGGACTCGCAGCGGTAGCCGGCACCTTGGTGTCGGCGCGGCCTGTCGGCCCGGTGGCCGCAAGCGGCGCGGCCGATGTCGATATCGGATGCTTATCGCCACCCGAAGCGAAGACACTGACGCCGCCATCGGGCTCGATGCGCACGGCGAGCCCCGCACCGACCAGATTGAGGCTTTCCGCACGCATGTGGCCGCTGAGAAGGCTCATGCCCGAGATGCGGATTTCCGCCTTAGGCGCGCTCGCGACCACCGTGCCGTCGAGGTCGCGCACAACGATATCGCGCACCCGCACCGCGGCGCCGCCATGCTCGGTGCGCTCGATCTGCGTGCCGCCGACTTCGACGCGTTCGCGGCTGCCAAAATTCTCTTCGATGGCGGAAACGAGCCAAGGCGTGATGGCGTCGAGCTGGATCGGCCCGCTGGAGAGCCGCCACAGCAGCCCGAGGCAGGCAAAGACAAACAGCCCGACCAGGACGCCTGAGCCTAGGACCACGCGCCAGATCAGCCGCCGATACCGGGCCAAGAGCCGCCGATAAGCCGCTAGATAGCGACCATCCCCCCAACGCTGGCCGCGATGAGCCGCAGTGCTGCTGCCTCGGCGCCGCGGGTGGGCCGCCGATTCCCATCGCGGGAATGAGGTGTTTTGCCTATCTTGGTTCGTCATTCCCGCGTGGGCGTCCCCCGTCCGTGGCGCCGTCATAACGAGACTGCGGCCAGCAGGATAGCTGCGAACGAGCGATCAACACCCCAACTCGCGCGCGTATTCTGAGCCGGGGGAGAATGCCCCTTGGAAAGCGTCGAAAGGAAGGCACATGGCTGTCCGTAAGACCTCGGAAAAAGCCGGAAACACCGGCAAAAACATAAAGTCCGGCCCCAAGCTGGCCTTGGCGGTTGGTGCCAGAGCTCCCTCGTTCACCCTGCCGCGCGACGGCGGCGGCGAGGTTTCGCTCAAGGACTTTGTCGGCCGAAAGCTGGTCCTCTATTTCTATCCGCGGGCCGACACCCCCGGCTGCACCAAAGAGGCCGTCGACTTTTCCCGTCTGAAAGCGGCGTTCGGCCGCGCCGGCACGGACATCCTCGGCGTCTCAGCCGACCCGGTCGCCGCACAGGATGCGTTCAAGGGCAAGCACAGACTCGGCATCGCGCTCGCCTCCGACGAGAGGCGAAAAATGCTGGAAGCCTACGGCGTGTGGCAGGAAAAATCGTTGTACGGCAGAAAGTTCTTCGGGATTGTTCGCACCACAGTGCTGATCGGTCCGGATCAGCGAATCGTGCAAATTTGGCCAAAAGTATCGGTTGAGGGCCACGCCGAAGAAGTCCTCGGCGCTGCCAAGGACCTGTGAATTCGTTTACTGAAACTTGCAAAATGGCGCCGAATTACCCCTTCGAATTTGCTGGTTGTTAACCATAAAGGGCTGAAATCCGCTCCTCGCCGGGAGTGGGAGCGTCAATGTCGCAGTGGACCGGGTCACGGTCGCAGCAGGCCGCAAGAACGCAATATCCGGCGCAGCATTTCGTGCACCACACCGCGCAATACTCGCATGCCGCACAACAGGTTGCGCGCGAGGGCGGGCGCAGGGCCGAGGCACGGCAGCGCGGCGTCAGCGAGCAGGCCGGCCGCGCCGGTTACACCATCGCCCATGCCGGTCGGCAGGTCAGATTTGGCCCGGTGGTGTTTTGGATCGCCGTCGGCACTGTCGTAATCATGGCGGGCTGGTCAATCACGGCGGCGACGTACCTCACCTTCCGCGACGACGTGCTGCGCACGCTGATCGCACATCAGGCCGAGCAGCAATTCGCCTACGAGGACCGAATCGCCGAATTGCGCGCCCAGATCGATCGCACCACGAGCCGCCAATTGCTCGACCAGGAACAATTCGAGCAAAAGCTCGACGAGCTGATGCGCCGCCAGGCGACCCTTGAATCGCGGGCCACGAGTCTGAGCGGCATCGCCGATCCCATGCCGACCGGGTCAATCCGGCCGGCCGCTCTCAAACCGGCCGGCGTTCCGGGCAAGCAATCGAACATCGGGACGGCGCTTGATCGGCTCGCAGCCTCGCTGGATCGCGTTGAGCGCCGCCAATCCCTGACGGTCGGTCAAATAGGCGACCGTTACGAAAATAAGGCCCAAAGAATCCGCAGTGTCCTCAATACTCTAGGACTTAAGCTTGACGTGGGGTCCGAAGCGGTTGGCGGGCCTTTCGTGCCGGTCAAATTGGGCTCGGACAACGACGGATTCCAGCATGCGCTGACGCGGGTAAGCCTCGCGCGCAACGACGCCGACCAGCTTGTCGCGATGCTCACGCGCGTGCCGGTGCGCAAACCGGTCACCGGCGAAATCGATGAGACCTCCCCTTTCGGTGTCCGCATGGATCCGTTCGTGCATGAAGCGGCGATGCATACCGGTATCGATTTCCGCGGCGAGATCGGCGAGCCGATCCATGCCACGGCCGCCGGAACCGTCAGTATCGCCAGCGTACAAGGCGGCTACGGCAAGATGGTCGAGATCGATCACGGCAACGGGCTTGCCACCCGCTACGGCCACCTGTCGGAGATCGATGTCAGCGTCGGCGATCAAGTGCGCATTGGCGAGGTGATCGGCAAGCTTGGCTCGACCGGCCGTTCCACCGGCCCGCACGTGCATTACGAGACCCGCGTCAACGGCGAAGCGGTCAATCCGCAGAAATTTCTCGACGCCGGCGATAAGCTGTTTGGCGGATAGCTTACAATACCGATTGAGCCGGCCCACGGAAGGACCTACTCCACGTCCTCAACCCTTTCCGGCCCGGTGCCGAATGCTTTTTGCGCCAGCGCTGCCGCGGTGAACTGATCGATATCGCCGTCGAGCACGCCGCCGGTGTCGGAGGTTGAAACACCCGTGCGCAGATCCTTCACCATCTGGTACGGCTGCAGCACGTAAGACCGAATCTGATGGCCCCAGCCGATATCGGTCTTGGCCGCCTGATCGGCCGCGGCCTTTTCCTCGCGCTTCTTCAACTCCAATTCATAGAGTTTGGCGCGCAGCATCTGCCAGGCTTGCGCCCTATTGCGATGCTGCGAGCGGTCGTTCTGACACACCACCGCGATGTTGGTCGGGATGTGGGTGAGCCGGATCGCCGATTCGGTCTTGTTGACGTGCTGGCCGCCGGCGCCGCCCGACCGCATCGTATCGACGCGCACGTCCGCTTCATTGATGTCGATTTTGATGGCGTCGTCGACGACCGGATACACGTTCACGCTGGCGAACGAGGTGTGCCGCCGTGCATTGGAATCGAACGGCGAAATGCGCACCAGGCGATGCACGCCGTTCTCGGTCTTGAGCCAGCCATACGCATTGCGGCCCTTGATCTCGATGGTGGCGGATTTGATGCCGGCCTCTTCGCCCTGGGTCTCTTCGATGAAATCGACCTTGAAGCCGTGCGCTTCCGCCCAACGCGTATACATCCGCAACAGCATCGAGGCCCAGTCCTGGCTTTCGGTGCCGCCGGCGCCGGCATGGACTTCGAGAAAGGTATTATTGTTGTCGGCCTCGCCCGACAGCAGCGCCTCGAGTTCGCGGCGCGACACTTCCGCCTTGAGCTTGCGCAAGCTCTCTTCCGCTTCGGCGATGACGCCTTGATCTTTCTCGGCCTCACCAAGCTCGATCAGCGTCAGCTGATCGTCGAGTTCCTGCGTGATGCGGGCGAGCGCGGTGAGATTGTCGTCGAGCGCGGTACGCTCCTGCATCAAGCGGCTGGCGCGTTGCGGATCGTTCCAGAGATTGGAGTCTTCGGCCTGCCGGTTCAGCTCGGCTAGCCTTGCGCGCGCCTTATCGACGTCAAAGATGCCTCCTCAGCAGCGCGAGCGACTGCTTGATCTCTTCGACGATGGTTTCGATTTCCGCGCGCATGTGGTCCAGGACTCGGTAATCAGCAATCGGTAGTCAGATAAGACGAGTCAGCAGACACCGCAATTCCTTATTCTAATCCCTGACGTCTGACGTCTGACCGCTGATTTCTGATCTCAGTACAATCCGCCGGTCCCAGTGCGAACGACATCGCCGCTGTCGGGCACGGCTTGCGACGTAGGCGCACCGTTGGTCGTATCCGCGCCGATCACCGAATAGCTGTCGGGCGGCGCCGTGCCGGGCTTGAAGGCTTCGAGAATGACCTTCGGATCCCCGGGACCGGCGCGCATGCCGGTGTGGGCATCGACGCGAATGAGCTTGATGCCGGGCGGCACCGGGAACGGAATAGGCGGTTTATCGGCCAGCGCGACCTTGAGGAAATCGCGCACCACCGGCGCCGCGAGATGACCGCCGGTCGCCAGGCGCGCAATGTGGCGCGGCTTGTCGTAGCCCATATAGATGCCGCACACGATGTCGGGCGAATAGCCGATGAACCACACGTCTTTTTCGTCGTTGGTGGTGCCGGTCTTGCCGGCGATCGGCTTGCCGACATCACGCACGACAGTTGCCGTGCCGCGCTGGACGACCCCCTCCATCAGCGAGGTGATCTGGTAGGCGGTCATCGGATCGATCACCTGCTCGCGCTTATCGACCAGCGTCGGCTCCGGCTGATTGTCCCATTTGTCGGCATCGCAACCCTGACAGTCGCGCTGATCGTGCTTGTAGATGGTGTGGCCGTAACGGTCTTGGATGCGGTCGATCAGGGTCGGAATCACGCGGCGGCCGCCGTTATCGAACATCGAATAGGCCGTCACCATGCGCAGCACGGTCGTTTCGCCGGCGCCGAGCGCGTAGGACAAATAAGGCGGCAACTCGTCATAGACCCCGAAGCGCTTGGCATATTCGGCAATCAGCGGCATGCCGACGTCCTGCGCCAGCCGCACCGTCATGACGTTGCGCGATTGTTCGAGCCCGAAACGCAGCGTCGACGGGCCGAAGAATTTGCCGCCGTAATTTTCCGGTTTCCAGATGCCGCCGCCTGCTCCCATGTCGATTTCAATCGGCGCATCCATGACGATGGTCGAGGGCGTGTAGCCGTTGTCCAGCGCCGCGGCATAGACGATGGGCTTGAACGACGAGCCGGGCTGGCGCAGCGCCTGGGTGGCGCGGTTGAACTGGCTCTGATCGAAGGAGAAGCCGCCGACCATCGCCAAAACGCGGCCGGTATGCGGATCCATCACCACCATGGCGCCCGAGATTTCCGGAATCTCGCGCAGCCGGTATTGGCCCTGCTGATCGCCCAGCGGATCGACGTAGATCACGTCACCGACTGTGAGAACCTGAGTGACTTTCGTGATCGGTTTGGACGGGCCGGTCGCCGGTTTCGCCCATTTGACGCCCTCGAGCGGGATGAGACCGATTTCGCGGTCCTTGACGACATTGCCGCCGGGATCGCGGCCGGGCTGCAACCCGATGCGCGCCGATTGATCGTCGACTTGGAGCACCACCGCCATCCGCCACGGCGCTATGTCATCGAGCGATTTCACGTCGGCGAGCTTGATCCCCCAGTCGCCGCCCACGTCGATCGTGGTCACGGGCCCCCGATAACCCTGGCTCTCGTCGAAATTGACCAGTCCATTGTTCATGGTCTGGCGCGCCAGCATTTGCAGCTTCGGATCGAGCGTGGTGCGCACCGACAACCCGCCTTCGTAGAGCTTCTTCTCTCCGTAATTATCGTAGAGGTAACGCCTCACCTCTTCGGCAAAATATTCGGCGGCAAAAATATGCGCCCCGGTCGGCCGCACGGTGACATTAAGCGGCTCTTTCTTTGCCTTGTCGGCGGCGTCGGCGGTGATGTAGCCGTCCTCCGCCATGCGGTCGATTACGTAATTGCGCCGCGCGATCGCCTCGTCGCGATGGCGAAACGGATTATAGTTGTTCGGCCCCTTGGGCAGGGCGGCGAGATAAGCGGCTTCTGAAATCGTCAGCTCGTGTACCGATTTGTCGAAATACAACAGCGACGCCGCGGCGACACCATAGGCGCCGAAACCGAGATAAATCTCATTGAGGTAGAGCTCGAGGATTTTCTGCTTTGAATAGGTGCGCTCGATGCGCAGCGCCAACAGCGCTTCTTTGATCTTGCGCTGAAACGAGACCTCGTTCGACAGCAGAAAGTTCTTGGCAACCTGCTGGGTGATGGTGGAAGCGCCCTGCGGATGGCCGCCATGGCCGTAATTCTCGACATACAACAGCCCGGCGCGGACGATGCCTTGGATGTCGACGCCGGGATGCTGGTAGAAATTCTTATCCTCCGCCGCGACAAACGCATTGGTAACGAGCCGCGGCACGGCCTGGATCGGAAGGTAGAGCCGGCGTTCGGTCGCGTATTCGGCAAGAAGCGAGCCGTCGGCCGCGTGCACCCGCGTCATCACCGGCGGCTCGTAGTCCTGAAGCTGCGAATAGTCCGGCAAATCCTTGGAGAAATGCCATAGCAAGCCCGCCGCCGCGGCAACGCCGACGATGAACAGAATCGTGCCGGCTGCGAACAGGAAGCCCAAGAATCGCAGGAGCAATTTCACTGCAACACCAATCTCATCGAGAATATCCTGGACGATGCTCCGCCATGTCTCGGCCCCGCAGAATCAAGCAGCGAGGCGCGGCATCGCAGTGTGGCAGCATTGGCTGCGGCCCGCCAGATATCCCTCTTCATCGGGTGTGGTCGCTTGGTTTTTTGTTCAAACTGAGGCCAATTTGGTGCCTGGAGCGTCAATTCGCGCCGGCGCGGGCGCCGGCCGTGTGCGAGGAGAAATAGCCGTCGACGGCTGAGGCAATCGAGTCCGCCGTGTGGTCGCGCCAGGCGTCCGACAGCAGCGATTGCAGGTCCTGCTTATTTGACACATAGCCGAGCTCGACCAGGACCGACGGCACGTCCGGCGCGCGCAACACCCGGAACCCTGCCGACTTGATCGGATCCTTGTGCAGCCGGGTCGCGTCCTTCATCTCGCCGACCAATTTGCGCGCAAATTGCACTGAAAAGGTCTTGGTTTCGCGCTGCGCAAGGTCGATGAGAATACCGGCGACGTCTGCCGGTTCCTGGGTGAGATCGACGCCGGCAATCACGTCGGAGCGGTTCTCCTGCTCGGCCAATTGCGCAGCTTGCGGGTCCGAAGCGGTTTCCGACAAGGTGTAGACCGTCGCGCCCTGGGCATCGCCCTCCTTGTGCGGCAATGAATCGGCATGGATCGACACGAACAACGCGGCGCTGGCGCTGCGCGCGATCTGCACGCGATCGGCGAGCGGCACGAATGTATCGTCGGTGCGCGTCATCAGCACCCGGTACTTGCCCGATGCCTCGATGCGCGCGCGCAAACGCTTGGCGAAATCGAGCACGATGTCCTTTTCGCATTCGCCGTTGGGACCCTTGGTGCCGGTGTCGATGCCGCCGTGGCCGGGATCGAGCACCACAAGCGGCCGCGGATCGGCCGTATCGGCCTGTGGCTGGCGGGGAACATCGGCGGGAGCCGCTTTTTCCTCGACTACAACGGTGTGCTGAAAAGTGTCGCGGTCGGTCGGAACGAGATCGAGCACCAGCCGGGCCGGAGCGCCGTCCGCGGCATCGATGACGAAGGCCTTATCGACGCGCGCCGGCTTGACGAGATCGAACACCATCCGCGAACCGCCCGGCATCACCAGTCCGAAGCGAAACGCCTTGATCAGGCCGCGTCCGCCGTCGCCGGTCTTTGGCGGCAGCTGGAATGTCACTTGGGGGATGTCGAGGACGACCCGGTAGGGATCAGCCAGGGTGAAGACCCGCAGATCGATTTTGCGGCTCAAGTCCATAACGAGACGGGTCTGCGCCTCGTCGCCGCCGAGCCGGATGTCGGTCGCCACCGGGAATGAGTCGGAGGCCGGAGCCGCCGTGGGCTGTTCGGCCGCGATCGCCGCGCCGGCCAAGAGGACGCCGAGGAAGGCCCACAGCGCCGCGCGGACAGCCATCGGTTTTGACCCCATCGTGCCCCTCTTACTTCATTAGGGACGCGTGGTTAACTCAAACTTAAGGCTTGGCGGAACTGGCCTTGTGACTCGCTAAATACACCCCCCATCAAGCCAAATCCCACAGATCACTTGCCAATTCAGTGCCGGCGGTCTTATGAAGGACGTGCTAACGGTGAAAGGTTCCGGTTGTGTCGCGTTAGGGCATCCGGCACGTCTGCTGGACGTTAAGCCCGCCACAATGGTTCCCCGAGGAAGATGACGGGAGCGAGGCGGGCGCGGCTTTCGAATCGCTCCGGCGCCATGGCCGCAACAACAGCCATGGTCGCAAACCACTTGGCGCGGACGAAGACGCAAGCAGCGTCGATGTCCTCGGACTAAGACAGCCGGAACCCCGCGCGCGACGTGCGTGCCAGCAGAGCGCAAAGCTCTTTGGAACAATGTCGCGCAGGCCGTGAGCGTAAGAACGGAATTGCGGCCGCGTCCACGCGGCCGCCCTCATCGCGGTTTGGAGTTTATGTACGAGGCTCAAGTTCAGGTTCGATCGATTGGCTCGGCAGCGTTCATGCGGCGCTCGCCGGCTTTCGGACCTTTGCCGCTTGAGGCGCTCGTTGTTTCCGATCCGTCCCTTTCACCTACAATCGGGCTGCCACCTGCGTTGCGCGCCGATGCGGCGCGCAAGCGCGCGGGTCCGTCCCCCACGAGATTAGACAATGGCCAACAAAATGCTCATCGACGCGACCCATCCGGAGGAAACCCGGGTGGTCGTATTACGCGGCAATCGCGTCGAAGAATTCGACTTTGAGTCCGC
>Ga0181537_10002334_pt1 | contig 16773 bp, 11 predicted proteins | sample PEATcosm2014_Bin_39_FD_119765 | JGI IMG/M metagenome (GOLD analysis project Ga0181537, IMG submission 119765) | Peatland microbial communities from MTU Mesocosm Facility, Houghton, MI, USA - PEATcosm2014_Bin23_10_metaG | ecosystem: Environmental > Terrestrial > Soil > Wetlands > Peat | place... | reverse complement strand
TCCTGGGATTTCGGCAATTACCGGGACAAAATCCAGGCCGATGCCGACGCGGCGGCGGTGTTCGCGCCCGGCGGCACCATGCTGGGCCTCGGGCAAACCCTGAAATTGCCCGCCTTGGCCGAAACCCTGAAGCGCATCGTCCAACACGGCCGCGCCGGGTTTTACGAAGGTTTTGTCGCGCAGGATATCGTCGCCAAGCTCAACGCCTTGGGCGGTTTGCACACGCTCGAGGATTTCGCGGCGCAGAAAAGCGAATATGCCGAGCCGGTCTCGACGAATTATCGCGGCCACCAGGTGTTCGAATGCCCGCCCAACGGCCAGGGTCTTAGCGCGTTGATGATGTTGCGCGTGCTCGAAGGCTACGATCTCTCCGGCGATAAATTATCAGAGGCCGACCGGATTCACCTTCACGCCGAGGCCTGCAAGGCGGCCTATCGCGCGCGCGACAATTTCGTCGGCGATCCGCATTTCACCGCGGTGCCGGTGGAGCGGCTCTTGTCCGACGGCTATGCCGCCGGCGTGCGCGCCAAGATCAAGCTCGACCGCGCCTCCGAGCCGGTGTTGTGGGACGAGGCCGAGCACAAGCACACGGTCTATCTCTGCATCGTCGACCGCGACCGCAATGCGATCTCCTTCATCAATTCGCTGTTCGACGAATTCGGCTCGGGTCATCTGGCGCCCAAAAGCGGCGTGCTGCTGCACAGCCGGGGAAAAATCTTCCGCACGGCGCCCGGCCATCCTAATTCCATCGCGCCCGGCAAGCGTCCCTTGCACACCATCATCCCCGGCATGGTGATGAAAAACGGCAAGGCAACGATGCCCTTCGGCGTCATGGGCGGGCATTACCAAGCCAATGGCCACGCGCATTATCTGTCGCAGCTTTTCGACCGGGGATTGGATCCCCAGGCGGCGGCCGAAGCGCCGCGCAATTTCGCCTTTGACGGCGTGTTGCAATTGGAACGCGGGATTTCCGAAGACGTGGCGCAGGATCTGGCGCGGCGCGGCCATAACATCGTCCGGCCGGTGAAGCCCTTGGGCGGGGCGCAGGCGATCTGGATCGACCACGGCAAGGGCACGCTCACCGGCGGCTCCGACCCGCGCAAGGACGGCATGGCGCTGGGCTATTAATCCATAGCCGTTAATCCACATCTGGGACAAAGAGCCGCTTGGCATAAGCCGCGCGCTCGCGTAGAAAGCACCGCCGTCCCGGAGTGGAATCGTTCCACTTCCACAGGAAAATTGGGGTTATATCGTCGGCGCGTTTTGCCGATACTGCGCAGCAATGACCGAACTTCGTCTCAAACATCAACTGGCTTTCGAGGATTTGTACCGGCGCGACGGGCTGATCCGTCTCGATGCCGCCTTCGTGGCACATCTGAAAGCGGGCGATGCCGGCTTGGCCCAACGCCTGGTCGAGGCGCGCGCCAATCCCGAAACGCTCGAAGCCAAGGCGGAATCCGATCTGTTGATCGACATCGCTCCGCATCTCGACGATTTCATCGGCGAGTTTTTCGGCATTGCCGACGAGATGCGCGAGCTCCAGGCGGGTCACAATATTCTGGCGCCGTTGCACGGGGTGAAACGGCTTTTCGTCCATCGCCGGGTGGCGAAAAGCGTGAAGCCGGAACAGGCGAAGGATTTCGACGGCCCGGCCTTGGCGCGTGAACTGGAAAAGCTGCTCGGTGAAAATCTGACCGAGCTGGTCTTCGCCAAGCATGTGACCGAATGGATGAAGGACGAGGCGAAATACGCGGCCGAACTCGACCTCGCCACGCGTTACGCCGCCTGGGCGATCTATTCCCCGGCGGGCAAGGCCAAGCATCATGACGGCGTGTTGTTCAAGCTGCCGCACAAGACCGATCCGATGCATTTGGTCGCCACCCAGACGATCAAGACCGGCGGCGCCGATGCTCTGCGCTTCCCGCCCGAAAAATGGCGGCGGCGCGAGGGCTTCGGCCTCACCGATACGGGGATGGATCTGACCGGCGCGCTCGACCAGTCGAATTACTGCATCTGGTGCCACGAGCAGGGCAAGGATAGCTGTTCGCACGGACTCAAAGACAAGAAAACCGGGATCTACCAGAAAAGCGGCTTCGGCGTGACGCTCGCCGGCTGTCCCCTGGAAGAAAAGATTTCCGAGATGAACATGACCAAGTCGCGCGGCTATTCCGTCGGCGCGCTGGCCATCGCCATCGTCGATAATCCGATGGTCGCGGCCACCGGTCATCGCATCTGCAACGACTGCATGAAGGCCTGCATCTATCAAAAGCAGGAGCCGGTCGATATTCCGCAGGTCGAAACCCGCACCCTGAAGGACGTGTTGAATCTGCCCTGGGGTTTCGAGATCTATGGGCTGCTGACGCGCTGGAACCCGCTCAATCTGCGCCGGCCCGTGCCCAAGCCGGAAACCGGATACAAGGTGCTGGTGGTCGGCCTGGGCCCGGCGGGATTCACGCTCGCCCATCATCTGATGAATGACGGCCACCATGTCATCGCCATCGACGGATTGAAGATCGAGCCGCTGCCCAAGGAAATTTCCGGCGTCGATCTGACCGGGGCGCGCTATCCGTTCAAGCCCATCCGCAACGTGACCGAGCTTTACGAATCGCTCGACGACCGGGTCATGGCCGGGTTCGGCGGCGTCGCCGAATACGGCATCACCGTGCGCTGGAACAAGAATTACCTGAAGCTCATCCGCCTGCTGCTGGAGCGCCGCCCGCGCTTCACCATGTTCGGCGGCGTGCGTTTCGGCGGCACGCTCACCATCGATGACGCTTTTGATCTCGGCTTCGATCACATCGCGCTCTGCGCCGGGGCCGGGCGGCCGACCATCGTGCCGATGAAGAACGGCCTCGCGCGCGGCGTGCGCCAGGCCTCGGATTTCCTCATGGCGTTGCAATTGACCGGTGCCGCCAAGACCGACAGCCTGGCCAACATCACCGTGCGCCTGCCGGTGGTGGTGATCGGCGGCGGCTTGACCGCGGTCGATACCGCCACGGAATCCCTGGCCTATTACCCGGTGCAGGTGGAGAAATTCCTCAAGCGCTACGAGATCCTGGTGGCCGAGCGCGGTGAAAGCGCGGTGCGCGCGAGCTGGAGCGCCGAAGACACCGCCATCGCCACGGATTTCATCGCCCATGCCAAGGCGTTTCGCGCCGAACGCGAAGCCGCCAAGCGCGAAGGCCGCGCGGCCAAGATCGTCGAGCTGATCGATAGCTGGGGCGGCGTCACCATCGCCTATCGCCGCCGCCTGATCGACGCGCCGAGCTACACCCTCAATCACGAGGAAGTGGCCAAGGCAATGGAAGAGGGCATCCGCTTCGCCGAAGGCCTGTCACCCGAGGCGGTGGAATTGGACGGCTTCGGCCATGCCGCGTCGCTGACGCTGATGCGCCACGGCGCGTCCAAGCCCGAACGGGTTTCGCTGCCGGCGCGCACCATCCTGGTCGCCGCCGGAACCCAGCCCAATACCGTGCTTGGCCGCGAAGACCCGTCTCATATCGTGCTCGACGGTAAATATTTCCAGGCGCTGGACGAGGAAGGCAACCCGGCGAGCCCGGAACCGGTGGCCAAGCCCGCCGCGGTCCATGTGCTGACCAGCCGCACCGCCGATGGCCGCGCCATCAGCTTCTTCGGCGATCTGCATCCGTCCTTCTCGGGCAACGTGGTGAAGGCGATGGGCGGCGCCAAGCAAGGCTATCCGGTGGTGAGCCGCATGCTCCACCGCCGCGAACCGGTCGGGCCGAAGCCCACGGAACTGATGACGCGGCTGAACCATGATCTGCGCGCCACGGTGCACGATGTCGCGCGGTTGACGCATAACATCGTCGAAGTGGTGGTGAAGGCGCCGGCCGCCTCGCGCGCCTTCCATCCCGGACAGTTCTACCGCCTGCAAAATTACGAGACGCAAAGCCCCGTGATCGACGGCACCCGCCTTGCCATGGAAGGCCTGGCGCTGACCGGCGCCTGGGTCGACCGCGAAAAGGGAATCATTTCGACAATCGTCCTGGAGATGGGCGGCTCGTCCGATCTCTGCATGCTGCTGGAAAAAGGCGATCCGGTGATCTTGATGGGGCCGACCGGAACGCCGACCGAAACGCCGGGGGACGAAACCGTGCTGCTGGCCGGCGGCGGCCTGGGCAATGCCGTGTTGCTGTCGATCGGCAAGGCGCTGCGCGAGGCGGGTTCCAAGGTGCTTTATTTCGCCGGCTACAAGCATGTCGCCGACCGCTACAAGGTGGCCGAGATCGAAGCCTGCGCCGATACGGTGGTGTGGTGCTGCGACCAGGCGCCGGGCTTCACGCCCACGCGCCAGCAGGATCGCGCCTTCACCGGCAATATCGTCGCCGCGATCTCGGCTTACGGGACGGGTAAGCTGGGGCCCGCGCCAATCGCCTTGAACACGATCGATCGCCTGATCGTCATCGGCTCGGACGGCATGATGAACGCGGTTTCCCAGGCGCGGGATGGCGTGCTGAAACCCTTATTGAAGCCCGGCAACCGCGCCATCGCCTCGGTCAATTCGCCGATGCAATGCATGATGAAGGAAATCTGCGCCCAATGCCTGCAGGTGCAGAAAGACCCCGTCACCGGTGCCGAAACCGTGGTGTTCACCTGCTTCAACCAGGACCAGCCGCTGGAGCAGGTCGATTTCAAATGCCTGCGCGAGCGTTTGGGACAGAACGCGCTCGAGGAAAAGCTCGGCGCGCTATGGATCGACCGCTGCCTGCGGCATCTCGGCGCGCGCCGCGCCGCCGAATAGGCCGCAGCCGGATAATTGCTTTAAATCCAATTTGGTAAACGGTTTTCTTCGCGCGAGTCGCGGCTATTCGGCCGCTTCGTCCATGCGCGACCAGGTTCCATCGCGCAAGGCTTCGAGCGGCCGGAAGCGCGCCTTATAGGCCATCTTGGCGCTGGCCTTGATCCAATAGCCCAAATAGACGTAAGGCAGGCCGCGCCGCCGCGCCTCGTCGATCAGCGCCATCACCAGCATGGTACCGAGGCCGCGCTTGGTCTCGCCGGGATCGTAATAGCTGTAGACCGCCGAAATCCCATCATCGAGCACATCGGCGAGACAAGCGCCGCGCAACTCGCCGCCGCTTTCGCGCAAGGTGACAAGCCTTGTCAGCAGCGGGCTGTCCTCGACCATCGCCCGGTAATCGCCGAAAATCATCGCCGCCATGTCGCTGTCGGCGTGGCGCGAGCGCTGATAACGCTGGAACAGGCGGAATTGTTCGAAATCGGCGCGCGGATTTTCGGCCAAGGCGGCGAGATCGCGATTGAGATTGCGGATGCGGCGCTGCGAACGGCTTTCGGCGAAATCCGCCACCGCGATGCGCACCGGCACGCAGGCCGAACAACCCGAGCAAGCGGGGCGATAGGCCAACGCATGGCTGCGGCGGAAGCCGGCGCGCGAGAGATCGTTGTAGAGAGTTGCCCCAAAACTGCCGAACAATTCGGTGACCAGCTTGCGTTCACCGCGGCCGGAAACATAGGGGCAGGGCAGGGTGCCGGTCGCGAAGAAATGTTGCGGCGGGATCAGTTCGATCGCCACTCTCGTTGAGCCGCCACGCCCTTCGGGCATTCTGCCTTACCTCCTTTGCCGTGACGGATTATGGAATGCCGCCGGGCCAAGGCGCAAGCCCGTGTCCCGCGCCCTTTAAAAAATGCTATAGCCGCTGGGATAATTTCAACGAGGATCGGGCCAAACGCGCCCGCCAACAGGGAGAATCCGATGGTTGCTTATCTAATCTCGGAAATCGACGTCACCGACTCCACGGCCTATGAACCCTATAAAAAAGCGGCCAGCGAATCGATTGCCAAGCATGGCGGAAAATATGTCGTGCGCGGCGGCAAGTCCATCGCGCTGGAAGGTGCCGCGCCCAAGCGCATCATCGTGCTGGAATTCCCCAGCATGGAAGCCGCCCAGGCATTTCATCAATCACCCGATTACCAAGCGGCGATTCCGCTGCGTAAAAAGGCGGCCGCCAACAGCCGGTTGTTCATCGTCGAGGGTCAGTAACCGCGCGGAGCAAATGTCACGGCGGAGCCAGAACGAGCGTGCCACCGCTGGCATCGCCGCCGAAGCGGACGTAATCGACGTTGCGCCAAGGCGTCAGCAGATCCGCCCAATGCGGCGAGACCGGATTGCCGGATTGCCCCGGCACCACCATGAAGCGCGCATCGTCGGGCGCGGCCATGTCGACGATCATGCGCATCACCGGGCCGTGACGGTCGGCGAAGGGCGCGTCGTCGTCGTTGACGAAAAACGCGCCGGCATTGACCGTGTCGATGCCGCCATCGGCAGCGATGCTGGGCGTCAGCCAGTCGCGCAGCCGCGGCAGCTTCGACCACAGCGGATGCTCGAACAAAGCGCGGTGCGCATGGCCCCAGCTCCAGCCCGCCGGATTGGAGCCGTAGCGCGCCGAGAGATCGTCGAGCGCGCGGTCGAGCGATTGCGCCAAGGCGCCGCCGCAACCCGAAGCGCCGCACCAATCGGGATGCGCCGTCAAAACCGCGCGCACCGCATCGGGGCGCAGGCCCCAATAATCCTCGAAATCGGGACCGAGCTTCGGCGCGAACAGCGTGCGATTCAACTCGCGCAGCCAGGCGCTGAAGATCAGCGGCTCGGGCTTGTCGCGGTCCATGTGACCGTCCCAGGCGCGCAAACTGTCCATCGCCGATTGAGCGCGCGGATTGGAAGGCAAAGTGGCCAGCATCAAGGGCAGCAAATCGCGCGCCATCAGCGAGAGCGTGTCGCCTTGAATCTTCGCCATGCTGTCGGGCGATTGTTTGGGCTTGGCATCGAGCAGCGCCGCGATGCGTTCCGCGCGGTTGGGCAAATCCCAGTCGCGGCTCAGGAAATAGCCGTAGTTCTTGGGCACGATGCGGTTATTGGCGGTGACCAGGCGTTGCAGCGGCGGATCGTAGACGCTCGGCAAGTCGGCGAAGGGGATATAACCGGTCCAATCGTGATCGCCGCTCCAACCCGGCGATGGCAGCCAGCCATCGCCCGAGGCGCGGATCGGCACGCGCCCGGGCGCGAAGAACCCGATATTTCCGGCGGCGTCGGCGTAGAGAATATTCTGCTGCGGCGCCACCCAATCCTTCAACGCCGCCAGGAAATCGTTCCAATTCGCGGCGCGGCCGACGCGCCAGATCGCCTCGGGCGTGCGGTCGTCGGGCGAGAGCCACGTGGTCTCCAACGCCAGAACCTCGCCGCCGGGCGCGTTCAATCCGGCCAGATCGGAAATCACCGGGCCGTGGCGCGTCGAGCGGATGGTGATGGTGACCGGCGCGGCATTGCGGACTTGTATTTCCTCCTGCCGGACATCAAAGGGCAATGAGCCGCCGGGCGCCAGATAATGCGTGGGATCCTCGGGATCGGGTTTCTCGATGAACAGATCTTCCACATCGCTGGTTGTTGTGGTGAAGCCCCAGGAAATGCGGTCGCTATGGCCGATGACGACGAAAGGCGCGCCGGGTGCCGTGACGCCGGCGAGATCGAGCGTCGGCGTTTTGAGGCGCGCGAGATACCAGGTGCCCGGCGACGAAAAACCGAGATGCGTGTCATTGGCCAGGATCGGCTTGCCCGATTGGCTGCGCTTTCCCGAAACCGCCCAGTTGTTCGATTCATATTCGGGTTGGTCGCCGCCCGGCGGCAAGGCGGCTTCGAGCGCGTCGAGCGCATCGAGCGGCAGGCCCTGGAGCTGTGCTCGTTCGCCGGAAGGTGTCGGCGCGTCGTCGGGATAGGGCGGATAGAGCACGTCGAGATTATCGAGCGATACATGCTGCAGCATGCGCATGCGTTGCAGTTCGCCGCGGTAATCGCCGGTGAGCTGCAAATCCATGATCTTGCCCCAGACCAGGGAATCCGCCGGGGTCCAGGGCTCGGGCGCCGCACCCACCATGTAATATTCCGGTGGCAACGCGCCGCGCCGGGACGCGAGATAGGCGTTGACCCCCGCGGCATAGGCATCGAACACCGCGCGCAATTCAGGTGAGAGATTGGCGTATTGCGCCTGCGCCGCGCGGTAAAGCCCGAGGGTGCGGGTGAAACGGTCGATCGGCAGCGCCGCCTCGCCATACCATTCCGCCAACCGGCCTTGGCCGTAGCGCCGCATCAAATCCATGGCGTAAAGCCGGTCCTGGGCGTGAAGGAAACCGAGCGCGAAGGCGGCGTCGGGATCGTTTTGCGCGGTGATGGTGGGAATGCCGACGGCGTCGCGGGTGATGGTGACCGGGGCGGTCAAACCGGTCAGCACCAACTGGCCGTCGGTCTGCGGCAGCGAGCTTTTGATCCAGAGATAACCGGCACCGCCCGCGCCGATAACGAAGGCCAGCAGCAGAATCAGGAACCCGAACGCAAAGCGGCGGAGAGACGAACGCGTCCGCCAGCTTGCCGGGTTTTTCCGCCGTTTTCTTTTCAACTGAGGTTCAGGATGATGGTCTTCTTGTGGGTGAAATGCTCGAGCATGGATTCGAGCGAGGCTTCTTTCCCGAGGCCGGAATTCTTCACCCCGCCATAGGACATGTTGGCCTGCACCACCAGATTCTGGTTCACCTGCACCAACCCGGCTTCGAGCCGCTGCGTGGCATCGAGTGCGGTTTTCAGATCCTTGGTCCAGATCGTGGCGGCGAGACCGAATTCGGTGTCGTTGGCCTGGGCAATCGCGTCTTCGTATTCCTTGAACTTGATCACGCAGGTCACCGGGCCGAAGATTTCCTCGCGCGCCAGTTTGTTGTCATTGGTCATGCCGGTGAAGATCACCGGCTGCACGAAATAACCCTGGGCCAGCTTCGCGTCCTTGGGCAGGGCCGAGCATTTATTGGCCTTGGCGCCGGGGCTTTTTTCGCCGAATTCGATGTAGGATTTCACCTTGTCGTATTGTTGTTTCGAGATGATCGAGCCGATATCGGTCGTCTCGTCCAGCGGATCGCCCATTTTCATCGCGTCGACCTTGGCCTTGAGCTTCGATACGAAAGCGTCGTGGATCGATTCATGGACGAAGATGCGCGAGGCGGCGGTGCAGCTTTGCCCCTGGCGGGTGAAGCGCATGCCCACGATCGCGCCATCGACCGCCTTTTCCAGATCGGCGTCGCCCATCACCAGCATCGGGCTCTTGCCGCCCAATTCTAGTGTGACCGGAATAAGCTTTTGTGACGCCGCGGCATAGACCATTTTCCCGGTTTCGACCGAGCCCGTGAAGGTGACCTTGCCCACGCCCTTATGCGCCACCAGCGGCGCGCCGCATTGCGGGCCGTCGCCGGAGAGGATGTTCAACACGCCGGGCGGCAAAACCTGATTCATGATCTGGCAGGCGCGCAGCACGGTGAGCGGCGCCTCTTCGGCGGATTTCACCACCACCGAGTTTCCGGCCACCATCGCCGGCGCGATTTTGAGCGCCATCAGCAGCAGCGGCACGTTCCAGGGAATGATCGCGCCCACCACGCCGATGGGCTCGCGCTGGGTCAGTGTCAGCATGCCCGGCTTGAAGGGAACGGTCTCGCCCTTCAATTCCGAGCCGAGCCCGCCATAGAACACCAGCACGTCGGCGAAGACGCCGGCTTCGACCCGGCTTTCGGTGCGGATGGCTTTCCCGGTCTCGAGCGTGATGAGCCGCGCCAATTCCTCGACATGATCGCCGAGCAAGCGGCCGCATTCCTGCACCAGCCGGCCGCGTTCGCGCGGTGCCACCTTGGCCCAGGCCTTTTGCGCCTTTTGCGCCGCCGCCACCGCGATTTCGACATCGGCCGACGCGCCATCGGCGGCTTCGCCCACAATTTCCTGATTGGCCGGGTTGACCACCTTGAAGGTTTTGCGCGACGCGGCCGGAATCATGGCGCCGTCGATCAGCAGCTTGTTCGACATCTCGCGCGCCAAGGCGCGCGGATCGAGCACGGGCGACAGGCGGTTTTGCAGCACGAACGGGCTCCCGGGTTTATGGACTTCTTACGCTATTGGCCCCAAGTGTAAGCCGGGATGGGCGCTTCTTAAAGCCCCAGCTCTTTCAAGATGGCGGCGCGGTCGGCGTCGAGCGCGGGGGCCGGATCATGTGTCGCGGGTTCGGGAAACCCCGAAATCTTGAGCGGATTGCCGGCGAGTTTCAACGGTCCGGCAACCGGATCGTTCACCGTCACCAGCATGTTGCGGGCATCCACCTGGGGATGGGATATCGCCTGGGCGATGTTGTTGATCGGCCCGGCGGGTACCCCGGCCTTTTCGAAAACCTCGAGCCAATAGGCAACCGGCTTGGCGCGCAGCACCGCCTCGATCTCGACCTTCAATTGCGGCTGATTGCGCAGACGCAAATCGTTGCTGGCGTAATCCGGGTTCTTGCCCATCTCGGGCTTGCCAAGCGCGTCGCAAAGCTGCTTGAACAAATGATCGTTGCCGGCGGCAATGATGACGTAATGGTCGGAGGCGGCGAAGGCCTCGAAGGGCGTGATGGTGGGGTGGCGCGCGCCCAACGGGCCGGGAATTTCGCCGGTCACGGTGTAGCGCATGATCGCGTTTTCAAGGAGCGCCAGCTGGCAATCGAACATGGCGATGTCGACCTTGGTGGCTTCGCCGGTCTTCTCGCGGTGGAGCAGGGCGGCGTTTACCGCGATGGCGGTGTAAAGCCCGGCGCCGAGATCGCCGATCGAGGCGCCGACCCGCGCCGGCGGCTGGCCCTTATAGCCGGTGACCGACATGATCCCGCCCAATCCCTGCACCACCATGTCGTAAGCCGGACTGCCCGAAGACGGCCCGGTATGACCGAAGCCCGAGGCCGCGGCGTAGATCAGCCGCTTGTAGCGCGCATGGAGGGTGTCCCAGCCATAGCCGAATTTTTCCATGGTGCCGGGGCGAAAATTCTCCACCAGCACGTCGGCTTTTTCCAAAAGCTTCTCGAAGATGACCTTGTCGGAGGCGTTGCGCAGATCCAGCGCGATCGATTGCTTGCCGCGATTGACCGAGGCGAAATATGTCGAGGCGCCGCCGCGAAACGGCCCGTATTCGCGCGCGTCGTCGCCCTTGCCCGGAGCCTCGACCTTGATCACCCGCGCGCCGAGCTGGGACATCAAAAATGTGCAATAAGGACCGGCGAGGATGCGGGAAAGATCGACGACGGTGACGCCCGAAAGCGGCCCTTTGACGGCCATATTATCCAACCTATTCTTGCCAACGACGGTAAATGCTTTTCTTGCTCTTGGTCTTAAACCATGACGCGGGCCCCGTCCATGACCTCTCTTGATCGGACGATCACCACGGGCGCAATCTAGAGGGGTGGCGATGATCGAACGGACAATCGAGCTGCCGGGGCCGCCCGCCCATCGTCTGACCTATTACGACTGGCCGGGCCCTCAAGGGGCGCCCGCCGTGCTGTGCATCCACGGCCTGACACGCAACGGCCGCGATTTCGATGTCCTGGCCCGGGAACTTTCGGCGGATTTCCGAATCATCTGCCCGGACATGGCCGGGCGCGGCAAAAGCCAATGGCTCGACAATCCCGCTTTCTATGCCTATCCGCTTTATTTGGCCGACATGGCCGTGCTGGCCGCATCGCTTGGATTGCAGCGCATCGACCTGGTCGGCACCTCGATGGGCGGGCTCATCGGCATGATCTGGGCGGCCCAACCGTTCAATCCCATCCGCAAGCTGGTGATCAACGATGTCGGGCCGCTGATCGCCAAGCAAGGATTGAAACGCATCCGCCGTTATGCCGGGCTCGATCCGAGTTTCAAGGATCTGGCCGGACTCGAAGCCGTGTTGCGCCGGGCCTTTGCCGCTTTCGGCCCGTTGACCGACAAGGTCTGGCGCGAGATGGCGGAACACAGCGCGCGCGTGAAACCCGATGGCAAGCTCGGCTTCGCCTATGATCCCAAGATCGCGAAGCCGTTCAAGAAGGGCTGGTTCGTCCGCGACATCGATCTCTGGCAATATTACGACGCGGTTTCTTGCCCGACCCTGGTGCTGCGCGGCGCCGAATCCGACATCTTGCGCGCTTCGGACGCGCGGAAGATGACCCAGCGCGGCCCGCGCGCCAGGCTCATCGAATATCCCGGCATCGGCCATGCGCCGTCCTTGACCGCGCCCGACCAGATCAAGGCGGTGCGCGATTTCCTGATCGACCATGCCTGATACGCATCGGCCCAATCTCGACTTGCCCGAGTTTCGACCGCGTTTCCCGTGGTGGGGGCCGGATTTACAGACCATGCGCTGCTTGATGGTGAAAAGCCGCGCGAAGATCGACCGCTACGATCAGGAGCGGATTTTGATACCCCTCAAGGACGGCAGCGGCGACACCATTTCCGCCGCGCTCAGCCGCCCGCGCGGGGAGACGACACGGCCGCTGACCGTGCTGATCCACGGTCTCACCGGGCTCGAGAACAGCTTCTACATGCGCCAAAGCGCCGGGCATTTCCTGGCGCTGGGCTATCCGGTGCTGCGGCTCAATCTGCGCGGGGTGGGGCGGTCGCGGCCGCTTTGCGCGACGCAATACCACGCCGGCAGCAGCGGCGATCTCGCGAAAATTTTCTCTGGCCTGCCGGAAGAACTCACCAAGCGCGGCCTGGCGGCGGTGGGTTATTCGTTGGGCGGCAATCTGCTCTTGAAATATCTCGGCGAGAGCGGCGGCAAGACGCCGCTTCTTGCTGCCGCCACGGTGTCGGCGCCGCTCGATCTCGCCGTTTCGGCGCGGCGGCTGAACCACTGGCGTAATACGCTCTATCAGCGCTATCTGCTGTTCTACATGAAAACCGAGGCGGTGGCGCCGGAAGCCAAGCTCACCGCAGCCGAGCGCAAGACGGTATTGCGTACGCGCAGCGTGTGGCAATTCGACAACGATTACAGCGCCAAGCGCGCCGGGCTCAATGACGCCGCGGAATATTACGCGCGCTTTTCATCCGGAAGATTTCTCGCGGGCATAACGGCGCCCGTGCTGTTGCTTCACGCGCGCGACGATCCCTGGATTCCAGCCAGTTCCTATGACGCGATCGATTGGAGCCGGTATCCGAATTTGCGTCCCGTGCTTACCGCTCGTGGGGGGCATATCGGATTTCACGGCCGCGACCGCACCGCCTGGCACGATCTTGCCATCGCGCGGTTTTTCGCTGGGTTCAGGCCGGCTTAAAAATCAACCCTGCTTGAGAATCCGGGCAGCTTCGATGGCGAAATATGTCAGCACGCCATCGGCGCCGGCGCGCTTGAATCCGAGCAAGGTTTCCATCGCCACGCTCGCATCGAGCCAGCCGCGCTCGATCGCACCCTTGAGCATCGAATATTCGCCGCTCACCTGATAGGCGAAGGTCGGCATGGCAAAGCGTTCCTTCACCCGCCAGATGATATCGAGATAGGGCAGGCCGGGCTTGACCATGACCATGTCGGCGCCTTCCTGGATGTCGAGCGCGACTTCGCGCAAAGCTTCATCGCCATTCGCAGGATCCATCTGATAGCCGCGCTTGTCGGCCTTGCCGAGCGCGTTCTTGCTGCCCACCGCGTCGCGGAACGGGCCGTAAAATCCCGAGGCGTATTTCGCGGCATAGGCCATGATCGAGACGCTATCCAACCCGGCGGCGTCGAGCGCGTCGCGGATGGCGCCCACGCGCCCATCCATCATGTCCGAAGGGGCGATCACGTCGCAGCCCGCCTCGGCCTGAACCAGCGCCTGGCGGCAAAGAATTTCCACGGTCTCGTCATTGGCGACTTCACCGCCGCGCAACACGCCGTCATGGCCGTGGCTGGTATAGGGATCGAGCGCCACGTCGCACAACACGCCGAGACCGGGATGCGCTTTCTTGACCGCGCGCACCGCGCGGCAGACCAAATTCTCGGGATTGAACGCTTCTTCGCCGCCGGGAGTTTTGAGATCGGGCGGCGTCGCCGGAAACAGCGCGATCAGCGGAATGCCGAGCTCCCTGGCCTTGCCGGCTTCGTCGACCAGTGCGGCGATCGAAAGCCGATCCACCCCTGGCATGGAGGGAATAGGCACGCGCGCGGCTTTATCGTCATGAACGAAGACCGGCCAGATCAGATCGGCGGGCGAAAGCCCGTTCTCCGCCATCAAGCGCCGCGACCAATCGTGGCGGCGGTTGCGGCGCAGACGGGTGCGCGGAAAAGCGCCCGGCGCGCGGTCCTTGCTTCCGGCGGTGGTTTTTCCACGTCTCGGTTGATCGTCCATGTTGCCGGATCATAGGCAGCGCGGCGGGCCTAGGCAACCTCCGGACGCGGCTTTATGATTTGCCCATGGCCGGTACCGGGGAAATCCGCATTTCGCGCCGGGGCGGGCTCGGGCTGATAGCGCTCAACCGGCCGAAGGCGCTCAACACCTTGTCGCTCGCCATGTACCGGGAATTCGATCCGCAGTTGATCACCTGGGGCCGCGACCCGGAAATCCACGCTATCGCGGTTAAGGGCGAGGGCGGCCGTGCCTTTTGCGCCGGCGGCGACGTGCGCGCGATCTACGAGGCGCGGCAAGGTCAGGTGGGCGATGGCGATTACAAAACAGATTTCTTCCGCGAGGAATATTCGCTGATCGCGCGCGTCCATCATTTTCCCAAGCCCTATGTCGCGCTGATGGACGGGATAACGATGGGCGGCGGCGCCGGAATTTCGGTGAACGGATCGCACCGTATCGTCACCGAGAAGACCCTGTTCGCCATGCCCGAGGTGCATATCGGGTTGTTCCCGGATGTGGGCGCCACGCGTTTCCTCGATCTGTGTCCGGGACGGATCGGGCTTTATCTGGCGCTGACGGGAAAGCGCATCGGCGCCGCGGATTGTCTTTATTGCGGATTGGCCACGCATTATGTGCCGAGCGCGCGTATTGAAGAACTTATCGAATCGCTTGCCGCGCTGCAATTTCATCCCGGCACGGCTGGGGCGCAGCTTGACGCGGTGCTGGGGCGTTTCGTTGCCGAACCGGGGCAAGCGACTTTGCCCGCGATCCAGAAGCACATTGACCGCGCCTTCGGCCGGGATTCCGCCGAGGCGATCCTGGGCGATCTTGAGAAAGAGCCGGGAGAATGGGCCAAGGAAGCGGTTGCGGCGATGAAGCGCGCCTCGCCCTTGTCGCTCAAGATCACTTTCGAACAGTTGAAGCGCGGCCACGGCATGAGCGTGGAAGAGGCGCTGACCCTCGAATACCGCCTGACCCAGCACGTCATGCAGGGGCATGATTTTTTCGAGGGCATCCGCGCCGTGCTGGTCGACAAGGACAACAAGCCGCGCTGGCAACACGCCACGCTGCGGGACGTGAGCGAGCTGGAGGTCGAGAGCTATTTCGCGAGCCTGGGCGAGCGCGAACTGAAATTCACCTGACGGGCCCCGGGCCGCAAGGCGGGAATCAGCCGCCCTTGACGCCCCAGGCGGCGAAGATCTTGTCGATGCCGGGATCGAGCTGTTTGGCGGCGGCAATATCCGCGTCGCCGCCGGCCTTGTCGTTCTTCAGCCGCTTGGCGATGCCGCGCCCATAAAGCGCGCTGATGCGCTCGGGATTGACCGCCAGCGCCGCGTCGTAATCGGCGATGGCGGATTCCGGCTGTTTCATCTTGAGATAGACGAAGCCGCGGCTGTCGAGCGAGTCATCGTCGCCGGGGCGGAGCTTGAGCGACTGGTTGCAATCCGCCAGCGCCGGCACCAATTGGCCGAGCACCGCGTAATCGAAGCAGCGATTGTCGAGCGTGGCCGCGTCGTCGGGATTGATCGCCAGCGCCTTGTTGTAATCCAGGATCGCCAAAGCGCGCTTGCCTTTGCCGTCATAGGCGTTGCCGCGGTCGATGAAGGCGTCGGCGTTGCCCGGGTCGAGCTTGATCGCCTGGGTCAGATCGGTAATGGCGTTGTCGAAATCGGTGGTCGCGAGATAGGAATCGCCGCGATGGTAATAGGCCTTGGCGAAACCGGGATAGAGCGATATCGCCTGGGCGTAATCGACGACCGATTTATCGTATGATTGCTGGTTGTCGTAGACCAGGCCGCGATCGTAATAGGCGGTCGCGTAATTCGGATCGAGCTTGATCGCCTCGCCGCAATCGTTCAAGGCGGCATCATATTGGCCTTGATCGTTCAAAAGATTGCAGCGTGTGGCGAAGCTGTCGGCGTTGTTCGGGTCGAGTTTTATTGCCTGATCGCAATCGGGCCGGGCGGCGTCGTACTGGCCACCGGCGTCATAGGCGGCGCAGCGGCTGGCGAAGGCGATGGCCTGGGTTGCGGGATCCGCGTTGTGCATTTGAGTGATGACCAGACCGCAGGCAACGATGCGGCGACTGGCATTGGCGGTCGAATCCCGGCACAGCGCTTCGTCCTGGGCCAGGCTCGGCAGCACCACTGGTGGCGGGGTTTGCGCGGCGGGTGCAGGAGCGGGAGCGGCCGAGGTGGATGATGTTACGGCTGCGGGCGTGGGTGCAGGAGCCGGAGCCGGAGCAGCAGCCGCCGGCGCTGCTGTCGTATCCGTTTCCGGAACTGGGCTTTGCGCCCAGGACGGGCCAAGACCAGCGACGGCGAAAGCCAGGACGGCCAGGCCCGCCAACATGGTCATTTTCCAATTCTTCACGCGCCTGCCCCTTACAGATTGCCTATTGACCGGGATAAAGATGATCCGTGGAGGCGATTGCTAACGAAGCCTTGCGCGGAAGGCAAGGTAAGTCGTGTTGTCTGTGTGAACCGTCGGCCAAAACTTGATCTAAATCAAAGTGCGAATGGCTCGCGCAGTCATTTTATCGGGTAGATAATCCCGGTTATCCGCAACGGAGCGATGAAGGGCCGCCGATGAGCAGTTCAGAGCGCGTTGCCGG
>Ga0181537_10002332_pt1 | contig 16775 bp, 17 predicted proteins | sample PEATcosm2014_Bin_39_FD_119765 | JGI IMG/M metagenome (GOLD analysis project Ga0181537, IMG submission 119765) | Peatland microbial communities from MTU Mesocosm Facility, Houghton, MI, USA - PEATcosm2014_Bin23_10_metaG | ecosystem: Environmental > Terrestrial > Soil > Wetlands > Peat | place... | reverse complement strand
TGCTGCACGATATCGGCAAGCTCGGCGTCAGCAATTCGATCCTCGATAAGCCCGGCAAGCTCGATCCGGACGAATGGGCCGCGATGAAAATGCACGCGGCTCACTCCGAGACGATCCTGTCGCGGATTACCGCTTTCAGCGAACTCGCGGTCATCGCAGCCGCGCATCATGAACGGCTCGACGGTAAGGGATACCCGCGGGGTATCAAGGGTGACGAGATCGCGTTGGAAACCCGTATCATAACCACGGCGGATATTTTCGATGCGTTGACGGCCGAGCGGCCTTACCGCGCAGCCATGCCTGTCGCCATGGCATTGACGACCATGGCGGAGATGGTCGATACGGCGATCGATCCCGATTGCTTTTTTGCGCTCCAGCAGGCGCTCGCAGTCATCAATCCCGCATTGGCCGCGTGACGTTTGCGCCGGCCGCCGGCGGCGGACCGTCTAGGACGCCTGCCGCAAGGGCGCCCGTGCACCACGAAGCCCGGCGAGGATTGCCTTGGCGCGCGCCATAGAAAAATCGCGCGTCTTTTTGTCGAACGCCTCGCCCGCGTCGGGCATCATGTAGCCGTGCAGCACGCCCGGAAAAATGTGCAGGTCGAGGTTTTTGGTGCGCGGCGCGATGGCGCGATAAGCGTCCTGCACATTCGCCGGAGCGGCGTGATCCTTGTCGCCCCAAATGATGCAGATGGGCGCGGTCGTGCCCTCGATGTCTGGGATATAATTGAGCAGCTGGGTGCCGTGACACGAAATCCCCGCGGCATAGCCGAGACGCTTCGGTCCGATGATGGCGTAAGGGCCGCCATAGCAGAAGCCCATCACGGCGGCGCGGCCATTGAATTGCGGCAGCGTGCGCAGATAAGCCAGCGCGTCGGCGAGGTCGGCTTCGCCGGTCTTTATTTTTTCAAGGCGCGGCTGCGAACGCTCCTTGGTGCGTTGATCGTCGCGCGTCAGCGGCCCCGGGATCGTTCGCCAGAACAGATCTGGCGCGACCACGATATAACCGTCGGCTGCGAATTCATCGGCGATGGCGCGAATGTCGGCATCGACGCCATGAACGGCGGAGGCGAGCACGATCGCCGGCACTGCGGCGTCCGACAGGCCAGGGCCTGAATTGGGCGGGACGATGTAGCAGTCGAACTCGCCGCCGCTACTAGACTTAATTTTTACGGTTTGGCCGGCGCCATGACCGGACGTGCCTCGCGCTGACATGCTTCCTCCCGCTTTTTGAATTTCGGAGATTATAGGGGATGAATGGCTTCGCAGATACCCGGGCTCGCCGGTATCCTACGCGGTGAAGTCGTGCGGTTGGAGTTCGATCGGCGCGCCGTGCGGCGTCCGGGCGCAGGCGCGGTGCCAGGCGTCGCGTGTGCGCGACAGCACCTGCGCGTCGGCAAGGCCTTTTGCGGCGACGATGCGTTCCAGCGCGGCGAGCCAGTGGTGATAATAGGTGTCGCCGATGTCAGGATCGCCGGCCGCTTGCGCTTTCTTGATCTCGTCGCCGAGTGTTGCCGCCCATTCCGTCCAGGTGAACACGCCGCGTGCGTTGAGCGACAGCGCCAACGCAAAGGCCTCCGCCTCCCATGGCGCGCCGAAGACCGGACCCTCGTCATTGCGCGGGATGCTTGGCACGGACTGGGTCGCACGAAGCGTGGCGGCGTCGGCGCTCATACCGGCTCCAGATATGGCTCGAACGCCTCGATCGAAACTTGCAACGAAGGCTCTGCGCTATCGCCCCATAATTCGCGGCCGTCGAACAGTACCGTATAAAGCCATTGCGGATCTTCGCCCTTGCCGAGCACGACCGCGTCCGGAAAGACGTGGCAGCCGCGTAGCGCCTCGACCGTTCCAACCTTGTCGCGCGCGTAGCGCGGCAGACGCGTATGCGTCGCCGGATGAATGTTCTTGGTGCGTACGCGATCGCCGGGCTTGAAACGCGCAGGAGCCGGCGCCGGGCGCGCAAACGAGCCGCGGGTCAGCGAGTTCGGCACATCCTCTACTGAGAGTTTGCGCGCTATCGCCTTGCCTGGATGGGACGCATGTCCCGCCTTTATCTCGTCGGCGCCGGCGAGACCGTATTTGACGAGGCGGGCCTCCAGTCCCAGCGCCCATTTTTTGTAATAGGAGCTGGTGAGATACACATCCGGCGGCAGCGCTTCGATCGCCGCCCGCGACTGGTCGATGTTGGTGGCGCCGGTACAAGCCATGGCCCGATTGAGCGCTAGCACGCGGCCTTCCCAGTCCGAATGGAAAACCGGCTCGTCCGGCTCCGCCTCGACTTTCCCGAAACCGTGCATGCCGCCCATGTCGTGAATGCCGTCCATCACGCGGCCTCACTCGGTTGCTTCGGTAGCCCCGTGCCGATCATGCTGTCGCGCGTGACGAGCGCGGCGAGTTGGTCTTCGCTCCAGCCCTCGGTGCCTTGCGGCCGCATCGGCAACACGATGAAGCGCGTCTCCGCGGTCGAGTCCCACACGCGGATGGCGGTGCCTGCGGGCAGCGTGACACCGAAATCCGCCAACACGCCGCGCGGATCGTTGACGGCGCGCGAACGGTAGGGTGCCGATTTGTACCAGACCGGCGGCAGGCCGAGCACCTCCCATGGGTAACAGGAGCACAGCGTGCACACGATCATGTTGTGTTGCTTCGGCGTATTCTCGACCGCGATGAGATGATCGCCGACACGATTGAGCAAACCGAGGGGCAACACGGCTTTGGTTGCGTCCTCGATCAGCGCGCGCTTGAACGCCGGATCGCTCCAGGCTTTGGCGACGACACGTGCACCGATATGGGGGCCGACTTTGGTTTCATAGGCCTCGATGATTTTGTCGATCGCCGTCGGGTCGATGTAACCCTTTTCGGCCAGCACGGTTTCCAGTGCGCGCACGCGCAATTGCATCTCGTTGAGTTCCGAGCCGTGCGTGTGATCGTCGTGGTCGTGATCATGGTCGTGTGGCAAGGCGGCACTCCGTTACCGGAAATGGCGGATGGACCATTATAGTATGCCGGGAAAGCCGTGAGAAAGACGGCCCAGGCACACCGGAATTATAAATCGTCGAGCCCGTATTCGGACCAGCGGGCTTCGACGCGCGCCGCATCTTCAGCCGCAGGTTTAACGGTCGGCGGAAAGCGCTCTCCGCCCCATTGCGGGCGCTTCGGGTTTTTCCATGAGCGGGTGGCGTCGATGAGCATGCGGTTCCACAAGCCGGTGCCGAGCTGCGCTACGTCGCGATCCTCCATTGGCGTTGAGGGATCGATGGGCGAGCCGAATATCCCCGGAAAGATCACCACGCCACCTTCGCCGGCATTGACGCGATGCGCGAAGGCCCATTCGACTTGTTCGTCCTGCGCCGGGTCGATGTCCTCTTCCACCACGGTGACGTGCTTGTAGCGGTATTGCGCAGCACTGTTGCCCCAGAGCGCGGCTGCGATCTGCTTGGGCTGGCCCTGGTAATGCTTTTTGATCTGGATGCGGATATTGACGCCGTTGGTGATCGGCGGCGCGTAGACATCGAGGATTCCTGGAATGCCGGCGCCACTCAGAATATTCCACGCGATGGCGGCGCGTTGTACCGAGGACATGATGCTGTTCTCGCTGTAGGAGCCCGGCAGCGTGCCTTCGAGCGATCCGACGAAGATCGGATCGTGGCGGTGGGTGATGCAACTTATCTTCATGGAGGGGCGCGGCGTCGGCAGATCGGACACGTAGCCGGTGAATTCGCCGAACGGGCCTTCCATCTCATACGTTGCCGGGTCGTCGCTAATGGTGCCTTCGATCACGATCTCCGCGCTGGCTGGAACGAGCAAATCGACCGTTTCGCAACGCACGAGTTCTGCCGGCTCGCCGCGATAGGCGCCCATCACGTCCCACTCACAGACGCCGGCCGGCAATGGCGACCCCGCGAGGAAGGCCATGATCGGGTCCCAGCCGATAATGCAGGCGATGGGCATAGGCTTGCCGCGCGCAGCCCATTTGACGAAGTGCGCACCCCAATGCTGGCCGCCCTTGATGAGCAGAAACGGCGCGGTGTCCTTCTTTCCGATCATGCCGCGATAAATGCCGACATTCATCACGCCACTATCGGGATCCTTGGTCACGATGGCGGTGAAGGTGTGGATGTAACGCCCGCCCTCGAGATAGTGCCATTTCGGCACCGGAAATTCGGTCTGGTCGATGGCGTCGCCGCGGATGATGACGTCTTTCACCGGCCCGGTGCCGACGACGACCGGCGCGATCATCTCGCGGTTCTTTTTCATGACGTGCTGGACGAGTTCGCGATTTGAGGCCTCGCGCGGGAATCCCAGCGCCAATGCCAGTCGCGATCTGGCGCCGAGCCCGCTGACGAACAGCTTGGTGCAGCGGCCGCTCGCGTAACCTTTGATGTTTTCGAAGACTAGTGCTGGCCCCTTTTTCTCGAGCACGCGCCGCGTAATGGCGCCGATCTCGCGGTCCCAATCCACTTCGGCCGTGATGCGCCGCAGCTCGCCTTGCTGCTGCAGGCTCGCCATCCACTGCCGCATGTCCAGAAAACCCATCGGCGCTTACTCCCACCACCACGCTTGATCGGGGCATTAATTCCCGCAATTGTTCGGCTCCGCAATGGATTATCGCAAAGCCTTGCCGGGAGGAACCATGAGTGCAGCGCATATCTTCGATCTTCACGGCAAGGTAGCGCTGGTGACCGGCGCGTCGAGCGGCCTTGGTGAGCGCTTCGCCGAGGTTTTGGCGGAAAACGGCGCTGCGGTCGTTTTGGTGGCGCGGCGAGCGGAGCGGCTTAGTGCCTTAAAGGCAGAGATCGAAAAATCGGGCGGCAAAGCCATCGCCGTCGAGGCCGATGTCCGCGACCGCGCGGCGATGGGGCGCGCCTTCGACGCGGCGGAGAAAAGTTTTGGCCCGGTAACGATCCTGATCAACAACGCCGGCGTGGCGCACGCCGGCCGCGCTGTCGATCTGCCCGAGGAGGAATGGCGGCGCATCTTGTCGACCAATCTCGACGCGGTCTTCTTCACGGCACAGGAAGCGGCGCGCCGCATGCTCGCGGCGAAGACCGGCGGCGCCATCGTCAACATCGCCTCGGTGCTTGGCCTCGGCGTCGCCAAGGGCGTCATTGCCTACGCTACAGCCAAGGCCGCCGTGATCCAGATGACCAAGGCGCTGGCGCTCGAGCTTGCGTTCAAAGGCATCCGCGTCAACGCCATCGCGCCGGGCTGGATCGTCACCGAGATGAACCGCGATTTTCTTTCCGGCGAGAACGGCGCGGCGCTCAAACGCGAAATCCCCATCGGCCGCTTCGGCGAGGCGCGCGATCTCGACGGCCCGCTGCTCTTGCTCGCTTCCGACGCCGGACGCTATGTCACCGGCGCTACCATCGTCGCCGATGGCGGCCAAGTGGTGGCGCTGCGAGGCTAGAGGAAAATAATGAAGACACATCGTTTGGATGCAGCGCCCGAGACCGTGCACTGGGGCTTTTTCGACGCCGCGCTGGAGCCGATCATCACCGTCGATTCCGGCGATGTGGTCGTTATCTCGACGGTGTCGGGCGGTCCTGAAATATTGCCGAAAGCTGATTCGGGCATGTCGGTGCCCGAAGCGCTGCGCGACATTCAAGCCCGCGTGTCGCCGAAACTTGGCGGCCCGCACACGATGACCGGGCCGGTTGCGGTGCGCGGGGCCCAGGCCGGACAGGTCCTTGAAGTCCGCATCAAGGCGATCGAGCTTCATTATAACTGGGGCTACAACTATATTCGGCCGCTGCTCGGCGCGCTGCCGGACGATTTCGAGACCATGCGTCTCATTCACATTCCGCTCGACGCCGCGCGTATGGTGGCCAAGCTGCCATGGGGTCTCGAACTGCCGCTCAAGCCGTTCTTCGGCGTGATGGCGACGGCGCCGCCCGCCGCATGGGGAGCCGTCAATTCGCCGCCGCCGCGGCGCAATGGCGGCAATATCGATAATAAGGAATTGGTTGCGGGCACGACGCTCTACCTGCCGATCCATGTCGACGGCGCGTTGTTCTCGGTTGGCGACGGTCACGGCGCGCAAGGTGACGGCGAAGTCTGCGTCACCGCAATCGAGACCGGTCTCATCGGCACGTTTGAACTGCATGTGCGCGGCGACATGGCCCTGGAATGGCCACTGGCCGAAACGCCCAGCCACATGATCACCATGGCCTTCGATCCCGACCTCGACGATGCGGTGGTGATCGCGCTGCGCGATATGATCAAGCTCATTTGCGCGCGGACCGGGATGTCGCGCGAAGACGCCTATACGCTGTGCAGTCTCGCCGCCGATCTGCGCGTTACCCAAGTGGTGAACGGCGCGAAGGGCATCCACATGATGCTTGAGAAAAAATATCTTGTGCGTTGAGCGCGGCGGCGCCGCCCAGGACCAGCCCGTGGCGCGGCGCGCCTAATTCCGATGGGTTGGGGACAGATCGCGATCCTGCTCACCGGCGCGCTGGCCGGCGGTCTCGTCAATGGCCTGACCGGATTCGGCACCGCGCTCACGGCCTTGGGCATTTGGCTTTATGCGATCGATCCGGTCGTCGCGTCGTCGCTGGTGATCTTCTGCTCCGTCTTTTCACAGCTGCAGACGATGCATTTGATTTGGCGCGCCATCAGTTGGCGGCGCGTCTTCATTTTCATCTTGCCCGGGTTCGTCGGCGTGCCGATTGGTACGGTGCTGCTGCCGCATGTCAGCCCGTGGATTTTCAAACTCGTCGTCGGCGGCTTTCTGGTGGTTTATTCGAGCTACGTGTTGGCACGAAAAATCCAGATGCAGAGCGACTGGGGCGGCGGCGGCGCCGACGGCGTCGTCGGTTTCTTCGGCGGCGTCCTCGGCGGTCTCGCCGGGTTGTCAGGCGTGCTGCCGGTGGTTTGGACCGATGTACGCGGCTGGACCAAGGAGCAGCGCCGCAGCGTGCTCCAGACGTTCAACATGGCGATACTTTCGCTGGCTTTGGTGTCCCACGTCGCGTCGGGCTTGGTGACCCGGCAGGTTCTCATAGCCGCGATCATCGCGCTGCCCGGAACGATCGTGGGCGCTCAGCTCGGGGCCTTTATCTACCGGCGGCTAGCCGATCATAGCTATCAGCGCGCCATTATGGCGATGCTGCTGCTTTCGGGCATCGCGCTAATCTGGTCGAGCCTGTGAGCGGCCCTGCGGAATTCCGCCTGCGGCATGGGCTCGATCAGCAATCATGGCCGCATGGCGGCCCGGACGGCGGCGGAGGCGGCGGTGATGTCCCTGTCGCGTGCTGTGTCGACTGGATGATGACCTGGAAGGCGTCATTCTCGCCGGTATCGGTTGGCAGCCACGGCGGTTCCGGACAGGCCTTCGTGGTCGGTGTGCCGCATTCCGCAAGCTGAATATTGTTAAGCCCGGCGATGCCGCCGTTCTGTCCGAACTTGCTCGACAGATATTTGATGTAGTGCTCGATCTCGGCGGCGGTCACGCGCACCGGCTGCCCCGGCGGGGTGTTCCAATTGGTAATGGTCACGACAAAGCCAGGGCGCGTCACCACGATCGTGCCGCCGCCGTTCGAAATCGTAATCGTGCCGAAGTGATTGATCACCTCGGTGCCGTTCGGGCCGTGGATGATGGTGACTGTTCCACCGCGGATGCCGATATTGGCGTCGGCGGTCGAGAACGTCACCTCGCCCTGGTGACTGAGCTTGCCGCCGACATAGCGCATCGCGCCTTGGGTCAGGTTGGCCAGCATATGGCCACTGTCAGAGTTCGGATCGTAAATGAATTCGTCGATCAACAGATTGGTATTCGGGGCAATGCTGAGCGTGCTTTTGTCGAGAAACAGAAGCTGCACGCTTCCCGATGGCGTGGTGTGAATGCGCTCTTTGTGAACGACCTTGGCGCCCACCGTCAGCGCTACGGTCGAGCCACCGGGCGGCGTGCTCTCCGATGTCGGGTTGACGGCGGTGGCGGTGCCGACCTGCTGCGCGACCGCGGGGACGGCAGCCAGCACGACGCCGGCGAAGACGGTAACAATTGCTTTTCGAGTCGTCATGGCGCGCCTCTAAAATCTGAATGTCGGGCCAGCCGTGACCGACAGGTCCCGCATCGAAAACGCCGCTACATTCGACGCGTCGTCACGATATTGCACGAGCGTCGCAAGAATGAACTTTTCCCAGATCGGAATTTCGAGACCGAGACCGACGCGCCATTCGGTGGTGCGCGCGGTCGTCACCGGATCGATGCCCGGATCTGGCGCGCCGTAGATCCAGCGTGTCACGCCGGCGGTGGGAATGATGGTCCAGGGCCGGCCAGTGCCCCCAAGGGACACATTCCATGGCAGCCAAATGTCGGCCGCGTAACTGTCGTAGCTGTCGAAGGCAAATTGATCATTGGCGTGGGCGTAGACCACCCGCCCCTGCCAGCTCAGTCCGGATCGCAGCGGCTCGAAGGCCTGCAGGCCCAGGGTCGACAGCGTGCCGCTCAATCCGCTGGCGAGTGGATAGAGGGTGGAATTGCGAAAGCTCTGCTGCACGATTTCAGCATAGGGATCGAGCGAAATGTCGCCGGCATGGCCGTGAAGCGTCAGGCCGCCGCCGATTCCGTCGTAATACGGCGCATCCGCCAATAGACCGCCTGTGGCGACCACATAAGGCTTGATCGTCACGCCGTTCACGTCGCCCGGCGACAATGCGAAGCGTGGGCCGGCGCGAACTTCCATCAAGCCGGCATCGAATTGGTGCAGCGTGAATTGTTGCGCGTCGTAGCCGAGGAACGATGCTTCGAATGTTTCGCCGGTCTGAGTCTCGAAGTCGTGGACGTAATTCAAGCCGAACGTGCCGAACCAGTTCCAGTCCGGTCTGGCGAAGAAAGCGCTGTTGAAATTCTGGCCCGATGCAAGAGCCGTCTGCGAGCCCGGACCGAGGCTGGCATTGGACTGATAGCGCACGCCGGTCTGTACGAAACCGGTGAACTGATCGGGCTGCAACTTCTTGTCGATCAGCGCGAGAAGGTCATTGGTCTTCTGTTCCAATTCGGGCGTGACGTCATGCATCTCCAGCGCGGTCTGCAAATAACCGCGCGCCATGTCATATGAGCCAAGCTCATAGTAGAGCACGCCGAGATCGAATCGCGTTCGCGACAGCTTCGGATTGTAGAACAGGAGCTGTTCGTAGGTGCTGATCGCAGACTCGATGTCACCCGCCTGCGAAGCGCCGACCGCGTATTGCAGCGTGTTGCTGAGATTGCCCGGCCGCGTCAATACGCCTTGGAACAGCGGATTGAGATTTTGTGCATAGTCGGACGCGGTTTGGGCGGAGGCCGATATTTCAGAAAACGCAAGCAAAGCTATTGGTGCAAGAGCACCCGCCAATCGGCTCCGAATTGCGCGCCGATTCTTGACTTGCATCGTCCCCGTCGCCCATCAGACTCGGCCGAAATCAGCAGGGGTCGATGGTATTATAATATTGCGCGCCCGCTGCTCCGAACGGGGACTAGGCTACTACCCGCGCCGCGTGAAGTCGAGATTCCGGTCTCGCCGTACCGGTTCTGCCTGTAAAATCGCACCGTCAGCGCTTCGAGTTCTCGCGCACGAAATTGATGATTCCGGAGAAATCGGCGCCGCTTTGGCCTTGATTGGCGAACTGCTCGTAGATTTCGGCGGCGTGCGCGCCAAGCGCGGTCTTGGCCTTCACCGAATCGGCTGCATCGCGGGCGAGCCTGAGATCCTTCAACATTAAGGCAGCGGCGAAGCCTGGCTTGTAGCCGTTATTCGCCGGGCTCGCCGGCACCGGGCCCGGCACCGGGCAATAGCTGGTCAGTGACCAGCATTGGCCCGACGAGGCCGAGGCGACATCGAACAGCGCCTGATGCGAAAGCCCGAGCTTCTCGCCGAGCACAAAAGCTTCGCTTACCGCAATCATCGAGGCGCCAAGAATCATATTGTTGCAAATCTTGGCCGCCTGGCCGTTGCCGGCTTCGCCGCAATGCACGATGCGCTTACCCATGCGCTCCAGCACCGGCTTGCCGTGGGCGAATGCCGCCTTGGAGCCGCCGACCATAAAGGTAAGCGTCCCCGCCTTGGCACCGCCGACGCCACCCGAGACCGGCGCATCAAGCGTGGCAATGCCGTACGAAGCCGCCAGCGCGTGCGCTTTGCGCGCACTTGCCACGTCGATGGTCGAACAATCGATGAACAGTGTGCCTTGGCGGGCGTGCGGGACGATATCGTTCCATACCGACAGCACCTGTTCGCCGCCCGGCAACATGGTGATGACGACATCGGCGTCTTCGACGGCTGCCTTGGCATTGGCGACAATCTGCACGCCGTCGCCTGCCGCCGCCTCGCGCAGCGCGCCGACCAGATCGAACCCCAGGACGTGACCGCCGGTCTTGATGAGGTTGGCGGCCATTGGGCCGCCCATGTTGCCGAGACCGATGAAGCCGATAGCCGCCATGTGATTCCCCTTAATTTTCGAATTTCAATTCCAATGCGCCGACCGGCTTGAAATGCCGTTCTATGATATCGGGCGTCACGGCTTCGAGCCGGTCCGGCCGCCACACCGGATTGCGGTCTTTGTCGACGACGGCTGCGCGGATGCCTTCGATGAAATCATGTCCGGTAATGCACGCCAGCGCGATACGGTAATCCTGGATGAAACTCTCCTCAACGCGCTCGAACGATGGGGCGGCACGCAGATTTCGCAGCGTGATTTTAAGCGACGTCGGCGAGGCTTTGCGCATGGTTCGCAGCGCCGCGCGCGCTGCCTCGATATCCCAGCCGCGCAGGCGATCGGTGATATCTTCGACACTATACGCATCGTAACAGGGGTCGATCCATGATCGCGCATCGGTTAATTGTCCAGGCGCCGGCGCAATGGAAAGCTCGCCGAGCCGCGACTTGACCGCGTCGGCATCGCGGCAATCGGCCAGTGCCGAAAGCAGCTCCGCAAGTCGCGAGGTCAAGACGTGGGTGTCGGCAAGCCCGCTATAGATCGCGTCCGCCGCGCCGATGCGGCTCCCGGTCAGGGCAAGATAAGTTCCAACAGATCCGGGCGCGCGCGATAACGGAAAGGAAGCGCCGACATCGGGAAAGAATCCAATGCCGACTTCAGGCATGGCCACCGCAGAGCGCTCGGTGACGACGCGGTGCGCGGCATGCGCCGAAAGCCCGACGCCGCCGCCCATCACCAATCCATCCATGATCGCGATCACGGGTTTGGGATAGCGCGCGATCAAAACGTTGAGTTTGTATTCGGTTGCCCAGAATTGGGCAGGCAACGAACTGCCGGACTTCGCCGCGTCATAAAGCGCACGAATATCGCCGCCGGCGCAGAATGCCCGCTCGCCGGCGCCGTCAATGAGCACCGCGCCCACGGCGGGATCCTTCGCCCATTCGCGCAGGAACGTCGTCATGGTAACGGCCATATCGAGCGTGATGGCGTTGAGCGCTTGCGGTCGGTTGAGCGTAAGGCGCCGCAACGCGCCAAGCTCGCGAACCGCAACGTCACCATCTCGAACGACCGTTTCGTTCATCGCCCGACGAGGCTTCTTGCCACGATGAGGCGCATGATCTCGTTGGTGCCTTCGAGGATCTGGTGGACACGCAAATCGCGCACGACCTTTTCGATGCCGTATTCCGCCAAATAGCCGTAGCCGCCGTGCAATTGCAGAGCCTGATTGGCGACGTTGAAGCAGGTGTCGGTAATAAAGCGCTTGGCCATCGCCGACATCTGCGTGGCATTGTCGTCCTTGCGGTCGAACGCAGCGGCCGCCTGCCATAGCAACGCCCGCGACGCCTCAAGCTCGGTTGCCATATCGGCGAGGCGGAACTGAAGCGCCTGGAATTCGTCGAGACGTTTGCCGAAAGCCTTGCGCTCTTTCATGTAGGCGAGTGTTTTTTCGAATGCCGACTGGGCGCCGCCGAGCGAACAGGCCGAGATATTGAGGCGGCCGCCGTCAAGACCGGACATCGCGATCTTAAATCCGAGGCCCTCGTCACCGAGCCGGTTGGCGGCCGGCACACGCACATCCTGGAAAGTCACCGCGCGCGTCGGCTGCGCGTTCCAGCCCATCTTGCGCTCGTTGGCGCCGTAGGACAGGCCCTTGGTGTCGCCCGGCACGATGAAGGCGGAAATACCTGCCGCCCCGGCACCGCCGCTGCGTGCCATGACCACATAGAGGTCGCCCGCGCCGGCTCCTGAGATGAACTGCTTCTGGCCGTTGAGTAGGTAATGATCGCCGTCTCGCTCGGCGCGCGTGATCAATGCCGCGGCATCGGACCCAGAACCTGGCTCGGTTAGGCAGTAGCTCGCCAAGAGCTCCATGGTACACAGTCTCGGCAGCCATTGCTTGCGCTGGTCGTCCGCGCCGAAGGCATCGATCAGCGAAGCCGTCATGTTGTGGATCGACATATAGGCGGCGACGGTCGGGCAGCCGGTGGCGAGCGCCTCGAAGATCAAGGCCGCGGTCAGCCGCGACAGGCCGGAGCCGCCGACGTCTTCGGAAATAAAAATGCCGCCCATGCCAAGCGCCGCGGCTTTACGCATCTCGGCGACGGGAAAATGTTTGGCTTCGTCCCAGGCCAGCGCATTGGGCGCAAACACCTCGTCGGCGAACGCGCGCGCCATATCGCGAACCGCGATTTGATCCGCGTCGAGTGCGAACTGCGATGGTGGTTGCGCGGATGGATTGAGCATCGAGATTTTCCGTGAGGAAAGGAGAACCTATCCATCCGCGGCGTGGGCGCTGGCTAGGTTCTGCTTGCTCGCCGCCGTGCCGCGCGTCTGCCAGAAATTGTGGGCCGCCATGCCGACGCCCATGGCAACTACAAAGACGATCACAGGCAGTGAGAGTGTCGCCAAATTCTCGATGGCCGGACCCGGGCATAATCCTACCAGGCCCCAGCCGATGCCGAACAGCACGGCGCCGGCAATGAGCGGCCGGTCGATGGCCGTTGCCGTGGGCCATTGGCTTTGCGCTTCGAACAGCGGAGGGCGGGGCCGGATCAGCGCATAGCCGACGCCAGTCACGACAAGCCCGGCCGCCATCACGAAGGCCAAGCTCGGATCCCAGGTGCCGCTTGGAATGCCGAAGAAATCGAGGAAACCCAATACCTTGGCGGGCTGGATCATGCCGGAAATGTAGAGTCCCCAGCCGAAGACATAACCGCAGATGAGACTTGCGAGCACGCGCATGGCCTTAGCCCCCCACTACGTGACGCATCAGGGCGACGACAATGACCGCGGTGACCATGAAGATTACCGTGGCCGCAATCGAGCGCGGCGACAGCCGCGCCATCCCGCATATGCCGTGTCCGGAGGTGCAGCCGTTGCTGAGCCTGGTGCCGAAACCGACCAGGAGGCCAGCAACCGCGATGGTCACCATGCTTGACGGCATCTGCGCCGCCGGCGCCGGCACCGAAAGGCCAAGAAGCATTGCAGTGAGCGGCGCTGCGATCAGACCGAGGATGAATGTTCCGCGCCAGCCGCGATCGGTGCTGGCCGGATCGAGAAGGCCGGCGGCAATTCCGGTTATGCCGGCGATTCGGCCATTGAACAGCATCAGCAAGACCGCGGAAAGCCCGATCAGTGCGCCGCCGATGGCGGCCGAGATAGGAGTGAAATTGGCCATCGCAGAACCTCTCCGCGAGTTGAAACCGGTGGGGCTGATGTTGCTCGTTTTTGACGGGTTTGTCGCGTCCCCATGATGGGCTAAAGACTAGGCGGTCCTATTCTTCCCCGCAACGAGAGCCGCCGGTATGGACTTTACCCTTTCGCCAGAGATCGAGGATTTGCGCCAGCGCACGCGCGCCTTTATCGAGGAGCATGTGCTGCCACTCGAGGCAGATCCGGAAAATTTTTCCGAACACGAAAATATCCCGTTGCCCCGTCTTGCTCCGGTGCAGGAAAAGGCGCGGCAGGCCGGATTGTGGGCGCCGCAATCGCCCAAGGAATTCGGCGGTATGGCGCTGCCGATCGTCGCGTGGGCCGCGATCTATGAGGAGGCCGCGCGCTCGCTGTTCGGCGCGCTGGCCTTGAACTGCCAGGCGCCGGACGACGGCAATATGAATCTTCTCGCCCGCACCGGCACGGCGGCGCAGAGGGAATGGTGGCTGCGGCCGATCGTCGACGGCAAGGTAAAATCGGCCTTTGCCATGACCGAGCCAGCGCCCGGCGGCGGCTCCGATCCGGGCATGATCCGCACTCATGCCGAAAAGAAGAACGGCAAGTGGGTGATCCGCGGCCGCAAATGGTTCATCACCGGTGCTGCCGAAGCCGCGCATTTCATCGTGATCGCGCGCACCTCGGACGATGCGCGCCGTGGCCTTACCGCCTTCCTCTATCATCGCGATCAGCCGGGCTGGCGCATCGTGCGGCGCATCGAGATCATGGGCCCCGAGGAACATGGCGGCCACTGCGAGCTCGAATTCGACGGGCTCGAAGTTGCCGACGAGAATGTGCTGCTCGGCGTGGGGGATGGCTTGAAAGTCACCCAGATCAGGCTCGGTCCTGCGCGGCTGACGCATTGCATGCGCTGGCTCGGATTGTCCAAGCGCTGCATGGAGATCGCACAGGACTACGTCAACAACCGCGAAGGCTTCGGCGTGAAGCTAGCTGACCGCGAAAGCGTGCAGATTAAGCTCGGGCAGGTTGCGCAACAGATACAGGTGGGGCGTCTCCTGACCATGTATGCCGCCTGGAAGCTCGATCGCGGCGATCGCGCACGCAAGGAAGTCTCGATGGCGAAAGTTCATGTGGCGGATACGCTGCACAATGCCTGCGATACTGCGATTCAACTCAACGGCGCGCGCGGTTATTCAAAGGATACGATCCTGGAATGGATTTATCGCGCTGCCCGCGCCGCGCGCCTTGTCGATGGCGCGTCGGAGGTGCACAACATGGTGCTGGCGCGGTTTCTGCGCGAGGAGGGTCGCGATTTCTGGACGTGGAGCGCAGGCAATCGAGTGTAATGTGCTTTAATAGCCCTAGACACCGTCCGTCCGCTGCGTGCGGCGATAACATCTCACTCATCAAGAAACTCCAAGGAGTATACATGAAACTCGCGTTTTTCGACGATTTCAAACTTGGCGTGATCGCAGGCGACAAGGTCGTTGACGTAACCGACGTTGTGAAAGACATCCCGCGCCTTGGCCCTCAAGACGTCATAGTCGGCGTGATCGAACGGTTCGATGCACTTAAGGGCAAGCTCGCGGATGCGGCGGCGAAAGGGCAGGGCAAGTCGATTTCGCAGGTCAAATTCCGGCCGCCGCTGCCAAGGCCGGAAAACATCATCTGCATGGCGGTGAACTACATGGAAGACGGCACGCTGCCGGAACCCGCTCCGATCAACGCCTTCATGAAGTCACCGAGCGCGATCATCGGCGACGGCGATACCATGGTGCTGCCCGATATGGCGGCGAGCGTTTTTGAAGGCGAGGCGGAGATCGCGCTTGTGATCGGCAAACGCGCCACCAACGTCAAGGCGGCCGACGCAATGAGCTACGTGTTCGGCTATACCAATTTCATCGATGGATCCGCCCGGGGCGTGGTGCCCCCGACCAACGTCTTTTATCAAATGAAGTCGCGCGATACCTTCGCTCCAATCGGTCCCTATATTGTCACGGCCGACGAGATCAAGGATCCGCAAAAGCTGCAGATCAAGCTCACGAACAACGGTGTCGTGATGCAGAATTTCAACACCGACGACATGGCGCACAAGATTCCGCGCTGTATCGAATGGGTCACGTCGATACACACGCTGCGGCCCGGTGACATTTTGGCGACCGGCACCAACCATCGCGGGCTCAATCCGTTCATGGACGGCGACAAGATCGAGCTGACCTGCGAGGGTTGCGGCACGCTGCACATCACGGTGCGCGACGACCACAAACGCACCTGGGCGCGAATCACCCGCCTGCAGCACAAGCAGAGCGGAGCCGAGGGCGTTCATACCAAGCAGACCGGTGGCAAATATGCGCCGGCAAAGTGAGGTTGGTCGCACCGCCTTGAACTAGGCCAATGACCGACAAAAACCGACCCTGCCGGCGGTGGCGCCGGCAGAGGCGCGGTTTGCCGTGTGGTTCAGGCTCCGAACCAGTCCGGATGCTGGGTCAACGCCACAACGCTACAAGCGAAGACCAGCACGCAAATGGTCCATAACAGCAGGGCCAAATATTTTTCATCGGTCATGGTGGGCGCCGATGCAATCCACGTGCCAAACGGGCAAAAGACCCCTCCGCTGTCGGGAAATCGCAGTGTGGCGAACTGCCGGCGAATAGATCTCTAGCCTCGCCAGTTCGGATCGACCGCATCGAGCACACGCAAATAGGCCGGCCAGTCGGCCGAGCCGCGGCCGGAATCGTGATGCTCGTATTGATGCGCGGTCTTTTCACAGATCGCGGCAGGAATTTCGACGAGTTCGGCGCCAGTCGCTTCCATCGCGAGTTGAATGTGGGCCGCTTCCAGCAGCGATTTCATCAGCACGAAAGCTTCGCGCATGGTTTTGCCGACCGTGAGCAGCCCATGATTACGCAAAATCAGCGCGCGGTTATTGCCCAGCGCCTTGTTGATGCGCTCGCGTTCGCCGAAATCTTCAGTGATGCCTTCGTAGTCGTGGTAGCCGACGCGATTGTAGAAGCGGATCGCCGCTTGCGACACCATGCGCAGGCCATGTTGTAATCCGCCGATCGCCATGCCGGTTTCGGTGTGCACGTGGACGGCGCAATTGACGTCCGGCCGTCCCGACAGTACGCCGCCATGCAACGTGAAACCCGGCCGGTTGACGCCTGAGGATTCGTCGAGGTC
>Ga0181537_10002331_pt1 | contig 16776 bp, 15 predicted proteins | sample PEATcosm2014_Bin_39_FD_119765 | JGI IMG/M metagenome (GOLD analysis project Ga0181537, IMG submission 119765) | Peatland microbial communities from MTU Mesocosm Facility, Houghton, MI, USA - PEATcosm2014_Bin23_10_metaG | ecosystem: Environmental > Terrestrial > Soil > Wetlands > Peat | place... | reverse complement strand
TTGTAGGCGATGCCGCGCTCGAGCATGCGCAGGAACAGCCACTGGTTCCAGCGGTAATAGCTCGGGTCGCAGGTGGCAAGCTCGCGCTTCCAGTCGATGGCAAAGCCGAGCGAGCGCAGCTGCCGGCGCATGTAGCCGATGTTGTCGCGCGTCCACGCGGCCGGCGGCACGCCGTTGGCGATGGCCGCGTTCTCGGCCGGCAGGCCGAAGGCGTCCCAGCCCATCGGCTGCAGCACGTTGAAGCCGCGCATGCGCATGAAACGCGCCAGCACGTCGCCGATGGTGTAGTTGCGCACGTGACCCATGTGCAAGCGGCCCGATGGGTACGGGAACATGCACAGACAGTAGTATTTCTGTCGGCTCGGGTCCTCGCGCGCCAGGTAGGAATCCTGCCGGTCCCAATAATGCTGCGCTGCCTGTTCCACGGCAGCGGGTTCGTAGCGTTCCTGCATCAGGCAAGAATACACGACCACACACCCGGTGCCGAAGCACCGGGCGTGTGCAGCTCAACTCATTGCAGCTGGATCGTTACGATCGACTGCTGACCTTCGCGCTGGATCAGCAGCGTTGCGTCGTGGCCGGCGCTCTTGACCGCCGCCTCGAAGCCGGCAACGGTGTCGACCTTGGTGCGGTTGATGCTCAGGATCACATCGCCGCCGCGCAGTCCTGCCTCGGCGGCAGGTCCCTTGGCGTTGACCACCACCACGTTGCCGCGGGCCTTGAGCTGGGTCTTCTCAGCCGCCGACAGCGCGCGCACCGACAGGCCGATGCGATTCACGGTCGCGGTCGCAGCATCGCCGTCCTCGCCATTGCCGCCGCCACCGCGGTGCACGCTCGCCGCGGCGGTCTTGTCCTTGAGTTCCTCGACCGTGACGTTGATGCGCTTGACCGCCTTGTCGCGCCACACCTCGAGCTGTGCCACCTGGCCGGGCTTGATCTCGGCGATCATGGCCGGCAGTTGCTCCGATGTTTCCACCGGCTTGCCGTTGACGCTGATGATGATGTCGAGCGGCTCGATGCCGGCCTTCTCGGCCGGGCCACCGGACTCGACCGAGGCGACAGCAGCACCGCGCGGCCGCTCCAGTCCGAGGTTCTCGGCCGTGGCAGCCGTCACCTCCTGGATGGTCACGCCGATGCGTCCGCGGCTCACGTGCCCGCTCTTGATGAGCTGTTCGGCAACGTTGTTCGCGACATCGATCGGAATTGCGAATGAAATGCCCTCATAGCCGCCGCTGCGGCTGTAGATCTGCGAGTTGATGCCGACCACCTCGCCGTTGAGGTTGAACAGCGGGCCGCCGGAATTGCCCGGATTCACCGCCACGTCGGTCTGGATGAACGGCACATAGCCATTGCCGCCGCCGCCTTCGCCGCCAACATTGCCGCGCGCCGTTGCACTGACTACGCCCGCGGTGACCGAGTTCTCGAAGCCGAATGGCGAGCCGATCGCGAGCACCCACTGGCCCGGGCGCAGCTTGCTGGAGTCGCCCAGGCGCACCACCGGCAGATCACTCTTGGCACTGATCTTGATCACCGCCACGTCGGTGCGTTCGTCCTCACCGATAACCTTGGCGTCGAACTCGCGCCGGTCGGTCAGCTTCACGGTGATCTTGGACGCGTTGGCGACCACGTGTGTGTTGGTCAGGATGTAACCATCGGCACTGATGATGAAACCCGAGCCGATGCCGCGCACCGGCACGTTATTGCGCGGCTGCGGCATGTTGGGCCGCGGCAGGCCGAAGCGACGGAAGAAGTCATTGAACGGGTCGTCCGAGTCGTCCTCGCTATCATCCGGCGCCTGCGCACTCGATGACTTCTGCACCACCTGCACGTTGACCACGGCTGAGCCGACCTGCGCCACCAGATCCGAGAAATCCGGCAGGCCGCGCGTTGCCGCAGCCGTGGCGGCCGGGCTGGGCGTTACGGCGGCAGTGGTCACGGCCCTGGCCGGATCGGCACTGGCCGCGGCGGTGGAGGACTGCGGCGAGCACGCCGCGAACAGCACAACGAGTGCGACGGCGCCCAGCAGACGCGGTCCCACAACCTGATTCGACATAAAAGATCTACTCCGAGAGATGGGTATAACTGATGAATGATAGACCGGGACGCACGATCTTAGGTTCCTTCAGCCATATCGGCGTTTTACGCCAACGGCAACCGCCGCGCCCAGCAGGTTCAATAGCACGATAAGCCAGTTTCCGACCCGGGCATAGGGAGGTAGACCGATGCGCGGCTGAACGGTTCCGCGCAGCACCGTGGGCTCAAATTGCACGGCTTGCGCCAGCACCTGCCCGCGTGCGCCGACGATGGCCGAGATGCCATCATTGGCGGCCCGCAGTAGCGGCCGCTGCGCCTCGATCGCGCGCATGCGCCCGATCTGGAAATGCTGGTGCCGCGCCCAGGAGTGCCCGAACCAGGCATCGTTGGTGACGTTGACCAGCAGCCCGGCGGTGGCGAGCGCCTGCAGGTTGGCGCTGCCATAGGCGTCCTCGTAGCAGATTCCGAGCGCCAGCCGCGTGCCGCCCGCGGCCACGGTCGGCTGTATCGCCGGGCCGGCTTCGAAATCCGAGTACGGCAGGTTCATGAATTCCAGCCAGGAACGGATGAAGCCCGGCACCGGAAAGTATTCGGCGAACGGCACCAGGTGATGCTTGTCGTAGAAACTGACTTTGTCGGCCAGCGTCAGGATCGAATTGTAATATTTGTCATTCTCGTCAACGCGCAGTATGCCCATCACCAGGTCCGAGCCATGCCGCCGGGCCTCCGAATATTGCTGTCCAAGGTAGCGCGCGACCTCGTTCGCCAATTGCGGCAGCGCGGCTTCGGGCCACACGATGAGCCGCGCCCCGAGCGCCTGTTGATTGAGCTGCGTGTACAGCTCGCGCGTCGGATCGACGTTGTCAGCCTGCCATTTCAGATCCTGCGGCACCGCCCCCTGCAGGATCGCGACGCTGATCGCCGGCCCTGAAGGATGCGTCCAGTCGATGCGTCCGAGTGCCGCCCCCACCGGCCACGGCAACACCAGCACGGTGGCCGCCACGATGCGCACCGGACGGCTGCCGCGCAGCAGCGCCAGCAGCGCACCGCTGCACACCAACAGCAGTGCCGACACACCGTAGACGCCGGTGACCGGAGCGAAACCCGCCAGCCAGGTGTCGGTCTGCGAATAGCCGAGCGACAGCCACGGAAAGCCCGATAGGAACCAGCCGCGCCACCATTCGATCAGCAGCCAGATCGCGGGCAATCCCACCAGCCAGCGCCATGGCCCGCTCGCCGGCAGCGCCCAGGCCGACAGAAACCCCAGCAGCCAGTGATAGGCCGCCATGATCACGACCAGCGCCGACACCAGGCCGAGCGCCAGCAGCATCGGCGCCTGGGCCACATCGTGGATGCTGATGTAGAGCCACGGCGTGCCGAAGGCAAAGGTCCCGGCGCCGAAGCAGAATCCGCTCCAGGCCGCGTGCCGCGGCGTGGCGCCTTCCCACAGCCACATCAGCAGCGCCGGGCACACGATCGCCAGTGGCCACAGACCCAGCGGCGCGAATGCGCAGGTCAGCAGCGCGCCGGCGGCGAACGCCGCCGCGTATACCAGCACCGCCTGGCGCACAGCTGCGTGCCGGTTGCTCGCGCTGACGGCGGCGCCGCCGCTGGCAGCCGCAGCCGGTGCAGCCGGAGTGCTCACTCGCTCTTCGCCGCCGGCTCGAACTTCGACGGCACGGTCACGCGCAGGCTGTCGATGCGGCGCCGGTCGGTGCGCTGCACGCGAAACTCGAACTCGCCGAGCGTCACACTCTCGCCGCGGCGCGGCATGCGGCCGAACTGCTTCATCACCAGGCCGGCCACGGTGTCGAATTCCCCTTCCGGCAGGGAAACGTTGAAAAACTGATTGAACTCATCGATCCGGGTGTTGCCGCGCACGCTGAACTGGCGCTCGGCTTCGCGACGGATGTTCTGGTCGTCCTCGACGTCGAACTCATCGTCGATGTCGCCGACGATCTGTTCAATGACATCCTCGATGGTCACCAGGCCGGCCACGCCGCTGTATTCATCGACCACGATCGCCATGTGATTGCGATTGCCGCGAAACTCCTTGAGCAGCACGTTCAGGCGCTTGGACTCCGGCACGAACACCACCGGCCGCATGTATTCGCGCATGTCGAATTTCGCCGGGGTCGCACCGGCGAACAGGCGCAGCAGATCCTTGGCCAGCAGGATACCGAGCACATCGTCGCGATCGCCATCGAGCACCGGAAAGCGCGAATGGCCGGACTCGACCACCGCCGGCAGGATGCGGGCGATCGGATCGTCGCGGTATACGCACACCATCTGCACGCGCGGAATCATGATATCGCGCACCTGCAGGTCGGCGACCGCGAGTACCCCCTCGAGCATCGCGAAAGCGTCGGCATCGAGTACGCCGCGCTGCTGCGATTCGGCCAGCATCTCGACCAGTTGCGAGCGGTCCTTGAGCCCCGCTGCCAGCGTACGCGTGATCCGTGCGCGCCAGCGGCCGCTGACGCCAGTGCGTGCCGAGCCGTCCGGATTATCCTTAGCCATCGCTGCTGCCCCGGCCGTGCGCCCTAGGCCGGTCGCGCAGGCGGCGCGGCCGCGCGGTATGGATTGGCGATGCCAAGGCCCCGCAGCACGCGAATTTCCCGCCGCTCCATGCGCTGGGCCTCGTCGTCGCGCTCATGGTCGTAGCCCGCCAGATGCAGCACACCGTGCACCACCAGGTGGGTCCAATGGGCACGGGCACTCTTGCGCTGCGCGCGCGCCTCGGCGCGCACGATCGCCGGGCAGATCACCAGATCGCCCAGCAGCGCCGGAATGGCCAGCGGCCCGCGCGGCGCCGGAAACGACAGCACATTGGTGGGCCGGTCGCGCCCGCGGTATCGGGCATTGAGCCTGCGGCTCGCCGCAGGTCCCACCAGCAGCACCGAGATCTCGCGCCCGGCCGCGCGCGCGCCAAGCGCCGCCGCGGCCCAGCGTTGCAGGTCGCGCGCCGCGGGCAGCCAGCCGCCGCGTACGCGGCGCAGCACACTCACCGCCGGCAGCCGGTTCATGGCTCACGTGCCGTCTCATGCGACTCGTAGGCTTGCACAATGCGCTGCACCAGTGGATGGCGCACCACGTCGCCGGCATCGAAGAAAGTGAAGGCGACGCCGTGCACCCCGCGCAGGATCATCTGCGCATGCTGCAGGCCGGACATGCGGCCGCTGGGCAGATCGGTCTGCGTCAGATCGCCGGTCACCACGGCGCGTGCGCCGAAGCCGATGCGCGTCAGGAACATCTTCATCTGCTCGATGGTGGTGTTCTGCGCCTCATCGAGGATGATGAACGATTCGTTCAGCGAGCGGCCGCGCATGAAGGCCAGCGGCGCCACCTCGATGGCATTGCGCTCGATGAAACGCGCCACGCGCTCAAAGCCCATCAGTTCGTACAGCGCGTCGTACATGGGCCGCAGGTAAGGATCAACCTTCTGCGCCATGTCGCCCGGCAGGAATCCGAGCCGTTCGCCGGCCTCGACCGCCGGTCGCACCAGCACGATGCGGCGCACGCGTTCGGACAGCAGCGCTTCGACCGCGCACGCCACCGCCAGGTAGGTCTTGCCGGTGCCGGCCGGGCCGATGCCGAAACTCAGATCGTGATGCTGTATGTTGGCCAGGTAGTCGCGCTGATGCGCGCCGCGCGCGCGCACCATGCTGCGACGTGCGGCAGCGCCGCCGGTGCCCTCGGCCTGCTGCTGCACCTCCTGGCCAGCGGCTGCCAGGGCCACCACCGGGCCGTCGCCGTCGCCATTAGTCTCGCCATGGCCCCGGCCGTTGCTGCTCCTGCCATTGCGCTCGTTGGCATGCTCGGCCAGGCACAGGTGCACCTGCTCGGCCGTGAGCTGTTGATGCCGGGTTTGCGCGAACAGCTCACGCAACACCGTTTCAGTCGCAGCGGCGCGCGCACCCCTGATGCGAAATTCATGGCCGCGGCGCCGGATCTGTACGCCGAGGCGCGATTCAACCTGACGCAGGTTGCCATCGAGCGGACCGCACAGGCTCGCCAGGCGCGCGTTATCCGCCGGCTCGAGAGCGAATTCGCGCGTTGCGGCGCTGGCTGAGCTCACGCGGCCTCGAGTTCCCGCAGCAGCCGGCCGCGCAGCGAGTGCGGGCGCGCCTCGGTGACGGTGACATCGACGAACCGCTGCAGCAGCGACGCCGGTCCCGGAAAATTCACCCAGCGGTTGTTCTCGGTGCGGCCGGCAAGATCGCCCTGGCCCTTCTTGGCGCCGCGCTCGACCAGCACGCGCTGCACGCTGCCGACCATGCGGCGGCTGATCGCGAGCGCCTGGGCATCGAGCTGCGCCTGCAGCAGCGTCAGGCGCGCTCGCTTGAGTGCGAGCGGCACCTCGTCCGCCAGCCCCGCCGCCGGCGTGCCGGGGCGGCGGCTGTAGAGGAAGCAGAACGACTGGTCGAACTGCACATCGGCCACCAGCTTGCGGGTGGCCTCGAAGTCGCGCTCGCTCTCGCCCGGAAAGCCGACGATGATATCGGTGGAGATGGCGATGTCGGGACGCACCGCACGCAGCTCACGGATGCGCTGCTTGTACTCGAGCGTGGTGTAGCCGCGCTTCATCAGCGCCAGGATACGATCCGAACCGCTCTGCACCGGCAGGTGCAGGTGATTGGCAAGCTGCGGCACGCTCGCATAGGCCTCCACCAGGCTGGCGTTGAACTCGAGCGGATGCGAGGTGGTGAAGCGGATGCGCTGCACGCCGGGAAGCGCCGCGACGTGGTGAATGAGCGTTGCCAGATCCACCACGGCCCCGTCCGCCATCGCGCCGGCATAGGCGTTGACGTTCTGGCCCAGCAGCAGGATCTCTCCGACCCCCTGGCGCGCGAGCGTGCGCACCTCCGCCAGCACCGACTCGAACGGCCGGCTGACCTCATCGCCGCGTGTGTAGGGCACCACGCAGAAGCTGCAGTACTTGCTGCAGCCTTCCATGACCGAGACCGAGGCCCGGGCACCGTGGGCGCGCGGCTCGGGTAGCCGATCGAATTTCTCGATTTCCGGAAAGCTGACGTCCACCACCGGGCGGCCGCGCGCCTTGACCGCATCGATCATCTGCGGCAGGCGATGAATAGTCTGCGGCCCGAACACCAGGTCGACAAACGGCGCGCGCGCACTGATTGCCTCGCCCTCCTGGCTGGCAACACAACCGCCTACCCCGATGATCAGCTGCGGGCGCAGCGCCTTGAGCGCGCGCCATTCCCCGAGCAGCGAGTACACCTTTTCCTGTGCCTTCTCGCGCACCGAGCAGGTGTTCATCAGTAGCAGGTCGGCTTGTGCGGGATCCTCGGTAACCGCCAGACCCACGCTGGCACGCAGCACGTCCGCGATACGCGCGGAGTCGTACTCATTCATCTGGCAACCAAAGGTCTTGATGTAGAAGAGGCCGGTCATGGCTTGGCGGGATTGGACGGGTAAGGGTAACGGTTTTGGCCTGCGCAGGGAACGCGATGCAGGCCGCGGCGGCTGATAGCGCTGCTAATCCATTAACGATCAATGACTTAGACTAACGTCAAACTGCTTTTGGCCTGCCGCAATCGTGCCTCGGGTCTGGCAGACGATCGTAGAGAGGATTCAAGTACTTAGCGGAATTTTCGTTATGAAAATTCCGCTAAGTACTTGAATCCTCTATGCGCAGGGCTACCTGTCCCTGGGGCGATTGCGGTGTGTCAGAACGGGATGTCGTCATCGAAATCATCGCGCGTAGCTCCCGCCCCGCCGGCGGCAGCCTCGGCATGTTCTGCGCGCGCCCCCGGATCGCTGGCACCGGCACCGGCGCTTGCACCGCCACCGCCGCCACCACCCCCCGCGCCACCGCGGCCGCCCAGCATCTGCATCTCGTTGGCGACGATCTCGGTGGTGTAACGGTCCCGCCCTTCCTTGTCCTGCCACTTGCGAGTGCGCAGTCTGCCCTCAATATAGACCTGAGAGCCCTTGCGCAGGTATTCGGCGGCGATCTCGCCCAGACGGCCGAACAGCGCTACGTTGTGCCATTCGGTGCGCTCCTGCTGCTCACCGGACTGCTTGTCCTTCCAGCTCTCAGTGGTCGCCAGCCGCATGTTGGCAACGGTCATGCCCGAGGGCATCGCCCGCGTCTCGGGATCGGCGCCCAGGTGACCGATAAGGATGACTTTGTTGATGCCGCGTGCCATGTGATGCCCCTGTTGTGCGTGGCCTTGGATAGCGGTCCGGACCGGTCGGTCCGGCTTAGGCCTTGAAGCAGTACCCATTGTAGTGTTTTTGAGCACAGGCCGCCGCTGCGTTTATAGTGGTTGTTTCGTCATTTGACCGGTCGGCATTTCAGGAGCCTCATTGCAAACTATCCGCGTCCGCGGTGCCCGCACCCACAACCTGCGCAACATCGATCTGGATCTGCCGCGCGAGCGGCTGATCGTGATCACCGGTCTGTCGGGCTCGGGCAAGTCATCGCTGGCATTCGACACCTTGTACGCTGAAGGACAGCGCCGCTACGTCGAGTCGCTGTCGGCATACGCACGCCAGTTCCTGTCGATCATGGACAAGCCGGACGTGGACAGCATCGAGGGGCTGTCGCCCGCGATCGCGATCGAGCAGAAGACCGGCTCGCCCAATCCGCGCTCCACCGTCGGCACGGTCACCGAGATCTACGACTACCTGCGGCTGCTGTATGCACGCGCCGGCATCCCGCGCTGTCCGCACCATGGCATCGATCTGGCGGCCCAGACCGTCAGCCAGATGGTCGATCAGGTGCTGGCGGCACCCGCCGGAGAACTGGCGTTGCTGCTGGCGCCGCTGATCGACGATCGGCGCGGCGAGCACACCCAGCTGCTCGGCGAGCTCGCCGGCCAGGGTTTCGTGCGCGTGCGCATCGACGCTGTGGTGCATGAGATCGATGCCGCACCGGCGCTCGACCCGAAGCGCAAGCACACCATCGAGGCGGTGGTGGATCGCTTCCGCGTGCGGCCGGAGGCGGCGCAGCGGCTGGCCGAGTCGTTCGAGACCGCGATCCGCCTGAGCGCGGGGCTGGTGCGCGTAGTGTTCCCGGAGAACCCCGCCCTCGAGCCAATGCTGTTCTCCAGCCGCCACGCCTGCCCGCAGTGCGGCTTTTCGGTACCGCCGCTCGAACCGCGCATGTTCTCGTTCAACAATCCGGCCGGCGCCTGCCCGACCTGCGACGGCCTGGGATTCCAGGAGTTCTTCGACCCCGAGCGGGTAGTGGTGCATCCGCACCTGTCGCTCGCCGGCGGCGCGGTGCGCGGCTGGGATCGCCGTAATGCGCATTACTTCCAGATGCTGCAGTCGCTCGCGCGCCACTACGAGTTCGACGTCGAGACCGCGTGGAGCGAGCTCGACCAGCGCGTGCAGCGCGTGTTGCTGTTCGGCAGCGGTGAGGAGCTGATTGAATTCCGCTACAAGGAGGGCGGCGGCACCGCACGCAAACGCCATGCGTTCGAGGGCATCGTGCCCAATCTGGAACGGCGCTTCCGCGAGACCGATTCGCAGGCGGTGCGCGATGAGCTGAAGAAATATCTGGGTACCCGCCCTTGCATCGCCTGCGGCGGTGCGCGCCTGAACGAGGCCGCGCGCTCGGTGCTGATCGAGGGCCGCAACCTGGCCGAGATCACGCGCCTGACGGTCGGCCAGGCGCGCGAGTATTTCGCCAGCCTGGCCTTGCCGGGCTGGCGCGCCGAGGTCGCCGCGCGCATCGTGCGCGAGGTCGGCGAGCGGCTGCGCTTCCTGGTGGACGTGGGCCTGGACTATCTGAGCCTGGATCGTGCCGCCAGCACGCTGTCGGGCGGCGAGGCGCAGCGCATTCGCCTCGCCAGCCAGGTGGGCTCCGGGCTCACCGGCGTGATGTATATCCTCGACGAGCCCTCGATCGGCCTGCACCAGCGCGACAACGAGCGGCTGCTGGGCACGCTGAAGCGGCTGCGTGACCTGGGTAACACGGTGATCGTGGTCGAGCATGATGCCGATGCGATCCGGGCCGCCGATCACGTGGTCGACCTGGGTCCGGGTGCCGGCGCCCACGGCGGCCTGGTGGTCGCCCAGGGCACCCCGGCACAGATCGAAGCCGATAGCGCCTCGCTCACCGGCGCCTATCTGTCCGGGCGCGAAATGATTCCGTTGCCCGAGCACCGCAAGAGCCCGCTGCGCGATCAATGGATAACGATCCGCGGTGCGCGCGGCAACAATCTGCGCGATGTCACGGTCGCGCTGCCGGTGGGACTGCTGACCTGCGTGACCGGTGTATCCGGCTCGGGCAAATCAACCCTGGTGGATGACACCCTGTTCCGCCACGCCGCCGCGCAGCTGAACGACGCCAGCGCGGATGGCGCCGGGCCATGCGATGAAATCGACGGCCTGAAGCGCTTCGAGCGGGTGATCGAGATCGACCAGAATCCGATCGGCCGCACGCCGCGCTCCAATCCGGCCACCTACACCGGGCTGTTCACCATCATCCGCGAACTGTTCGCCGCGGTGCCCGAGGCCCGCGCCCGCGGCTACGACGCGGGCCGCTTCAGCTTCAACGTCAAGGGCGGCCGCTGCGAGGCCTGCCAGGGCGACGGCGTGCTGCGGGTCGAGATGCACTTCCTGCCTGATGTCTACGTGCCCTGCGACGTGTGCCGCGGCCGGCGCTACAACCGCGAGACGCTCGAGATCCAGTACCGCGGCCGCAACATCCAGCAGGTGCTCGACACCACCGTGGAGGAGACGCTGAAGCTGTTCGAGAACCTGCCGGCGGCGGCAGTCAAGCTGCGCACCTTGATGGAAGTGGGCCTCTCCTACGTGCGGCTGGGGCAGAATGCGACCACGCTTTCGGGCGGCGAGGCGCAGCGCATCAAGCTGGCGCGCGAGCTGGCCAAGCGCGGCACCGGCCGTACCCTCTACATTCTCGATGAGCCCACGACCGGCCTGCATTTCCATGACATTGCGCAGCTGCTGCATGTGCTGCACCAGTTGCGCGACGCCGGTAACACGCTGGTGGTGATCGAGCACAACCTCGATGTCATCAAGACCGCCGACTACGTGATCGACCTGGGACCCGAAGGCGGCGATCGCGGCGGCCGGGTGGTGGCGGCCGGCACGCCGGAGCAGATCTGCGAAGTCGCGGAATCGGTCACCGGCCACTACCTGAAACCGCTGCTGCGCGACTCGCGGCCGCCCGCACCCAGGGTGCCGGCGCTGGCGGCGCAGGCCCTGAAGGCGCAAGCCCTCAGCGCGCCCGCCGCGATCCGGACTCGAAGCGCTGGTGGACCTCGCCGTTGACGATGCGCTCCTGGTATTTGCTGCCCGTGTAGGCGGCGACCACGCGGCGCCAGAACTTTACCGCCGTCGCGTTCAGCAGGTGCTCGGTGATCAGCCACTGTCCGGTGAAGCGATCGAGCAGCAGGCGTACCGCCTGGGCGCCGATACCGCGCCGGCGCCACGGCCGCGCGATGAAGAATTCGGCCATTGAATACTCGGGCGTGGGGGCGGCCGGTGAATCCGCACCGACAGCGGCGGCGACGCCGAGGCCAGCCGACTGCCGCAGCCGCTGGTTGACCATCGCGAATCCGGCCCGCTGGTCGCCATACAGGATGGTCATGACCTGCGCGTTCGGGTCGGCATACCAGCGCATCAGCTGGTCGGGTATGCGGTGACCGATCTCGCCCAGTGCCGGGAAGATGCCGGTCGCCGCCGGCGCCAGGTCGTTCAGGTAATCGCGGTACACACTCTCGATCCAGCGGCGATCCTCGCGCGTATTACGACTATCCCTGACGCTCACCTGGTTCATCGCCGTACCCTGAAAATCTCTCCTGCTGTTGCCTTAAGACTGTCCGGATGCACCGCAGTGCCGTTACATCGTGCACCCGGGCCGATAAACAGGAAAGCCCGGCCGACCGGAGGCCTCCGGTCTGCTCGGGCTTTCCCGCGAGCTTGAAGCTCGTCGGCCTACATGGACGTCCGACCTACTTGGGCGGGCTCGCCGGGGTCATAGCGCCGCTGCTGCTCGCATCAGAAGGCGCCATCGCGCCACTGCTGCTGCTGTCAGCCGGCGCCATTGCCGGAGCAGCGGGTGCCGGGGCTGCGGCCGGAGCCGCGTTATCCGAGCTGCTGCAAGCGGTAAGCATGACCGCCGCTGCTGCGAGAGCGCTAAGAGCAAGCTTTGTATTCATCGATGAATCCCCAAATTTGTATGAAAAACCCGATCGATCGTGTGAGGCAAACTAGTTTGCGGGGCCACATCTAACCCCGAACCCATAATTCTATAGATTCTTTGGCATATTTAAAACTGCCGCGCTCGATGCGCGGCCGATACGCCAATGCGCGGCGGTGGTTGGGCGACGATGCGCCTGCGATCAAGGCTTTCAGCGCTTGGCGAGCAGGTCGCGGATCTCGGTGAGCAACTGCTCCTCGCGCGATGGCGGCGGCGGCGGCGGCGGGGCTTGCGGGGCGGGTTGCTTCAGCCGATTGATGCCGCGAATCGCCATGAACAGCACCAGGGCGATGATCACGAAATCGAAGATGCTCTGCAGGAACACGCCGTAGGCGATCGCCACCGGCTTGCCGGTCGGATCAGTGCCGAGACCGATCGTCAGATCGCTGAAGTTGAAGCCGCCGATCAGCTTACCGAGCACCGGCATGACGACGTTGCCGACCAGCGAGGAGACGATCTTGCCGAACGCCGCGCCGACGATCACACCGACCGCCAGATCCACCACGTTCCCCTTCATCGCAAATTCTTTGAATTCTGATGCCAGGCTCATGGCCATCCTCCTGTCTGTGGACTGTCTGCCGTCGGCGCTCTTTAGGCCGACGCCGCCTTCTTCTTGCGGGTGCGCTTCTTCGGTGCCGCGGCCGGCTCAGCTGCAGCGGCCGGCGCCGCGGCCTTCTTGGCGGCCTTTTTCTTGCGCGCGCTGCCGGGCTTGCCGGCCTTGTGCTCGTCGTCCGCCGTGGCCGCGGCCCCGGCCGGCCCGTCCACCAGCTGCATCAGCGCCATCGGCGCCGCATCCCCGGCGCGCCGCATCAGGTGCAGGATGCGCGTATAGCCGCCGGCCCGGGCCTTGAAGCGAATGCCCAGGTCATCGAACAGCTTGGTGACCACCACCACGTCGCGCAAGCGCGCGAACGCCAGGCGCCTTCGCGCCTCGGTATCGGTCTTCGCCAGCGTGATCAGCGGCTCGACCACGCGGCGCAATTCCTTGGCCTTCGGCAGCGTGGTGCGGATGGTCTCGTGCCGCAGCAGCGAGGCCGCCATATTGCGCAGCATCGCGTGGCGATGCGGAGCATTGCGGGATAGTTGACGGCCGGAAAGCTTGTGGCGCATGACTACTCTCTAAGAATCGATGAAACAGCGGCGCACCGCCACGACGGCGGTGCCCGATACCCGAGGCTGTCAGATCAGTCCGCTGCTGCTTTCCTCATCGTGGCGCAGGCCCGCCGGCGGCCAGCCTTCCAGCCGCATGCCCAGCATCAGGCCGTGGCTCTGCAGCACTTCCTTGATCTCGGTCAGCGACTTCTTGCCGAGGTTCGGCGTGCGCAGCAGCTCGACTTCGGTGCGCTGTACCAGGTCGCCGATGTAATGGATATTCTCGGCCTTGAGGCAATTGGCGCTGCGCACGGTGAGTTCGAGTTCGTCCACCGGCCGCAGCAGGATCGGATCGAACTGCATCTCGGTGGTCTTGGCAACCGCCTCGTCCTCGCCCTGCAGGTCGACGAACACCGACAGCTGGTCCTTGAGGATGCCGCCGGCGCGGCGGATGGCCTCTTCCGGCTCGATGGTGCCGTTGGTCTCGATGTCGATGATGAGCTTGTCCAGATCGGTGCGCTGCTCGACGCGCGCGGCTTCGACCGAATAGGTCACGCGGCGCACCGGGCTGAAGGAGGCATCGAGCAGCAGGCGGCCGATCGGGCGGCTCTGCTCCTCGAACGCGACGCGCTGTACCGCCGGGCGATAGCCGCGGCCGCGCTCGATCTTCAGCTGCATGTTGAGCTCGCCCGCCTTGGTCAGGTTGGCGATCACGAACTCCGGGTTGACCACTTCGACATCGTGGTCGGTCTGGATGTCGCCGGCGGTCACCGGTCCCGGGCCCTTCTTGTGCAGCCGCAGCTCGGCGCTGTTGCGCGCATGCATGCGCAGCGCGACCGACTTCAGGTTCAGCAGGATGTCGACCACGTCTTCCTGCACGCCCTCGATGCTGGTGTACTCGTGCAGCACGCCGTCGATCTCGACCTCCGTGATGGCGGCCCCAGGCATCGAGGACAGCAGCACGCGCCGCAGCGCATTGCCCAGGGTGTGGCCGAATCCGCGCTCGAACGGTTCGATCACCACCCGCGCCTGGCGCGGTGCGACCGGCTGTACCTTGACGACGCGGGGCTTCAAGAATTCCGAAACTGATGCTTGCATACGGCTACACCCCAAACTGAAAATGAACTCACCGATCCGTTGCTGCCCCGATGCGGGCGCGGCAACCAATTACTTCGAATACAACTCGACGACCAGGTTCTCGTTGATGTCCGGCAGCACCTCATCGCGCCCCGGCACCGCCTTGAACACGCCGCGAAATTCCTTGTCGCTGACCTCAACCCACTCGGGGAAACCGACCTGGGTCGCTACCGTGAGCGCGCTCTGGATGCGCAGCTGCTTGCGCGCCTTCTCACGGATCTCGATCACCTCGCCGGCCTTGACCTGGTACGACGGGATCGTGACCTGCTTGCCGTTGACGTTGACCGACTTGTGGGCCACCAGCTGGCGCGCCTCGGCGCGCGTGGACGCGAATCCCATCCGGTAGACGACGTTATCCAGCCGGCATTCGAGCAGCTTCAGCAACGTCTCGCCGGTGGCGCCGGTGCGGCGCGCCGCCGCCTGGTAGTAGTTCCTGAACTGGCGCTCGAGCACGCCGTACATGCGCCGCAGCTTCTGCTTCTCGCGCAGTTGCAGGCCGTAATCGGACAAACGCTGCCGCCGCTCACCCTTGATTCCGCCGGGGGGGACCTGCAGCTTGCACTTGCTCTCGAGCGGCTTGGAGCCGCTCTTGAGGAACAGATCCGTGCCCTCGCGCCGCGCGAGCTTGCAGGTTGGACCGAGATAACGCGCCATGGTTCGTAGCTTCCTTCGCCGCCGTTAGACGCGACGCTTCTTGGGGGGGCGGCAGCCGTTGTGCGGGATCGGCGTGACATCCGCAATGCTCGTGATCTTCAGGCCGCAGGCGTTGAGCGCGCGCACCGCCGACTCACGTCCAGGACCGGGGCCCGCGACCCGCACCTCGACGTTCTTCACGCCGTGTTCCTGGGCGGCGGTGCCGGCCTTCTCGGCCGCAACCTGGGCTGCAAACGGCGTGCTCTTGCGCGAGCCGCGAAAGCCACAGCCGCCCGAGGTCGCCCAGGACAGCGTATTGCCCTGCCGATCGGTGATCGTGATGATCGTGTTGTTGAACGATGCATGCACGTGAGCGATCGCGTCGAGCACGTTCTTGCGCGCCTTCTTGGGCTTCTTCGGCCCGCCGCCGGCGGCGCCCTGCTGCTGTGGTTTCTGATCAGCCATAGATGTGGTTGCCTGTGTGCGTTCTCAAGGTCAAATGCCGGCCATTTGAGGGCTGTGGCGCCCTCAAGTCTTGCCCGGCGGTGCGTTCAGCTTCACGGCTTGCTTGCGCGGACCCTTGCGGGTACGGGCATTGGTACGGGTGCGCTGCCCGCGCACCGGCAGGCCCTTGCGATGCCGGAGGCCCCGCCAGGTGCCTAAGTCCATGAGTCGCTTGATATTCATCGACACTTCGCGGCGCAGGTCGCCCTCGACCGGCCACTTGGCGATATAGGACCGTATCGCGGCCACCTCGGCCTCGGTCAGGTCCTTGACCTTGGTGGTCGGCGCAATACCGGCACCCTCGCAGATCGCGAGCGCGCGGTTGGGGCCGATGCCGTAGATGTGCGTGAGCCCGATGTTCACGTGCTTGTTCATCGGAATATTGATGCCGGCTATGCGTGCCATGACGTTCCGCTACCTCGCCCAAAGGTTCATGTCGCCTGTCATCACTGGTCTCATCCTTGGCGCTGCTTGTGGCGCGCATCGGTGCTGCAGATCACATAGACCACGCCGCGCCGGCGCACGATCTTGCAGTTCTTGCAGATTTTCTTGACTGATGGACGTACTTTCATCGCTCTGCCCTTGCTGCCTAACCCTGCGCGGAGCCGCTGCGGCCGCCGCCCAGCAGGTTGGCCTTCTTCATCAGACCCGGATAATGGTGCGACATCAGGTGCGCCTGCAGCTGCGCCATGAAATCCATCACCACCACCACGACGATCAGCAGCGAGGTGCCGCCGAACTGGAACGGCACGCCCTGCGAGGACACCAGGATCTCGGGTACCAGGCAGACGGCCATGATGTAGATCGCGCCCCAGAGCGTCAGGCGAGTCAGCACCTTGTCGATGTACTCGCCAGTCTGTTGGCCGGGACGGATGCCGGGGATGAAGGCCCCGGATTTCTTCAGATTATCCGCGGTTTCGCGCGAATTGAACACCAGCGCGGTGTAGAAGAAACAGAAGAAGATGATCAGTGCCGCGTACAGCACCAGGTGCAGCGGCTGGCCATAGCCGAGCGAGGTGGAGATGTTCTGCAGCACTTCGCTCAGCTTGGAATCCGGATTGGAGCCGAAGAAGCTGGCGATGGTGGCCGGGAACAGCAGCAGGCTGGAGGCGAAGATCGGCGGGATCACACCCGACATGTTGAGCTTGAACGGCAGGTGGCTGCTCTGGCCCGCG
>Ga0181537_10002330_pt1 | contig 16779 bp, 10 predicted proteins | sample PEATcosm2014_Bin_39_FD_119765 | JGI IMG/M metagenome (GOLD analysis project Ga0181537, IMG submission 119765) | Peatland microbial communities from MTU Mesocosm Facility, Houghton, MI, USA - PEATcosm2014_Bin23_10_metaG | ecosystem: Environmental > Terrestrial > Soil > Wetlands > Peat | place... | reverse complement strand
GGATATATGGTCGGTCACTTTAGAGAAGAAACTCGGGAGCAAATTTGCTGCCAGCGTGGGTTATAACGGGTCTCATTCCTACAATATCGTCGGCAATGGCAACTCTATCGGGAACGTTTCGTATGGAGTGGACATTAATGCTTTTGCGGGCGACTTGATTAATCAGGAGAATACGAGCGCGACGCCGGTAATCCCAAGCGCGACTAGGTTAAACAAGAGCTTCGGCACGATCACGTACGCTGATAATGACCGGTACGGGAATTACAATGCCGTGATCTTTGACGTCAGAGGTCACTTCTCGCGCGGGTACTTCGATGCATCCTATACACGTTCTAAGTCCCAGGACGACGCGCTGGACTACCCAAATTCGGCGGGGCTGAATCCCAAACAGTATTACGGGCCATCGATTTTTGACGTGCCAAATCGTTTCTCTCTGAGCTTTAACTACTCAGTAAAGGGCATGAATGGTGGTAGAGGCGCGATCGGCTACATCACCGGCGGTTGGGGAATTAGCGGTACAAGCATATTCCAGTCGGGTTATCCTATAACGCCCGAAAACACAAATGGCTTCCTGGCCGTCTGTGCGTCGGGCGCGCTAAGCAATGTTACCGGATGCTCAGCCGCGGACCCGGCGGTGGCCTTTCAGGCGGGCAGCGGCGACTATAACGCCGATGGAGACAATATCGCTTACCCGGACGCTCTGAGTTATAGCCAGTCAACCAACAACAAATCTTGGCTTTCGGGGGCTATTCCCAAGACTAACTTTGCGACTCCGGCTTTCGGCGTTGAGGGCAATGAGAAGTCCAATCTCTTTCGAGGGCCGAACTTCTACGAAACCAACGTCAACTTCTATAAGGATAACCGCATCACGGAGAGAGTTAACTTTGAGATCCGGTTTGAGCTATTCAATATCTTCAATCGTCCGAATTACGCTAACGTAGACACCAATCTTCCGGATGGGAACTTCGGTTTTGCGACAGCATCCCACGAACCTCGATTCTGGCAACTGGGAGGGAAGATTTCCTTCTAGATGGAATGTGAACCAAAGGGGCGGCCGACTCGCTTCCTCCAGAGCGAGCCGGCCGCTTGCTGCATACATCGAGCGGCGAAACCTGTCGCCGCGGTCTAAAGCCTTCGTTCGCGCTGCTTGCGCTCTGTCTTCGAGTACCATGTCTCTTGCGGATGAACTTTAGCAGCGGAACTTATCCTTGGCGGGCACTCTCTTCGGCGATGACTGAAATGGTTGCCATTCGGAAAACCGCCGTCCTGCTGGCTCCCGCCTTCTTCCTTACCATTGCGCTGGCTCAAAGTGCGCAAGATCGAATTGCTTCTATCGCGGATGTGTTGCGAAGCCAACAATTCGACCAGGCTCTCGAACTGCTCCAACCCGCGCTCAAACAATTCCCTGGAAATGTGGAGCTGTGGACGATGCAAGGAGTGGCCTACGCAGGGCGGGGTCAAAAAAAGGAAGCACTTTCGTCCTTCCGCAATGCTCTGAAGATTTCCCCAGACATAATTCCTGCGCTGCAGGGAGCCGCCCAAATCGAATACGAGGCTGGCAGCGCTGCAGGGATTCCACTGCTGCAACATTTACTTCGCTTGCGACCCCGAGATGCCACGACGAATGCCATGCTCGCCGTATTGGAGTATCAGGGAGGCAACTGCAAGGCTGCGGTCCAGTATTTCGCAGCCTCCGAAACGGTGTTCGACTCCAAACCCGATGGGCTTCACGCTTACGCTACGTGTCTCGTGAAGCTCCGGCGGTTCGATGAAGCGGTGAGCGTCTTTAAGAAATCCCTTGCGCTGAGCCCGGAAGACCGACAGGAGCGCCTTCTGTTGTCTTCCGTTCAACTCATGGCGCACAAACCACAGGATGCGCTTGCGACACTCGATCCGCTAATGGGTCGGACTAGCGCGGATGCAGCCTCACTGGATCTTGCGTCTGCAGCCTACGAGGATGCTCATGACACAGAGAAGGCTGTCGATACCTTACGCAGGGCTATTTTGCTCGATCCGCAAAACGTTAATCTCTACCTGGATTTCGCCGCGATCTCCGCGACCCATCAATCCTTCCAAGTCGGCATTAACGTTGTGAATGAGGGAATCAACCAACAGCCCAAAGCGGCGCCTCTTTACTTCGCGCGCGGGGTGCTCTATGTCCAATTGGCCGAATACGACAAGGCGCAGATTGATTTTGAAACCGCATACAGCCTCGATCCGAACCAGTCCCTAAGTGCCGCGGCCCAGGGGTTGGCCGAGGTGCAGCAGAATGATCTCGATCGGGCGCTGGCCAATGTTCGGGAAAAACTATTACGCAAGCCGGACGACCCAATACTGCTCTACCTTCAGGCCGACGTCATCACGCAAAAAGGGGCAGAACCTGGAAGTTCGGATTTTCAAACTGCCATCCGGTCGGCAAAGAAAGCAGTTGCCCTGCGCCCGACTCTTGAGCCGGCACGAGGAGTGCTGGCGAAGCTCTATTTGCAAGCCGGACAGTACTCAGAAGCGGCGCTCGAATGCCGGAAAGCGCTCGAGATTGATCCCAAGGATCAGACCGCGCTGTATCACTTGATCCAGGCTCTGAGAAAGGGCGGACAAAAGAACGAGATTCCGGAGCTGCTCAAACGATTGGCCCTTCTTCGCCAGGACGAAGCGAAGGAGGAACGAGAGCAGTACCGCTATAAACTTGTCGAAGGAGACACGCCGTCGAAGAAACTCGACGGACTGCCAAATCCGTAATCTGCGTAAGCGTTTAAGTTTTCAACAACACATACGTACTGTAGCTTTCCTTGTCGATATTCATGAACGGCCGCATCGTTATGTTGCTTCCATGGGCTGAAGTTGCCTGCCAGTCCCCCGACGTATTGTTCACTGCCTTCGCCCGCAGCAGGGTGTTTCGGTCAAAGGTCGGTTGCGATTCCCCAACCGCAAACAGCACCAGCGGACCCTGAACTAGCGCCACGATTTCCGGATGATTTGCGTCCACAGCCTCAAGCCGTAACGGCATTGGAAGTTCGAGTTCGATGCGGTCGCCGTCTTTCCATGTCCGTCGAATGCTGGCGAAAGTTCCGGGCTCGACCGGCTCGGACACTCGAGCGCCATTCACGGAAAGCACCGGGTTCGGCGAGGCCCAACCGGGAATGCGGACGTACAGAGTGTAGTCTTTCGACTGCGAAGCTGAGACTTGAATCTGGACTTTGTTGTCTAACGGATACTTCGTCACTTGCTTCAGTCCGTACTTTCCGCCCTGGTCGCTCCATTGCACGCTCGAAGGGGTGAATAGGTTTACATAGACGCCGTCGGCCGAACGCAGATACGTGCTGATGTGATAGTCGGCGGCGAGCTGGGGAAATGTTCCGGAGCAGCATGGCCACTTCTGCCCGTACCAGACTTTCTTTCCGGTCGCGGCATAGTCGGAATAGTAGAACGAAGTTCCATCCGCTTGAATCGGCCACGCTCCGAGAATTGTGTTGTAGAGCACGCGCTCCATGCTGTCGCCGTAACGTGGATCTTTGGTCACGCGCAGGAGATAGCGCGTGATCTTGAAATGGCCATATGCTCCGCAAGGTGTCTCGAAGCTGGCATGAGTGGTGGTGAGACTATTGCCCAACTGCCCTGTCCCAGGTTCTCCAAAAGCCTCATTGGGGCCCCATCCGCCGGTCGCGAAACTCTGCGTCTTCACCAGCATGTCGAACCCATTCTTTGCTGCCCGAAGGTGTTTCTCGCTTCCGAGCGTTATGTAGGCCTGCATGGCCGAACTAAAAGCATTGACGTGACTGTAGGCGTGTTCAAACGGAAGCACGTTGTTGCCCTCGGCGAGAGGATTGAAGTAAGTGTCGTCTTCCAAAAAGCGCTGAGCCATATCCCGGTAGAAAGGGTTGCCGCTGCGCTGGTAAGCGAGAAATAGATTTTCAGGCAGCGTGTACGTTTCGTCCCATGTGTAGGACGTATCTTTGTGCGGACGGGCGCGCATTTCAGCCCGGGATAGTGCCTTCTCTGGCAAGTAGGCAACGATGGCTCGAGTTAATTTCTCGTGAATGTCCATCGCCATCGGATCGTGGGCGTACTCGTGAGCATCGATCAAGCCGCATGACAGCTTGTCGTACGTATACGCGGGAAGTCGGTAATCGACGAAGAACTTGGCTTTCGGATCCAGCGTCTCTCCGTAGCCCTTGACTAGGCGGTTAATCTTGGCGCGAGTCGCCTCCGACCCGGTCGCTGCGTAAGATCTTGCCAACCCCGAGACATATTGTCCGAAACTGTGACCGGCGATGAAGCCGTGGAAGTCATTTCCTTCCAGACTGAATCCGGTAAGGTCGTACCAGCCGCCCATGTCTTCGCCTGGAGCCGCCAAACCGGCAACCTGCCGGAAAACTTTCAGCATGCGGTCGTCGTCGAGATTCTGGAAGCGAGCATGATTCTCTTCGAACTGCCGTTTCATCGGTCCATCAAAGAGCTGAACATCGGCGTATGCAAATGTTGTAAGGGGAGTGGAGATCGCGACGAGGCTCTTTTCGGAGGCTGCCCAAGCCGGCAGGACGCTCGCGGCATATGTGCCCGCTGCAGTAGCTGTCGTTGCCTTCAAGAAAGTTCTACGATCGATTCCCTGCACCATATCACCAGTCCTCCGGATGAGCAATCGTTTACTACACCGAGGCTAAGAGCCTTGTACCCGTTTGTCAATAATCGCTACGGCCTCCCGGAATATTTCCCGCAAGGCAAGCGAATACGCTCGACCGCTTAGTGTGTATTCTCTAGCTTTACGGCGTTCTCAATTTCAGTTAGCTCGCTCGCACTCAGACGAAAGTCCGTGGCGCCCATGATCCCGGCTACCTGTTTCGTATTGCGAAAACCGACGATAGCCCCAGTGACCGCCGAATGGTTGAGCGTCCAGGCGATGGCGACCTCGCCCGGCGAGCGGCCGTGGCGTTCCCCAATTCCTCGCAGATTTTCCACGATTCGCAGATTGTGCGATAACGTCGGCTCCCTAAAGCCCGGCAGATTCCGCCGCCAATCTTCTGGCAAGAAATTCGCGACGCGCTCCCTAGTCATGGCTCCGGTGAGCAGGCCCGCATACATCGGCGAATAAACAATCACGCCGACGTTCTGGTTCAAGCAAAACGGGAGAATGTCTTGCTCGACCTCACGCCGCACAACAGAGTAGGGCGGTTGCAGGGAGGTGATGGGAGCGATCGCCTGCGCCCGTTTCATCTGCTCCACGCTGAAATTGGAGACACCGATCCACCGAACCTTCCCTTCTTCTTGCAATCGCGCTAGTTGCGTCCACCCCTCTTCGATGTCAGAGTCAGGTTCCGGCCAATGGATCTGGTAGAGGTCGATGACCTCAACTTTCAGTCGCCGAAGGCTATCTTCGCACTCGCGGCGGATGGACTGCCTTTTGAGGCATGCTCCGATCTTGCCGTTCTCATCCCACGTGCGTTCGCACTTGGTGAAGATGTAGGGCTTAGACGTGCGTCCCTCGATCGCACGCGCGACCATTTCTTCGGAATGTCCAAGTCCGTATAGCGCGGCAGTGTCGATCCAGTTCAGTCCATGATCGAGTGCCGCGTGAATTGCGGGGATGGAGTCGCCGTCGTCCTGGGGGCCCATGCTGCCATTCCAACCACCCCCGCCGATGGCCCACGCGCCAATCCCGAGGGGCGTGATCGCCAGGTCGCTATTCCCTAGAAGTCGAGTTTCCATTGTGGGTTGAACAGCGGAAAAATTGTAGCACTGACGTGAGCAAACGTTTACTATATCGGTTGTTTGAGCTCGTCGTCGATTTTGCTCCTCGCGGTGAATATGCTCTTATCTGGATTGTGTGAACAACGACTCTCGGGCGAAATTACGTGATAAATACTCCTAAGCAAGCAGGGATGAACCGCTTTCTACGAACGGGTCGAGGAGCAATGATCACGCTTTGCGGAGCGTTGCCGAGCACGCTCTCCAAATGGTGTATTTTTCATTTTAAGCTGAGGCGATGAACTAATGGCGATCGTCGCGGGAGTTGATTTTGGCACGCTCAGTGTGCGTGTCTCTCTGGTCGATAGCGAGCGCGGGCTGATTGGGTCCGCCCTGTCTGAGTATCCCCTTCATCGGAAGCGCGAAGATCCAGATTTCGCAACGCAATCGCACAACGACCACATGCGAGCCCTGGCCGTCGCCACAAGAGATGCACTCAAGAATGCTGGGATCCGCGGTGATCAGGTGGAGGCCATAGCGCTGGATACGACCGGCTCCAGCGTGGTTCCGGTTGCTAGCGATATGACTCCGCTGGATGACTATTACCTTTGGTGCGATCACCGCGCCAAGCAGGAGGCCGCCGAGATCACGGAACTTGCGCGGCAAGAAAAGCTGGCGGCTATTGAGTGGTGCGGGGGGGTGTACTCGTCGGAGTGGGGATTCGCCAAGTTGCTCCACTGGTTACGTCACAATCCCGAGAAGCGTGACAGGTTCGCCAGTGCTTTCGAACACTGCGACATGGTGGCGGCCACGCTGTGCGGAGTCAGCAACCCATCGGATGTAAAGCGAAGCGTCTGTGCAATGGGGCACAAATGGATGTGGAACGCAGCCCTTGGCGGGCTGCCCCCAGAGAGTTTTCTGACGAAAGTAGATCCGCTCCTGGCGGGCGTTCGCATAAAGCTTCAGGGGCAGTACGCGACCTCAGACCAGATTGCAGGAACGTTATCGCCTCGGTGGGCGGACGAACTCGGCCTGCGCGCAGGCATTCCCATCCCGGTCGGTGCATTCGACGCGCACTGGGACGCCATTGGAGCCGGTGCGAAAGAAGGCGATGTTGTTAACGTGGTGGGAACCTCGACTTGCATCATCGCATACGCAAAACAGGCAGAGTTGATTCCGGGTGTTTGTGGTGTGGTGAAGGGAAGCGTTCACCCGCAATTCACGGGCGTCGAGGCCGGGCTCTCAGCCACGGGAGACATCTTCAGTGCCATCGCACGGCGAGCCAACACGCCTGTCGCCGAACTGAGCAAGGGACTAGAAACCTATCGTGCGGGGCAGACGGGGCTGCTACGGATGACATGGGACAACGGAGACCGAACAGTCCTCGTCAATCCGAATCTTGGCGGAATCACGTTTGGATGGAATCTTCAGCATACGGCCCAAGACGAACTGTTTGCGGCTATCGAAGGCACGGCCTTTCACACGCGGGTAATCCTCGATCGCATGAGTGAGTACGGCGCGCCTACGCTCCGTGTGATAAACGGCGGCGGTATTCCGCAGAACAACTTCGTCCTGAATCAGGTTTATGCCAATGTGCTGGGACGGCCTGTGCTCGTACCCAGTAACAAAGTGACCGGGATTGGCTCCGCGATCTTCGCATTTCTTGCGGCCGGCATATTCAAAACGATCGATGAAGCTCAAGATAAGATTTGCTCGCCTTTCACTGTTTACGAACCAGACCGAGCGGCTCAGAGCGTGTACGAGAGCCTTTATCAGAATTATCGCAGGCTCTATTTTCTCTTCGGCGAACCGGGCAAGAGCGAGTTCGGCCAGGTGCTGCCCAGCTTGATTCAGATTGCGAAAACAACGTACGAGCACTAATCCAGAGTGTCGCTACAGGAGAATGCAACGATGTCAGGAACCAGAAGAAGATTCCTAAAGCAAGCTGCCAGCCTCGGGGCGGCGTGTTCCGCGAGCATCCTCAATCGTAGTTTTGCATTCGGTCAGACCGCGAACGCAGCACCAGCGCCACCCGCTGCACGCATCTACGTCGATTCGCGGCGTACGATCGGGGCTCTCGACCGCAATCTATTCGGATCATTTCTCGAGCATTTGGGACGTGCGATCTATGACGGCATTTACGATCCGGGCTCGCCGTTGTCCGATGCGAGCGGATTTCGCAAAGACGTAATGGACGAAGTGCGCAATCTTGGCGTTCCAATCATTCGCTATCCAGGCGGAAATTTTGTGTCGGGATACAACTGGCTGGATGGGGTTGGACCTAAGAAAGATCGTCCGCGGATTCTCGACAAGGCGTGGAACACGATCGACACCAACCAGTTCGGTACCGACGAATTTATGGCATGGAGCAAACTGGTTGGGTCTAAACCGCTCATGGGCCTGAATCTGGGCACTGGCACTCCGGAGAGAGCCGCGGCGCTCGTGGAATACTGCAACCTCGAGAAGGGAACCAAATGGAGTGACCTGAGGCGCAGCCACGGCATTGAACAGCCATATAAAGTCGAGCACTGGTGCCTGGGAAACGAGATGGACGGTCCGTGGCAAATCGGCCATATGACTGCCGCTGAATACGGTTTGAAAGCGCAAGACGCTGCTCGTCAAATGCGCGCCGTGGATCCGTCGCTAACGCTCATCGCTTGTGGATCGAGCGGCCCGGGAATGCCGACGTATCTGGAATGGGACCGCGAGGTACTCGAACAGTGTTATGAGTATGTCGATGCATTGTCTCTTCATCGCTATATCGGCAACACCGAAGAAGAGACCGGCAAGGACAGCGCGAAATTTGTCGCCATGAACCTCAGCATGGAGCGGCAGATCGCTGAAACTCTCGCGGTGTGCGATATGGTCCGTGGGCAGAAGCGGTCGCCGAAACAGCTTTGGCTCTCGTTCGATGAATGGAACGTTTGGTATCGCGCCCGGGACGCCGAAGCCATGAATGGGCACGAGCACGAAGCGCCACATTTGCTCGAAGAGATTTACAACCTGGAAGATGCGCTGCTCGTGGGCGGAATTGTGAACAGTCTGATCCGCAATGCGGATCGCATCAAGATCGCGTGTCTCGCGCAGCTGATCAACGTCATTGCGCCGATTGTGACAAACGAAAAAGGACTACTGCAGCAGACAATTTACTATCCCTACAGTTGGGCTTTGCAATGGGCGTGCGGCACAGTACTGAACATGCTGGTCGAATCTCCAACTTACGACGTATCGGGTCTAGGACACGTTCCGTATCTGGATGTTGCGGGTACGTTGACTCCAGAAGGCAAGATTTCGTTGTTTATTCTCAATCGAGATCTGACGAAAGCTCACTCCATCGAAATCAATTGGCAGGACATGGCTCCTGGGAAGCTTTTGAACTCGACGGTTTTGACGGGCAACGATCTGAAGGCGTTCAACACATTTGATTCTCCACAGAGGGTGTCGCCGCAGGCATTCGACAAACCTTCTACCACTTCGGGACGCACCAAGTTTGAGGTTCCACCTCGCTCCTATACAGCGCTCCAGTGGACAGCCTAGTAGCGTTCGGCTGAGTAGCGGTACAAATAGGGTTACCATCGCATCTGTCGTTTGCCAGCAGAGGCTTTTGTATTGCCGGAAACGAGACGGGTAGATTCCCGAAGCACAAGGTGCGTTTTCAGGGCGTACTCAGTTCCCGTCGGGGACGGCGCGTCTCGTTGTAGTTCTGTGAGAAGCGCATTGAAGGCGAGACGTGCAAGTTCCGCCTGAGACATCTGAACCGTCGTGAGCGCGGGCAAGACGAATTGTGCGAGACGAATGTCGTCGAAGCCAATCACCGAAAGGTCCGAGGGAATCTGGATCCCCTCTTCATAGGCCTTTCTCATTACGCCCATCGCGGTCATATCGTTCGAGCAAATCACAGCAGTCGGCCTATTCGATTCGGTCAATAACTTTCCAAATGCAGCGATACCACCTTCAATCGTGTGCGTTCCCTCGACGATCAGGGCCCGGTCGACTTCTAATCCGATCTCAGACATTGAGCTCAGGAACGCCTGTTTTCGCGCTTCAGCCGATTTCAGGTGCCGTGGGCCGGAGATGAATGCAATCCGTTGATGTCGAAGCGCCGCCAAATGCTGCACCGCCTGGCGAATCCCATGAAGGTAGTCGATTCGAATATTGCTGACCCTCGGCCGTGCCGGGCCGACATCGACAAACACCAGGGGCACTTTGCGCAGTTTAAGGTCTTCGAGCAGCACCTCTTCCATGCCGAAGGTCATAATGGCTACACCTTCGACGCGGCGCTCGATCATCCTCCGCACAGCGGTCTCCATATATTTGGGATCGTTGCCTGTGGAAGTCAGCATGATTTCGTAATGATGCTGAACCGCAATCCGTTCGAACACCTGTACGATCTCTGGGAAGAATGGGTTGGTGATTTCCGAAATGATGAGACCGAAAATCCGACTTCGTCCGGAAACGAGCGCGCGGGCTTGAGTGTTGGGATAGTATCCGAGTTCTTCGACGACATTCCAGACCCGCTTGGCGAGTTGCGGGTTCACGGTCGGAATCCGATTGATGGTGCGAGACACGGTCGCAGTAGAAACTCGAGCGCGCTTTGCGATTTCGCGTATGTCCATGGGTTGGGTGCGGCTGTAATCCCAGCGCTGGAAAACACCGATAATACCAAAACAGGGGCAATCGTTTACGCCTAGATTAATGAGGCATGGCAGGAAGATCGCCCACTGGAAATCACGACCCATCGTCCGCCGTGCACTGGGAAGGTTCTCTGGCGTTGAAAGTGGCCAAACCTGACGCCCTTTTCGCTAGGACTATTGGCAGAGACAATTTCGTAACCGAAGCGGGCGGGAATGTATAGGTCAGAGTTCGTCTTTTGATTTCGAAATTCTTCGTTTGTGGGGTTACGACGTCCCGAGGCCAAGCGTATAATCTAGCAAACGTTTACTCATTTCGCTCGCGAGGAGACTGTCATGAAGTCAAGAAGGGGCCGGTGGCAGCTTGGGTCCCCGGTTTCTTGTTCCAAGAGTACTGAACCGCGGGACGGACAATCGAAACCTAATCGATAGCCAGTGGTACTTAGGGCCTGAGGCAGTCGCGGCACAGAGAGAAAGTGCGCCGCAAGCGCTGGTCGCAGATGATAGGCGGGACGAGTGACCCGGCCATTCGAAAAGGGGGCGGAATGATCGATTTATCGAGTCTGGAAGCTTGGTTTGTCACCGGGAGCCAGCATCTCTACGGGCCAGAAACGTTGAAGAAAGTCGAGCAGCACGCACTTGCGATCGCGCGCGAATTGGGTGCGTCACCGGGAATGCCGGTCAAGATCGTCGCGAAAGCGGTGATGACCAGCAGCGAATCGATCCAAGAACTGTGCCAGGAGGCCAATAGTTCGAGAAACTGTATCGGTCTCATCACTTGGATGCATACTTTTTCGCCGGCCCGCATGTGGATCGCCGGTTTGCGGTTGCTGAGCAGGCCGTTACTTCACCTGCACACTCAGTTTAACCAGGAGTTGCCCTGGTCGACGATCGATATGGACTTCATGAATCTGAATCAGGCCGCTCACGGCGACAGAGAGTTCGGATTCATCGGGGCCCGAATGCGACTCCATCGCAAAGTTGTCGTCGGTCACTGGCAGGATGCGGAAATTCACTCGGAGATGGGCGCATGGATGCGTTCGGCCTGTGCCTGGCATGACGCTCAACACCTTAAGGTCGCACGTTTTGGTGACAACATGCGGAACGTCGCCGTTACCGAAGGAAACAAAGTCAGCGCTCAAATTCAGTTGGGATATACCGTGAATGGGTACGGTGTTGGCGATTTGGTGCAGCGCGTCCAGCAGGTGACGGAGGCGGAAGTCAACGAGCTAACGGCGGAATACAACGAAGCATACGAAGTAGCGGAACCGCTACGGGCGGGCGGTTGTAAGCGCCAATCCTTAATCGATGCAGCCAGAATCGAGATAGGTCTCCGGCACTTTCTCAACGAAACCGGTTCCAACGCCTTCACTGACACCTTTGAGGATTTGCACGGTCTGAGCCAACTTCCCGGGATCGCAGTTCAGCGCTTGATGGCGGACGGCTACGGCTTTGGCGCCGAAGGCGACTGGAAAACCGCGGCTCTAGTCCGAGCGGCGAAAGTGATGAGTTCCGGCCTCAAAGGCGGGGTTTCGTTTATGGAGGACTACACCTATCACCTGCGGGGCAAAGCGCAGGTGCTGGGCTCTCACATGTTGGAGGTGTGTCCCTCGATCACAAATGAAAAGCCAAAGGCGGAAATACATCCGCTCGCGATCGGCGGCAAAGCCGATCCGGTGCGCTTGGTATTCACCGCGGCGACGGGAAAAGCTGTGAATGCGTCCGTAGTTGATGTAGGAAACAGGTTTCGATTGATTGTGAACGAGGTCCACGTGATCCCGCCGCAACATCCTTTGCCGAAGCTTCCGGTGGCGAGAGCCGTGTGGACGCCGGAACCTGACTTGAAGGTTGCAGCGACCGCGTGGATTCATGCGGGTGGCGCACACCATACCGCTTTAAGCTATGCCCTGACGACAGAGCATCTGGAGAATTTTGCTGAGATGGCTGGCATGGAATGCTTGCTGATTGATGCTCAGACCACGGTTTCAGGATTCCTGAAGGAACTCCGTTGGAACGATATGTACTACCATTTGGCGAATGGGTTTTAACCGAAAGCTCGTGATCAAGTAGGTCGTCAAGGGAGCCTAACCGCGTGCATGACCTTCGATCTCCCCTGCTTCTCTGCCCCTTCCGATTGTGTTGTTCTACCTTGATTCTTTTCGCGATCTCACTGCTGCCGGTTTCGGCTCAAAGCGAAAAGAAGAAGGCGTCAGCGACTCCCGGTCCTATGCTTAGCGAGGGGATGATCGACCTCGACACCCCTGAATTCGCCCTCACACTAGTTCGCTCTTCGCAAACTGTTGCCGCGCTGAAGCCGAAAGGCGCCGAGGGCTTTGATTTCACGCCAGGTGATTTGCTGATCCCGCGCTCCTACGATGGATATTTTCATTTGGGTGACATCACCCTTCGCTTGCGAACAGGAGGTTCCGGCGAATGGAGGAACTATTCAACCGCTTCGGCCCGTAGTCCTGTCACCGTTCTGCCTGCGTCGAAGAGTATTCTCGCGGCTTCTGATCTCACGCCCACGTTGCCGGGGGACTTCCCGTTGCACATCACGCGGAGTTGGGTTCTCGAAGCAGGAAAGCTTTCCGTTCGCTTCGCGCTGACCAATAAATCGTCCGAGACTGTCCAGATAGGTGCACTGGGCATTCCAATGATCTTCAACAACGTGCTCAACGACCGTTCGCTCGAAGAAGCTCATGCCAGGTGCTCCTTCTACGATCCGTACATCGGAGAAGATGCGGGGTACCTGCAAGTGACGCGACTCAACGGGCACGGGCCGGCGCTTTTAGTTGTGCCCGAGGGCAAGACGCAATTCGAGGCCTATAGCCCGATTCTCGACAAGTCGGGCCCATGGGGCGCAAAGCCTGTATTCACCGATCCCACTGCGCGGGGGATTACCTTCGAAGGTTTCTACGAATGGATGGTGCACAGCGCGGCATACGCCGAGAATGAGTGGAAAGCCGCACAACCTTGGAATCCGCCGACGAGCCTCGCTCTCGCCCCTGGTGAATCGAAGGTATACGGGCTGAAATTTCTCTTATCCAGTTCGATCCGGAACATCGAAACCACACTGGAAAAAAATGCACGACCTGTTGCGGTCGGTGTACCGGGTTATGTAGTTCCGATGGATATTGATGCCCGGCTATTCCTGAAATATTCCAAGCCCGTTGCGTCGATGAAAGTGGAACCGAATGGCGCGTTGTCCGTTAGTAGAGGCGGTCGACTCACCGGTGGTTGGAAGTCTTATGAGGTCAAAGGCAAGATGTGGGGGCGTTCGCGTCTCACTGTGAACTTCAGCGATGGCTCGGTGCAGACGATTCAGTATTTCGTGACCAAGCCTGAATCACAGGTCGTCGATGACTTGGGGCAGTTCCTCACCACGCGCCAGTGGTACGTCGATCCGAACGATCCGTTCCATCGCGGCCCATCGGTCATGACTTACGATCGCGAAGCGAACCAGATTGTTATGCAGGACAGTCGTGCGTGGATTTCCGGTCTCGGCGATGAGGGGGGCGGTGGAGCTTGGCTCTCGGCCGTTATGAAGGAATTAGTGCAGCCAAACAAGGAGGAACTTGGAAAGTTGCAGCAGTTCATCGACGACGTGATTTGGGGAAGGCTGCAATATAAGGACGGTCCGCATCAATTCGGAGTGCGCAAGAGCCTCTTCTTTTATCAGCCTGATCAGATGCCTCCCGGCTACTACCGCAAGGATTTCGATTGGAACACTTGGACAAGTTGGGACAAGAAAGCATCCGAGCGCGTGGATCGGTCCTATGACTATCCCCACGTGGCGGCAGCGTATTGGGCGTTCTATCGACTGGCTCGCGATCACGAGGGCTTAGTAACAAATCATGCTTGGGATTGGTATTTGAACCAGGCTTATGAAACCTCTGTCGCCATGACGAACTTCGCGGCGGAGTTGGCGGTCTTCGGCCAGATGGAGGGGGACATTTTTCTTGAGATTCTCAACGACCTCAAGCGCGAAGGCTGGAAAGAGAAAGCCGAGAAGCTTGAAGCAAGAATGCGTAGTCGCACGGAACGCTGGAGAAAGGAAGCCTACCCGTTCGGCAGCGAGATGCCATGGGATTCGACGGGGCAGGAAGAGGTCTATGCCTGGACCAAGTATTTTGGTTACCACGATAAGGCCGAGGTGACCCTTGACGCGATCCTCGGTTACGACCCGGCGATCCCTCACTGGGGCTATAACGGCAGCGCCCGTCGTTACTGGGATTTTATCTTTGCCGCCAAAGACCGGCGACTGGAGAGGCAACTTCATCATTACGGTTCGGGACTCAATGCCATTCCTCTGCTGACCGAGTATCGCGAGCATCCTGACGACTTCTACCTACTTCGAGTCGGATACGGTGGAACGATGGGAGCGCTTACGGATATCGATCCGAAGGGATTTGCCTCGGCAGCATTCCATGGATTCCCGGATATGTTGAAACCAGACCCGCTGTCCGGCGACTACGGCCCGAACTTTTTTGGCTATGCCTGGAACAGTGCGACGTACATCGTCGATCATCCGCAATTCGGGTGGGTGGGGTTCGGCGGAAACATTAAGAAAGACCACGACACAGTCAAAATCATTCCGCTGGCCTCCCTCCGTTCACGGGTTTATTTCGCATCACTAGGCCTGTGGCTTACGCTCGATGCAGGCAATTTTGAACAGGTCGAATTGGATACCAAAACCGGAGCAGTCCGCGTAGGTCTTTCCCCTGGAACAGGGTTTACGCCGGTAGCTCGACTGCATGTGGAGCAGCCAGCTCAAGTGAAGCCGGGAGTCTATCGTCCGAAAACACTTTTTGACATAGAGCGTGGAGCCTATGTTGTGCCCCTTGGCACGGACATCACTTGGATCACACTCGCAGTGACTCGGTGAATGTTAGTCATCGGCGCAAAATAAGCAAAAAGAGAAGGAACAAAGGCAAGCGGCTCGGGCTGAAAAGCGTCACAAGCTAGCGCAGAGAATTGTTATGGGCGTGAGGGGTGTTCTTGACATCAGGCTGGGTACAACGAAAATCGGTGCCGCTGCGGTCGCCGGTGTTACAACTCCGGCAACCGGACCGGCGGGGGCTCTTGCTGCGGCCTATGGAGCAATTTCTGGTACCGGCCAAACCGTACAAGGGGGTGCCGAAATAGTCGGCGCAATCACTGGTAATGTGAAGGAAGCAAATGACGCTTCCGACGCGTTAGCCGCGACCACCACGGTCGCCGGGTTCGTGACGACCGTCGCTACCGGCGGCAATGTGAAGGCAGGGGCCGCAGCAGCATCCGTCGAGCAACTAGGGACGGGAGCCCTCAAACGCGAGATTTTTACGAACGTAGTCGAAAACGGACTTGCTCTCATTGATCTCGTAACCAGTGGGGGCGACGAAAAATAGTACGACCGATGAACGGGAGGCTTCGGGTATGACGCAAGTTCCCAAGAAGTTCGTTGCACTTCTGGTGCTCGATGCCGTTACGATTCTTATCGCGGCCCTGCTACTGCTGCGAAGCTTCTGGCAACCTGCGATGGGCATCGTAGCCGCGCTTTTTGTCACCAATGTTTTTCTTGTGCCGTCAGCCCTCCGCACACAAAAGGGCGAGGGGCAAGTACCGGGCAGGGGCAGGTCGAAACTCTGGTTTTGGGGCTTTGCTCTACTGGCGGCAGCGCTGATTCGCTTGGCGTTTTTCGTGCAATCGGGTTTCTCCTGGCCGGGTCTCAGTGGCGTAATCGCAGGAGTCCTTTTGGGCACACTGTTTCTCTTCGTCGCGAAGAAAAGCAAGGAGGTGACTCACTAGCGGGTGGATGCCGTAGTTGGCAGAAGATAAGTAACGCTATTTGGATTGCGATGATTGGGAGCTTTTGTCTGCCTCAGTGGAAGGCCTCAGGAACTTTTCATCGTCGATCAGAACGTTCTGGTGAATCTCGCTTATGTGGATGGTTGACCGGCTTCCGGCGCGAGCGATTGTCCAGGTGAACGGAGTTTGCACCCCATCGATCGAGCCGAAGTCTTTGTAGTCGATCTGAGTAGGATCGATACCGAGAGGCGATTCCGCAAACCGTACCAGTCGCACCAAAAGCCCCGATTCTGCGTCAAAATAAAATTTCCACGACGGTCTCTTTTCGCGCGAGCCGACAACCACATTGGTCTCGCGACCATCCACTTGCTCCGGATATTCCACTCGTAGTCCAGGGAACACTTGCTTGATGTGCAAGGGGAACTGCAGGTCGGCGTCGGCGCGTGCCGCGTCAATATCCGAGCCGCTGAGATCGCGCGTCGGGCGGCCGGGGGCTCGAACCCAACCAGAGTCGCCATCAAGAGCAGTGACACTATCGCCAGCCGGAGTGTGCTGAACGAATAACTCCTTATCCGGGCCCTTATCGAAGAATTCAACGCGGAATGATTTTCCTTCAGATGCCATGCTGCCAGTTTCCGCTCGAGTGCTTATCTTCTCGATTGAGTCGGCACCGCCGAGG
>Ga0181537_10002329_pt1 | contig 16780 bp, 13 predicted proteins | sample PEATcosm2014_Bin_39_FD_119765 | JGI IMG/M metagenome (GOLD analysis project Ga0181537, IMG submission 119765) | Peatland microbial communities from MTU Mesocosm Facility, Houghton, MI, USA - PEATcosm2014_Bin23_10_metaG | ecosystem: Environmental > Terrestrial > Soil > Wetlands > Peat | place... | reverse complement strand
AAGCTGCTCGATCTGTCGCTGAGAGGCGCCCACGGCGCGCAGGATGCTGATTTGGCGCCGGCGTTCGGTGACGAGGATGGTAAGGCTGAGAAAAATGCCGAGCGCGGAGACGATGATGCCGATGGTTTGCAGGATGTAGGTGACCGAAAAAGTCTGGTCGAAAATCCGGAAGACCTGGTCGCGCAATTCCTGGTTCGACTTGATCAGGTAATCGCCGAACGGCGCGATCTTCGGGCGCAGCTCGCGCTGAAGTTGGTCGGCGGTGAGGCCCGAATTCTTGTCGATGTAAATGCCGATCCCGTTGATGGCGTCGTCCTGCCAGAATTTCCGGTAGGTCTGCCAGTCGACGAGGATGACACCGCCCTCCGTGGTGTAGTCGATGTAGACTCCGGCGATTTTGAAATCATGCCGGCCGGTCGGCGTGGCGAGATTGATCGTGTCGCCGAGGCCGAGATGGAACCGGCGAAAAAAAGGCTGGCTGACCAGCACCGCGCCGTGATCGATGGCCTGGTCGAAAGCATCCTGCGAGTCGCCCTGCGCGAAGCTCAGCTTTTCGATGTAGCGCGTGACGGCGAGCCGGACCGACGCGAGCTTGACCTGCTCGCCGTTGAGTTGCACGCGCAGTTCGCGAAACGAATCATAGGTGACGTGGGGCGTCGAGGCGACGATCTGCTCGACTTCGGGCCGGATCATTTCGCGATTGCCGATGACCAGGTTCGCCGCCGGCGCGATGACGAGATCGGACTGGATCGAGCGTTCGAGCCACTCCTGCACCGTGGTGCGAAAGCTGAAGATCATCGTCGAGATGCCGACGACCATCGCCAGCGCCACGACGAGCGACGCGATGGCCATCGAGGTGCGATGCAGCGACTGTGAGAAGTGGCCGAAGGCGAGACCCGCGATGGTAGCCGCGCTCGTGAGAGCGTGGAGGGAGGTCCACCGTCTTACGACGGCGGCTACAGTGCGCGAAAAAAAGACGCTCAGGCCCGGAACGAAAAACGCGAAGCCGAGCAGCGTGAACAGCGCCGCTCCAAAGCTGAGCCACGCCGGGCCGTAGGCGAGGCTGACATGGGCGAACAGCGCCGCGAGGATGAGCAGGCCCACGCCGATGACGAGCCAGCGGCCCGTGCTCCGCGCGCTTTGCTCTTCGAGATGGCCGATGCTCAGCGCCTCGATGGGCGAAAGTGTGGCCGCTTCGCGCGCGGGAAACCAGGCGGCGAGCAGGACCGCGCCGAGGCAAAGGACCAGCGCGGCGGCGACGGCCCAGGGCGAGACAAAAAGATTCTGGATGCTGGCGAGGATGTAGAGCGACGTGATGGTTTGCGAGACCGCGCCGACCAGTTGCCCGGCCAGGACGACGCCGAGGACCAGGCCCAGCAGCGATCCCGCGACGCCGAGCACCAGCGCCTCGGCCATGAAAAGCGCCTGCACCTGGAAGCCGCTCAGGCCGAGCGCGCGCAGCACGCCGATCTCGTGCCGCCGCCGCACCACCGCCGTGGCCACGGTATTATAGATGAGAAACATGCCGACGAGCAGCGAGATGAGCGAGAGCGCGGTGAGGTTGAGCTGGAATGCGCCGAGCATCCGCTCGATCTGGCGGTTGCGGCGGTCGGGTGCCTGCACGATGACCCCGGCGGGCAGTTCGGCGCGGAGACGCGCGCAGACGGCGTTGAAATCGGCGCCGGACCGCAGCAGCGCCGAGATGCGGCTCAGCTTGCCGATATGCCGGAAATTTTCCTGCACGTTGGCGATGTCCATCACGGAAAGATGTTCGTCCGCGCCGGGCGCGTCCTCGCCGAAATCGAGGATGTAGCCGATGTGGAACGTCTCGGTGCCGGTCTGGGTCTCGACCCGCAGCGGGTCGCCGATATGCAGGCCGAGCCGCGCGCTGAGTTTGCGCGTCAGCGCGATGACCTTCGGATCGCGGAGAAAGCCGAGGATGTCGGGCGTCTGGTTTTGCGCGTCGTGCAGCTCGAAGGTGCGCAGCGGGCCGTTGGAAAAAATGTCGATGCCGAGAAGCTGCAGATATTCGCCCGGATAATCGGTGAGGCTGGCGACGTCCTCGACCGTGGGCGTGGCGGCGGCGATGTCGGGGTCGCGGTCGACGATGGGATAGGCCTGCTCGTCAAAGCGGAGGCCGTCGCCGATGACTTCGAGGTCGGCCTTGCCCGCCACGATGTCGACCGACGCGCGGAACGATTCGAGCGCGCTGTGGTTGATGATCTGCACGCTGAGAAAAACCGTCACCCCCAGCGCGATCCCCACGATGTTGAGCGCCGTCAGCGCCGGGTGCCGCGCGAAGTAGCGCAGGCTGTGGATCAGGAACAGGCGAATCATTCCGGGAGTTTCGCACGAAAACCGGAAAGTGCGGTAGCCTTGCAAAGCTTGGATAGCTTACGATTTTTTAAGCCGTTGTGGCTCAAGCGAATATTTTTTGCGAATTGCAACCAAAGTCGTTTCGCGGGAGACTTTTCTCGTTGCCAAATTTCATTTGGGAACGTCTCCTGCCAATCGCGAAGTTTTACTTCGTGCCAATGGCCGCAACAAAGTTGCCCCGACAAGTGCGTTCCCAAGTGAAACTTGGGAACGAGGGATCCAGCTTATGGGGTGTTCAACCCATTGTGGGCATGGCGTTCAGAGGCGAACGTGGTATGTTTAAGGGGCTGAGCAGGCGCGCGGCTTGCGCCTTGGAAAAAACCTGTGATGGAAAAATCGCTCCCTGCTTTCATCGCCGGCAAAAAGATATTCATCCTGCTCGCCGTCCTCTACACCGTGGCGGCGGGCGTATCCGCCTGGAGCATTATCGCCCACACCCAAGCCTCGACCCGGGCCATCGAACAAATCCTCGTCACCTACAACCTGAAAAATGAGGGCGAGCAAGCCGTCGACCGCTATGCCCAGGAGCATCCCCTCCTCGGTCTGTTCCTCTCCTCACCTATCAAGGAGGAGCTGAAACTTCCTTCGGAAGCGCAGTCGTCCAAGGCGCTCAGTTCGGATGTGGAGCGCCTTTTGAAGACCGTCCGGTGGGAATCCTCCGTGGCGGCGTGGTGGTCCTGGTTTCTGATCAGTCTCAGCCTTCTTTACGTCGTCACGGTCGTCGCCTTGGATCGGAATCTCACCACGCGCGCCGTCCTCTTCTCGCTGACCGTCGTCTCGCTCGTCTGCTTCATCATCGGCATTCTCGCGCCCGCCATGGTGATCTGGACGGCGCCGAGCATTCCCATGGCTTCCGGAAATTTGGAATTCGTTTTGCAGCACCAGGTGCGGGGAATTGCCGCGATTATCTGGGAGTTGCTCACCACGGACCATTGGATCATCGGCTCCTTCCTCCTGCTCTTCAGTATTGTGACGCCTCTCACCAAGGCCTCGCTCATGTTTTTTGTGATCGCCTCCCGTTCAAAAGATCTTAATTTAAAAATCGTGCAGGTGCTGCACGCGATCGGCAAGTGGTCGATGGCGGATGTTTTTGTGGCGGGCGTGCTCTTGTCACTTTATGCCCTGAAGGCGCAGGAGGCGACCAAGTCGATCCCGTGCCTTGGTCTCTATTATTTTATCGGCTATTGCTTGTTGAGCATGACGACGTCCGAATTGCTGACCCATTCCGGGGTGGTCGCCGGTAACGACGAGAAGAAAGCGGACAGGAAGCTGGGGCGCGGGGTGATCAGCGGATTATTCGCGGGCCTCCTCGGTTTTGTGGTCGTGTCGGGCCTCTACACCTATCAGCAGTACACGCATAATCTCAAGGGAGAGGTGCCGGAATCGAGTTCACCCGAGAAACTCAATAATGCCGATTTGGTGATGCCCGCTCATAAATAGAGCTGGAACCATCGATTCCAAGCAAATTGATCTCGCCAACCGGGGTGGGTGGTTTTGAATGGGGGGATGGCAGCAAAGGCAAAATCGGCGGCGCGGATCGGCATCATCATGGGCAGCGTGTCGGACTGGAAAACGCTCGCGGCGGCGGCGACGCTGCTCGACGAGTTCGGCGTGGCTTACGAGAAGAACGTGGTCTCGGCGCATCGCACGCCGCATTGGCTGGCGCAATATGCGGCGGGCGCGAAGGGGCGCGGCCTGCAGGTGATCATCGCGGGCGCGGGCGGCGCGGCGCATCTGCCGGGGATGGCGGCGGCTTTCACAACGCTGCCGGTGCTCGGCGTGCCGGTGGAGAGCAAGGCGCTGAAGGGGCTCGATTCGCTGCTGTCCATCGCGCAGATGCCGGCGGGCGTGCCGGTGGGGACGCTGGCCATCGGCGAGCCGGGCGCGAAGAATGCCGCGCTGCTGGCCATTTCGATCCTGGCATTGCAGGACGAAAAGCTGCGCGCGAAATGGGAGTATTTTCGAGCGAACCAGACGCGAACGGTGCGGAAACAGAAACTGCCGAAATAGCCCGGGCCACCCACGATGATGAAGACCGATCCCATTCTACCCGGTTCGACGATTGGCTGCCTGGGCGGCGGCCAGCTCGGGCGGATGTTCGCGCTGGCGGCGCGCAGGATGGGTTATCGCGTGCACACGGTCGATCCGACGCCGGACAGTCCGACGGGGCAGATTTCGGACCGCGAGTTCAACGTGCCCTTCACCGATATTGCGACGCTGACCGAGTTCGCGCGCGGCGTCGACGTGGTGACCTACGAGTTTGAAAACATTCCGGTGGAGGCGCTCGATGCGCTGGCGTCGAAGGTTTTGCTGCGGCCCGGTCGCGACGTGCTTTTCACGACGCAGAATCGCCTGCGGGAAAAGCGGTTTCTCCAGGCGAACGGCTTTCCGATCACGCCATTTCGCGTGGTGCAAAGCGAGGAGGAATTGCGCGAGGCGGTCATGGCGCTGGGTTGTCCCTGCGTGCTGAAGACGGCTGATTTCGGTTACGACGGCAAGGGGCAGCAGAAGATCACCTACGAGACGGACCTGACGCTCGTTTGGAAGCGGCACAAGTTGTACACGGGTGTCCTTGAGGCCTGGGTGCCTTTTGCCGCCGAGCTTTCCGTGGTGGTCGCGCGCGGCCAGTTGCTTTTGCAGGACGAGGAACGGCAGACGCTGGCTTTTCCGCCGACGGTGAACGAGCACGAGAATCATATCCTGGCCACATCGGTGGCGCCGGCGCCGCTGGCGGACAGCATCCTGGCGCGCGCGCAGTCGATTGCGACGGCCATAGCGAAGGAGCTCGATGTGATCGGGCTGCTGGCGGTGGAATTTTTCCTGACGAAGCGGGGCGACCTCCTCGTGAATGAACTGGCGCCGCGACCGCACAACTCGGGGCATTACAGTTTCGATGCCTGCGTTACGAGCCAGTTCGAGCAGCAATTGCGCGCGGTGTGCGGACTGCCGCTGGGCGATGCGCGGCTTTTGTCGCCGGTGCTGATGCGGAATCTGCTGGGCGATGTCTGGGCGAATGGGACGCCCGACTGGAGCGGGTTGCTCGCGCTGCCGGGATTGCGGTTGCATCTTTATGGCAAGAGCGAGCCGCGGCCCGGGCGCAAGATGGGGCATTACTCGATCTTAAGCGCGACTTTGGACCAGGCGCGGGCGATCGATGCGGAGGCGCAGAGAATACTTGGGAAGTAGCTACCAGAGTAAAAGACTTATCGTTGGGGTCGCAGCCGTGCTATGGTAGCGGCATTTATGAAGCTTGATAAAAGTAAGAAGGCGAAACAGGCGATCCCTTCTCTGAAATTGCCGGAAATCATCGAGCGGGCACTGGCCGCTTCAAAAGGCGTCACATGGTCGAAAGGCATGACGACTAAAGACATGATTAATGTCGGGCGGAAAAGGTAGCAAGCTGAAGATTAGGGTCAGGACAGGAGTCTGACCCTCCAGAACACCTTGACGCCACCATTGGTTGTGATAAACATACGTTCCACACCACCACAGGTAGATGCGTTGTCCAAAATGTCAGGCTCGCGATGATAAGGTGATCGATTCGCGCGCCATTAAAGATGAGACGGTGATCCGTCGGCGGCGGGAATGTCTCGCCTGCGAGCATCGATTCACCACCTACGAGGAAATTGAGCGCGACGACCTGCGGGTTTTGAAGCGGGATGGGCGGTACGAGACGTTTGATCGCAAAAAGATGGTCGCCGGGATCGATAAAGCCTGCGAAAAGCGGCCGGTGAGCCGGGAGGCGATCGAGCGGACGGTGAACGAGATGATCGATGAGTTGATCAAGGCGCACGGCGATGAAATTCCGACCAAGGCGATTGGCGACAAGATCATGCAGCATTTGCGCCGCCTCGATGAAGTGGCGTATGTCCGGTTTGCGTCGGTTTACCGGAAGTTCCGGGACATCAAGGAATTTGTGAACGAAGTCCAAAGCTTAACCCTGGAGTCATAGAACGATGATTGCGCTACCCCAACGTCTGCCGCATGTGATCTGGAAGAACGACCGGTTGGTGCCGCTTTCCGAAGGCTGGCTGGCCGAGTCGATTGAACACGCGGCGGAGGCGGCGGGACATCATCGCTGGCATCTGGCACCGGAGGTGGCGCGGGCAATTGCCATCTATCTGGAGAATGACTGGATTGCGCCGGCCCTGCCGCTTGACCACCTGCGGGAAATGGTGCGGCGGTCGCTGGAGGGGATCGGCTACGAGGACATCGCCCTGAAAAGCCTGATCGTGCCGCCGCGCGTTTCCATCTCGCTGATGGAGCTGGCGGTGCGCGCTCCCTACGAGATTGAATTTTATCCGCTGCTGAAGGAGCGGCTGGCCGACGCGCTGGAGGTGCAGGTGGGCGGCGTGAGGCTCGAGGGCCTGCGCGATTGCAGCAAGGTGCTCGATTCGGCGGGGCGCTGGCGGCGGACTTGCGCTCGCATCAGCGACGAGATCATTCATTTTTGCCGGTTGTTTATCTGCCGGACGGTGCCGCGCACGGTTGACCTGGTGATTCAGTAGGGCTGATCCGAAAAGTCACATGATCGGGCTGGTAGTCCGCCGGATGATTTGCGAAGCTCCATCGTCCCGCGCAGGTTCACTTAAGACTTACTACGTATGGAACAACTCAACACGACGACCATCACACCGCACGAGAAAGCCGTCCAGATCAACCTCGACAAGCGGTTTTACGGAACGTTTGCCGAAATTGGGGCGGGGCAGGAGGTGGCGCGCTGGTTCTTCCGGGTCGGGGGCGCGTCGGGCACGCTGGCCAAGACGATCTCGGCCTACGACATGGCTTTTTCCGACGCGATCTACGGCAAGGGCGAGCGCTACGTCAGCCAGCCGCGCTTGCAGAACATGCTCGATTACGAGTTCCGGCTGCTGCTGGAACGGCTGGGCGAAAAGCGGGGCGCGCAGACTTCGTTCTTCGTCTTTTCGGATACGGTTTCGGCCCGCAATTATCTCGGCACGAATGAATGTCACGGCTGGATGGGCATCAAGTTCCAGTTGCAACCCCAAGCCGAGCCGAGCGAGATCATCATTCACGTCAACATGCTCGACAAGGAGAACCTGCAGCAGCAGGAGGCGCTGGGGACCATCGGGGTGAACCTGACCTACGGCGCGTTTTACCTCCATAGCGAGCCGGAGAAACTGATCGCCTCGCTGCTCGACGGCCTCTCGACCCTGCGCATCGAAGTGGACATGATCAAATTTCTGGGACCTTATTTCAGCAACGTCGACAACCGGTTGATGGCGCTGCAACTGGTTGAAAAGGGGCTCTCCAACGCGGCGCTGATCGGGGCCAACGGCGATGTGCTGCAGCCGTCGGAGGTATTGCACAAGAAGCCGATCCTGATCGAGCGCGGCAGTTTCCGCCCCGTGACTTTTGTGAATCTCGACATGCTCGACGGCGCGCGCCAGCACTTCCTCGCCGATGCCAAGGTGAAGCTGGAAGACATTGTCGAGCTGATGGAAATCACCATGAGCAACCTGCTCACGACCGGTGCCATCGACCATCGCGATTTCCTGGCCCGCGCCGACACGATCAACGCCGTCGGCAAGATGGTGCTGATCTCCAACTTCGCCGAGTATTATAAACTCGCCGCCTATCTCCAGCGTTACACCAAGAGCCGGATCGGGATCGTGCTGGGCATCCCGAATTTGAAGGAACTTTTCGACGAGAAATACTACGAGGTGCTCGAGGGCGGCATCCTGGAATCATTCGGGCGCCTCTTCAAAAACGATCTCAAGCTCTATGTCTATCCGTTCCTCGATCCGGCCTATCCGGATTTGACGACGGTGCAGAACATGGACGTGCCGGAGCACGTGACGCATCTGTTCAAGCACCTGGTGCAAAGCGGCTACATCGAGCAAATCGATAAAGTTCACCGGGAATATCTCGGTATTTTCTCCCGCGCGATTTTGTCGAAGATTCGCGCCCACGATCATTCGTGGGAGCAGATGGTTCCCCCCGAAGTGGCGGCCCGGATCAAGGCGGGCAACTTTTTCGGGTATAAATCGTAGAGATTTATTTCGGTATCAGCGCCTCGAGCAAGGGCTGGCGCCAGGCCTGCGCATGCGTATCATAGGCGCCGAAGCCGGAGCAGAATTCCCAATAAGTCCAGGGAAAGCCATGTGCCTCGGCGGTGCGGGCGACGAATGAAATCCAGCGCGAGCGTGAGTTCATGTCGCCGCGGCTGAATGCGCCGAATTCGCCGAGGTAGATCGAACGATGATGGGCTGCGCCCCAGGCGGCGGCTTGATCGAAGTCGTGCGTGACGGTCTGCTTCTCCGCGTCAGTGCCCCACGTATTACCGAGCCATTTGTTGCTGCCATCGATCCAGCTTGCGCCCTGATGGGTGAAGGTCATTGGCTCGTAATAATGGATCGTGACGAGGATATTGCGGTCGCTGTCGGGAAGAACGAGCTTGGAAAGGTCGCGGTAGTTGTTCCAGTGGACCGGGCCGATGACGACGGTGCGGGTCGGATTCGTGGCGCGCACGACGGCCAGGGTCTTGGCCAGGAGGGCGTTCCAGTGCGGGGCATCAAGCTTGCCATTCGGCTCGTTGAGCAATTCAAAGAAAATCGTCGTGGGCGCATCCTTGTAGTGCCCGGCGATTTGTTTCCAAATGGCGACGAAGCGATCCGCGTTGGCGTCGGGGTCTTTCATCAGCGCGTCGTCGTTGTGATAATCGAGGATCGCAAGCAGGCCGTTTTTTTCGGCTTGGGCGACGACCCAATCGATCCGGCTGAAGAAGGCGGGAGCGATCGTGTAGCCGGGCGCAGGCCCGACATGTGCCGCCCAGCGGATGGGGACGCGGATGATGGTAAAACCCGCCTGCCTTATGATCGGAAAATATTCTTCGTGGACGGACACGCCCCATGCTCCCTCCTTCGGTGCCTCCAGCATGTTGCCGAGATTGACTCCGTGAAGGCTGGCGAGGGAGGTTTCTCCCAGAGTCGCATATTCGGGGAGAGGAGGCAGGTTCGTCGGCTGCGCGGCGGCGAGGCCGAGGAGAGCGCAAACGAGGAGAAAGCTGGCTAAAAGGGCTTTCATCAGCACGAGGTTGGGTTGCGGCCTGCGGCGTGTCAATTGCCAGAGTAGTTGTTGATGCCTTCCTCGTTCCCAAGTTTACTTGGGAACGCACTTGCTGAGGCAATTTTATTGCCGATCCCTCGCTAGCCGAGAGAAGATTGGCGCGAAATAAAATTTCGCGGGAAGCACAATGGCGTTCCCAAATGAAATTTGGGAACGAGGGCTCCGCGCGCACGATAAGTTAAAATACTCTAGTTGTTGATGCCGCAGGAGAACTTTGCCAGCATCGTAAGCATTCGCGAAAGGTTTCCCTATGAAAACTTCCGTCACTCTGCCGGTTATTCTGGTTATCATTGCCCTGGGGCTGGGCTTTGCGGCGGGAAGCTATTTCACTCCGGGATCGATTTTTTCGACCACGACCACGACGACGGCGGCGGCGAACTCGTCCGATAACGGCTCTTCTTCGGCCACGACCGGCGGCAGCGCAGCCTCCCGCTCGACAGGACAGGCGACGACGAGTCAGGCCGGGGGGAGAGCACCCACCCTGGATTCCCTTCTGCACTATCCGGATAGCGGAAACATGATGTTCTCCTATCATCACCTGAAGGATGTCATGGCGTATGCGGACAGCCTGAGCCCGACGGAAATAGCCGATGTCCTGCAAAAGCTCGAAACGATGCCCAATGACCAAAAGAAAGGCTCCATCCTCTTTATGTTGACCATGCGATGGGCCGATGTTGATCCGCAGGGGGCGTTGGCCTGGTCGCAAAAAAAGGGCGGCGGACAAATGGAGTTTTTCATGCGCCAGGAAATGGCTAACCTCGCCGTGGGCGCGATGGCCCAGAGCGATCCGGCCAGCGCCCTCGCCCAGGCCCAGCAAATGCCGGCGGGGCAGAAACGTAATCAAGCCATCGCGGCGGTCGCGGGAAAAATGGTCCAGACCGATCCGGCGCAGGCACTGAAATTAGTTCAGGACCTTCCCAATGGCACCGGCACTTACGATGTCTTTTCGAGTTGGGCGGACAAAGATCCGGCGGCGGCAACGCAGGCGCTGCTCCAACTTCCCCCGCAAAGGCGTGGTCAGGCCGCCGATGCAATTGCCTCCAGCTTGTTGGAGAAAGACCCGCAGTCGGCCATAACGTGGCTCAACCAATTGCCGGAGGGTCAGATGCGCAACGCCGCGGTACAAACCATTGCATCCAATTGGGCGCAGGCAGATTCCCAAGCCGCCATCGCCTGGGTGCAGGCTCTGCCACCTTCCGCAACGAAGAACCAAGCGATGCAAAGCGTCGTCCGCGAGCTGTCACAAAGCGATCCGCAGAGTGGCGTGGCCCTGCTGACCAGCATTCCCTCGGCGCAGACGAGAAACAACATTCAGCAGCAAATCGTTGAGCAATGGGGCCGTGACGATCCGAACGCAGCGGCTGACTATGTGAGCAAACTTCCGAATGGCGCGCAGAAAAATAACCTGATGCGCAACGTCATCAACATGTTGGCGCAAACGGACACGCAGGCGGCGCTCGCCCTGGCGCAGTCGATGACATCGCCCAAGGATAAAGACCAGGCCATGGAGCAGGTCATCGGAGTTTGGGCGGGAAACGATCCGCAGGCCGCCGAGGCTTACATCGGTTCCCTGCCGGAGGGAAAGCTCAAGAACAATGCAATGCGCAATCTCATCTCCCAGGCGGCAAATTCGGACATCAAGACGGCCCTGGATATGATCAACAAGCTGCCGCCGGGCAAGGCGAGGGATGACGCCCAGCAATCAATTGCCTCCCAATGGAGTCGGAACGACCCGCAGGCGGCCCTGGCCTATGGCGAGTCTTTGCCGACTGGCGCGGCGCGGACGAGTTTTATGCAGGCGGTCGCCTCGCAGATGTTCAACGACGACCCGGCCTCGGCGGCGGACATGCTGAGAAAGCTCCCCGATGACGAGACGAAAAATCAGATCATCGCCAACGTGGCGGGGACTTGGGCGCAGAACGATATCGCTTCTGCGGAAGCCTACGCCTCTTCGATGTCACCCGGCGCGGGCCAAAACAGCCTCGTGACCGCCGTGGCCAATCAACTGAGTAATGATGATCCGGCCAAGGCCCTCGATTGGGTCGGTCAGCTTCAGGACAGTCCGGCCAAGAACCAGGCCGTGGCCAGCGTGGTATCGAAATGGGCCGACACCGATCCCGCCGCCGCCGCGCAGTATCTGCAATCGATGCCCAACGGCCCGGCGCAGATGAACGCCATTTCGTCCGTGGCGAACAAGTGGGCGAACAGCGATCCCGCCGCCGCCGCGCAATGGGCGGCCAGTTTTCCCGACGGACAGCAGAAGGGGAGCGCTTATGCGGCCATTGTGGGCAAGTGGGCCGCGAGCGACCCGGTCCAGGCCTCGGCGTGGCTGACGCAATTGCCGGCGGGAAGTTCCCGCGACGCGGCGGTGATGAAGTTCAGCACGGTGGTCGCCTCGACCGATCCCGAGGGCGCAGACCAATGGGCGGAATCGATCAGCGATGCCGGCACCCGCCAGGCGCAGGTCTCCACGATTTTGCAGCAATGGATGAAAACCGATCCCACCAGCGCCTCGGTCGCGGTGCAGAAGTCGTCTCTGCCGGCCAACATTAAAAATCAGCTGCTCCAACCGGCAAACTGAATCCCGACTGCGCGGCGGGCTTGTTCCTGCGGCGGGTGCGGCTATGATGGGTTTCATCCATGCCGTCGCCCACCCCACCCGTTCTTGAAATTCATTCCGGAATCATGCTGAAGGGACAGTTGAGCATGGCGAAGGACGTTGTCCTGACGGGAAAATTCGAGGGCGACCTGCAAACGCTCGGCTGCCTGACGGTGGCCCCTGGAGGCATTATGATCGGGTCGATCGACGCCGGGGCGCTCATTTTGGAGCCGGGCAATCTTGTCGAGGCGAAGATCAAGGTCGGCGCGCAGCCGAAGCCGGCCATGGCCAAAATGTTCGAGGAAACCAAAAAGGCGGCGGGAAACTTTTGGTCGGGAAGATTGCAAAAGCTCAAGGATTTCGCCCTGGGCCATAAATAACGTTGCGCATGAAAAAACCGACGCTTCACGAAGTCACCTGCCCCCACTGCCATGCGACGCAGAGCGAACCGGAGGGCGTGATTTCGACCAATTGCCGCTCGTGCGGGAAGTATTTCAAGCTGGGCGGCAAGAGCAACGCCCGCGCGACCCGCGCGCCCAAGACCACGCGGGAAGTTTTTTGCGTCAAGTGCGGCGCGCCCAACCTGGTCGCCAGCGCGGCGCTTTCGACGCAGTGCATCCGGTGCAGTCATTACCTGGAGCTGGGCGACAAGGTGGTGAAGGGGGTGCACACGGGAAAATTGTACGCCTACGACGACGTGATTTTTGCGGAGGGCAGTTCCTTCAAGGGCATGGAGGCGACGGGGCGGCGCATGGAGGTGCACGGAAAAATTTTCAGCAAGTTGCGCGCGACGGAGGAGATCATCGCGATGGCGGGCTCCAGCATTTCGGGGGAATTGCACGCGCTGGTGGTGCGGATCGAGCGCGGCGCCACGGTCAAGGTGCAGGAGCTTTCGTGCGCGCGGCTGCTGGTCGGCGGCGCGGTGGAGATCAGCGGCCTGCTCACGGCGACGGAGATTATCCTGAGCGACGGCGCGGTTTTTTCGGGCCGGCTCAATATTCCCGAGTCGAAGCTGAAAGTGGAGAGCGGGGCCAGCGTCCATTTCGACTCGATCACCTGCGGGGAACTAACGGTGGAGGGCAAGGTCGCGCTCGGCACATCGCTCTCCGCTGAAAATGTCGTGGTGCATAGCGGGGGCAGCCTGACGTCTCCCGTCATTCGCGCGGCGCGCATCGAGGTCAGTCCGGGTGGCACGCTCCAGGCCCTGATCGAGAAGTATGTGCCGAGGGAAGCGCCGAAAGCGCCTGAGCCGGAAATAAAGCCCGACCCTGAAACCGAGGCGGAGGCGGCTTAAGACATGGGCCACAATAGAACACCAAGGGCGCAAAAAAGAACCGGGCGCATGGTCAAGTACGCTGGAAAAATCGGGATATCAATCAACCTGTCCACGGTTTTTTAAACTCGGATAAAGCCAGCGGCAACACCCTACGGAACTGATCCTTCGACCAGAGCATTATAAAATATCGTGCACGCGCCGGGGTATCAATTCTGAGCCATCCTGAAAGGATGGCAGGCATACAGCCCAGGCTTGCTCCGAAGGAGCTACCCTGGGAAGGTTCCCTCGTTCCCAAGTTGTACTTGGGAACGTTTCCTGTTCCTCGCGAAATTTCATTTCGCGCTGAACTCAACTGCCTTTAGCCCGCCAAGATCGGCAATGAAATTGCCTCAGCAAGTGCGTTCCCAAGCGCAACTTGGGAACGAGGGAAGCCATGAGGCAAGCAGCTTTTTGACTTCCTCGTGGGGCGTCGTCCTACCCGCATCGGCGGCGGCTTCCCCGCGACGAAGGGCGGCAAGAATTTCGACTTCCTCCGCGATTTGCTGGAGCGAAGCCTGCTCGGGCAGACCGGATATGGTTTCCAGGACTCGTTGCTTGTCCGTCATGGAACCATCTTAAAATGCCGGGCGGTTTTCGCAAGGGAATCTATTTTTCCGCTGGAGTGCTATTGGCAGGCTGATTCTCGCTCGGCTTTTCCAGCCTTAAGCCTGTATTTTGTGTTTCTGATGGTGGCAAAGATGGGAGAATGTCATCCGCTGTAAAGGGGATGCCATCAGGGCCGACCGAACGCAGATAATAAAATTTTCCTGACGGATCGAGCTGGTAAAAGAATTTCTCATCCATTTTGCCACCACGCTGCATCGCCGTCGGGTCAACCGAAGAATTAAAACTGTCCTTTTCCTGGTCGGCGAGATCATCGAGCGTCTTGGGATAGTAGCCATGTTGAACTTTATAATATTCGATTTCCTTCACGGTTGAATTCAGCGTCGTGACCGCCATTTTAGCTCGTAGTTGATCATAGATTCCACCCCGTTGAACCATCCCAAAATAGAAAAGCCCCCCGTACATTATAAAAGTAAATGCGATTCCCGATGCGCCTAGAATAATTGGGGCACGTGCTTTTCTCATCACACCCAAGACAATCGCCACCATCCCAAAAGGCACACCGAGACATGGGATAAACGAAAGTCCACCGCAGACATATGCGCCCCAACCGGTCTGTCTTCGTTCTGGAGGAGGGCTTTGAAAAGGTGGGGCTTCTGACATGCGAGCACTTTACTAACTCGCACCAAACAACCAATAAAATCTATATCTTCTTCTCACGCTTACGTGTCGTGCCGCGAGCGGGCTTCTGGTAGGCGACGGTCTTGAGCTTCGGCTCGATCTTGGAAAGTCCGGCCTGCTGCTTGAGTTCCATGATCTGGTCGCGGAGGAGCGCGGCTTTCTCGTAGTGCATCGAGGCCGAGGCCGCGAGCATTTCGTTTTCGAGTTCCTGGAGGACTTGCGTGACATCCATGTCCGCGCCGCCCTCGCCGATGACATTGGCGGCGATCTGCCGGCCCTTGAGGACGCTGCCGAGGCTCTCCTGCACCGCGCGCACGACCGAGCGCGGCGTGATACCGTGCGCCGTGTTGTAGGCGAGCTGCTTTTCGCGGCGCGCCTTGCTGATCGAGATGAGTTGCTTGATCGAGTCGGTGATCTTGTCCGCGTAGAGAATGACGAGGCCGTTGAGGTGTCGCGCGGCGCGGCCCGCGGTCTGGATGAGCGACGTTTGCGAGCGGAGAAAGCCCTCCTTGTCGGCGTCGAGCACCGCGACCAGCGAGACCTCCGGCAGGTCGAGTCCCTCGCGCAGGAGGTTGATCCCGATGAGCACATCGACCTCGCCGGTGCGCAGGCTGCGCAGGATTTCCACGCGCTCGATGGTGTCGATCTCGGAGTGGATGTAACGCACCTTCACGCCGAGATCGCGCAGGTACTCGGCCAGGTCCTCGGCGGTGCGCTTGGTCAGCGTGGTGACGAGCACGCGCTCGCCCATGCCGACGCGCAGCCGCGCCTGCTCGAGCAGATCGTCGACCTGCCCGCCGAGCGGCTTGACCACGATTTCGGGATCGAGCAGCCCGGTGGGACGGATGACCTGCTCGGCGGTGACGCCGCCCGATTGCTCGACTTCGTACTTCGCGGGCGTGGCCGAAACGTAGAGTCGCTGGCCGACAAGCGCGTCGAACTCGGGAAACTTGAGCGGCCGGTTGTCGAGCGCCGAGGGGAGCCGGAAGCCGTGCTCGACCAGCACCGTCTTGCGCGAGCGGTCGCCCTCGTACATCCCGCCGATCTGCGGCACGGCGACGTGCGACTCGTCGATGATGGTGAGAAAATCGCCGGGGAAAAAGTCGATCAGCGTGTAGGGCCGCGAGCCGGGCGGACGTCCGCTGGTGTGGCGCGAATAATTCTCGATGCCGTTGCAGAAGCCCATCTCCTCCATCATTTCGAGATCGAACGTGGTGCGCATTTTCAGGCGCTGCGCCTCGAGCAGCTTGCCCTGCTTTTCCAGCTCGATGATGCGCTCATCGAGTTCCGCGCGGATCGTGCCCATCGCAATGCGCATCTTGTCGGCGGGCGTGACGTAATGCCGCGCGGCGAAGAAGGTGATCTGCTCCAGCGTCTCCTGCGTCTCGCCGCTGATCGGGTCGAAGCGGGTGATCCGGTCGATTTCGTCGCCGAAGAATTCCACGCGCACGGCATCCTCGGTGTAGGCGGGGCAAAGCTCGATGGTGTCGCCGCGGACGCGGAATTTTCCGCGCGTGAGCTGGAAATCGTTCCTCTCATACTGCATCTCGACCAGCCGCGCGAGGAAGTTCTCCCTCGTCATGAACTGCCCCTTCGCCACGGGACAGACCATGTCCTTGTAGTCCTCGGGCGAGCCCAAGCCGTAGATGCACGAGACGCTGGCGACGACGAGCACGTCCCGGCGCGTGAGGAGCGCGGCGCTGGCGGAAAGGCGCAGGCGCTCGATCTCCTCGTTGATGCTCGAATCCTTCTCGATGTAGGTGTCGCTGCGCGGGATGTAGGCCTCGGGCTGGTAGTAATCGAAGTAGGAGACGAAATATTCGACGGCGTTCTCGGGGAAGAATTGCTTGAACTCGCTGTAGAGTTGCGCGGCGAGCGTCTTGTTGTGCGAGAGGACGAGCGTGGGCCGGTCGAGCGCCGCGACGACATTGGCCATGGTGAAGGTCTTGCCCGAACCGGTGACGCCCAGCAGGACCTGGTGCTTCTCGCCGGCCTGGATGCCGGCGATGAGTTCGTCGATAGCGCGGCCCTGGTCGCCGCGCGGCTTGTAGTCGCTGACTAACTGGAAGTCCACACATCGATTTTAGGGGATGAGGAGAACACGCGTGCGCGGGCTGGGGGCGTCGCGCGGCTCCGCGTGCTAATACACCTGTTTT
>Ga0181537_10002328_pt1 | contig 16781 bp, 17 predicted proteins | sample PEATcosm2014_Bin_39_FD_119765 | JGI IMG/M metagenome (GOLD analysis project Ga0181537, IMG submission 119765) | Peatland microbial communities from MTU Mesocosm Facility, Houghton, MI, USA - PEATcosm2014_Bin23_10_metaG | ecosystem: Environmental > Terrestrial > Soil > Wetlands > Peat | place... | reverse complement strand
GGGCCGGCGTGCCTTTCTACTTCCGCACCGGCAAGCATATGTCGCAACGGTCGACCGAGATCGCCATCCGCTTCAAACAGGCGCCGTTCGCTGCGTTCCAGCATACGCCAGTCGAAGCGTTGCGGCCCAACTGGCTGGTGCTGCGCATCGCGCCGAACGAAGGAATATCGCTACAGTTCGAGGTCAAGCGTCGCGGGCCGATCGTCGATCTCGCCGCGGTGGAAATGGAATTCCGCTACGACGACTGGTTCCCGAAACAATCCAGCGTGGGTTACGAGACGCTGCTCTATGACGTGATGATCGGCGATCCCACGCTGTTTATGCGCGCCGACATGGTAGAGCAGGCTTGGCGCATCGTGCAGCCGGTGCTCGACGCCTGGGCGGCGGAGAGGACCGATTGCCCCGGGTACAACTCGGGCAGCGATGGCCCGAACGCGGCCGACGAACTGCTGGCTGCCGACGGCGGTCGCGCCTGGCGGCCCATCGACCCGCCGAAAGAGGGAAAATCGTGAGCGGTCCAGGTGACGTTCGCCTTGTGTTGGCGGACGTGGACGGAACGCTGGTCACCGAGGACAAAGTGCTGACCGAGGCGGCAAAGGCGGTCGCGCTTGAGTTGCGTGATGCGGGCATCGCGCTGGCGATCACTAGCGGGCGGCCGCCGCGCGGCATGCGCATGCTGATCGAGCCCCTGGCGTTGGACAGCGCCATCGCCGGCTTCAACGGCGGCGTGTTCGTCAGTCCCGATCTCGCCGTGATCGAATGCCATGCGCTCGACCCCTCGACGGCCAAACGTACGGTAAAGCTCATCTCGGACAAGGGGCTCGACGTGTGGGTCTACACCGACACGGAATGGCTGATCCGCGACCAAGGGGCGCCGCACGTAGCGCGCGAGGCATGGACAGTCAAATTCGATGCCAAGGTGGTGCCGGCTTTCACGGATGCGCACCTGGCGCGCGTCGTCAAGGTCGTCGGCATCTCCGACGATCTCGATTTGGTCGCGGCCTGCGAAAAGGCGGCGCAAGTTGCGTTGGGAGCGGCGGCGAGCGCCGAGCGCTCGCAACCCTACTATTTCGACGTGACCCATCCGAAAGCCAACAAGGGAACGGTCGTGGCCACATTGTCCCGACTGATGAATATCCCGCCCGCGCAGATCGCGACCATGGGAGACATGCCGAACGACGTTCCGATGTTCCTCAAGAGCGGCTTTTCCATCGCGATGGGCAATGCCAGCGACGAAGTGAAAGCGCAGGCGAGCGCGGTGACCGACGGCAACGAAAACGAAGGATTCGCCAACGGCGTGCGGAAGTTCATTCTGCGCGACGCCGGCGCAACGTCGCGAAAGCGCGCGTGATGCGAACCGATCGACCATCGCCGCAATTGCAGTCGGCGGTTCGCGCACAGGGAATCGTCAAACCGATTATCGCCATCGTGATCGGCGTTTCCGGGTCAGGCAAGACCACGATCGCCAAACTGCTGGCTGCCGCGCTCGATTGCCAATTCCAGGAAGGCGACGACCTGCACCCGCCCGCGAATGTGGAGAAGATGCGGGCCGGCACGCCGCTGACGGACGCGGACCGGTTGCCCTGGCTGCGGAAAATCGCCGCGGAAATCGACGATTGGCGCGCGCGAGGCGAACCCGGCGTGCTGACCTGCTCGGCGCTGAAACGATCCTATCGCGACATCGTCATCGGCGATCGCCAGGACGTGACGCTTGTTTACCTCAAGGGGTCGCACGACCTGATCGAAAAACGCATGGCCGCGCGGCGCAATCACTTCATGCCGGTCGGCCTACTCGACAGCCAGTTCGCGAGCCTGGAAGAACCCACGCCCGACGAGCGCCCGATCGTCGTCGATGTCGACGGCCAGCCGGATGCGATCGCTGGAGCGATTCTGCGCCAGCTCGAGGACCGGCAGGCCGGTGGTGAATCGGCATTGCCTTCACAGGCCACCAGATCGACCGTGATGGGTGAGTGCCGATGACGCCCCGGGTCAAAGAGATTCTCGGCTGGTATGGCGCGGACAATCCGGGAACCTTGACCAACTTGGCGCGGCTGTTGAATCACGGACGCCTGGCCGGCACCGGCAAATTGGTGATATTGCCGGTCGATCAGGGCTTCGAGCACGGTCCGGCGCGTTCGTTCGCACCCAATCCGCCGGCCTACGATCCGCGCTATCACTTCGAGCTTGCGATCGAGGCCGGCTGCAATGCCTACGCCGCGCCGCTGGGTTTCCTGGAAGCGGGCATTCGTGAATTCGCTGGAGACGTTCCGCTTATCCTCAAGGTCAACGACGCCGACTCATTGCGCGAAAGGGAAGAGCCGAACCAGGCGTTGACCGGCAGCGTGCAGGATGCCTTGCGTCTCGGCTGCAGCGCCATTGGCTTTACGATCTATCCGGGATCGGCGCATCGCGTCGAAATGTACGGGCAGCTTCGCGCCCTTGCCGAAGAGGCGAAGCGCAATGGTCTCGCCGTGGTCGTCTGGTCCTATCCGCGCGGATCCGATCTCGGCAAGGATGGCGAAACCGCGATCGACGTCGTCGGCTACGCCGTGCAGATTGCCGCGCAGCTGGGGGCGCATATCATCAAGGTGAAGGTGCCGACCGCGCGCATCGAGCAGGAAGCGGCCCGCAAAGTATACGAACAGCGGCGCATACCGATTGCGACCCCCGCCGAGCGGGTGCGTCATATCGTCGAGTGTGCCTTCGCCGGCCGCCGCATCGTCATCTTTTCGGGCGGCGCCGCGGTGTTCGACGATGCCAAGCTGCTCGAAGAGATCCGATCGATCCATGCCGGCGGCGGGTTCGGCTCGATCCTCGGCCGCAACTCGTTCCAGCGCCCCAAGACCGAGGCGCTGCGGATGCTCGGCGCGGTGATGGATGTCTATGCGGCGCCGCCGGACCAGGTCAAAGCGGATTGACCGCCGCCGCATCCATGCCGAACGCCGAATCCTCAGCGACCAGAGTCGAGATTGCGGCCGATCCCCACGCATTGGCGCACCGGGTGGCGGATTGGCTACAGGCGGCGGCGAACGCGAAGACCGGCATCTTTGCCATCGCGCTGTCCGGCGGTTCGACGCCCCGCCTGCTCTACGAGCTTCTGGCCGGGCCGCCGTACCGTGACGCGTTCCCCTGGTCGCGCACCCATTGGTTCTGGGGCGATGAGCGCTTCGTGCCTCACGGCGACGAGCAGAGCAACTACCGCATGGTTCGCGAGGCGCTGTTGGCGCGCGTGCCGATACCCGCCGGCAATATCCATTCGATACCGACGGAAGGCGTCACGCCGGAAGCGGCGGCATCCGCCTATGAACGCGCGCTCAAATCCTTCTACGGCGCTGAGCGCCTCGATCCGGCGCGGCCGCTATTCGACGTGACCCTGCTCGGGTTGGGGCCGGACGGACACACGGCGTCGCTTTTCCCCGGCGCCGCGGCGCTCGGCGAACGCGACCGATGGGCCGCCGCCGTCATCGGGCCCAATGGCGACGCGCGTATCACCCTGACCTATCCCACGCTCGAGAGCAGCCGCGATACGGCGTTTCTGGTGGCGGGAAAGGACAAGCGCGCCATCCTCGCGCGCTTAAGACATGGCGATGGTGCGCTGCCCGCATCGCAGCTCCATCCGAATGGCGCGCTTTGGCTGTTCGCCGACGAGGCGGCGGCCGGCACCGCCGCCTGATTTCGACGCCGATGGCCGAGCATCTGGTAGAGCTATAAGGGACCGAGAACATGGCCGCGAGTTTCAGTTGCGATTCCGCCGGCCCGGCCTCGAACCTGCCGCATTTCTGGGAACATACCATCGGCAGCGGCCACGCGACCTTGGCGTTGCGGGCGGATTGGCAGGCGCAAATGCGGCGCGCGCACACGGAGCTCGGATTCGGCCATGTGCGATTCCACGGCATCTTGTGCGATGACATGGGCACGCTGGTCGGCGAAGGCGAGACGCTGTTCTACTCGTTCTTCAACACCGACCAGATTTTCGACTTTCTGCTTTCGATCGGCATGAAGCCGTTCGTCGAACTGAGTTTCATGCCCACCACGCTCGCTTCCGGCGACAAGACGGTCTTTCATTACCGTGCCAATGTCACTGCGCCCAAGGACTATGCGAGCTGGGCCATCCTGATCCGCAAATTGGTCGCCCATTGGGCCGAACGCTACGGCCTGGCGGAGATCCGCCAATGGTTTTTCGAAGTCTGGAACGAACCGAATCTCGACGCCTTCGGCAGCGGCAGGCAGGATGACTACTATCAGCTCTATCGCCACACGGTCGAGGCGATCAAATCGGTCGATCAGGCGCTCAGGGTGGGAGGTCCGGCGACCGCCGCAAACGCCTGGGTCGCGGACTTCGCCGCATATTGTGCGCGGAACCGATTGCCGGCCGATTTCATCAGCACCCATCATTACCCGACCGATGCGTTCGGATCGCCCGGCGACGACACCGAAGCCCAACTTGCCAAAAGCCGCCGCAGCGTGTTGCGCGAGGAGACCCGGGAGGTGCGTCGGCAGGCGGGCGACCGGCCGGTCTATTATACGGAGTGGTGCACGTCTTCCAATCCGCGCGACCCGATGCACGATGAGCCCTATGCCGCTGCGTTCATCGCCAAGACCATCATGGAAGCCAATGGCTTGGTGCAGGGTTACAGCTATTGGACTTTCTCCGACATCTTCGAAGAGAATTATTTCCCGTCCATTCCGTTTCACGGCGGCTTCGGCCTCTTGAACATCCATGGCATTGCCAAACCCGCCTACCGCGCCTATGAACTGTTGCACGAGCTGGGAACCGAAATGCTGCCGGTCGAGGGTTCGCATCCGACCGTCGATGTCTGGATTGTTCGCGGCGCGGATTCCGCGACAATTCTTCTTTCCAATTACGCCCTGCCGCGCCAACCGATCGCGGCGGAGACCGTCCAAATAAGGCTCGGCAACGCGCGGACGCCAATCCAGGCCACCATCCGGCGGATCGATTCGGATCACGCCAACGCGAAAGGGCGTTGGCTGGAAATGGGCTCCCCGGACTATCTCAACGCCGATGTCGTGGCGGAATTGAATGCCGCATCGCGTTGCGAGTCCGAGCCCCACCCATACGATCTCCGCGATGGCGCGCTCGGCTTCGAAGTCACCCTGCCTCCACTCTCGGTGGCCGCAGTGACGTTCCGCTTCGCGGCCCGCGATGACGCCTGACTCCCTTTCGGAATCGGACGAGCAATTGCTGGATCGGTTCGAGCACGCGGCGTTCGATTATTTTCTCGGACATGTCAATCCCGAGAATGGCCTGGTGGCCGATACGAGCCGCGCGGGCGCGCCCGCCAGCATCGCGGTGGTGGGCTTCGCTTTGTCGTGCTACCCGGTCGGTGTGGAACGCGGCTGGATGGCGCGCGGGGAAGCAGCGGCGCGAACGCTCGCCACCTTGCGGTTCTTTCGCGATAGCCGGCAAAGCGAAGAGCCCGATGCCACCGGCTACATGGGCTTTTACTACCATTTCCTCGACATGAAGAGCGGTTGCCGCGTCTGGGCGTCGGAACTCTCGCTGATCGACACCACGCTGCTGCTGGCCGGAGTGCTGATCGCGAGCGTCTACTTCGACGAGGATACCCAAGGCGAGAAGGATATCCGCGAATGCGCCGAGGCGATCTATCGCCGGATCGACTGGCAATGGGCGCTCGGCAACGACGTCACCGTTCGGCAGGGATGGAAGCCCGACAGCGGATTTCTGCACTATGGTTGGGATGGCTACAACGAGGCGACCATTCTTTATGTGTTGGGTTTGGCCTCGCCGACGCATCCGCTGCCCGAGAACAGTTATCTCGGTTGGACAGCGACCTATCAGTGGGAAAACATCTACGGCTACGATCTGCTCTATGCCGGGCCGCTCTTCGTCCATCAGTATTCCCAGGCCTGGATCGATTTCGACGGCATCCAAGATCGCTTCATGCGCGAAAAGGGGAGCGATTATTTCGAAAATAGCCGGCGCGCCACTCAAGTTCAGCGCGAATATGCGCGGCGGAATCCATTCGGCTTCAGAGGCTACGGGAAGGACTGCTGGGGTATCTCGGCGAACGAAGGACCGGGCTTTACATCGGTGAAGATCAACGGCCGGGTTCGTCGGTTTCTCGGTTACGCCGCGCGCGGCGTGCCCTTCGGACCCGACGACGGCACGATCGATCCGTGTTCGACGCTTGCATCGCTGCCGTTCGCGCCAAAACTCGCGCTGGCGGCGTTGCGCGAATTTTGCGCGCATTATCCCGAGATGGTCGACGAATCCAGACTGCCGAGCGGGTTCAATCCGACCTTGCGAGGCGACCAGCCTTCCGGTTGGGTTTCCCAAGGCCATTTCGGGCTCGACCAGGGGCTCCTCGTGCTGATGATCGAGAACCATCGCTCGCGCCTGATTTGGAATCTGATGCGGCGCTGTCCCTATATCGAAAGCGGATTGCGCCGCGCCGGGTTCAAGGGCGGCTGGCTGTCGTGACGATTCAATCCGAAACACAGGCGCGGGTGGCTCCGCCGGAGGGACTGGCCCCTGGCGAATCGCTGGACGATCGCTTCCATCGAGCGCTGCTGGACAATGTTCGGCCTCCGGCCTGGCGCAACCCGACTCCGGCGGGCAGATACAATCTCGTCGTCGTCGGCGCGGGGCCGGGCGGCGCGACCGCCGCGCTCGAAGCCGCGGCGCTGGGCGCGAAGGTGGCCCTGATCGAACGCAACCTCATCGGCGGCGATCGCTTGAACGTGGGATGCGTGCCGTCGAAGGCGCTCATCCGCACGGCGCGATTCTATGCGGAAATGCGCGATGCGGAATATGTCGGCGGACAGGTGCCGCGCGACATCGAGATCGGGTTCGTCACCATGATGCAACGGATGCACCGGATTCAGGCGCGGCTCAGCCGGGCCGTTTCGGCGCGGCGGGTGAGCAAAGCGGGCGTCGACGTGTACCTCGGCGAGGCGCGCTTCGCGGGACCGGACAGCGTCTCGGTGGATGGAGCCGTACTGCGGTTTAAGAAGGCAATCATAGCGACCGGCGCCCGGCCTCTGACGCCGCCGATCCCCGGACTCGTCGAGGCGGGGTATTTGACCAACGAGAATGTGTTCGATCTGACGGAATGTCCGCCGCGCTTGCTGGTGATGGGCGGCGGTCCGCTCGGTTGCGAATTGGCGCAGGCTTTTTGCCGGCTCGGATCGCACGTCATATTCGTGCAGAACGAACCGACCTTCCTACAGCGGGAGGAGCGCGACGCCGCGCAAGTACTTTCGGATTCCCTGGCGCACGACGGTGTCGAGATTCGGCTCAACACGACGGTTGTCGCGGTCCGCAAAGAAGGTAACGCGAAGATCGTCGATCTCGCGAGCGATGATTCACGCTTCAGCGTGTCAGTCGATGAGATTCTGGCCGGCATTGGCCGCGCGCCCAATGTCGAAGGCATGAATCTCGAAGCCGCTCGCATTCGTTACGATACCGAGATCGGCATTCACGTCGACGACTTCCTGCGAACCAGCAATCCGCGAATCTATGGGGTGGGCGACGTGTGCCTGGAACACAAGTTCACTCACGCCGCCGAGGCGTCGGCGCGCGTCGCGGTGCAAAACGCCCTATTTCTCGGTCGCAGGCGGATGAGCGGGTTGACCATCCCGTGGTGCACCTATACCGATCCGGAAATCGCCCATGTCGGCATGTATGTGCGGGAGGCGAGGGAGATGGGCGTTCCCGTGAAGACCTTCACTATCCTCATGCACGATGTCGACCGGGCGGTCACGGATGGGGAGGAGGAGGGCTTCGTCAAAATTCATGTCAGGGAGGGCACCGACCGGATTCTAGGCGCCACAATTGTCGCGCGCCACGCCGGAGAAATGATCAACGGGCTCTCGCTCGCGATTAGCGAGCGGATCGGGTTGCGCGCCCTCGCGGAAGTCATTCACACCTACCCGACGCAAGCGGAGGCAATTAAAATGGCGGCCGAGGCCTATCGCCGAACACGATTGACGCCCACTCTCAGATCATTGTCGAGGCGCTGGTTGGCGTGGTGACGCGGGTGTCGCAACCATGTCTCCGCGGTCCCGCACAAGGCCGCTCCCCTGCAATGTTTACTTGTCTTTCCTGCGCTTCGCCTCTTCGTGTGCCATTTGCTTCGCCCGTTGCACCAATTCGAGCGCGTGGGCGAGTAGCGAACGCCGCGCATCCTGGTCGGTTTCGACGGATGCGGCTTGCTTGAGGCGGCGCGCTTCAGCGCGCAATTCCGACGGTGTCGGCATGGCTCCTCCCGATCCATGCTGGTGGCGGAGAACTATATTGGCCGCCCGCGCCGAATCAAGTTTGCGGCCGACAAACGCACCGCCGGGCGCGACCGTCGAACCGCATGCCGGCATATGCGCTCCGCACCGGCCTGCGCCACTGCAATTATTGGATCTTTGACGTATGAGTACATTCCGAGTCTACGCACGCGCAACGGGCGGATATTAACCTCTATTTCCGGTTGCCGAGGAGGACACGGCCATGTCAGGAATCGCTCGATTCATCAGACTCAACATCCGGTACTATGAACGCCTGCTGACGCGCGACAACATGACCTATACGCCCGAGGTGGCGCTCAAGCTTCTCGAAGACGCGCGCGCACGACTACCGCGCGCCGAGGCCGACGAGTCGTTGCGTCGGGAGACCTAGCCCGCCTTCCGCGCCTAAAATCACCTCGACCCGACCCGATGAAGGCATTTCGTATCGTTTGCAGTCTGCTCGCGACCGGCCCGGCAGCGGTCTTGGCCGGCTGCGGTCTCGCGCATGCACCGGTGCTCGATCCACACGGCCCGGTTGCGCTCACCGAGCGCAACCTGCTGTTCATCGCCAGCGGGTTGATGTTGCTGGTGGTCGTGCCGGTGTTCGTCATGACGTTCCTGTTCGCCAGGCGATTTCGGGCGTCGAATGCGGGTACACCCCATTTGCCGGACTGGTCCTACTCGGCGCGACTTGACGCCGTCGTCTGGTCTGTGCCCTCGCTGATCGTCGCGGTCATCGGCTGCCTGTTGTGGACCTATACACATGGGCTCGATCCTTATCGGCGGAGCGCGGGCGTCATCGCGCCGCTTATGGTCGAAGCGATCGCCGAAGACTGGAAATGGCTGTTCATTTATCCCGAACAGAATATCGCGGCGGTCAACGAGCTGGTCTTTCCCAGTGACCGGCCGCTCAGGATCGAGCTGACCTCCGACACGGTGATGAACGCATTCTACGTCCCCGGCCTGGTCGGACAAATCTACACGATGGCGGGAATGCGGACCGAACTCAACTTGAGCACCGACGGGCCCGCCGAGTTCGTCGGCTGGAACACGCAATATAGTGGCGGTGGATTCCCCGATCAGCGCTTCGCAGTGCGTGCGACAGCCCGATCCCAATTCGACAGCTGGGTCGCCATGGCGAAGCGGTCGCCAAATCCGCTCGATGCGGCGGCCGATGCCGCATTGGCAAAGCCCAGCAGCAAGGTCCCAGTGACGTACTTTTCCGCCGTCGAGCCGCATCTGTTCGCCGGCATCATCGCGAAATATTCCAACTCGCCGATGTCCAACATGAACGAGCCCGCCCGCGGCGCGCCGGCTCCGTCGGGAACTCAATAACGTGCTGGGCGCGTTGACGATCGACGCCCTGCCGACCTACAGCGGCATCGCTCTGGGCGCCGCGCTCGTTGTGGTGTTCGGCGCGCTCGCCGCGGCCGCGATCGTCACCTGGCTGGGCAAGTGGCGCTATTTGTGGACCGAGTGGCTGACCAGCGTCGATCACAAGAAAATCGGCATCATGTATGTGGTACTGGCGCTGGCGATGCTGGTGCGCGGCTTCATCGACGCGTTCATGATGCGGACCCAGCAGGCGCTGGCGCTCAATTCCGACGGCTATCTTCCGCCCAGCCATTTCGACCAAATCTTCAGTTCTCACGGCACCATCATGATCTTCTTCGTGGCGATGCCGTTCCTGGTCGGGCTGTTCAACGTGATTGTGCCGCTGCAGATCGGCGCGCGCGATGTGGCGTTTCCGTTCATGAACTCGGTAAGCCTGTGGCTGACGATGTCCGGCGCGGCTCTGGTCATGACCTCGCTGGTCGTCGGCAGGTTCTCGACGGCCGGCTGGACCGCCTATCCGCCCTATTCGGAGCTTCAGTTCAGCCCCGGTGTCGGCGTCGACTATTGGATCTGGACCATTCTGGTCAGCGGCATCGGCTCCACACTGACCGGAATCAACTTCATCGTCACCATTCTCAAAAAGCGTGCGCCGGGCATGCGGTTGATGACGATGCCGATGTTCGTCTGGACGGCGCTGTGCACCAGCGCGCTGATGGTTTTCGCATTCCCCGCTTTGACCGTCGCCGGATTGCTGCTCGGCCTCGACCGCTATCTGGGGATGCATTTCTTCACCATTGGCGGCGGTGGCGACATGATGAACTACATCAACCTGATATGGATCTGGGGCCATCCGGAGGTCTATATCCTCGCTCTGCCCGCGTTCGGCGTGTACTCCGAGGTCGTCGCGACGTTTTCTGGCAAGCCGCTGTTCGGCTACCGTTCGATGGTCTATGCGGTCTCGGTCATCACGCTGCTGTCGTTCTGCGTCTGGCTGCACCACTTCTTCACCATGGGCGCCGGCGCCGACGTCAACGCCTTCTTCGGCATCGCTACGATGATCATCGCCGTGCCGACGGGCGTGAAGGTCTTCAATTGGCTGTTCACCATGTATGGCGGCCGCGTGCGCATGAGCGTGCCGATGCTGTGGACGCTGGGGTTCATCGTCACCTTCGTCATCGGGGGCATGACCGGCGTGCTACTGGCCGTGCCGCCGGTAGACTATCTCATGCACAACACGACCTTCCTGGTGGCGCATTTCCACAACATGCTGATTCCCGGGGCGCTGTTCGGCTATTTCGCCGGCTACCAATACTGGTTCCCCAAGGCCTTCGGCTTCCGGCTGACGGAGAAATGGGGCCGCCGCGCGTTTTGGGCCTGGATCGTCGGCTTCTACCTGGCCTTCATGCCCCTTTACCTGCTCGGTTTCATGGGCATGCCGCGGCGGATGGAACACTACGCCATGGCCGAATGGCAGCCTTATCTGATCGTCGCCGAAATCGGCGCGGTGGCGATCGGCTTCGGCGTCTTGTTCCTGATCGTGCAACTCGTCTCAAGCATCCGCGACCGGGCGGCCTTGAGCGCAGGCGCGGACGACCCGTGGAATGGGCGGACATTGGAATGGGCGACCGCTTCGCCGCCGGCCGCGTACAATTTCGCTGTCATCCCCGAGGCGCACGAAATCGACGCGCTATGGGAAATGAAGAAGGCTGGGACCGCTGGCACGAGGCCGGCGCAATTCCGCGCTATCACCGTGCCGCGCAACACAGGCGCGGGTGCGATTCTCGGCGCGCTGTCGTTCGTGTTCGCCTTCGCGATGATCTGGCACATCTGGTGGCTTGCCGCCGTATCCGGGCTCGGCATCTGGGTTCCGCTGCTGATGCGGACTTTGGACGACGGCCCAGGGCGCCTGATCCCGGCGGCGGAAGTCGGCAGAACCGAGAGCCGTCGCGGTCGGGTGTCGCCCGTCGTAGCGGTGGGTCCGACATGACCGGTCGTGCCGCCCCCGCCCTAGTCTCCGGCAACGAGGCCGAAGATTCCGAAAGCGCCGCCGAGGAAAAGGCCTTCGGCTTCTGGCTTTACCTGATGAGCGATGCGATCATCTTCGCGCTGCTGTTCGCAACCTATGCCGTGATGTGGCGCAACACCGCCGGTGGACCGGCAGGCGCTGCCCTGTTCATTCTCCCGCGCACCTTCGCGGAGACGATGCTGCTGCTGGCGAGCAGTTTCACCTTCGGCCTGTCCAGCATCTCGACCCTGGCGGGGCAGCGTTCGCGGACGCTGGCCTGGTTGGGCGTGACCTTTCTGCTTGGGCTCGGCTTCGTCGGGATGGAGATCGCGGAGTTCCATGGCATGACCGCTACCGGCGCCGGTCCCGACGCAAGCGGCTTCCTGTCGGCCTTCTTCACGTTGGTCGGCACGCATGGCCTTCATGTCAGTGTCGGCCTCATCTGGATCGTGCTGCTGGGACTCGAGCTTGGCATTCGCGGGATGAACCCCCACGTCGCCTCCCGTCTCTATCGGCTGAGCTTGTTCTGGCATTTCCTCGACATCGTCTGGATCGGCATCTTCTCGATCGTGTACTTGCCGGGACTGCTCTGAATGCCGCATTCACCCGACAGAAGCGTGCATCGCGCGACCAGACCCTACTTCGTCGGTCTCGTCCTGGCGCTGATCCTGACGGCCGTTCCGTTCGGCCTGCTCGCAGCTCGGGTGCTGTCGCCGGCGCCGATGCTGGCGGTCATCGCCGACGTGGCGTTCGCGCAGATCGTGGTCCATCTCCGTTTTTTCCTGCACCTCGAGCTGAAACCTTCGTCGCGCGACAGGCTGCTGGTGCTCTGCTTCGCGGCCGTTCTGATCGTTATTATGGTCGGCGGCTCGGTGTGGATCATGTTCGACCTGGATTACCGGATGACGGGCCGATAATCGATTGCCGAGACTCATCGCGGATGAATCCGATCCGATGTCTCCTTGTGGCAGATTCTGTTGCAGAAGTCGGTTGAAGCGGCATCGGAACGGTGATTCCGTCTCGTGAGCACGAATCGTGGCAGGAGTGGGCGATGATGGGTCGGCGGAACCGAGATCAAGGCCCTCTGTTCTATGAGTTTCGCCTCGATGAGGCGGTTCCCGAGGATCATCTGGTTCGGAAGATCGGCGCGGTGCTGGACCTATCCTGGGTCCACGAGGAGCTCTTGCCTCACTACTCGCGGGTCGGCCGCCCCTCGATCGATCCGGTTCTGATGATCCGGATGTTGATTCTGGGCTATGTGTTCGCCATCCGGTCGGAGCGTCAGATATGCCGGGAGGTTCAGGTCAACCTGGCCTATCGCTGGTTCTGCGACCTGAGCTTGGAAGACCCGATCCCGGATCACTCCGCCCTCTCCCGTGCCCGCAACGAACGCTTTCGCGAGAGCGATGTCTTCCGCCACGTGTTCGAGCGCGTGGTGGGATCGTGTATCGCGGCTGGATTGGTCGGTGGCGAGAGCTTCGCGGTCGATGCCAGTCTGATCGAGGCCGACGCCAACCGTCAGCGCTCGATCCCGGGCAAAGAGTGGAGCAAAGAGCGCGATCCTGAATCAGCGAGTCGAGCGGTGAAGGAGTATCTGGCAACACTCGACGACACTGCCTTTGGCGCGGCGACCGAGGTCGAGCCGAAGTTCGTTTCCATGTCACAAGGATCGACGTTCGGTCGCATCACTATGATCCGCGACGCGCTTATTTTATGAGCGCAAACCTAACCCACTGCTCAAATTGCGATAGTGAGTGTTCGGAAACTCTGCCGAGCCGGCTACGATTGCCCCAACTTCTTCCATATCCAAATTGATGACCGGTCGTGATTGAGCGCCTGGCTGATAGAGTCCACTTGATCGTCATGACGGCTGCCGGGAAACGAAAACAGCTCGGTTTCGAGTTCCGGAAGCCAAGATGCCCGCTCCGGAAAATGCACCTGTAATGCTTCGAATTTGGCCGACGCGACGGACATCCTGGTCTCTTTGTCGCGCTCCGGCGTGATTCCTGTGATGCCTTGGACCCGCAGCCGCAATTCCTGAAGCAACCCGATGGCAGTACCAGCCTCCTCAACCAATACCTGGTCGGCATTCCATCTTTTGGCCAATTCCTCGACTCTGCTCTTAAGTGTCGGATAATCGACTCGACCACGCCAAACGTCGAGCAGGTACCATTGACTTTCATCGGTCTGGTGCCAAGTCGTGCAGACCGACCAATCGTTGTCGGGGCCGCCTTTGGCGGCCGTGTCCCAGCTCTGCAATGTGAACGGCCTAGAACTGGTGGTTGGGAGGGACCAGTAGCGTTGAACCCAATGCCTTTTGATCATTGCGCCGCCTGGCGGCACAGGCGCTTGTTGGTATTGGGCAGAGAACAGATCGGACCCCAGCTGAAGCCGCAATCGCTCCAATATCGCAAGCGGTTCACGCTCGGGTGACAGGACGTCTCCGGGCGCACGTTCTTTTGCCTCATATTCGGACAGCTGGATCGTCTCAAATTGCTCCGCCACGGCAGGCAAACTGAGCACCGTCCAATCGTCTGACTGCCTAAGCACGAAGCCTGTTAGATCATCCAAATGCACCCGCTGCATGACGATGACGATTGCGCCACTGCGTTTATCGTCGAGGCGAGAGACTACAGTGCTGGCGATCCATTCGTTTACCGCGTTTCGCTTTGCCTCGGATATCGCGTCGATCGGCTTCAGGGGATCATCGATCACGATCAAATCGCCGCCTCGACCCGTGAGCGTTCCCCCGACTGAAGTGGCCAGCCGAAAGCCGCGGCGAGTCAATTCGATTTCCGTCTCGCTGTCCTTGTAGGGACCGACAACAGTCCCTGGAAAGGCAGCCCGGTACCAAGCGCTTGCGAGAACCGCGCGGAAATCGTTGGAGAGCTTGTGCGCGAGTTCACCCGAGTAGCTTGCACATATGATCCGACGAGTTGGATCGCGACCGAGGACGAACGCCGGAAACGCCACCGATGCTGCCGTCGATTTCAGCGAGCGTGGCGGCATGTTGATGATCAGGCGATTGATCTCGCCACGATAGATACGTGATAGCTGATAGGCGATGGCCCTATAATGCCAACCTGGCACGAATGTCTGGCCAGGCGAAAGTGTGTGGAAGACTTTTCGCAAAAAGCTCGCGAAATCCGTGCGAAGGATTGCAAGGAAAGCTTCGCGCTGATCAACGCTGATCGCCATCTGCTCGGTCCGGCGGAGCCTTCATTTCTGGTGAGGCCGGGCTGCCTCGACCTTCGTTATTTTTGTCGTTTGGCGGTGCACAGGTTTCCTGTGCCTTCATCGAAGCGAGAAACGAATCGATAATGGCAATGTCATCGGGCTGCATTTGTGCGGCATCGACCTCTTGGTCATGGCCGTCGCGATAACGGTCCATCAGCGCAAATAGCAACTTCAGGGCACTAGCGTCCCTGCGCGCCGCATCGTTGACGAGTCCCTGGACGATCACATCCTGCAGACGCAGCGTTCGCTGACCGCCGCTATTGTCTTGGACCTTTACACGACGTGCGAGCGCTTCCGATAGCAGTTTGCCGATGCTTTTTAGCCCTTTCGGCCGGCCGCGCGGATTGCCACTTCGGCCAGGCTGAAAGCGGGTTAGCATTGGCGTGCGGCCATAGCCGATTTCATAGGTACCCGAGGCCTCGGGGGGCTGGTGAGTCTGTCTGGTCTTATGTCGGGAGGTCTTTTCAGTCATGGTCGGCCTCTAATTCAGCCTCAATGTCGGCGAATGATCGACCAGAGAGCTCGTGACGTGCGACCTCGCCGGTGTACGCCTGCCAGCGTCGTACGACGGTGTCTACATACAGCGGATCGATCTCCAGCCCGAAGCAGCGCCTGCCGGTACGCTCGGCTGCGATGAGAGTCGATCCGCTGCCGAGGAATGGGTCGAGCACCAAATCGCCCCGAGCCGAGCAATCCATCATCGCGTCGGCGATCATCGCCACCGGCTTTACGGTTGGATGCAGAGCGAGAAGGTTACCCTCTTCGCTCTGGCGCCTCAGGGTATTGATGCCCGGATAGTGCCAAACATTTGTTCGGTGGCGCCCGAATTGTCCCAATTGCACGTTGTTGGGATGCGAGCCCTTCCCATGCTTCCAGACCGCAATGAACTCGTGCTGGCTTCGGTACAGCGAGCCCATGCCTGCGTTATCCTTGACCCAGACGCAGATGTTTTTCAGCTCGCGATATGCAATCTGGCCCGCCGCCAGGAGCTCGTGGAAGTGACGCCAATCCATGCAGATGAAATGAATTGCGCCCTCCGAGCTGTGCGAAGCCATGAGTCGACAAATCGTCGTTAGGAAGAACGTGAACTCAGATTTGGTCATCTCGCCCGACGCCATCGCGAAATCCTTATGTTTGATTGCGCCGAGACCAGATACGTGGCCCGGAATCTTGAGGTTGTATGGGGGATCCGCAAACACCATCGATGCCTGTTCCCCTCGCATCAGCCTTTCGTAGGCTGCGTCGATGCGTGCGTCGTCGCAGACAACGCAGTGTCGACCGAGCAGCCAGCGGTCGCCCTGGCGCGCGATCGGAATTCCGGAGATCGGGGGAACGGAGTCAGCCGGATCGTCGGCAGGCGGTGAAAGACCTCCGAGCCCTTCGATTCGAATATCGATCTCTCCCATCGTGAAGCCAGTCAGCTCAAGGTCAAATTCCAACTCAAGCTCGGACAGCTCTTTAAGTTGTTCGGCGAGCAGTCGATCGTCCCACTCCGAAATCTCAGTCAGGCGGTTGTCGGCGATCTTCAATGCGCGTGCTTCGACTTCTGAGAGATGGTCTAGGCAGATCGTTGGCACCTCCGTCATGCCCTCCTCTACGGCTCCCTCGATTCGGCCATGTCCGGCGATGACTTCTCCGTCAGCTCTGATCAGGATTGGGACCACAAAGCCAAATTGTCTGATGCTACGAGCGATCTGGCGCCGTTGCCTCCGGTTGTGAATACGGGGGTTTCGCGGATCAAGTTTGAGATCGGCGATCTTTCGATAGACGATGCCTAATTGAAGCGCGTTCCGAGCGGCTCGCGAGATTCGCGAACTCGGCTTGGCTCGTGAGAGCCGCTTTGCCGGTGCCTTCGATTTGCGATGCTGATCGATCATGGCTTGAAAGACTGCCAGGAAAGATCGACTCAGCATCGACCTATCAGTGGTGAAATTACGATGCCGCT
>Ga0181537_10002327_pt1 | contig 16787 bp, 13 predicted proteins | sample PEATcosm2014_Bin_39_FD_119765 | JGI IMG/M metagenome (GOLD analysis project Ga0181537, IMG submission 119765) | Peatland microbial communities from MTU Mesocosm Facility, Houghton, MI, USA - PEATcosm2014_Bin23_10_metaG | ecosystem: Environmental > Terrestrial > Soil > Wetlands > Peat | place... | reverse complement strand
TCGCGGCGCTGACGACGCGTCAGCTGCGAGCGCTGTTCGCACCCGACCACCGGTTTGTGCAGCGCAACGGCACAGGGCCCACGTCGCTCTCACAGTTGCGCACCCTGCTGCACGAGGCGCGGGAAGCTGGGTACGCGCAGGAGGACGGATCGGTGACCCCCGGCTTCGCCTCGGTCGGTTGCGCCGTGCTTGACCACGGCGGCCATCCGGCGGCGGCCGTGGCACTCACCTTCCCGTCGCGTGAGCTCGGTCTGGCGGCTAGGGCCGAGCTCGCGGTTCGTGTCCAAGCCGCAGCGAGGCAGTTGTCGCGCGCGATCCGAGGCGCCGCAGCACCCGAAGTAGCGGGAGGCGACTTCTAGGACGACGGTCGCGTCGAGAGGGCCTCGAGCGTCAGTTGCGAGACGGGCTCCAGAGTGATGCCCGGGGCTGGCACGGCGACCGCGATCTTCTCAGTTCCATTCGGAGCAGTCAGCTGATGCACGCTCCAAGAATGGGCGGGCGGGCCGCTCCAAACAGATGCCAGAGCGAGGCCTTCGGCTCGGCTCTCGACGACCGCGCCTGCAAGTGCTGGGACGACGCCATGACCGAGAGCCTTGCCAACTGCCTCCTTGATGGTCCAGGCGCTGGAGAACCAATCGGCGATGGCGGCGTCGGGGATATCGCGTAACGACGCGACCTCGGCCTCGGCGAAGAGTCGCTCGGCCAGTCTTCGCGGATCCGGCACTGTCGGAAGCACAGGTTCGATGTCGACGCCGACGGCGACGCCCGAGCAGACGGCAGTGACCACTGCGTGGGCCGTATGCGCGACGCTGACGTGCAGGTCGGGTATGCCCGCCAGCACCGGCTTTCCGAAGTCGGAGACGTCGACGCCAAGGCCCTCTGGTCGCCGCCCGCTCGCCTTGGCCGCGGTCAGGCGGAGCATCGCGCGTCCGATGGCGTGCTGGGTGCGCGCATCGGAGTCCAGCATGGTGGCGACGTGTTCCTGCTCGGCACGGCTCAGTACAGCGAGCGCGCTTGCCAGCCAATCGGAGCGGTCGTCCTCGGTGAACCTCGCGAGAGTCAGGCTGACCGTGAGCATCGAGCTCCGCTCACAGTGCTCGGGCGCGCCGTCGCGAACACTCAGCCGACGGTTGTGTCCTGAAGCTCGAGCAGCGCCGCACGGATCGACGCGATGCTTGTGAACACGCTCCTCGTGAGCATGCGGTCAGGAAACTCGATGTCGAACGCGTCTTCGAGTGCGAGCATGACGCTCACGCTCGCCTGCGAGCTCATCCCCGACGCGTACAGGTCGGCATCCTGCGCCAACGACGTCGTTGTCACGGCGAGCCGCGCATGCGTTGCAAGGATCTCTCGGATCTTGTCGTCAATCACCAAGCTCTGCCTTCCTCCGTCAACGGGTAGCACCGACGCTCAGGAGCTTACGTGATCTCCCGGTGGCAACCGCAAGGTAGCCTCCGTCACAATATGGACCGTCTGGGCGCTACTTGGTGTGGTGCCAATCGAGGTCACACGCCGGAGGCGCAGTGATCTCTGACGGGGTGAAATAGGTGCTTGACTCTCTAGGCCCGGACCGACGGTCCACGACTAACGCCTCCCAGGGGCCGACGTCTCCATTTCGAGAACCGCTAAAAGGGGTGATCCAATGTCGAACGAAGTACGCCCAGCCACGGCCGATCAGACAGCGTTTTTAGAAGAGCTGGTCGCCGCCGGGCTACTGATCCAATCCGGCGTGCCAGGTGTCTACGGCCATGGTCAGGCGTACGAGCGTGTGATCGAGCAGCTGTCGAACCTGGTGAGCGACCTGGGGGCTGCAGCCGGCGCTTCGAAGCTCCGATTCCCGCCGATCGTGCCGCGCCATGCCTTGGAGACCAACGGATACGTCGGCAACTTCCCGCATCTGGCAGGCACCATCTTCGGTTTTGAGGGCTCCGAGGCCGACGCCAAGGTCCAGGGTGAGCGGGCGCTGGCGCACGAGGACTGGAGTGAATTTCAGTCACAGACGGACTTGATGATGCTTCCCGCAGCCTGCTATCCGGTGTATCCGGCCCTGGCGGCCCGGGGTCCTGTTGGCCCAGGAGGTCTAACCGTCGACATCGGCGGCTCTTGGGTGTTCCGCCACGAGCCCTCGCTTGACCCAGCCAGGCGGCAGGCCTTTCGCATGCACGAGATCGTTCGCGTCGGTGAGCCTGACGCAGTCGAGCAGTGGCGCTCGGAGTGGGCTCAGAAGGGCATCGAGCTGTTCGGGAAGCTAGGTCTTGAGGGGGCGCTCGCGAACGCGAACGATCCGTTCTTCGGCCGCGTCGGCCGGTTGCTTGCCGCCAGTCAAAGCGCGGAGGAGCTGAAGTGGGAGCTCGAAGTGCAGATCGCCGGACCCGAGCCAACTGCCTGTGCTTCTTTCAACTATCACATGGATCACTTCGGCCACGTCTGGGACCTGAAGTTGTCCGACGGCGCGCCCGCTCACACTGCTTGCGCGGCCTTCGGCCAGGACCGGATCGTCCTCGCGCTCCTGCGAACGCACGGGCTCGACCCGGACAAATGGCCGGCGTCGGTAGTGGATCTGCTCGGGAGTTGATCATGACGAGAAAGGCCATCTCGCTTCTCGTGCTCGTTGTCGCGTGTTGCCTAGCTGGCTGCGCCAGCTTGGCCAAGTCGGTAGCCCATGCAAGCTCCTCTCGGGCTACCGCAACCGCTCCACTGAGGACCGTGAGCTTGATGTCCGGTGGCCACCTTCGAACCTATCTGCTCTACGTGCCTCCCGGCGACTCCAAGAAGCACCCCCTGACGCTGGTGCTCGTGTACCACGGCGTGGACGACACCGCGATCAAGGCGTCGACGGAGACCAATCTCCTGAGCCGCGACGAGCAGCAACACAACATGATCCTCGCATTCCTTCAGGGCTACGACGAAACCTGGAATGAGGGCGCGGGCGACACGCCCGCCCATGCGGCCGGGATCAACGACGTGGCTTTCACATCCGCGGTCCTTGGCGAAATTGAATCCAGGTACGCGGTAAACCTTCGCCGGGTGGTGGCAACCGGCCTATCCAACGGCGCGTTACTGACCGAGTTGCTGGGTTGCAGGCTCGCAGATAACCTGACGCTGATCGTGCCCATCGAGGGACAGCTGCCGGTCACAGTTTCGGGCAGTTGCCGGCCAAGCGCACCGATCTCCGTGTACGAGGTGCACGGCACTGACGACCAGACGATCCCCTACGGGGGCGGACATTTCAACGGCGTTGGTGGCGGGACGACCGTGCTATCCGCGCCAGCCTCTGTGGCGCGTTGGGCGGCACTCGACCACTGCTCCAAACGCGCACCGACGACTAGGTCCGGAGACTACGTGCTAACCGGGTTCACCGGTTGCCGCCAGCGCGTGACCGCGACGCTCAATTCGGTCCAGGGCGGGCAACACGTGTGGCCCACCGACTTCGCACAGACTCTGCTCGACGTGACGACTGCACTACCCGCCACGCGCGTTGCTGTGAAGCCGTGATCCGCGCAGGATCACTCGCCGGCGATCTGCACTTCCGTATGGACGCGGCCGTCCATCACCTCGAGCGCGTCATGGTCCGCGACGCTACCCCGGACGGAAAATACGTGACCGTGGTTACCCTCGCGCCAGTCGACGGCCTGGCCGGGCCCACGGTTCAGCACGATCTCCGTCACGTCGGGCTCGATGCCGAGCCGATCTAATCCCTCGACGGCCGAGACCCGCCGCATCCAGCGCGGCGCGTGGACGTAGAAGAGGAAGCCGACCCGCTCGGGCGTCAGTGGTCGCTCGTAGTGGACGCTCTCGCCGAGAGCGATCCGAAGCGCAACCTGCAAGAACGCAATGTCGCTGATGTCCGCAAGCATCTCGGGCACGCCTCCGCCGATGCGGCCGTTCACCTCTATCACCCTCGCCCCTTCGGGCGTGAATTTGATTTCGGTGTGAGGGCAGCCGGTCTCGATCCCGAGCCCCTCGAGCGCCGCTGTGGCCGTTTCAAGTGCCGCCTTTCGGTCAGCATCGTCGAGCTCTGCGTCGATGAAGAACCCGGACTCCCGGAACGGCTCGGCCGGCGGGAACCGGCCGTTAACCGCGATGTGACTGATCCGCCCGTGGCTTACGACGCTCTCCACCGAAACGTAGTCCGCGAAGCATGATCTGACCGCTCCGACCCTGTCGCCAAGGTATTCCTCCAGCACGAGCTTCTCGCCACTCCCAGCAGCGACGCTCTCTCTCACCTCCTCAAGCGACTCGACGCGCACCGTATCGCGACTTGCCTCACTGCCAAGGCGCGGCTTGAGCACGGCCGGAAAGCCGACCTCTCGTCCCAAATCCACCCAAGCCTCGGACTGGCTGAGCGGCGGAACCGTGTAGAACCCAGGCACCGGAACGCCTGCGTCGCGCAGCGCGATGCGCTGCGCATGCTTGTCGGTTAGTCGGGCGGCGACCTGCCGCGTATGAAATGGCAGACCGAGCCGAGCCGCGAGATCTGCGGTGAAGCTCATGCGGCTGTCCTTAAGCGAGAGGATGCCGTCAGGCCGCAGGCTGGAAACCGCAGCGGCAGCCTGCTCGCCGTTCATGCCGGCCACATCGACGACGGTGCCTAACCGGTGCAGCATCCTCGCTGTGGTGAGGCTGTCGTCGATCTCACTGTCGATGACCCAGACGATCGAACAGACTCCGCGGGCCGCCTCCGCCACCTGAAAGGCGGAGAAGGAGCGCGGGTGGTGCACGAACGCAAGCGTCCGCTCGGCGTGCTGCGAGGCCGCTGTGTGACTCAAATCTGCTTTCTCGCCCTGAGGATGTCAGCGTTGGCCCAGAGGTAACGATCGTTGCTGACCATCACCAGGCCGCCGTGGGCGTCCCTGAGCAGTCGCTCAATCGTGAACTTAGTGCCCCGCTGATATGCGGCTATGCCGCAGATTTCAAGCGCCGTGCGGGCCACGTCAACACCAATCCTTGACGTTGACACCTTCAAGGTACGTAGCGACGACAGTAGCCCTGGGTCGTCGATCGTCTCGGCGTCAGCAGCGTCGACCGCGCGGCCGACCGACTCAAGCAGCGCGCGAGATTGGCTCAGACCGCCGGCCATCTCCGACAGACGCAGCGCCGACGGTGGCGTCGTGGTCGGATCCCGGCGGCCGGCGGCCCTGACATAGGTGTGCGCCTGGGCGGCCGCCGCATCGGCAACGCCGACCCACACCGAACTCAGGAACAAGAGCTGAGCCTGCAAGCCCCCGGCGCTCCCGATCAGCGAGAACGGCACCGGATACACGAGATCCTCGTCAATTTTTGCCTTGAGCAGGAACGCGCGGCTACACGTGCCGCGCAGCCCGAGAGCATCCCATTCAGAGCGCGGCTCAAGCTCGGGAGAGCGCATGATCACCTGGACTTGGTCACCAGGCTCGCTGTCCACTGTCCGCCGCGCCGTGGCAACCACGATGTCCGCGTACTCGCCGTAGGAGATGGCGAGCGCCTCCTTGGTGAGGGTGAGACCACCCTCGCTGGACTCCAGCGCGCAGATGCTGCGACCCACGTCACCGCCGGCACCGACCTCGCTATTGGCATTGGCGAAGAGCGGCTGGTCGCGTACCACCTCCCGCTGCAGCTCGCGTAGTGATTCAGTCGTGCCGTGTCGGGAGAGATTCGAAATCTCCATGCTGTGCATCGCCAGAACCAGTGCGCTAGAACAGCAATGCGCGGCAACCGCGCGCACCGCCGCAGCCATCTCCGAAGGCCGGATACCACGCCCCCCGAACTCCGGCTGGATCATCGCCGAGAGCAGGCCGCTCTCACGAAATGCGGCTAGCGATTCATGCGGGAAGCGGGCGTTGACGTCGACATCCTCGGCCGCCGGTCCGGCTACCTCGGCGCCAATCTGCGCAGCGATCGTGGCGACCGATTCGATGGATCCGCTCATATCGACACTACCTACCCCCCAAGGTCTGGTTTCCGGCCCCGTCAGCAGTTATGACGATCCCCGCCAGGCAGCTCCAGTGAGGGCACGGCACCCTACTAACTGTGTGCGCGCTGTATCGGTAGGCTAATCGGTATTCCGGATGAGTGAACAGTTCGAATATTGCATCCAGCGGGTCGACCGACCGGGGCCTCCGGAACTCCATGGTCCTCCCGGGTTGGAGCAGCATCGACCGTAGTTGCGAAACGACAAGAGGAGTCGTTCCCGACCGGGCTCGAACGGCACGTTCTTCCCAAACTCAAGCCGGCGCAGCGGTCTGCCGATGAGTGAGATGCCCGTATGCCCGGACGGATGCCGTCACCCGTAAAGGGCAGCCGGCGCAACGATAACGAGAGCCCGATGGGATGAGCGTGACTCAGAATCAGCAGCAGACCGAGAAGAGCAAGGATCGCGGCTCGACGCCTCCCAATCCACCGGTGCCGGAAACCTACGACCGCCTGATCGCGCTTCTTGACGCGCACAGCGCCAGCTATAGCGTCATCGAGCATCCGCCCGAGGGCCAAACTGAGCTGGCGAGCGTGCTGCGCGGCCATCGGGTGGACGAGGCTGCCAAGTGCCTGGTCCTACGGGTGAATTCCGCCAACAAAGCGACGCGATACGTGCTGGCCGTCATCCCCGGCGACCGACGCGTCGACTTTGAAGCCGTCAAGAGTCTGCATGGCGCACGCTACGTAGCGTTCGCCAAGGCCGAGGTCGCCGAGGAGCTCGCACTCAGCCCGCTTGGGGCGGTGCTTCCCTTTTCATTCGACCCGCGGCTAGAGCTCGTAGTCGACCCAGGAGTGCTTGCGAGACCCACGATCTACTTCAATGCCGGGCGCCTGGATCGCTCCCTCGCGCTAGCCAGCGCCGACTATCAGCGGATCGCCCGACCGAACCTCGCCACGATTTCGACACCGGCTGTCTGTGATGAACACGGTGAGCGAGTCGGCTGAACTCGTCGCTTCCTAAGTTTCGAGGCGCTGCGACGATACGGTCGGCGCAGCCACCGGGTCGAACTCTTGCGATGCACGAATGACCCGGTCGATGATCTTCTTTTGCACCCACAGGGGGCGCAGGAGATGATCCGAGCAAGCGAGCTGCTCAATCTTGATGTTCGGTGACCGCCCGAGCGTCTCCGCGAGCTTCGGTTGAGCGACCAAGCGCACCATCCACTCGGTTGTCCCGAGGAGGAGCAATATGCGAGCGCCGGCGTCGCCGAGTTCCTCAAGTCCCCGCGAGAGTTCGCCAACATCGGCCCGATGGGAGAGGCGCCAAAGAAAGTCGATCGGCGCAAGGCGCGCCCTCAGTCGTACGTCGACCGTTTGCCGGGCTAGACTGGCGCGGTTCGCGATGCCGCGAAGCGGGCGCGGCAACCTTTGGCCGGAGCGTCCGGCGGCCATCGCGTCGAGGCCCGCGTACATGACCGCCCTGCTGCGCGCGAGCGATATCGGCCTGTCCGTGAATCCAAGCGCCGGCGCGTTGATGCCGATCGCGCCGATCACGCGCTCATCTTGGAGCGTCGCACGAACGGCCAGGTTTCCGCCCAGGCTCACTCCGGTCGTGACAAAGCGGTCGGCAACCCCGAGCCGCTGAAGGTGGTCGCAGACGCGCCTGACAACAACGAGCGAGGCGACGTCGTTCTCAGGACCGTACTCGAACACATTCGAAGCCTTGCCGTCGGAGTCCCCCAAACCTGGCAGATCGAAGCGAACCGCGGGAACCCCGCTTGCGGCGGCCCGACGTGTGAGCTCGACGACCATGCGGTTCGGGCCGGTGTGCCGAAGCGCGCCCGCGTTAATAGCAACGAGGCAGTGAGACGCGTGAGCGCGATTGGCAGGCTCGCTGATGATGCCCTCGACCCGACCGCCGGGTGTATCGACCGAGCACAGGCGCTCGCCAATGTTGGCACCGTCGCAGTCGAACAGCACGGAATCAACGGCTTCGGGAACCTCAGAGACGTCGGCGTGCTGGATCCGATCGCGCGATCCCCGATACGGGTGCAACAGCCACTGGACTGAGTCAGAGATCGTCTTGGTCGGTCTCATGCCGTACTCCGGCGGCGCGACCAGACTCCGGTAGTCGTCGCTGTCAAGCACGCTCACAGTTGCACCGGACTCCGACAAGCTGACTCGCAGTTTTTCATCGACGCCGTGAGCATCGCGACCGATCAGCAGCACGCGCCGCAGCTGCGCCTGCGGAAGTGGACCCTCGGTGAGGTTGATGCCGCTGAGCGCCTCGGCGGTTTGCTCGCTCATTGGGTAGCCGCCGATCTCAATGACGCCAGCGTTGTCCGTGGCTGCCGGCGGCTCAGCAAACTGCCCGCCAACGACCGCACCGTATGCGCGCAACTCCCGCACATAGGAACGACCTTTGGCAGGCACGCCCCAGAGAACCAGGTCGTCGATCACGGCCCCGGCCGCAACCGCCTGATGGGCGATCAGCCCTCCGAGCCCGATGCCAATGACGACCAGCCGGTCACACTGCGACCGCTGCCGCAACCACTGCGCCGTGGAGAGCACAGCGTCGATCCAGGATTGGACGCGGTCCGGCCCGATCGGTGAACCGACGCTGTTCTCAGTACCGGGAAAATCGATGCGCACGGTCGGGACCCCGGACTCGGCGAGCGCCGTGGCCCAATCGCGACGCGCACGGTATGAGCAGTCGTTATCCCACCCGAAGGTCGGGAGGATGAGTGCGCCGATTGGCACGCGTCCCGTTGAGGACGGCGTATGCAGCACGCCAAAGATCGGCTCCGGCTTGAGATCCAGCCAGAACGGCGTGCCGGTCACGCCACCGCCCTCAGCAGCCGCATGGCGCGGTGCCATGACTACGCCCATCGCCCCGCCTGTAATTGCACGTCCACATACATCTGTAACCCCCCTAGCTGACCATACTAAAGGGCGCGCGATGGTTTCAATCCATGTGTCGGACATCGGCGGTGCCATCGGACCCGAACGCGTATCCTCTTGAACTCTGACTGACCACCGCAGACCCCCCCTGACGAGCGGCTTGTGAGCACGGCCGCCCCGAATGAGCATCCGATGCCGGAGGAGGGCCATCTGCGACTCTCTCCGGGACGCGAACGCGTGTCCGTTGTCATCTGCGCCTACAGCGATCAGCGCTTCGGCGACCTGTCGGAGGCGATCAGGTCTGTGGAACGCCAGACGATTGGCGCGCCGGAGATCGTCGTGGCGGTCGATCGCAACCCCGAGCTCCTCAGGCGCGTAAAGGAAGCGTTCCCGTCCGTTGTCGTCGTCCCGAACACCCAGCATCCGGGCGCTGGGGGCGCGCGGAACTCGGGAGTGGCGGCCGCTTCAGGCGACATCCTGGCATTCATCGACGATGACGTGGGGACCGAGCCGGATTGGCTCGAAAGGTTGCTCGACGTGTTCGACCAGCCAGATGTCCTGGGCGCCGGGGGTGCGATCGTTCCGCGCTGGGCCACAGATCGCCCACGGTGGTTCCCCGAGGAGTTTGATTGGGTCGTCGGCTGCACCTACGTTGGACTGCCAACCAAAACCGCAAGCGTCCGAAACGTGATCTCGGCGAACATGGCCGTGCGCCGGGAGGTATTTGAAGGTCTCGATGGGTTTCTGGCCGACTTCGGCAAACAGGGTTCCGCATCTGAGCCGGAAGAGACCGAGTTCTGCATTCGCGCCCTTGAGCGTTGGCCGTCCCGCCGGTGGATCTACGTCCCGGCCGCATTGGTGCACCATCGAGTCACCGGTGAGCGCGAGAGTTGGCGCTACTTCCTGACGCGCTGCATGAACGAGGGCAAGGGGAAAGCCCGCATGACTGGTCACGCACAGGTCGGCGGGGAGCTCTCAAGCGAGCGGCGATACGCCACGCGCGTACTACCGCTCGGCGTCATGCGTGGCCTGCGTACCGGTATCCGCGGCGATCTCAGCGGCCCAGCCAAGGCGGCCGCGATCATGATCGGTTTTGTGGTAACCGCGGTGAGCTACGTGCTCGAGAGCCGGAGACGCCCTGCGCGCCGGACATAATGGACTCGCTCGTGCACCCGACCGCCAAGCCATTTCCGGTCTTCCTCTATCACCGCGTCGGTCAGGCCGACGATCGACTGACCGTTGAGTTGGAGACCTTCGCCAGCCATGTGGCGCTGATCGCCGACAGCGGCCGCACCTCCCTGACGATCACCGAGCTGGCTGCATGTCTTGGCGGAGACCGTCCCATGCCCGACGCGCCCGTCGTCCTCACGTTCGACGACGGCTACGCCGACACACGGGCGACCGTCGAGCTCGCACACGCGGCCGGGCTCAAGTCGACCCTCTACGTGACCACCGGGGAGGTGGACACGCCGGGCGCCATCTCAAGCTCTGATCTGACCGCCCTCGCAGACGCCAGCGCGTACGTCGAATTGGGAGCACACACGGTGACTCATCCACGCCTGGACGAGCTCGACGCTGCCACGGCCGAGCGTGAGATCACCGCCAGCCGTGATGCACTCCAGCAGGCTATTGGGGGCCCTGTGGGCTCGTTCGCATACCCGTACGGCTCGCATACAGCGACAACCCGGCAGATCGTGATCGACGCCGGATTCAGCTCGTCAGCCGCCGTGAAGAACGCTCTCTCACACAGCGCCGACGACCCGTGGGCTATCGCTCGCGTCACGGTGACTCGAGACACGTCAACGGCTCAAATTGAGGCGTTGCTGCGTGGCGAAGGCGCTCCGCTCTCGTGGAAGGGCGAGCGCTGGCGAACCCGTGGCTTCCGCGCGGTGCGCAGGGCCCGTCGTAGAGTCCGCGCTGGGTCGACGTAACAACATTGACCACTGATCACTGACCGGGGACCGGGGACCGTGACACCGACCAACACACAGAGCGTTGAGATCGTGGACATCCAATCGGCGGATGCCCCGATCGCAGTTGTTGAGCTCGATCTGGCGAAACGCGATCAGGAGATCAGCATCGGACCGGCTAAGGACGGCAGCCAGTACACGGCTCTCCTACTGCTGGTCCGGGACTGGCGTACACCGTTGTCGTGGACTCTGCTCAGTGTTCCAAGCTCGGGCACGCTCAAGGCTTCAGACCTACCGATTGAGCTGTCCGCCGGCAGGCGCTCAGCACCACCTGCGGCGACGGAGAGTTCGCTGTCGGTTGGAGTGGCGATAGCGACCTGCGCGAACGCGAGCGCAGCCATCAGCTGCGTCAAGGCGATCCTGGCCTCCTCCGTGCCGCCGGCGGAGGTAGTCGTCGTTGACAACCGCCCTGTCGCGTCCCCGGTCAAAGCTGCCCTGAGTGAGGCGTTCCCGAACGACTCTGTGCGTTACGTCCCTGAGGAACGCCCAGGTTTGGCCTTCGCCCGCAATGCGGGCCTAGAGGCGATGACCGCGGAGATAGTCGCCTTTACCGATGACGATGTCACCGTCGACCGCGAGTGGATCGCGTCGATACAGAGCGCCTTCGACGCAGATCCCCACGTGGCGTGCGTTACGGGACTGATCCTGCCGCTTGAGCTCGAGACCGAGGCGCAGGTCGACTTCGAGCGATTCGCGAGCCTGGGTAAGGGGCTCACGGCGCGGACGTTCAGCACCGCCGACCCGCCAGCGGACATGAAGTTGTTCCCATATGCGGCTGGCCATTTCGGCTCAGGCGCCAACTCGGCGTTCCGCCGCCGGGAGCTGACTTCGCTCGGCGGTTTCGATCCGCTGCTAGGGACCGGCACTCGCACGCGCGGCGGCGAAGACCTCGACGTGTTGATCCGCATGCTGAACGCTGGCCACGGACTCACCTACGAGCCGGGCGCGATCGTCTGGCACCAACACCCGTCGAACGCTTCCGGCGTCGACAGACGGGCGGTTGACTACGGGATCGGGCTCGGGGCGGTGATCGGCAAGTTGATGCTCGATCCGGCAGATCGGGTCGGTGTGCTGAAGCTGGTGCCCCACGCCATCGTATACTGGTGGTCGCCAAGCTCGCGCAAAAATGCAACGCGGGGGCGTGGGTCGCGGTGGCGATCGTTCAAGTCCAAGGAGACGATCGGCGTCGCAATCGGTCCACTCTTCTACTTGGCCAGCCGTGTCGATGCTGCCCAGCGTCGAGCACTCGTTCGAGCCTCACGCCCCGCCAACCCGGTTTCGATGCCATCTCCTCGCACAGCGGCAGCTGACCCGGACTTCCAGCCGATCGGAGTAGGCCAACTCGAACTCAGCACGGGTGCGATGCCAGAGCGCCTGCTAGACGACGACGGCACGCCGTTCGAGGCTGCGCGACTGTTGGTACGCGCCGCCGGCACGCCGGTCGGCTTCGTCGAGCTGCAAACGCCGTCCGGGCTGGTCGATTCAACCGACGCGATCGCACGCGCCCGGGCAGAGTACGGAAGCCAGGCGGATGCCGAGATCAACGACCCGGCGTGGACGTTTGCGACGGGGCCAAAGGTCTCGGTGATTCTCTGCACGCGTGACCGAGCGCAGGGTGCCCGACGAACCATCGAGTCGCTGAGGGAGCTGGCCTACGACAACATCGAGATCATCGTCGTCGATAACGCACCAAGTGACGACGCGACCGCCTCCATGGTCGCCGAGGTCGCTGAGGCTGAACCGCGAGTAAGGTACGTGTGCGAGCCACTGCCGGGGCTCTCCCGTGCGCGTAACCGCGGCGTGGCGGACGCGACCGGCGAGCTGATCGCCTTCACTGATGACGATGTGCTCGTCGACCCCCTCTGGATCCACGGTGTGCTGCGCGGGTTCAATCGGCGATCCGACGTCGCCTGCGTCACCGGTCTGGTAGCGAGTGCCTCGTTGGCCTTGCCGACGGAGCAGTATTTCGACCGTCGCGTATGGTGGGCATCGAATCTTGTGCATCGGCTCCATACCCAGGAGCGCCAGGAGGGCGACTCGGCGCTGCACCCGTACGCAGCCGGCACGTTTGGTACGGGCGCCAACTTCGCTTGCCGACTGGACATCCTCACTCAATTAGGGGGCTTCGACCAATGCCTAGGAGCGGGCTCGCCCACTCGCGGAGGCGAGGACCTTGACATCTTCGTGCGGCTCCTTCGAGCCGGATATGCGCTCAGCTACGAGCCGTCCGCGCTTGTGTGGCACGAGCATCGCACCGACGACAGATCGCTCCGTGAGCAGATGTTCGGATACGGCATGGGTCTCGGTGCTTATGTGACGAAGTTCGCGAGCGCCCGAGCCTCCCGCGGTTCCGTGGCGCGTCGCGGAGTGATCGGGCTCATATACGCCGTGAGACTCACCGGGCGCGCGCGGCGCGCTGCCTCATCGACCGTGCCGGAGGGTCTTGCCGGCGCGGAGCTACGAGGTTTCCTTGCGGGTCCGGCGGCCTACCGGCGGGCGCGCTCCCAGCAGACCAAGCAGCACCTCAAGGCCGTTGCGCCTTGAGGACCCCACCCGGCGACCGCGATCGACTCAGCGTCACCATTTCTGGCCGGCGCCAGATCGCGTAGGTTCGCAGCAAAGCTCAGCATTATCGGGGCAAGCGGGCATAACGCGGCATTCCCTCGTATAGGTGTCCAGTTTTTGGCCGTGGTGTTCGGTAACCGGAACGTATCTCCCGATCCGGGGGTATGCCCAAGAACACGTGCAGCGCTCGCACCGCCCTTCTTCTGGCCCTGCTCACGAGCGTTTCCCTGGCTTTCGGAGCCGACTTCGGCGTTGCGGCGGCTTCCGCCAAGACGCACCGCTCCAAGACCCACCACACTCACAGGCATCAGATCGTTCGGGCCGACTGGCATTACCACTGGGCGTGGACGGATACTAGGTTTTCTGCAAAGAAGCACACGGTGAAGAAGGCCACGAGCAAGAAGGTCGCCACGAAAAAGGCAGCGCCGACTGCGACGCCCGCCCAGGCCAACTCCCTGCGGCCGGCAGGCGTCCCAGGCAACTGGAACCTCGTGTTGAACTCCGACTTCAACGGCTCCTCACTCAACAGCTCAGTCTGGCGGACCGGCTGGTTCGGCAGCGGTGTCACCGTGCCGGTCAACAGTTACGAGAATGACTGCTATAGCCCCAGCAACGTCACTTTCCCCGGTGATGGCTCGATGCACCTGAACGTCACCAACTCCTCCTCCACGTGCGGTGGCAAGACACGTCAATACACGGGCTCACTAGTCTCGACCAACCCGAACGATGGCCGTAGCAGCGGCGGTTTCCAGTACACGTACGGTGTGCTTGAGGCTCGCGTTTACGTCCCCGCTGACGGGACGCGGATCGCTAACTGGCCGGCGGTCTGGGCCGACGGGCAGAGCTGGCCTAACACCGGTGAGGACGACCTCATGGAAGGGTTGAACGGCCAGGCTTGCTTCCACTTCCACGATGTTCTGGGCGGTCCCGGCAACTGCGACTCGAAGGTCACGCCCGGTTGGCACACATTCGCCTCCGATTGGCAGCCCGGGTCGGTGACGTACTACTACGACGGTGTCAAGGTCGGGAGCATCACCACCGGCATCACGTCGGCGCCGATGTACATCATCCTCGACAACACCGTCTACCCAGGCGAGAGCGACATCACCAAGGCCGACTCCATGGACGTCTCCTACGTCCGCGTCTGGCAGGACTGAAGGACTGCAGGGCTAGGAAGACTCAAGAGGCCCCGGCGATCTGAGATCGCCGGGGCCTCTCCTCGTATCTAGGCCAGACCCCTCGCCAGCCGAAGCGAGCCCGCTACAGGCTGAACTTCTTGGTGATTGTCGTCGCCTCACCACCGCTGAGCGTGAACTTCGCCGTGGCCTTGGTGGACAGGCCCTTGGGCTTCTTCTTCAGAAGCGCCCTACCTGCAGCGGTTAGGCGGACCGTCTCCTTCAGCGTTCCTGGGCCGTTGGCGTGTGCTGTCGCGGTAGCGATCGTGATCGTCTTGTGCTTCTTGTGCTTGCCGGTGCCGACCGTGACCGTGGTTGTCCAGACGATGCTGAGCACACCCGCGCTTGGGGCGTGGAACGACGTCTTGAAGGAGCCGCTCTTCAGAAGCGCATCGATCGCCTTGCGACCCGACGGGTGGGCAAGAGCATTCAGCGCTGAGTGGATCTGGATCACCGACGGCACGGTCGGCGTGATGGTCGTACTCGTAGTGGTGGTAGTGGTGGTGGTACCAGGTGTCGGCGTGGGTGCCGCAGGCGTCTGTCCGCTGTTGGCGGGGGAACCCTGGATGGTTGCGGTGATCGTGTTGTTCGTGCCGTAGCTGATGAGCGCGTTTGCGGTGGTGCCGCCGCACTCGTTCGTGATGGGCTCGGCGGCAGACTGGCCCGCGGTGATGCTCTGCCCGTTGACCGTGAGCGGACCGGTGAGCGTGCCGGCCGAAAGCAACGTGAAGCTCGTGCCGGGCGTCAGCGAATCACAGTTGCCTTGGTCGTCGCTCTGAGACAGGGCGATCGGGGCGCCGGCCAGGCTCACGGTGCCGGTGGCCGTGAGGCTGGACGCGTCGCTGGCCGCGTTGCCGTCGATCTCGAACCCGATGGTGGAGGTGCTTCCAAGCGTGACACCGCCGCTGACGTCCAGGGTGCTCTCGGGAGTGGCCGCGTTGGTGATGTCAAGCGCGCCGGTCGTGTTACTGGCGTCAATCGGCCCGGACGTTGCATTACGAGCCGCAACATTCAGGGTCGAAGCGTCGTTGAGTGTCACCCCCGACGAGGGGAGATAGGGGCCCCCGGACTTCGCGTCGGCGTAGAGCTCCAGCTCGCCGGAGCCATCGACCGTGACCGGCCCCGTGGCGAGCTCGCCCACCAGCAGATACGCGCCGGCGGTGGAGAGGTCAAGAGTGAGCGCAGCGCTGCTGCCGGTGACCTGGTAGTCGTAGAGGCCACTGGCGATGTCCCACTCCTGGGCGCCGCCCAGCACGATCGGGACGTTGAACTGCGGGAAGGCGTTTGTCGAGGCGGGTTCGCTCGTGCTAAGCCCGACGGGCAAGCCCTTCGGACCCGTGCTGTCTCCGTCCAACGTGATGGTGTCGGAGTTGTCGAGCGGAGCGACGTTGTAGACGACGCCATCGGGGAACGAAATCTCGCCGACCGTGAGCGGCCCCGCGTCGTCCACCAGCGGGAGCGAGGGCGTGCCGTAGCAGGCAGCGCTCGACGGGTTGGCGTCACATCCGGAGCTGGACAGATCAGGGAATGTCAGATCGACGTTGCCGGACGGCTCGGCGGCGGGACTCCAGTTGTCGGCCACCGACCATCGAGGGGCGGGGGAGCTGTTGAGGCCTCCGCTCGTGTCGGCTCCGGTCCAGGTGTAAGGCGTGTAAGTCGTCGTAGCCTGCGCTGACGGTGCGAACGCCAGCGCCGCCACGGCAGCTGCCGCGGCGAGCGGCGCGCCCAATACAAATCTCCTGCCCCTCATATCTGTACCACTCCTCTTATCTCAACAGCGGTTCGTTTGAGGCAGAACTTCTACGATCGCGGCGTGGCGGCCGGCGGGCACATCAAGCCCGGCCGCGCCGACTCCAGCACCCTTTTCGCCAGGCCCACCTGGCTTGCTGGAACCAATGTATACCCGCTGAGCCGTAAGGTTCTGCTTCCCCATCCATGGTTGTCCAGCGGTCGGTCCAGCTCCCTAGATGCACCGTCCGCTCGGCTGTGATCATCAGATTAGCGCGAAAAACCGACCATTGGAAGACCTTGCGCGTGTGACTCCGGGCGCAGCCGTTCGCATATTCGACCGGCCTTGAGGCGGAAGTTTCGACGGGCGGCACTCGGGGCTTCCCGACGCGGGCAGCGTCATATACGCGTCTAGGTTTGAGGCTGATAGTCGCGCGCGTCGGCCGGCGGTCCCGATAAGGGGGTATGGCCAAAACCCCCCTCACTGCTCGTGTATTCCTCCTCGTCTCACTGCTCACCGCGCTGCTTCTCAGCGCAGGTGCCGGCGTTTCCGTCG